>SXGU01222070.1_pt1 | contig 51898 bp, 45 predicted proteins | sample 3174531 | NCBI WGS metagenome assembly SXGU01 (sample SAMN11356863, study PRJNA531348) | freshwater metagenome | isolation source: freshwater sample F1-140 | place: China: Fuxian Lake, Yuxi | collected 2017-12-25 | reverse complement strand
GTGAGGAAAAAGTCTGCTCCTTTAAATTCAACCACGTTGGGGTCCGAGGTCGTCGTTACCTGTCCGCTCTGTTTCAGCTGCTGTTCACGCTCCAATGTTGCCATCCGTTCGCGAGCCAAAAACATCACTTTGCCACGCGCTTGTTGATTCAATTGAACACGAATTCGGCTCAGGAAAATATCTTTGTTGATGGCGAAACGGGTTTCGTTGTTCACCGGATCCAACACAATCCGAGGCGTCCCAACAGCCTTCTGGATTTGCGGTGTGCTCAAGACGCTTCGAGCCATTTTATCCGTCACGGCAACTAGGTCCTGAGACTCCACCCCCGTACCAGCCACAAACCCCCGCTCGTCCGCTTTCATTTCGGTCACCGCAACCCCCCTCGGATTGCGAACCCCAGCCGAGGCACAACCAATCAACGCGGCGAACACACTTAAATGGACCGCACTCGAAAGAACTTTGAGGAAAACTTGGTTCATAATCGTAATAGATAGGAATCAGAATGCTTGGATCAAATAGGAATGGCGAAACTTATCGACCAAACAACGCGTTGGCGCCACTGGAGCCATAGGAAGGATTGGAGACCGAAATCTGGGATGCTAGCGGAGCCGCCGGCAGCTCAACCGGCTGCGCCACAGCCTCCCCAGAGCTTGCCAAGAGCGGCTGATACACCAGGGACGGCGCGGGCGCCGCGAACCGTTCCCGACGCCGAGCTGACTGTTCCGCCAAGGTTCCTAACACCAATCCCGACGCAGCACCAATGGCAGCGCCTTCGGCTCCTTGGCGCCCGTGGTTATGCCCAATGACCGCTCCAGCCACGCCTCCAATGACCGCACCGCTAAGAGCGTAATTCGGCCTGGAAGCCACAGGCGCATAAGTAGGCTCATAAACCGTCGTGGCCGATCGACGACGCTCTTCCCCGACAACCGCCCCCAGCACAGCACCAATGCCAGCTCCGATAGCCGCTCCTTCGCCCCCATGACGCCCGCTGTTATGCCCAATAATGGCTCCCGCAACCCCTCCCAGTGCAGCGCCGGTTAGGGATTCAGGACCAAAAAGTTGTGCCTGGGCAGGCATCACCAGGATCGCCAGTGCCAGGAATCGAGAACCGTTTCTCATAAATGTCACGCGGGGTATGACGCCACCCATTCGAGGGTATTCAGTTTGTCGCGCACAACGAAATCCTGCCAAGCAGCGGGGATCTGGTGCAATAGGATTGGCTTTGATCGTTCGCAACCATCTCGTAACCATGGACATGTCCACGTTGCAGATTAGAATCTCTCGTCGTCAGAAAAGCCAGTTTAACCGAGTGGAATCCGTATAGCTCAATTCCACCCTCTCCACGTTCGATTCCTTAACCAAGTCCCGCAGCCATCCATGTATCGTCGGATTGATGCGACAACGGCGGCCGGATGCGGGATATAGTGAAGCCCCGGCACGAACTAACTTCAGTCCCAACTGGGGGGGGGACCGCTTGCAAAATGTCCAAGAATTATGTGTCAAGGATCAAATTACACCCTTGCCACATCTAGTTGTGCTAATTATAGACTGGCCTGGTTATGAAGAATGATCTGCTGAAACAATACGTCTCGTTGCGAGACTCGCTCACGAAGGAAAAGGCTGCCCTAGAAGTACGCCTGGCCGAGATCAACCGGGCGTTGGGTGGTGATTCTGCTGCCGCTAACTCTGGTGCCGCAGCGGCGCCGCGCGCCAAGGCGGGTGCCGCCAAAGAGGAAACTCGCGTTGCTAAGGCCGCCGGTAGACCACGAAAGCGCGCCCAAAACAACAAGTCTCTTCGAGATACGGTGGTCGACTCACTCGCCAATAAGCCCTTGAACCGCCAGGAGATTCTAGAAGCCGTGTTGAAGTCCGGCTACGTGTTTAGTGCGAAGGACCCGCTCAATTCGCTCAGCACGCTCCTTTATACCGACAAGAAAACCTTTAAGAATAAGGACGGTAAGTTCTCAGCTTCTTGACCTGGCTCTTATTTAAGCGATAGTTGCAGCCCGCCAACTGGCGGGCCTTTTTTATCCACGCACATCCAATCTCTCATGCTCGCTCGAAGAGTCATACCTTGCCTGGATGTGCATGATGGAAAAGTGACTCGAGGGGTGCAATTCGGAAGGGCTGAAGAGGGGGGCCTCAAGTCGGTCGGCGATCCCGTAGAACTCGCACGACGTTACAATGATCAAGGGGCCGACGAGATGGTGTTCTTCGATATTACCGCGAGCGCCCACAATCGGTCCTCGATGATCGATGTGATCGAGCGTACCGCTGATTGCTGTTTCATGCCGCTCACCGTCGGGGGCGGCATCCGAACCGTCGAAGATATGGGATTAATGCTTCAGGCGGGCGCTGACAAAGTCAGCATCAATTCCAGTGCCCTTGCCAACCCGCAATTGATCCATAGTGGCGCCTCCAAGTACGGCAGCCAATGCATCGTGGTATCGATCGATGTCAAGCGGGGTCTCGACCAGCGTTGGGAGGTGTTTTCGGCGGGTGGAAGAAAAAACACCGGACGTCTCGCCGTCGAATGGGCATATGAAGCGGTTCGACTCGGCGCGGGCGAAATCGTCCTCAACAGTATTGATGCCGATGGCACGAAAGCCGGGTTTGACTTGGAGATCACCCGGCGCGTGAGTGAATCCGTGGGCGTGCCCGTGGTCGCCAGTGGTGGCGCCGGAACCTTGGATCATATGGCGGATGTCCTCCTTATCGGATGCGCGGATGCAGTGCTCGCCGCAAGTATTTTCCACTACGGTACCTATACCGTGCGCCAAGTGAAAGAGCACCTCGCCAAACGAGGCATTCCCGTGCGTCTCGTTTGAGTCATCCGCTCAACTCGATGTCCTCCTGGACACAGTCTCGCTGGCTCCCCTTGTTGATGTCGCTGGCAAGCAATGTGTTCATGACCCTTGCTTGGTATCGGCACCTGAAATTCAAGGACCATCAACCACTGTGGCAAGCGATTTTGGTCAGTTGGGGGATCACGTTCTTGCCGACACGCCCTTAATCCAGTTTGCTCGGCCCGAACGGTTCGAATCCTTTACTAATATTCGATGAGCTTTGCCGAAAGTTTGAAATGGAACGTCGATGGCTTGATCCCCGTCATCCTTCAGGACGCTCAAAGCGGGCGAGTCCTGATGATGGCCTGGATGAACCGAGCGTCCCTGGAAAAAACCATAGAAACCCGGCGCACTTGGTTTTGGAGCCGTTCCAGAAAGAAATTCTGGATGAAAGGCGAATCCAGCGGGCACGTGCAAGTAGTCAAGGATATCGCGGTGGATTGCGACGGCGATACCTTACTCATTCAAGTAGAACAGACCGGCGCCGCCTGCCACGAGGGGTACCGGTCCTGCTTCTTTCGAAGCTTGAATGACAGCCATGAATGGAATCTCTCAGAACCCAGGCTGGAAGATCCTGACAAGATATACAGCCGAGCTTGACTGCATCCATGCTCGATGAATTTGTTCGGATTGGAAGCGGGGTTTGGTGGCTCTTGGTCGGCTTGGTTCTGGCCGCCCGCGCTTGTGATCTTCTTTCCACTTGGATGGCGACACCCAACTTGGCTTTGGAAGCCAACCCGCTGGCTCGTCGCCTCGGTTGGAGGGGGGGGCTCCTGGTCAATATCCTCTTAGCCCCACTGGTCGCCAGTTGGCCCTTGCTCGCTATCTCCTTAATCACCACCAGTTTGCTGGTAGCAGCCCGCAATTCACAAAACATTTGGTTGATGCGACTCCTCGGCGAATCGGGCTATCGCCAATGGTTTTCATCGCGAGTCTCTGAATCTCGGACCTGGGTGGTTTACGCTTCATTCTTCGCCGAAGCAGTCCTGTCCAGCCTCCCAGGGTTTGCCCTTTTGGTGTTTTCTTCGTGGCAACTCATCCCGTTCGGCATCGGGTTGGGCATCGTCGGGTACAGCACGGCGGTCGCCGTCTTTACGGCATTGGCCCTACACCGCCGCTGAACCAAAAATCACCTCGAGTACCCATTCGAGATGGATTGAATCGCTTCAGCCTCAGGATGGCATCCAATGCTTTTAAACCTGAATCAACATTGCCTCGTGGTGAGTCATCGCTAATTTGGCCGCCCGCTATGGATTCACCTTCTCGTGAGGAATTCGTCAAGCTTGCCAAACTCGGGAATTGCATCCCGATCACACGCAAGCTTCTTGCCGATTTAGAAACCCCACTCTCCGCTTACAGAAAACTTCGAGGGTCTGGCGAATCCTTCCTATTCGAATCCGTCGAAGGTGGCGAACACTTGGGCAGGTACTCGTTTGTCGGCTGTAGTCCACGCGCCGTCATCCGCCAATATGGAGCGCGTGTCGATGTGATCCAAGGAGGCAAGATCTCCGACAGCTACGTCGTCGAGCATGCCAAGGAACATCACGACAATCACTGTGTCAGCGATGGCATGGAAGTGGTGGAGCGTATCATGAAACGTTACCACGCAGTTCCAATTCCAGGGCAACCCCGGTTCACTGGAGGCGCCGTCGGCTTCATCGGATACGAATTTATTCACGACATAGAACCTGTTGTCCCTGTGCCGCCTAAGGACGAACTGGGCACACCAGTTCTTTACTTTTTAATCGCCGATCAAGTCTTGGTCTTTGATCGTGTCGCCCAAACCCTGACGGTTACGGTCAATGCCATCCTCGAAGACGGTGCTCGAATCGAGGATTATTATGACGATGCGATCGGCGAGATTGACCGCATTGTTGAGTTGCTGCGCCAACCATCCTCCTACGAACCGATATCGTTGCCAGCAGTGTTCCCGAGCATCCAGTTTGACAGTAACACTCCCAAGGCCCGCTTCTTGAGCAACGTGCTCAAAGCCAAGGAACGAATCGTCGCCGGAGACATTATCCAGGTCGTAGGATCCCAACGGTTTAGCAGCCGGGTGAAGTCGTCGCCTATCGATATTTACCGCGCCGTTCGATCCATCAATCCCTCCCCCTACATGTTCTTGCTCGAGTTGGAAGGATTCTCGCTCGTGGGAGCCTCACCGGAATTGCACGTTCGTTGCGTCGAGCGCCAAGTCGAGATCCGCCCCATAGCAGGCACCCGCCACCGCGGCAAAACTGAACAGGAAGATCTCGCCCTGGAAAAGGAACTACTCGCCGATCCAAAGGAACGGGCCGAACATGTCATGCTAGTGGATCTCGCCCGCAACGACATCGGCCGTGTCTGCGAATACTCCTCCGTCAAAGTGCAGGAACTCATGGTGGTGGAACGATACAGCCATGTCATGCACATCGTCTCTCAGGTCAACGGAGTGCTCAGCCCCGAGCGTTCGTCCTATGATCTGATGCGCGCAACCTTTCCTGCAGGCACTCTCACCGGAGCGCCGAAGATTCGCGCGATGCAAATCATCTCGGAACTGGAGGGTACCGCCCGTGGGCCTTACGGCGGCTGTGTTGGTTATTTCGGTTTCAATGGTAACGCGGACCATTGCATCACCATCCGAACCGCGTTGGTAAAAGACGGAAAAGCCTACGTGCAAGCAGGGGGCGGTTGGGTAAATGATTCGACACCGGAAGGCGAATTCGAGGAAACGGTCAACAAGTCCAAAGCCATGCGCATCGCCATAGCATTGGCCGAACAATTTCCGCCGTCAGAATCCTAACCTATTCCACATCAACATCCAACTCTCGTCGAACAGCCTCCGTTGCCATTTTCTCTGCTTCACGGCTTGACCACATCGGACCCACCCCCGAATGTGCTCACCTCGTGCTGCCGTGTCGGCCGCGCTTAATCGTTCATCATGAATTCTCGACTCATCGCCACGGCGCTGCTCGCCAGTGGTTGCTTCACTGGCTCTGTTTTCGCTCAGGGCAAGTTGGATCTGAAGGAACCGAAACAACGCGTCAGTTATTCGATTGGCGTAGACATCGGTTCAAATCTCAAACGCCAAGAACTCGAACTGGATCCCAAGGTGCTCGCCGCCGGGCTGGTGGATGCCTTCGAGGGCAAGGCTCAACTGAAAGACGAGGAGATCAAGGAAACCTTGAATGAGTTCCGCACTCAAATGATGGCGAAGATGGAAGCGCGCCAAAAAGTCGCCGGTGATAAGAACGTTAAGGCCGGCGAGGAATTCCTGGCTGCCAATGCCAAAAAGGAAGGCGTCAAAACCACCAAGAGCGGTCTGCAATACAAGGTTTTGAAATCCGGTACGGGCAAGACTCCAAAGGCTACGGACTCCGTCAAGGTTCACTACCATGGCACACTGATCGACGGGACCGTCTTCGACAGTTCGGTGGAACGTAAAGAGCCCGCCAGCTTTCGAGTTAATGAGGTCATTCCGGGCTGGACCGAAGCCCTTCAGCTCATGAAGGAGGGCGATAAGCTGCAAATCGTTCTCCCATCCGCAATCGCCTACGGTGAACGCGGTGCCGGTGGAAAGATAGGCCCCAACAGCGTGCTGATGTTCGAAGTCGAATTGCTCTCCATCGAAAACTAACCACCTGAGCTAGACCAGCACAGGAGAGACGGACCCGGGGAATCCCCCCGGGTCTTTTGCATTTCATTCTACTGCGACGCGCCTCGGCGGCCAAAATCTCGGCTCCCTCACTGTTTTCGTCATCGCATAGATGCCATCGACAAATGCTGGCGCTCGGCCCTGCTTTCCGTCGAGACTCAGCCACACGTCATCCATGGACACCACCCAAATTCGCTGGGGGATTCTCAGCACCGCACAAATTGCACGAAAAAACTGGAGAGCCATTCGCCACAGCGGCAATGGAATCGTGGCGGCGGTCGCCAGCCGCGATCCAGTTCGAAGCCAAGCCTTCATCGACGAATGCCAACTCGAATCCCCCTTTGAGTCGGCTCCCAGAGCCTTGGGATCTTACGAGGCATTGATCGACTCGCCCGAAGTCGATGCCATTTACGTCCCGCTGCCGACAGGCCTCCGAAAGCAGTGGGTCATCCGGGCGGCGCAAGCTGGCAAACACGTGGTCTGCGAGAAACCTTGCGGGTCAAATTTGCGGGATCTTGAGGAAATCCTAGAGGCCTGCGAACGTTACGGCGTTCAATTCATGGATGGCGTCATGTTCATGCATAGCAAGCGTCTCACGGCCATTCGCAGGGTTCTCGAGGATCGATCCATTGTCGGAACCATCCGCCGTATCCAGACAGGATTCAGTTTCTGCGCGCCGCCATCCTTTTTCAGTGGTAACATTCGTTCCAATGCCTCCCTGGAACCTCATGGATGTGTCGGTGATCTGGGTTGGTATTGTATCCGGCTGACACTTTGGGCCATGAATTGGCGGATGCCGACGCAGGTCACGGGTCGAATCCTTTCCCAAGTCAGTCGACCCGACAGCCCCGCCCCCGTACCGACCGAATTCTCCGCTGAACTGCTTTATGAAAACGGTGTATCCGCTGGTTTCTACTGCGCCTTCATCGCCGAATTGCAGCAGTGGGCCATCGTCAGCGGGGACAAAGGTTACCTGAGGATTCCCGATTTCGTACTGCCCTATTATGGGGGAGAAATGAGCTTCGAGACACACCAAGCGGCATACGAGGTACAGGGTTGCGAGTTTCAAATGAAACCCGGCATCGACGTTCATTCGGTAAACGAACACAGCAACAGCCATCCGAATGCTCAAGAATCGAATCTATTCCGGAATTTCGCCTCTCAGATTCTGAGCGGCCGATTGAATCACGATTGGCCGGAGATGGCGTTGAAAACCCAAAAAGTGCTCGAAGCCTGCCTCGAATCCTCTCGCAACGAAAGCCAACTGATTCCTTTGAGCTAAATCGAACATGTCGGGAGCGAAGCAGACCTGGGCAGTCATCGATTTTCAAGTCGGCAATCCCGCCTTTAATATGGCGTTGGATGAAGCGTTGTTGGAGGCCGCGGTGACCCTCGGGCAGCCCATCATCCGCTTCTATGGATGGTCACGCCCCGCCGCAACCTTTGGCTATTTCCAGTCGTATCAACAGGTGTCCACATGGACTCCCCTGCGACCACTTATCCGGCGTCCCACGGGCGGCGGCCTCGTCCCACACACCGCCGATTGGACTTATAGCGTTATCATTCCGCCCGGGCTGGAGTGGTATCAGTGTTCGGCCGTGGAGAGTTATCAGCGCCTGCACGAATGGGTGTCCCGGGCACTCGCCACAATTGGCATAGAGACGAAACTTACGCCCGCGACCGATCCGAGCGGCCCAGGGCAGTGCTTCGTTGGTGCTGAAAAATTCGACCTGCTGTCAGGTCAAACCAAAATCGCTGGCGCCGCCCAACGACGCAACAAACTAGGACTCCTCATTCAAGGATCTATCCAACCCCGACCGAATTGGGGGGATAGAGATGCCTGGCACCACGCCATGATGCAAAATGGTTCAAAACAGGGCGTCAGCGAAGCATTTCAAAGTTTTCGGACTCCAGTCCAAATCCTCGATCGAGCCAACCACCTGACTGAGCAGAAATACAACCAGTCGAGTTACCTCGAACGTCGTTAGGCAAATACATCGTTCGATCCTGGTGGTCCTTGGCCCTATTCTCCAACACGCTGAGTCACCCTTTCTGGGCATTTTCGTAAGCCTGAAGAATCGACACTCCCTCAGTGGTTCCGATCCGGTTGGCACCCGCTTCGATTAGGGGCAGCGCCGTCTCGAAATCCCGAATGGAACCGGCTACCTTTATCTCCATTTTATTGCCAACAATTTCCCGCCAAATCGAAACCTCGGCTGGACTCGTCCCATAATATCCCGTTCCCAACACCAGCATGCGGGCACCGCTCTCAATGATCAGCGACGCCGCCCGTCCCCGCTCCGCCAGACTTAACCTCGACGGTTCAATCACCGCTTTCACAAGGATTTCTTGAGCCGCCTCAACCACACCCCGCAACTCCCCCAGAACCGCTTTGTCCGACCCATCCTTCAGGAACCCCAAATTCAGGACCACCTCAATCTCCTGCGCCCCCAAGTCGATAGCCAACTCGGCTTCATGTGCTTTGATCTCAGAGTCGGTCGCCCCCAGCGGGAAGGATACCATAGCGCAAACTTTCACGTCGGATTCGATCAGGTGGTGGTGGGCCAGCAGCACGCGGCATGGATTCACACAAACACAGGCAAATCGGGACCGCATCGCATCGTCACAGAGTTTCCTAACCTCGTCCGCTGTGGCATCCGGAAGAATTAGGGTCTGATCGATGTGGGCCGCCAGATCGGCTGAGCTCAAAAGCATATGGGGATCCTGGGGAAATTCAACCCGGCGGGCAATACGAGGATTTTTGGACTCCGAATGACCCAGACCCAATTGACGGATCATTAACGCACGAGTTGACCGTTTTCGATCGACGTGTTTACAACCTCGCAACTCGTTTTCAATGTGGAAGATAAAGCCATTTTTTAGTGGTCGAAAAATACTCGATTCATGGTGAATTCAGAGCTAAAAATAGCCTCTGAGACGGTGGGGGCGCATCTCCGAGTTGTCGGTACTGCATGGGATGCTGGGGCGAAAAGCGGCAGAGGGCTGCCGCACTCCAAATCCATCGGGTCGTGCGACCGGAATGGCGGCGCCTTTGGCGCGGTGGCCCTTCACCGTTTTTGGGGACTTGCAAAGACGACCGATCTCCACATCTCCGACAACTCGGAGAGGCGCCCGACGGTGGTCTAGATCGCGAATCGGATTGCAGTTATCAGCCCCCTTCGAATACTCGCACCATTCAGTACGTTGCAAATCGCTACTCATTGACCCATGCTAGAATGGAATATCCAGAGCCGAGCACACCAGTGTCAGGGCTGTACCAGCGCCTTCAAGGATCGACAGCCTTATCACACCTTATTGTTTGAGAGCACTCATGGATATGAGCGTCGCGATTTATGCGAAAGCTGCTGGAAATCGAGCTCCCATGGGGCCAAGCCAGAGTTGATCGCTGAGCCCAGTTTTGTTTCACACTGGCAGGGAGTTTACGAAGCCCCACCCGCCGGTCGGCCAGATGCCATCCAAAAAGACACCGCCGAAACGCTGCTGAGAAAACTATTGGAGCGTCGGGACGACCGTTACAGGGCCGCCAGTTACATCTTGGCGGTCATGCTCGAACGTAAACGACTCCTAAAAATCAAGAGCCAACTGAGGGAGGGAAACCAAAGAATCTTCGTTTACGAACACGGTTCGAGCGGCGACGTCTTCACGATCGTTGACCCGGATCTTCAACTGGCCCAGTTGGAGTCTGTTCAACACGACGTGGCCAACCTCTTGGAGCATGGCATACCGCAGGATGCCGATGCCGTCTCTCAGGAAGAACCCTTTAACCCACCTAGCGACATTCCCTCACTTGCTCCCGCTTGAGTTGCCCGTTCCCAATTGCCAACACTGATAGAGGGTGTAGCCCATTCTCTCCACATCAGCATCCGTTGGCAATCGGCAATCGGCAATCGGCGATTCTTGGCCATGCCCTCCATCGACGAACTGCAATCTGCTCTAGGACATTCTTTTGATCGATCCGAACTCTTACGTCTGGCGTTGACTCACCCGTCCCTCGCCCATGAACAGGGAACCGGTCAATATCATAATCAACGCCTTGAGTTCCTGGGCGATGCCGTCCTTCAACTCGTGCTCACGGCAGAGTTATACGAGAAGTTCCCAGACCTCGGGGAAGGCCCCCTCACTCAGGCCCGCGCGCAAATGGTGAATCGCAGATCTCTAGCCATCCAAGGCCGCCGACTCGCTCTCGGAGAATATCTGGTGCTCAGTCGTGGCGAAGAATCCAGTGGTGGCCGCAGCCGCGCCTCCACGGTCGCCGACGCCTTTGAAGCCCTCATTGGCGCCGTCTTCCTCGACGCCGGTTATGAAAGTACTCGCCAAATCGTCTTGCGCCTATTTCGAGAAGCGTTCGGTGAACTGCTTGAACTCCCCAGCCTTGACAATCCCAAAGGCGAACTACAAGAACTGCTACAGGCCACTTCCCCAGAGCCCCCACACTATGAAATCCTCTCCGCCGCAGGTCCTGACCACGATCGAAGCTTTGACTGCGCAGTCTATCACCTGAGCGTCGAACTCGGACGGGGCATTGGTCGAAGCAAAAAACTAGCGGAAAGTCAGGCCGCCATCATGGCTCTGCGCCAACTCCGACGCGACATTAAGTCTCAACCGCAATCCACCGGCCAGGACGCTAACGAATCCTAGTCCGCTTGCATGGAATTTAGATTCCCCGCAGTCATCTTTCATGATGAATCCACCGTCACACTGAAGGTGGCGGGGCTCACATTGCTGGATCGACTCGTCGTGACAGCCCATCGGGCCGGATGTAGTCCGCTGATCGTGGTATCCAAGCATCCAGTGGTTGGTCTGAAACGCACGACAGCCCTCGGAATACCGATCGAATGGCAACAAATGCCGCCCGTGCTTCCCGGCAGGAAGCTGATGGCCTATACGTCCCTACTCGTCTCCAGTCAAGACATCCGAGCCCTATTGGAACAACCTAAGGACAGTCGACTAAACGACAACTTGGGGAATCCACTCCCCATCGGCATGATCTCGGATTCTGTCTATTCACTGGAACTAGATGTCCGCAGTGTTCCAACGATCCAACCGCAGTCTGTGGCCAGACACATCCTCAACACCAGAGATGCGCGCAGTGCCGAGACAGCCTTGTGGAATTCACTAAAGAGTGGTTCCGACGGTCTGGTGGACCGCCAATTGAATCGCCCGTGCGGTCGACCGCTCTCCCGCTGCCTTGCCCCAACCTTTGTCAGCCCCAATGCGGTTTCCATTGCGTCAGTGCTGATCGGCTTGGTCGCCGCCTGCTTTTTTGCCACCGGCAACCATGCCCACGCCATCCTCGCCGCCATCTTATTCCAAGTCTCCGCGATCGTGGATTGCGTGGATGGCGATATCGCCCGCGCCGTTTTCAAGGAATCGGCTTCCGGCAAATGGATCGATCTCGTTGGCGATCAAGTCGTTCACATCGCGGTGTTTGCTGGGATCGCCTTCGGGTTGGCGAGCCGGTCACCACAAAGCCCTGCACTGTGGCTCGGTGTCAGCGCTATCGCCGGGGCGGTGTTGTCCTTTGCAGTAATCCTGCGCGGAATGTTCCGGAAATCCTCCACACCCAACGGCCGTCTCCAAAAGCTCATTGACGCAGCAACCAATCGGGATTTCTCGGTTCTGGTTCTGATACTGGCATTTGCCAATCGATTGGAATGGTTTCTCTGGCTCACAGCCATCGGCAGTCATGCTTTTTGGATCTCAGCACTGCTGATTCAGAACCTAGGCTCTCAACCCGTCAGCGAGGGGCGCCAGCAATGAAGGTCTTGGCCAAATGGATCGCCATCGCCATTGGGATTGCGCTTCTCATGTGGTCTTTTTCTCAGGCAGACCTTCGCTCCATGCTGGCCACCATCCAAAAGATGGGCTGGCTGGCTCCCCTGTTGCTCCTTCCTTACTTTTTCGTCTACCTGATCGACTGCCTCGCCTGGCGGTTTTCTTTCCCTTCAAATCCGCCGATTCCATTTCGAACTCTCTTCCAGATTCGTTGGGCCGGGGAATCGCTCAACAATATCGTCCCTTCCGCTTACATTGGAGGCGAAGCACTCAAGGTTCTGATGTTGCAGCGGTACGGGGTTCCAGCCACCAACGCCACCACCAGCGCGGTGGTATCCAAAACGGCCCAAACCGTAGCACAGGTTCTATTCATTGCCATCGCCGCGCTCATCTTCATTAAAATCGCCGGCCATCATCCAGGACTCAAAACTGGGATGCTCGTCATTGGCCTCTCAAGCATTCTCGTCGTGGTTGCCCTGTTCTGGATCCAACATCGCGGCCTGATGTCCCTGCTGAGCCACGTCGCCCGGCTCATTCGTCTTCCAATCGAACGACTGGGTGCCCACCGTCCCAAAATCGAAGAGGTCGATCGCGCGATTCTCGGATTCTATCGACACCATTCCGATCGATTCTTGGCGAGCTCTAGCTGCTACTTTGGAGGCTGGATGCTCGATACCATGGAAATCTGGCTGGCGTCGCACCTTCTCGGTTTACCGATTAATTGGTGGCAGGCACTTTGCATCGAGGCTTTTACGGGTGTGGCTAAAGCACTGGGAATGTGGGTGCCGGGTTCCCTGGGCGTCCAAGAATCCAGCATCGTCCTTCTGGGCCGCCTCGCCGGCCTGCCCGACACGCTCAGTTTCACCTACGCTCTCCTCCGGCGCGGCCGCGAATTGGTCTTCGTTGCCATTGGCTGGTTGATCTTCTACCGATTACAGTTCGTTCTTCAGTTGCCATCATCAGTTGGCAAAACTCGATGAACTGCTGAAGTGCCGAGCATTATTGTCTGAGCTAAAATTTTATGGATGCTATTCTGTATGCCGCCGGACGTGGCAACCGACTTGGCGAAAGCGCCAACGAACCGCACAAATTGTTGCTGCGTTTTGCCGGACAATCCCTCCTCGAACGTCACTTAGCTCAATTGGCCGTCATCGGCGTTCAGCGCTTGTTTGTCGTCACTGGCCATGAGCGACAGGCCCTCGCCAATGAATTTAAGGGACTCGAAAAGAAACACGGGGTCCTCATCGAAGAACTGTTCAATCCCGACTTCCTCGAAGGTAGCGCCCTGAGCATGCACGTCTCGCTCCCAGCCCTGCGCCAAGCCCAACATCGTATCCTCCTCATGGACGGCGATGTCCTCTACGGAGTTGGCATGCTGCACCGCCTCCTGGCTTCCACCGAACGTACCGCGCTACTCATTGATCAGAATTATCCCAAGGATGACGAGGATCCAGTGCTCGTTCCCATACGCGAGGGACGACCGTTCGATTTTACCAAACGATGGCGAGGCACCGCCGACCTTATCGGCGAGTCGGTTGGGTTCTTTAAAGTGGATCAACTCGACCTGCCAGAACTTATCCGTGAAACAGAGGCCCGTCAGTTCGGAGCCGGAAGGAACGAGTCGTACGACGACATTCTTCGGGTCCTCGTCAAGGCGGGCCGTTTCGGCGCGGAAGACATTACGGGTCAACCTTGGACGGAGATCGATTTCCCCCATGATCTGGTCCACGCACGGCAGGTGATTCTTCCAGCCATCCAACAATTGGAGTCATCCACCGCATCAGGGGAGATCAATAAACCCCGTCATTGAGCCACGACCCCGTCCGACTCACCGATGGATCGCCGGTTCAATTTCCAGTCGGAGAACCGAATATCCATCAATCTCAAAGTGCTCGACATCGATGTCCACCGGACCCGCGATTGTTTGATCGTACACGGCCTCGTCGGTCGTTGGACCGTGCCAGGTCCAATTCTCGATCAACGGTCGGCGGGTGTGAGCGCTCCCAAAACGAATCCTTGGTCGAGTTTCATGCAGGCATTTTCCCTATTCGGGCAATGGCTGCGTGCTCCTCAGGAACGCGAACAAATCACGCACCTGTTGATCGCTCATTGTTGAGATGAGTCCATCTGGCATCAGCGAAGCTCCTGCCGGTTGCATATTGACGATCTCGGCTTGCGGCACAGCAATGCTCTGACCGTCAGCGCCTCGCAAGACAACCACCTGGGCATCTTTGTCCACCAAGAACCCGGTCAAGGTACGTTCATCTTTGGTCTCGATTAGAAAATTCTCGTAGCCCTCGCGGATCTCGGCGTTTGGATTCACGATGTTGAGCAGCATATTACCAAGATCATCACGTTTGTAGGTCGTGAGATCCGGCCCAATGATGGCACCCACATTGAACAGCTTGTGGCAGACGCCGCAGTTGTCGACAAACAGCCGCTTGCCCGCATAAGGACTTCCCGTGGTGGCTTCAATCACGCCAGTCAGCCGAACAATTTCCTTTTCCAATTCAGCGGAGGTTGGCTGACGAAAACTCGGCCACAACGCTGTCAGCGTTTTCTGCAATTCGGCCCGATGGGCCGCCGACTCGATGCCTTGCACACGGCGTACCATGTCAGAAGGTATTGCGGCTTTTGGCACTCGCCCTGCCTGCACAGCCTCCAACAAGGTCAAGGCCCAGCCACCACGACTCGTCAGCATGGTCAGCGCACCATTCCTGACGTCCGGCGGATATCCCGCAAGCTGACTGGTCACCTCCACAGCAATCTCTGGATTGTCATAAGCCTGCAGAGCACTCAAGGCCGCCCGTCGCAATTCCGAACTCTTTTCGTCACGCGCCACCGAAAGCAGGATCGGCACCGCCTTGGCTTGGCGTGATTCCCCAAATACCTGGATCAGTTGAAGCCGTCGGCTGCCATCCACGCCGCGGTCGGCGATCATTTCCAGGGCCTTGGTCACAGCATCCGCCTTGCCGCGACGCGCCCCAATAATTACCGACTCCCCCCCGGCACGCTCCATCGCCAAAAGCAATTCCTCCGGCAATCCAACCAGTGGGCGACCCTTGAAGGCTTCTTCGAAGCCTTGAGTCAACCGAGCGGTCTGAATCGGTCCAGGTGACATCGCAAATAATCGACTGCAAGTCATCAAATCCTCCCGCCGCCCCGTCGCCGCAAATCGCCGCATCAACCGGCTGAGCAGATGGCCCTGCACCAAGGGCGAACTCCAAAGCTCCCGGTCCGAAAACAGCGCCACGACTTCTTCCCGATCGGTCGCACACTTTTCCTCAATCGCCCACCATAACATCAATGGTTGCCTCGCGTCGTCCGCGTCTCGATCGTGCGTCAGTAGTTCCTTCACCAAGGCCAGACCATCCACCGCGGCTAACCGTTTAGCCGTCGATGCCAACTGAGCCCGCACCTCGATGTCCCGCTCCCGGGCCGCCAACTCGAGTATTTTCAAGCGAAGCCCCCGCGGGAGTCGCTTGGCATCTCCCAGCAATTGGACCACCCAACGTCGTACGCTGGCGCTGCCCTGACTCAGCGCCAATGCCGCCGTCGCGTCGTCCAATCTCCCGAGCTGGTGCAAGGCCCAAAGTGCTTCCAGCACGGTCCGCTCATCAGCGCTCCGAATGATCCCTGCAAAATTAATCTCCCACGAGTCCCCCTTGCGATCTGCGATGACACGGAGCGCTTCGGATCGCCACCAACGATTGGTGTGCCCGAGCAATCTCAACAACTGATCCCCTGCCAAATTGGCCAAATCCCCAACGGATCCGACGGGCGTCTTTGCGGATCGCAATCGGTAGATCCGGCCATTGCTGCCATCCATCTGCCCTTCGTGATTGCGATAGTGATTCACCTGCCGGTCGTACCAGTCGCAGACGTACAACGCCCCTTCCGGTCCCAGTTTAATATCCACAGGTCGAAACCACTTGTCTTCGCTGGTCACCGGATACCCCAGGTCTCGGGTCCGAAAGGTCGATCCCTGCGAGGTTATTTCACTCAGCACGAGACGCCCTTGCAGCGGCTCGACACCAAACAATCGCCCTTCATAGGCTTCACCCAGGGCACCGCTGTCGTAGATCACAAAATTGTGCGTGAACCGATCGGCGTCATTGTGCGCCATTTGAGGGAAGTATCCAAACGCATACGGATTGGAAAGCGGACCATGTTTGTCGAACCCCTTCTGCAAATAGGCTCCCTGTTGGTAATGAAACCCCCGTGTATTGCCGCCATTGTGGCCACTAAAAATTCGTCCCTGGGAATCAATCTCCAATCCAAACGCATTCCCCCCCCACTCACTAAACACTTCGTAAATTCGATTCTCTGGATGATATCGCCACACATTTTGTCCCTGGGAATACGCCGGTTTTCCGGGAAGCGGTTTTCCATCGGGCCCATGGACCAAAATGTTGGCCACCACCGTCGATCCCTGGCAGCCATACAGCCATCCGTCCGGACCCCACCTCAAGGAATTGGCCACCGAATGCGTGTCTTCCAATCCGAAACCTGAAAGCAACAACTGCGGGTCGCCATCCGGCACATCATCGCGATCCCGATCCGGATAGAACAACAAGTAGGGCGGGTTCAACACAAAGACCCCGCCACGACCCAACGCCACACTCGTTGCGATATTCAATCCATCCACGAATGTCTTGTGCGTTTCGAAGTGGCCATTGGCATCCCGATCTTCATGGATCGTGATCCGATCAGCGCCCTTGAAGTGATTGGGCGGCGGCGGCGGAACTTTATCGTAAACCGCTCTCCAAAAATTATCCCGGCTGACCATCTTCAGCCCTGCTGGATTGGGGTATTGTCGATATTGAACCACCCACATGCGCCCGCGTTCATCGAAGGTTAAGAACAATGGCTGCGCGACAATCGGCTCGGCAAGTACTTGCTCCCAAATCAATCCGTCCGACACGTCAAAGGACTTGGCCGCCTCACCAGAAGTTAAGGGGATCAATTGGCTCGCCGATACTGGCTTGGCCGCCGCCGCTTGGACGGCACTCGCCGGAACAATCTGACTGAAAGCTCCCTTCCCCTTAATCGACGTCTCAGCCGCGCTGAGATCGACAACGATCGGCAATCCTATCAGCAACACCCCAAGGAGGGGTCGCAGGCGTGTTTTCGTTGAAGTGCACGCAGCAGGAAACGGGAAGAAAGGCGTCGGTTTCACGGTATTGAGACAGCCTCCGATGCGTTCGCCAAACACTCAAGCCTTTTGGCATCCTCGCCGAGGGTTCTGTTCCCATTCGCATCCAACGCGCTGAACCTGCGATCTCACACCCGGGCATTCGTTGACGTCCATCCTCGCTCACTGGTATCAACTCCCGGCCAATGAAAAAGAAATCCGCTTCTAAACCCACACCCCGATTTCGCCGGGTGCTCTTAAAGCTCAGCGGTGAAGCCTTGGGCGGTGAAGCAGGCTCTGGTATTTGCCCAGAAGCGGTTCATGACATGGCTCGTCAAATTGCCGAGGTCCGGGATCTCGGTGTCGAAGTCGTCATCGTTGTCGGCGGGGGCAATATCTTCCGAGGCCTTCAAGGCAGCGAACGCGGCATCGAACGTGCCAGTGGCGATTACATGGGCATGCTCGCCACCGTCATCAATGCGCTCGCCCTCCAGGACGCACTGGAGAAACTCGATGTACCCACACGAGTTCAAAGCGCCATCTCCATGTCCCAAATCGCCGAACCGTTCATTCGCCGACGCGCCGTTCGCCACTTGGAAAAGGGACGTGTCGTCATCTTCGGCGCGGGGACGGGCAACCCCTATTTTTCTACCGACACCGCGGCGGCGCTCCGTGCCAACGAGATCGGCGCTGAAGCCGTTCTTAAAGCCACAAAAGTCGATGGCATTTACGATAAAGACCCCAAGAAATACCCCAATGCCATCCGTTATGACAGGGTCAGTTACTCTGAAGCCATTTTGAAACGACTCAAGGTGATGGACGCCGCTGCATTCGCCCTCTGTCAGGATAATAAGATGCCGATCATCGTCTTCGACTTCTTTAAGCCTCACAACCTTCGGCGTGTCATGCTCGGCGAAAATATCGGCACCCTCGTCACCAGTTGATCCCAACGGCAAAATCGCTACGCTCACTTCATTCCACTTATGACCATCGACGATGTCCTGCTCGAAACCGAAGAAAAGATGCTCAAGACCGAGGATCACGTTACCCAGGAGTTTAACGGTGTCCGCACCGGAAAAGCCTCCCCTTCCCTGGTCGAGAACGTGATGGTAGAGGCCTACGGAAGCCACATGAGGTTGCGCGAACTCGCCACAATCTCCGTTCCCGAAGCCCGCATGCTCGTGGTCACACCGTTTGATCAGGCCAATCTCAAGTACATCGAAAAGGGCATCCAAAGCGCTAATCTCGGCCTCAACCCCACAGTCCAGGGACGCTTCATCCGAATCGTCTTGCCGGACCTCAGTGCGGAACGGCGTCTGGAAATGGTCAAGATCGCCAAACGCATGGCCGAGGAAGGTCGCGTCGCCGTCCGCAACGAACGTCGCACCGCTCTCGAAGCCCTCAAGAAGATCAAAACCAGCGGAGGCGTCTCCGAAGACGAAATCAAAACTGCTGAAGACGAGGTCCAAAAACTGACCGATCAGTACATCACCAAAATCGACAGACATTTCGACCACAAAGAAAAAGAAATCATGACGGTCTGACGCGCTGTCGGTTGAACGCCACGCAATCCTCGTATCGAACTCCCGTTCCTCCAAAGAGATCCAGTGCGCTGCCGATCGTGAGATCCACTCGGCCACCGCTCAGTTGTTCCACGGCTTCCAAGTCCGACAGGGATTTGGCCCCGCCAGCGTAAGTGACTGGCAAGGGAGACCATTGAGCCAACCGACTCACCAACTCCCGATCAATACCGTGACACAGCCCTTCGACATCCACCGCGTGGATTAGGAATTCAGCACAACTGGCCGCTAACTTTCCCAAGGACTCAGCGCCCAGTTTCAGCTCTGTGAACTTCTGCCAACGGTCGGTTACCACAAAGTAGTCGTCGCCCCGTCGACGACAGCTGAGATCCAGGACCAATCGCTCCCGGCCTACGACCCGCACCAACTCTGCCAATCGCTCCCATTCCAACCGCCCTTCTCGAAACACCCAGGAGGTCACGATCACATGAGACGCACCGGCCTCCAACCAGCCCTTCGCTGTGTCGCCACGCACGCCGCCACCATATTGCAGTCCGCCAGGATATGCTCCCAACGCGTCACACGCCGCCGAATCATTGCCCGGCCCCAACGCAATCACGTGCCCGCCAGTCAGCCCATCCGACCGATAGCGCGCCGCATAGTATCCTGCGGACAACGCCGACACAAAATGGGTGCGCACCCCCTCCCCACTTTCCGTCAGCGTCCCCCCAACAATCTGAACCACCGAGCCTTCTCGAAGATCAATACATGGACGAAACACACGCCCAACGTCCAACACCACAGCCCCCAGGTCAAATCAGCGCGATACGATGCCGAAGAAGAAATTCGTCCGCAGCTGGAAGTTCCCCCAGTAACCCAACCCGTCGAGACTCCAAACGCTCTGCCATTCCTGGCCTCCCGAATAAGGCCACACAGGGCTCATGATCAAACCGACTCGCATACCGGATCCCCTCAAACCCGGCAGGATGCCGCTGCAACTCCAACCCCCAACGCTGAGGAACCGCTAAATCAGGATGATGCAGTGCACTCAGGTCGACCCGAACTACCGCCCGTGTTTGGACTGAGGTCAAGTCACATAACCGGAGCCCCTTCACCGCAATCCGGCTTATGGCACGACTCATCCATAAACTGCGCGACACCGGCGCTCCCGAATTCAACAGGTCATCACCAAATCGCTCCCAAAGACAGGTCTCCAGCCGCTCCGCCATGTATAATAGAGGAAAGGGTGCCAGCGCGTGCGAGTAACGATGCGCTTCGTTCAAGCTGAAGTGGACCACCTCCCGCCCCGTGTCGTGTACACGCCAAAAGAACTCACATGCCTGTTCCGTCATCGGCAACTCCATTTGAGCAAACTCAGGCGAAGGCAGCCGGATGGGGCGCTGGACACTCATCCGACAGGCTCTTACTCCATGTAGGCCAACGCGGCGCGCTTGACAGGTTCTAAATCACCTCGCCGCAAATAGTCCAAGGGCCGCTCGTTCTTGAGTGAGGAACGGCGATTCAGAAAGAAACCAATCGTCCCCCAGTCGTCCAAGGTGCCGTTCTGGCCCAAGACCAAGAGCACCTCTGCCAACCCTGGTATGACGTTGCCGTGAATGAACTGCCATGCCGGAAACCGAACCGCGTTCTGTCGCACTTCTCTCCAACCCAACAAGTGACCCTTGCGGTACCGCTTCAGCACCGCCTCTTTCGACAACCCACCCAACACCAACCGGGCTTCCTCTGCCGTCAGACTGCCACCCTCAACTTCCTTGAGTTCCTCTCGCATTACCAACCCGCGCGCCAACGCCGCCGCCAGCCCAACTTGGGGACGCCTTTTCGAAGACAACTGTTCCAACAGCGCTGCCACAACAATCTTAACCGTATCCAGCGGCGGATGCTTCGAACTCAGTTGTTCCAATGCCGGCGCGAACGCCGAAGCTTCCGCACGCCATGCTTGCGGAAGATCTTCCCAGGAGATCGCCAATCTGCGGTTCATCACAGTTGCCTTGACCGACATGTCAGGACAGTGCTGCAGATTGACGATAGTGTCAACTTCATCAACTTAAAGCACTGTAGAACGTTACAGATGGTGCCGCTTTCGTGGTTTGTCTTCCGAAAGGTCTCTCACCAGGATCCTGCCGACATGATTCGACGTTGTCTCATCACCAGTCTCCTGTGGCTCGCAGCCGACATCACCTGGGCTCAGCCCATTCAAGATTGGATCCGCATGAAGGCTCAAACACCTCGAGGTTATCAATGCCGACGGACAACCACACCCATCGCGATTGATGGCCGTCTCGAAGATGTAGCCTGGCGTCAGGCTCCATGGACACAAGAGTTCTTGGATATCCAGGGGCCGCACTTGCCCAAACCGAAATTTGACACCCGCGCCAAAATGCTTTGGGACTCGGAGTACTTTTACATCGCCGCCTTGCTGAAGGAGCCCCATATCTGGGGAACACTCACGAATCGTGATGCGGTTATTTTTCAGGACAACGATTTCGAGGTGTTCATCGATCCAGATGGCGACGGACATGAGTATTTCGAGTTTGAAATGAACGCCCTAAACACCCAGTGGGATTTGCGTCTGGTGAAGGCGTACAAGGATGGAGGACCCGCCCTCAATGAGTGGGACATCGCGGGGATCAAAACGGCCGTTCATATCGAAGGAACTCTAAACGACCCCAGAGATGTGGATCGCTGGTGGAGTGTGGAGATCGCTCTTCCGTGGCGCGCCTTGGGTCAGTACTCACTCCAGCCATCCCCGCCTGTGGCGGGAGACCGCTGGCGGGTCGATTTTTCAAGGGTCGAATGGCAAATCGATTTGTCTTCAGGGCGCTACGTCAAGGTTCCGAAAAAGCCCGAGGACAACTGGGTCTGGTCCCCTACCGGCATCATCGACATGCATCGGCCGGATCGTTGGGGCATCGTGGAATTTGCGTCATCGGAGGCGCCGAAACGTGCCATTCGTCCCAACGACGAGGATGCCATCCGCGAACGCCTCATGGAAGTCTACTATCTCCAGCGACAGTTCCTGGCCGACTATAAGCGTTATGCAGCGTCTTTCGACGAACTCGTTCCAATCGCGAAGGCTGCCGGTTTGACGTGGAACGAAGCGGAAACCCCGAGGCTCTGGAAGACTCCCGAAGGATATGTCGCCACGCTCCAGGCGTCGCCCAATAGCTCCACCCGTTGGCATGTGCGTCAAGATGCCCGGTTGTGGAAGGAATGACTTCAAAATGAGACTGACCCGTGCAAGGGCGCCTCTCCGAGTTATCGGAGATGCGTCCCCCGTGGAACTGCTCTCTTGCGATGGCATGGCACGAGCCGCATACTGTCGGCAGTTCCCACGATGCCCGATGCCATGAATGCTCTCTCTCGCCGACGGTTTCTCTCGACTACAGGTCGCGCAACGGCCTTAGCGGCGGCCGCCAGCCCGGTCTTATTCCATGGCGGAACCTCTCGTGCCCAGGGTGCGAATGAACGGATTGTTATGGCGTTGATCGGAGCCGGGGGCCGAGGCGGCAGCCATGCCACGGGCTTCGCAAAACTTCCCGGCGTCGAATTTAAATCCATCTGCGATGTGTGGGATACCCGCGCGAACGGCGTAATTCGCGACGTGAAAAAAATCCAGGGTCGTGCCCCCAAGCGAGTGACCGACATGCGCGAAATTCTCGACGATCCCGAAATCAATGCTGTGGTGATCGCCACGCCCGAGCATTGGCACGCGTTGGCGACGATCTGGGCATGCCAGGCTGGTAAAGATGTTTACGTTGAGAAATGTCCCAGCCTCTGGATTTGGGAAGGACGACAAGCCGTCCATGCAGCGGCCAAGCACAAACGCATCGTTCAGGTCGGCTTCCAAAATCGAAGCGCTCCCTATGCCAATACCGCTCGCGATTACATCGCTTCTGGCAAACTCGGCAGGGTTGTGCTGGTGAAAGTATGCAACCTGCTCGGGGGCCAGAAATTTGTTCCGAAACCCGATGCGCCCGTTCCGGAAGGACTCGATTGGGATCGCTGGCTCGGCCCAGCACCCTCCGTGCCCTACAATCCAGGACGCCATCTCGGTTGGTACGATTGGTGGGATTACAAAGGTGGCGCCCTCGTCGATGATGGCAGTCATCAACTCGATCTCGCTCGGCACGCACTCGGCAACCCTCCGCACCCGCGCTCGGTTCTTTGTGTCGGCGGCAACTACGGATTCCGATCCTCCCGTCAGGCACCCGAACTGCAGGCGATCACCTGGGACTTTGGTGATTTCGCCATGACCTGTGACAGCGGCAACAGCACGAATCATCTTCGCAAGTCGAATGGCGATGAACGCTATGGAAAGAAATGGCCGCATTGGCCTAGCAACGCCGAGCGCATCGAGATCTATGGCACGGACCGTTTGATGTACCTTGGGCGTCACGGTGTCGGTTGGCAGGTCGTCGAAACCGACGGCAAGGTCATTGCCGAAGACAAAGGCACACATCCCGATGTATGGCATCGCCCCAACTTCCTGGACTGTGTTCGCGCCCGAAAAACCCCCAATTCCAATTCAGAGGAAGCCCACCGCAGCGCCTGCCTCGTCCACATGGCGAACCTCAGTTATCGGGTTGGCAATCGTCAATTGACGTTAGACCCCGATACGGAACGGTTCGTGGAGGATTCCACCGCTGCCAAAGCCGCCAATCAACTGCTCCGCCCACGCAACCGCCCACCCTACGAGATTCCCGAAATCAGCTGACGGCCCGTTCCAAAATCTCATGCAGCTCCGCGTGGGTCAGCGGGATTGGATTCGCCTTCATGCTGCTGGCTTGGGAAGCCTTTGTGACGATGGTTTCGTGGTCTGTGGCTTGGATCCCATGAACCTGAAGCCCAGAGATCAGCAATCGACGCGCCAATCCGTCCACCCACAGCACAGCATCCTCACCTCGCGCCGCCGAGGATCGCGTCACAATCTCCCCTAGTTCGTCGAATCGGCGCTCGAATTCAGAGCCCGGCAAGCGTCGACGAATCGCCCGGAGATTCACCGCCATTGTGGGTGCCAATAATGCCGCGCATAGGGCACCATGCGGTGCGGCAAACATGCCGCCGATGGGCCCGGCTAATCCATGCACCGCTCCCAGTCCAGCATTCGCCAAGGCCAAACCACTCATCAGACTCGCCAAGGCCATATCGACGCGTGCCACCAGATTCGATCCATTCTCATAAGCCCGTTCCAATGAACGCACCACACGCGCCAATCCTTCCCGACAGAGCGCGTCGGTCATCGGATTGGATCGCGACGAAACAAACGGCTCAATCAGTTGAGTGAACGCGTCCATACCCGTGGATGCCGTTAACGCGGGAGGCAACCCCAAGCTGAGGGACGGATCCACTAACGCCACTCGTGGAAGCATGCGCGGACTGCGAAGGCTCACCTTCATCCGATGTTCGAAGGATCCCAACACCGCATTCCGTGTCACTTCAGAACCTGTGCCGGAAGTGGTGGGTATTGCGATGACAGGTAATGGATCCTCACGCAATGGCTGCGCACGGCCAATGACTTCTAAATACTCCAATGGATCGCCAGGGTTCGTTGCGAATGCCGCAACTGCCTTCGCGGCATCTAAAACACTTCCACCACCCACACCAATCAACAAGTCGCTCCCCACTTCCCGAACCCGCGCCGCCGCCTCGCTGACAGTCGAGATCGTGGGCTCTCCCGAGATCGTTTCCAATGCGATATCCAATCCTTCAACCCTCAACCCCTCCAGCAAACCCGGATATCGATCTGGCCTAGAACCCGTTATTACACAGACTCTTCGGCCAAATTCTCGCGCCACCACCCCCAACTCGCGGATCCGGCCCGCACCAAATACAATCCGGGCCGCCGTCGCGAATTCAAAGTTCATCCAGAAGCCTCCAAAATGGTCTCACCCGCTTTCCCTTCACCAACCGGAATCGTCTGGATGATGGTTGCGATACTTGGTACTCGACCGCGGCGAAGCCATCATGGGCGCCACGGTATCCCGCCATCGGACATAATGCGCCGTCTCTTTGTGTCGGCCGGGAGCCTCATCATCGCGATACACCTCCACCAGGACGAAACGCGAAGGATCATCCAGTTGCTGGATCACATCAAAGCGGGCAATGCCGGTCTCTAGCACGCTCGCCCGCGCATTCTCAAGAGTCACTGTCCGGAAAGCGTCGACGCATTCCGGTTTCACATGAACGTTTACATGCACAATCAACATCGTGTACTCCCGTTAAGTATTCCCACCCCTGCATCAACCGCGCCCCAAGAGAGACCCATAAAGCTCCACGTATTGGGTTGTAAACCGGTTCCAAGAAAAGTCCGCTGCCATTCCATTCCGACGGAAATGAGCTAACAACTCTGGCTCCGCCCAGACCGCCAAGGCTTTGCGCATCGCATGCGCCAGTGCACTACTGCTGGGATCTTGGAACTTAATCCCCGTGGCGCCGCCAGGATCATCGCGGGGATCGACCACCGAATCGTGCAAACCGCCTGTGTCCCGGACAATGGGGGGCGTGCCATACCGCAACGAATACAATTGATTTAGGCCGCAGGGCTCAAATCGCGATGGCATCAGGAAGAAATCCAAACCCGCCTCAATCCGATGCGCCAATGCCGGATCAAAACCAATTCGGACACCCACTTTTCCGGGATGCCGGTGCGCCAAAGCTCGACAAGCATTTTCTAGCCAAGCCACTCCAGTCCCCAATTGCACGAACTGGATGTCCTCTTGCAAAACCTGTTCGAGCGCCCCCACCATAAAATCGACACCCTTCTGAGGATCCAACCGGCCCACGGTTCCAAATAGTGGCACGTCAGCGCGCTGCGGCAGGCCGTACTCTCCCTGTACCACCGCCTTGCAGGCAGCTTTACCGGAAAAATTCGAAGCGTCGTAACCGGCAGACAAATAGGGATTCGATATCGTGTTCCACTCGCTGTAATCCACTCCGTTGAGAATCCCTCGAAGATCACTCCGCCGCCGCATCAAAATCCCCTCCAGACCACATCCATACTCTGGGGTCGTGATTTCAACTGCGTAATGAGGACTCACCGTCGTCAACGCATCGGCGAACACCAAGCCGGTCTTCAACAAACTCACCCCGGCCCAAAATTCACACGCCTCCGGATGGAAATAGTCCAGCGGCAAACCAGTCAAAGCCCAGGTTGACGCAGGAAAATACCCTAGGTAGGCCAAATTGTGGATGGTCAAGACAGTCCGAGGAGCAAATGGCCAAACACCAGCCTCGCGTTCATGGTGGATTAGCAATGGAACCAATCCTGTCTGCCAATCATGACAATGAACCACCGAGGGCGCCGGATTCAAATGACGCGCCAACAAAGCTGCCGCACGGGAAAGAAATACAAATCGCAGGTCATTGTCCGGGTAGGGCTGCTTGTTCTCCTCGTAAATCCCAGGTCGATCATACAATTCATCCTGCTGAACAAATAAGATGCGCTCCCCAGCCAAACCGCGTTGCTCCCAAAATGCCCCCTCATAATTTCGCGCACCAATCCGAATCTCGAATCGCCAGTTCAACGATCGCAAATCCGTTGCCCGCTGTCGTGCCACGCGATAGAGCGGGGTCAGAACAGATATCTGGGTTCCAGAGTGCGCCAATGCCTTGGCCAAAGCCCCCACCATATCGGCCAATCCACCGGTTTTGGAAAAAGGATGCAGTTCGCTGGTGACATGAAGCACATGCATGTTCTAGGAAGGGATTTCGCATCACTCCAGGCCCAGGAGCAATCCCCGATTCAGAATTCAGAGACAAATGGCGTATTTGCGAAGAACCGTTAGAATGACCACGACGCGACCATGGCTGATTCCGATCCCAACTCAATAAGACCCCTCACTTCTGAAACAAATGCCGTGGAATCTAGGCCCGCTGAATTCGTCGACGCCGCCGATACTGCCAGTCTCGCGCCTGGACAGGGCCGAACACTTGAGCTTCGCGGGCGGCGTTACGCTTTGTTCAACTTGGATGGCCAGTTTTACGCGATCGATGACTCCTGTCCTCATCGGGGTGGCCCGTTAGGCGGAGGCTATTTCGAAGGTTGTGAAGTCTACTGCCCGCTCCACGGGTGGCCTTTTGACGTTCGCACCGGACAATGCCGCACCGTCCCAGCACGCACCGTTCGCACCTACCCCACCCGCGTTGAAAACGGGAAGGTCTGGATTCAGCTTGTCGCAAGTCCGGGTCCAACGTCTGTCGGAGACTCCTGAGGACGTCCGTGCGCTTATTTCGGAAGCCACTTTTCCCAATTCTTGGCCCAGTCATCCACATTTTCCTTGGAAACATGGATCAACCCACTGACATCTTTCACGGCCGCTGGGTCTTTCTTGAAGTGGACCTTGTTTAGCAGATGCTCCACCGAGCGGTATCCCCACAAGTAGCAGTGCTGGGCCAACAACAATTGGACATGCCCGGTCTTCAGGTAAGGTAACTGGGCCGGCAGCGCATCCACACTCACGCACTTCACAGTTCCAGGCGCCCATTTGAGTGCGTTATCTGTAAACAAAGGCCATCCGCCGACCAACGCCCACCCAGTAATCTCAGGATTCGCTTGCATCACCTGCTCCACCTTTGAGGCGGCGTCCTGAGGCGTTTCTTTGTGAAAATAAGTGTCGCGCAATTTGATGCCAGGATGGTTCTTCAGTTCGTTGCGCACACCCCGAACTCGCAGTTGCAAATTCGGAGCATTTTGATTGCCAGCTAGAACCGCCACCACACCCGCTCCGCCCATAATCGTCGCCAACTCTTTCATCACCTGAATGCCACACTTTTCGTCATCAACACCAAAGGTGACAAACCGCTTCGACCGCGGGGCGTCCGAATCGAAGGTGGCCACGGGCACGCCGTTCTTCACCGCCGAATCAATCGCGCCCGTCAGTTTGTTGGCGTCGCTGCAACTCACCGCAATACCATCCACCCCAGCCAGCACCAATTGTTCGATGGCCTCGGCTTGTTTCTGAGGATCTTCCTCATTGGGTGTCCTCCAGTCGATCTTGAGGTTTAACCCATGCTTCGCCCCTAATTCTTTCGCACCATCCAAAGCCCCAACACGCGCCACCTGGAAGACCGCATTATTGTTTGATTTGGCGACCACCCCAAAGGTGTACCCACGTTTGTCCGCGGCACGCACCGCCGCCCAGGGGAGCGCGGCAGCCAATGGAAAGAACTGACGTCGATGTAGCATGTCGGTATTGAGTTGATTTCTTAGTGTCCAACCGCTCACCCATTCAGTCGAGGAAACTGCAAATGTACTCGCAAATCCCCGAGGTCACTTCGATCTTGAAACCGGATTTTGCCGGCACCTGAAAAGCCGTTCCGCCCGTATAAGTGGCAACCGCCGTTTGCCCATCCAACACCACATGACAGGATCCTGCCACAATCTCCATCAATTCGGCCTTGTCCGTGCCGAAATGGTAATTGCCCGGGTAGATCAACCCCAGTGTCTTCTTGGAACCATCGGGAAAAAGAATGTTGTGCGAGACAACTTTGCCATCGAAGTAGACATTGGCCTTCGCGATTGCAGTGACACCGTTGAATTCTGAAGGAATGGACATCGGGCGCAGTTTCCGGAAGTCCCCCAAGAATGCAAGCATCTGAAATCCGCTTCTGAGCCCGCGAGCGACTTCTAGTGACCCAACCGGGAGCCAGTCGACCGATTCGAGGTGGCTAGCCAGGCCACTGGAGTCCTCACTTTGAAACCCTGCCATCACGGGTCGGTTCGCCCGCCAATAGCCAAGCTAGATTAAAACGCGCAATGGTGCCCCTACCCTGCGGACCACCCTCGAACAGCAGATAAATCCACCCTTCACTCGGTGTGCCAGGCCGCCCCGCATCCAACGAGGAATACGCAAAGGAACCCGCGAAGACTTGTCGCTTGATGGGCCAGGACTTGCCCCCGTCCAAACTCCCCCACACTTGCCCATGATGTCGCCCACCCGGGCTTTCAATATTGCTGAACAGCAGAATATCCCTACCCCGTACCGGCAACCGAACCAACCCACCCATCAATCCATAGTCGCGATCCTGGTCTCCATCAGGAAGAACTTCACAAATCGTCCGATCGCTCCAACTCCGCCCTCCGTCATCGCTCCAAGCTGTCCAACGGCGTCTCGGATTCTCACCCGGTGGAGCCCAATGCCTGCGAGAGTTGTAGTAGAGACGCCCATTGCTCAACTCCGCCAAGGTGGCCTCCCCAGTGCCGTTCGCGGGAAACGGATCACTGGTCTTCCATGTCTGCCCCCCATCGTCGCTGTAAATCGCATTCGTATAGTGTTCCGCCCAATACGCCTTGTCGTTCCCAGCAGCATAGTAGCGAGTCGGGCGGATAAGACGACCTGCATGAATGCCCCGACGCAGCGTAATTCCATGCTCATTCATATGCATTGAGGGCACATGCCCAAGCCGATCGGGTTGAATCATGGTCGGTTGTTGTCTCCAAGTCTTTCCATGGTCACTGGAGCGGAAAATCGAGACGGACGCCGGTGGATGCTTCTCTTCGACAAATGCCAAAATATCGCCAGACCGTTCATCGACAATCACCCCGCCCCCCATGAATCCTTTACCCACCAAAATCTCGTCCCCCCAGGATTGTCCCCCATCCTCGCTTCGTCGTACCGTCACACCATTCCAGAACACCAGCACCGTGCCATCTTTTGCCACCACAACATTCGGAAACCGCTCGCGAGTGAACACTGTCTGCATGTCGAATCGAGGCTCGCCCAAGAAGGATTGCAGATCTCCTTCCATCGTCGCTCCAGCGCCACCACTCCTCCGCCCCCCATATTCCGCACATCCGCAACCAACCCCCATCAATCCAAGGACCAAAGCCAACCACCGCCACAATCCACTCCAAATGCGGGTAATTCCAATGGGATTCATGATGCAGGGGATTGGCGCATGGATCACACGCCCATGGCAAGCAACCAACCGCAAAACCGATCGCTTGACGGAACTTGGGCTGAAACCGCACTTTTCAATGCAGATTAAAACCTCACTCCGACATCTCCTCCAAATACTTACTGGGCTGTCAATCTGCCTGGTTGACATTGACCTTAGGGCCGACGTCGACGATTGGCCTTCCTATCGTCGCGATGGGGCCTTATCAGCGTATTCGCCACTTAAAGGCAATCTCGCCGTCGCTCCGCGCTTGCTCTGGTCCGTGGACTTGGGTGCCAAAACATTTCCCGCCGAAACCGTCCGCGTCGAAGACGTCAACGGCGATGGTCTAGACGAAATCCTCCGAATCACGAAGGATGCCTTAATCTGCCTCTCTATTTCTGGCACCTCCCTCTGGCGCCTCCCCGGCCTCAGGTCGCCTTCGATATTGCAAATCCGAGATTTCGCTGGGGATGGCAGCCAAGGGTTGTTGTTGGAAGAAGACACGGGAACCGAGATCCGAACATCCATTGTCGACGGTAAGTCTGGGGTTCAGACCGAACTCTGCCGACGCCGCAATGTATTTGGCTTGCGCCATCGATTCGGAAAGATTCTTCCCAAAGTCCGCGGTCAGCAGTTTTGTCACTGGTGGGACGGCCAGGACAATGAACTCACCGGGCCGATTGCCCATGGTTACCTTTGGAGTTTTGAGGACGGTCTGACTCGCCCCCGCCGACGATTCCAAGTCGATGTGGCAGGTGTGATTTACTCCGCCCAACACCTGTTTGCGGACATGGATCGTGATGGCCGCGAGGATTTGATCATGGTCAGCCAAGAACAGATTTGGATCTACGACCTGGAAACCGGCCGCCAGAAATCCTATGCCCGATGGGACCCCAGCATCCGCAGTTACTCGTCCGCCATGGCTCTTGTCGCACTGAGACCGGGAGACCTTCCTTCCCTGTTGCTCATCAATCCGCATATCCCAGGTTTCGAGGTGCTCCATTGGGATGGAACCAACATTCATAAGGCTTGGAGGCAGGTCGTGGGGCTCGAAGAAAGCCAGTACCAACAACAAGTCCAGCTCCAAGGGGCCACACCGGATCCGTTCATCGATTTGGATGGCGATGGCCGGATCGAAATCCTGGCGCAAATCACCAACGAGCAAAACGATGGCAAGTCTCATTTCGTCCTCGTCGATGCGCTGTCTGGTAAGCGCCTTTTCGACCAGCCAGACCTGCAGGTCAGAGCAGTGGACGATCTCGATGGCGACGGCCGACCCGAGCTCTTGCTGAAGGATCAATTGGCCTGGCGGATCGCCAGTTGGGATGGTCAACGTTTTCGGGATCGCTGGCAGAGTACCAATGCCGCACCTGAATTCGATTCTCACGCCTGCGATCCTGGTTTAGCGCGCGGTGTCGGTGGCAATTCAGGCTGCAATCCAACATTGCTCCGAGGCCCTAACCATCGCGCGGAATTCATCCTCGCTTTGGCCACGGAACGTTGGATCTGCAGACTCCTGCCTGGCGGTGGGTTGGAGAAAGTCCGCCCCGCAAACGGCTCCGAATCCGGAAACGCATCCACCCTCCTGGCAACCAATCGCCTTTCGTGGAAATGGGACGGCACAACCCTTGTCACTCAATCCAATGAGATCCGTCTATTCCGTCACACCATCGCCGCCAAACCAGTGTACATGGCCCCACCTGCTTTGGTCGGAACGCTGAATGGCCAACGCCGAATCATCGCGCGCACGGCCTCAGGCTCGTTGTTATCCATCACCACGGATGGCCAAAACACACAAACGATTCTCCACAATACTCCCGGCTTCACTCAGGCCGATGGTCTTTACTACACGCACCTCGGAACCGCCAGTCTGTGCGACTTGGATGGGGACGGCGCCAACGAGGTCTTGGCCTCCGTTCGTCAACCGGACGGGAGCCCATGTGTGGTTGCCGTGAATGGGATGGGCGAAATTCAAAAGCGCTTCCAACCCCCAGCCGATACCACCCAGTTGGCACTCGGCCCGAATGGTACCCTGGGGCGAGGGAAAGGTCGATGGTTTGTGGCTCGATGTGTCCGCAAATTCGGCCGTGACACCGTCGTGGCTTTCGATGGCCAAACAGGCAACCAACTCTGGCTTCGCGACGAATTCAACCCACCCGGCCGGACCACCAAATTCGTCCTTCACATCCCATCCGCCGTGCTCGATTACGACCGCGATGGCACGGACGATTTGATCGCATTGTCCGAAAACTTTTACGGAATTCTCAGCGTCCGCGACAATCGTGTGCTGGTGGAGCCGTTCGACCTCACCACCAGTCTTCGCGGTCACTGGCCTGCATTTTCGACGCCATTGCTCGTTCCGCAGCCGGGCAATCTGCCACCGAAAGTGTTTCTAAGCCGAGCCTATGCCGTGAATTATCTCGTTGATCTCGAAGGCAACCCCATCTGGCATTGGGGGGCCAGCCGCGACACAACACCCAGGAATCATGCGTCCCTGGCGGACTTAGATGGCAACGGTTCGGTCGAAATCGTGACAGCGCAAGCCGATGGAACTCTGACCGCATTTGACGCTGAGCCCGCCTCCAAAAAATGCCCAATTTGTCCATCCTCCGATGCTCCGAGCCACCGAAACCGCGCGGCACACATCCGTTGGAGTTTTCAGATTCCTTCACCCGTGGGAGGAATGCCTGGCCACAACCAAAACTCTGACCAGGATTTCGCCTCCGCAGATCTCGATGGCGATGGCCAAATCGAAATTCTCCTGGGTGGAGGCGATGGAAAACTCTACGCACTCAAGGATGTCCGCGGGTCGTGTTCAGTTCTGTGGAGCCTGGACCTCGCAAGCCGGGTGGGCAGCCCCATCCTCTCGGACCTCAACGGGGATGGCACACCAGAAATCCTGGTTCCAACGGAAGACGGACGCCTGCATTGCCTCGGAAAACCCCTCAACCCATGAGGCCGGTCGCACAATCTGAAACCCCAGAGAAAAGACTCCGTTGCCGAACAAAGCAACTTCGATTCTCCTTCGATTCTCCTGCGTCGACGCAGAAAGCAAAGTCCACACCCAGAAACCTGCACCGGTGTCATCCGCTGGCCAACTCGAATTCGATTACTAAACTTCGCATCAAATCAGCTCACACTTCTAACATGCTCACTACCGAAAGCCGTTTTCAGGATTTCCCCGCCCTGCAAGGAATGACGTACCTCAATACCGCCGCTGAAAGTATCCCGCCTCAATGCGTCGGCGAGGCCATTCAGCAATACTGGCGCGATAAACAACTGGGAATGAAAGGCCGCGATCCTCATTTCGCCCAAGTCGAGGCATGTCGCGAAGTCAGCGCCCGCCTAATCGGCCTCCAACCTTCGGAGGTCGCTTTCTGCTCCTGCAGTTCCGAGGCGTTCAACCTGCTTTCCACGGCGCTGGACCTCCGGCCACTCGATGAGGTCGTTGTCACCGATATCGATTTCCCGGCCGGTACCACACCGTGGATGACAGCCATTCGACCACCGACCGTCCGACTCTGGAAGACTGAAAATGGCCAACTCCATTTGCCTCAGCTGGTACCGCTCCTCAACGAACACACCCGCCTGGTTCAAGTCTCTCTGGTGAGTTTCTATAATGGGTTCCGCATTGATTGGGCTCCCTTGCGCGAGACCATTCGCAGGCACGCACCTCACGCCGTCATCTCCGTGGACGTCACTCAAGCGCTCGGCCGAGTCGCTCTGGATTGTTCTGATACGGATATTGTCATTTCCAGTACCCATAAGTGGACCCTGGGAATCCACGGTGGCTGCATCATTGGCATCCCACACCACCAAGCGTCGCGACTCACCACGCATGCGGGGGGATGGTTCCACCTAACCAACGCCTTTGAACCGGATCGATTCGACCGCGCCATCACCAAAGTCGGCGCTGCCAGTTTCTCCGTGGGCATGCCCAACTTCGTTTCCCTTTACGCCCTCAACGCGTCACTACGATACCTGGAATCCATCGGGATCGAAGCCATCTCGGCACATGCCGATCCGTTGGTCGCACAGGCCCATCGAGGACTCTCCGAACTGGGGATCCTGGCGTTGGCGCCTCACCAGCCCAGTCTCCCAACGGGTATTCTAGCCTTTCGCCACCACAATTCCGCCGCGATCAATGCGGCATTGGAACGCGAACAAATCCACGTCATGCACCACGCCGGCCGCATCCGAATCGCCCTTCACGGCTACAATACCTCCAACGATGTCGAACGGCTGTTAGCGGCACTCCAGAAATTGGTTTGAGTTACCTCAGATGCCAACCCATCGTTACCCTTCAGAGTTCGTGCGCAACGTTCGCAAATCAATCGACTGACGCTGAACTCGCAACAGCCCCGCTGTCCAGCCAACAAAGTCTCATGAGTAATTTTCCAGAAGAACTATTCGATCCCGTAGAACTTCACCCCAACTTGCGTCAAGCTTTTGGTTCAAATCCACCAGATTTCAAGGTGATGCCACACGTGGCAGTCCCAGTCGTCGATCCCAAGGCTGCTCGATTGGAAATCCCGAAGCATTTTCATCGGTCGGATATTTTCTTGTTCTGGGGTGACTCGAGTCATACATGGCATGTCGATTCCCTCAAGTCGCTCTTGCGTGGTGACAAGGTTCCGCCGGAACTCGGTGCCCATCCCAAGGCATACAATGCCTGCTTCGCCCTGTTCGACCTCCATATCGTTGAGCTGGCCAACCTCTTCGGCGAACCTCGCGACGAAGAGCTGAGGGAAATCGTGTCAACCCTCCGACGACGACCGGACGGGAAAAGTCTGGGGTTCACTCACGATTATCTGTGGCAGGCATGCGCCTTGATCCTAGGAACCTACCCCCTAAGTGAGGCTGAGTTTGAGGCAATCTTGACACGACTGGAGCGGTCGTGTCGCACCTTCTCGCGCGGTGCCAGCTCCAGAAACTTCGCGACAACACTGCGCAACCTTCATGGACGGAAGTGAAAACGGATAGAACTAAAGCCAATGTGAAATACTACCGTAATTCACACGCCGTTCCCTGGGCCACCAGCAATCCAAAACAGCGATTTACGCCATCAACGATTGGATACCACGGGTCAAAACCGCATCGATCCCTGGTCCACACCAGGAAACACTGACTTCATACCCACCCTGAGAAAACGCTTCAGCCGTAGGCAAGTACCAGGGACCGCCATCGCCATAAGCCGCGCAGGCCACAAACCGCTCTGAAGCCATCCGTTGAGCCTTCAACTGATACTCGACAAACGCCTCGGCTGGGAGATGCAACAGGGATGCGCCATTGATGTGTAGGGCACTCAATGTAATCGGTATCCGTTTCGCGCATCGCCGGATCCAGCTGACCACGTACGCCGGACGGTTGCGCTCGACCACAGATCGGTTCTTGTCTGCGATCTGAGCCAGGATCTTGTCGACGTCATACTTCGGATCGGTTTCCGGCAAGATGTCCTGTATCGCCCAACGAACCTGATCCACTCGTTCTCTTTTTAGGTTACGCTCCGACGCCACAATGCCCTGGTAGACACGCTCCATGAGAATTGGTCGCATCTCTTTGGAGCCATCGTTGTATTTGCCCGCCGCAATATTGCCCCCGCACCCGTTGAAATAGAGATGCAGACAGTCCGGTTCGTCTTCCTGTCGTCGGCGACGGGCGAGACCGCAAAAGTCCGCCGTAGCACGCCCGTCCCCATAATAGCTCATCGGATGACAAGCGTAGTAGTGGCAGGACGCCAACTTCTTCTCACCATGGTAGAACGCCACCGTCTTGAGCTGGCGGTCAATCAAGCCTTCCGGAAGTTCACGGTGCTCGGCATCCTTCGACGCGCTGCCACGCATGGATATCACGCTTCCGTCGGGCCCTAGAATCCGCCGATTGCCGGCCACCTTCTCAACCGGGGCCTCACCCACCGCGATGTGCGTCACGGGTTGCAACGATTTTAATGCGTCGAGAACCGCGTTGCTGGCCTTCGCCAGACAGCGGCCGAAAAACGCAACATCCAGCATGGGTGGCAACCCATGGGCTTCGACTAATCGTTGCGCTTCGATACAGGCAAATGGCGCATTGTGCTGGTGAACACAATGAACGCTGACACGATCGATGGAGGTTCCGGCAGCACTTGCCAGCGCCTTCCGCCAAGCCACGTGGGCCTCGTTTAATAATCCTGTCCAGTCCACCGCACAAATTACTATGGGATCTCCTACTCCCGTCAGCACAAAACCGACTGCCTCCATAGGATCATCCACCACCTGGATCGGCGTGATCCACCCACCACAACACCCGTGGCCAATCGGCGGCGTGACATCAAATCGGAACGGCGCCAATCGCAAGTCCTTACCGCTGCTGGAAGTTGCCCCTAGCGTCCGTGGCAACTTCCAAAGCGTGGCCACAGCAAGCCCTGCAGCCGTGGAACGGACGAAATCGCGCCGATCCCTCTTGGAAAACTGGGTCATTAAGGAAACGGTAAACACAGGTTGGCATCGTTTCAAAGCCGTTTGAGATTGAATGATCGACACCACCGGCGTTGAATACCACTGGACCTTGAGACTCATGCTCCAACAACTCAGCGCATCAGCACGACACCCGCTCCCGGGGGCCTGTTGGTTTTGGAATATTGGCATCTTTCTCAGTGTCGCCTTCGTTGACGCCAGGGCCGAAATTCCTACGCCAACCCAAAGTGGCCCAGCCTCAGATCGATCTGTCCATTCAGCAAAGCCCGCATCGGTCGGCTCAGACTTTTGGGCTTTCCAGCCGGTGACCAACCCCTCGCTCCCATCGGTAAAGAAAATCGCTTGGGTGCGTTCCCCCATCGATGTCTTCATTTTGTCCGCCCTGGAATCGAAAAACCTGGAGCCCGCCGAACCTGCGGACCGGCGCACATGGATCCGCCGCGTCAGTTTCGATCTCACCGGACTTCCACCCGCTCCGGCAGAAATCGACGCCTTTCTGGCTGATACTTCGGCAGATGCCTCCACGCGCGCCGTCGAACGACTCATACAATCGCCACAGTATGGCATCCGATGGGGACGCCATTGGCTGGATGTCGCTCGTTATGCCGATTCCAATGGCCTGGATGAAAACGTGGCATTCGGCAATGCGTGGCGCTATCGCGACTACGTCGTCCATTCGTTCAACCAAGACAAACCCTACAACCAGTTTCTTACGGAACAGCTCGCCGGGGATTTGCTGCCAACAGCGGAGTCCATCACCGTTCGACACGAGCGCTTGACGGCGCTGGGTTTCTTATCGCTCGGGCCGAAATTGCTCGCCGAGCCGGATAAGATGAAATTGGAGATGGATATAATCGATGAACAAATCGACACCTTGGGCCGAACGTTCCTTGGAATGACAATGGGATGCGCTCGCTGTCACGATCACAAATTTGACCCGATTCCGACCGAGGACTACTACGCGCTTGCTGCGATTCTAAAGAGCACTCACACGATGGATGACTTGGCGACCATCGCCAAATGGCACGAACCTGTGGTCGCCAATCCCGAAGAACAGCGTACCCAGGAACTCCACGAACGCCGAATCTCGGATCAGAAACTGTCCATCTCCAACTTCGTAGCCGTTGCCAATCGACAACTGCTGACAGCCAGCCCCAGCAATGCCCTCCCCGCCAAACCGGAAAAATTCTATCCAACCAACCAGTTGGCCGATTTGGAAAAACTCCGCGCCACGCTCAAACAATTGGAGGAAAATTCCCCGGAGTTGCCCAGTACCATGGGGGTGACGGAGCGTACCAACCTGTCCCTGACCCTCCCAGTTCACGTTCGGGGCAGCCATCTGTCCCTCGGCAAGCCCGTTTCCCGCGGTGTTCCCAGCGCCATGACCGCCGTCGCTAAAGCGCCTCACTTTAGCCCTTCCCAAAGCGGTCGCTTGGAATTCGCCCAATGGCTTACCAATCCGTCTCACCCTCTCACCGCCCGAGTCTTAGTCAATCGCATCTGGCGATGGCATTTCGGCCGTGGTCTGGTCTCCAGCACCGATAATTTCGGGCATTTGGGCGAGCGACCGTCTCATCCTGAGTTGCTCGACTGGCTGGCCCATCGATTTATGGCCGACGGCTGGAGCATTAAGTCATTGCATCGGCTCATTGTGCTCTCGAGCACCTACCAAATGGCCACGAATCCAAGGCCTGAATCCCATCGGATTGACTCTGAAAACAGATGGTATTCAGAATTCCCCTCGCGCCGGTTGGAAGCCGAAGAAATTCGAGACGCTTTACTCACAATTGCCGGAACACTGGAGCTTTCAATCGGAGGCAAAACCATTCCGATCAAGAACCGCGAATTCTTCTTCAATCATACCTCCAAAGACACCACCACTTACGAAAGCCAACGGCGGGCGATCTATATGCCGGTGGTCCGGAATCATCTGTACGATTGGTTCGAACAATTCGACTACCCAGACCCCGCGGTACCCAACGGAAACCGCGTGGCCACGGTCGTCGCTCCGCAGGCACTGCTCTTAATGAACAGCGATTTGGTCTACCAAGCCGCCGCTCGTTTCGCGGCAACCCTGCTTGCCGACCACCCCACCGCCGACGACCAACGCCTAATCGCCGCCTACCTGAAAGCCTTGGGACGTCCACCCACCGAAATAGAACGGCTTCGATCCGCACAGTTCCTCAAAGAATTCCCATCTGGTTCCAACCAATTCGACCCCAAGACACATCGTCTGGAGGCTTGGACCACACTTTGTCACAGCCTATTGGCAGCGAACGAATTCATCTACCTCAACTAATTCCGGCGCGTGAATCTTCCCCACCGTTTGCTCCAGCACCGACTCTCTCGCCGTCGCCTCCTAGAGACATCCGCAGCAGGCTTCGGCTGGCTCGCAGCGTCCGCATTAATGGCGGAATCGGCATCCGGAAATACCACGCAGCGCGGCGGCAGCAATACGACCAATCCACTGTCGCCTCGCTTCCCGCATTTCACGCCACGAGCCAAACGGGTGATCTTCCTGTTCATGAAGGGCGGGCCGTCTCAGGTAGACACTTTCGATCCCAAACCACTCCTCGATCGCGACGATGGCAAACCCTATCCCGGTCAAAAACCGCGGGTGCAATTCGCTCCAACATCGGAATTGCTCAAGTCGCCATGGAAGTTCAAGAACCATGGCCAAAGTGGTCTTCCCGTGAGCGAACTCTTTCCGCATGTCGCGCGATGCGTGGATGAGCTCTGCGTTTTACGCTCGGTGCACGGCACCAACGCCGCTCACGGTGGAGCCCTGCTCAAACTTCATACTGGCAGTGATAATTTTGTCCGGCCCAGTATGGGGTCCTGGATCACCTACGGGCTGGGAACCGAAAACCAGAATCTACCAGGATTCATCACTATCTGCCCGACACTCGCCCACGGCGGAGTCAACAATTGGGGAGCGGCGTTCCTTCCTGCAGCCTGCCAAGGTACCCCACTCGGCAATGCAACGGTCCCCGCAGGACAAGCCCTTGTCCGTCACATCCACAATCCTAGACTCACCACCGCTCAACAACGAGCCCAACTGGATTTCCTGGGTGATATCAACCGAGACCACCTGCGACGCGCCAACGAGAACCCGGCGCTCGAAGGCCGCATCAGTTCATTCGAACTAGCCTTCCGCATGCAACAATCCATGCCCGAAGCCCAGGACATCTCCGGTGAATCGGAGGCCACGCGCAGACTTTACGGCTTAGATTCCAAAGTGACTGCGAACTTTGGACATCAATGCCTCCTGGCTCGACGCTTTGCCGAACGTGGTGTGCGATTCATTCAAGTCACACACAGCGACGGTGACGTGCAATGGGATCAGCACGGGGACCTGCGAAAGGGTCACTCGAAAAATGCCGCCGAGGTCGATCAACCCATCGCCGGTTTGCTTCAAGACTTAAGGGCCACTGGATTACTCCAGGATACCTTGGTGTTATGGGGCGGCGAATTTGGCCGGACTCCCGCTGCCCAAGGTGGCCGAGACGGACGCGATCACAACCCAGAAGGATTTACGATGTGGATGGCAGGCGCCGGTGTAAAACCAGGCGTTGCTTATGGTGCCACCGACGATTATGGATGGTATGCTGTGGAGAACAAACTTCATATCCACGACCTCCACGCGACAATTCTAGCTCTGCTGGGTCTAAATCACGAACGATTGACGTACCGTTACGCAGGCCGCGATTTTCGCCTTACCGACATCAGCGGCGACGTCGCCACAGGCATCCTCGCTTGACCCTGGAAACACGAGTTGCCCACACGAGTTGCCCACACTCGATCAATTCCAGTTTCCAGATCCAGACTTTCGGCTCCAATCAATCAGACTCCGGAAATTCGTACACATAGATTTCGTGTGGGAGTTGACCTGGATCGATCTTCTTCTCTTGCTTGAGCTAACCCGTGTGAATGATGTAAATCCAGCCGTGAAGCATTGGAATTCCATTTCGCTTCCACGACCGTTGGACAAAGGATAGTTCGGCAAGGTGGTTCACCTGTTCCGCAACGTTCAATTCTATCAGACGCTCGTAGCGTGTCGTCTCGTCCGCAATCGCATCCAGTTCCTTGGAATGCAGTCGATACACATCCTTAATATGCCGAAGCCATTTGTTGATCAGACCCAGGTGCTGCCGCGATAGCGCCGTCTTGATGCCACCACACCCGTAATTTCCTCAGAAGGCACTCGGCTATCGGAACAACCAATCCACAAGAATTCTGGCTTCTGGATGATCCTTCGCAGCCGTCAGTTTCCAATCGGGAATCCATCACCCGAAAAGCTTATTGAGCAAAGTCCCCAACACGACACAGACCAACGGCCCTGGCACCAAAGTCGCCCACGCGAATTTCTTCAAGAAGGGTCCATCCCAGAGTACCAACAGGGTGAGACACGCGAGCGAAATAACGCTAGCCCCAGCGCTGTACCCCCCCCCGAAGGCTGCCTGGAGCTCAGAACCACCGAGCTTTTGCACATTGGGGAACTGAGACTCTTGTCAAATAGCTCTCCTCTGAAACTGAGGAAGACTCGCACGCTTCATCACCATCGCGCAGGCTCAAACCACGCCACTTTTAACAAACCAAGCGAGCATTCGCCTCCAACCATCCTCTGCGGCTTCCTTGCGGTAACTCGGTCGGTAATCCGCATGAAACGCATGAGGCATGTCTGGATAGACATGAACCATCGATTCCTTTCCCTTGCCAGCTGCCGCCAATGCTGCCGTCAACCGGTCGACCGCCGCTTGAGGAATTCCTTGGTCCGCCCCACCATATAACCCCAGTACCGGCGCATTCAACTTGGCCGCGATATCACTCGGCGTTAATGGCTGCGCCGGTGGATTCGCATTCAAGCCCCCATACCAAGCCACTCCGGCTTTAATCCGTTTGCTATGCGCCGTGTACATCCAGGTGGTCCTTCCACCCCGGCAAAACCCAGTGATCCCCAACCGAGACACATCCGCCTTGGCCTGTTTCGCAGCCCATTCCACCGTCGCGTCCAAATCTGAAAAACACTGGTCATCCGTCAGTTTGTTGGCCCCCGCCACCACTTCCTTGATTTCTTTCAGTTGTGTCAGATCTCCAATCCGTGTGTAAGGCTCCAACACGACCGCAAAGTAGCCCGCTTTGGCCAATCGCCGGGCCACATCCTTAATGTGCTCATGGGCTCCCCAAATTTCCGGAATCACCAGCACGGTGGCAAATCTACCCGTCTTCCCTGGTGCCGCATAGTAGACCGCCAATGACGTTCCATCGCGTGCGGAAATCGTGGCCGTGCCAACGTCCAAGCCATCTACGGGCGTCACAATCATGGTTTGAGCAATCACTGGATGCGCCGAAACGGCAATTCCAGCCGCAGCAGCTGCCACTAAAAAGCGGCGGCGCGAGTGAGAGAGATCGGGTGCGAGACTCTGGTATTGGGGATCGGTCTTCATAGAATTCAGATTCTTGGCCTATCCAATGCAACGGCTTGGATGCCGACTAGAGGGGCATCTTGTGAGGGATCACCAAAAAATCAATCCGAACCGTCGATTGAATTTGAAGCTGAAGCCGGTCGCACGGCCCCCAGTCACGCCACCACGAACGTCTGATCCAGAACCTCACCCCTCCAGTGGCGGGTTTCGCCTGCGCAGTTGCCCACACGCCGCGTCAATGTCCGGGCCTCGGGAACGCCGCATATGAGCCACCAATCCTCGAGCTCGCAATACCTCCAGGAACCCGATGGATGCCTCATCCGATGCCGATTCGTAGTTGATTCCCCGAAGCCCCAATCCCGTGGCATTGTATCGCAACAAATTCACGTGGAGTCGACGTTTGCCAATCAATTCTGCCAACTGGCTCGCTTGTTCCAATGAGTCGTTCACTCCCGCCAACAGACAGTACTGGACGGTCACCGGTCGCTTTCGGACTGCCTGAAAACGATCAACCGCTCCCAAGATCTCCAAGATCGAATAACGCGTTGCGACGGGTATCAGGCTGGCTCGAGTGACATCGTCTGGCGCATGCAAGGAAACCGCCAACTGTAGGTTTAAGCCAGAGTCCGTGAGCGCGTTGATCCCCGGGACAATGCCCACCGTCGAAAGGGTGATCTGTCGCCAACCCAAACCTCCAAGCCGATTGTCGGCTAGACGTTCCGCCGCAGTCATCACGGAATCCAAGTTGAGGAGCGGCTCGCCCATTCCCATGAATACCACGGTTTGAAGTTTGCGACCCGCCACGGCTGCCTCGCGACGCAATGCCCGAAATTGTTCCACAATTTCTCCCGCGGAAAGATTCCGCATAAATCCGGTTTTGGTTGTGGCACAGAAATCACATCCCATGGCGCACCCAACTTGGGATGACAGGCAACCCGCCGCTCGACCCGGTCGATAGTCCGGCATCAATACCGTCTCCACCGTTTGACCATCTCGCAGTCCCAGTAGTAACTTGCACGTTCCATCCACAGCCACTTGACGATGCCGCACGGTCACACTCGATGATGCCAACTCCGTCTGCAATAGAGTCCGTAAGGATTCAGGAAGCCGGTGGCCAGAGGAGTCCCAGTAGTCCACCCCCTCATAATGCATGCGGAGCACGCGCGCCGCGTGGCTCGGCTTGTACCCCCACTCCACCAACCGCAAGCCAAGGGTGGCAGGGTCATAATCAGAGATCCCGAAAGGAGCCATCATGCGACGACGCTCGCAAATGGCAGGCGGTTCAGGTCGATTTGAACGTTGCCCACCGGTCCACGCAACTCAGGATGACTAATCTGCCCCCCAAAATGAGCGGCCCGACCCACCAAAACACAGGTCAGCACTCCAATCCCCAGCGTGATCCAGGTGGACCCAGCCGGTGGGTTCGCCCGCCGACGGCCCGCCACCAGTGCCACCGCTGAACTCAGTCCCATCAGGAACAACCCTGTGGTGGCTTGGTCAGCCGATTGTTCGTGCCGCTCAACCCACACACGTAACGGGACAAGCCGTTCCTTCTGACTGTCCGCCGCGAAATCACCCGTAAATTTCAAGCCGATCGAAATCAACGCAAACACCAGAATCCAAGCATGAGCCAAACGCAGGATTTCGGCACTCTGCCGGAACAAACCCCACGCCAACAGCAACAGTAGGAAGGGGCCTCCCACCACGGGAACATGGTTCAATGCCAAATGAATTTGCGTCCACTGCATGCACTGCAGCCTAACTCAGCGGCCTATCCCAAAACGAGTCATTTGATTTGGTCCAACTTGCCACTCTGAGCGATCGAACTGGACCGCCCTTGAGCCGGAACCGGATGCCGGGCCATGCCCGCAAACACGGCTCGACACCTTGACCAGGCAAGCCAACCTCCAGGAGCCCACGGTGTTATGTTATTCATTTTCAATTAATTAGCACTTGTCAGCTGGGGAAATATCGATTTGAATAGTCACGCCATCACGGCAGTAGGTCATAGATAATTCTCGCTAGACCCAGAATAGGTCTGGGAAGCGACGAACTGGCCTGAAGTTTGCTGTGTAATTCGATCGTTGGCGGAAGTCATCGGTGGCGTGTCTTTCACTCGTTCCTTCGAGTCCGAAGTTTTTTCGTTCAGCTGGAGGCTGTTGAAGAGCACGGAAACCCCGCCTGTAACGTCCCACGTATTTTCGGTTACTTTGGATGATGGACTGCGCAAACATCGATCCGGGACGACCAAGGGGGCGCTGGTTATTGCCCCAACCAGCGCCTCCACTTTTTTGCCCTAAATTCTTTATCCAGATTCTCTAGGACTCACGCAAGGGTACCAATTGAGGTTCTGCGCCAATTGTCCCTCGGAGTCGTTCTAGAAAAGCTGGCTCCTTGGTGGCGCGATAAGCCTCCCACGCTCGGTCCAACCGCCCCCGAAGACCCAATCGGACTGCTTCAGCGGAATAATTCGGTTTGTTCAGGAAGGCTTCTAGATACCGCGCTGTACCAAACCACCGCTGCCTCTCAAGCAACTGCCCCGCCTCCAATCGTCGCGCATACCAGTCGCTCTTCAAAAGGATATCACGGCGGAAGAGATCCCGCACGTCGCGATCACCCAGGCATTTGCCCCGATAGTGACCATCCCGCATAATGTGCAGCAGAGCCTTTAGCGGCGGACACGCCAGTTCGATGGATCCGTCGTCAAAGTAGTTTTCCGCGACGCGTCGATGAGTCTCCACGATATTGTTGACTCCATCCACAAACACATCCAGGTCCTGACGTTCTGGACGCAACATTCCGTCGGTGAACACCAGATGAGGGCTGCTGAAAACGCGGCCAAAATACTCGCGAACAAACGCTGAGGTCATGCGGAAGCCCAATCGACTCGCCAAAACCATCTGACCGCGGTACTCGAAATCCGCCAACGGCTCGAAGAAGCCTCGTTGGATCATCACCGCCGGATCGCGCTCCGCCGGCAGCATCCGTGCCCAAACTTCTGGAACCAACAGGCTGATATCATGGTCCACCCGGCAATGCGGCCCCACATAGCCGGCCGACGTCACAAAAACCGGATACTCCGTCAGCAGGGACGAAATCAGTGCCGCATTCAAATCATAGATCGGAGGCAATGCATTGAACGGGCCCTTAGTCAACGCCCCCTCACTCCCGGCACCCGTTGTGCTCGGTGAACGCCCAGTCATGCTTGAGACAAATTCCAAAAATGCCTCCGGCAACTCCAGATAATGGATCGGATTAAATACCGCTAATGATCGAATCTTCGATGCCGGTTCGGGAGGGTTGTTCCGTCGTCCCGGCAAGACCGCGTTCACCGGTGTGTAAACCGGCGCTTCTGGCTGAATCTTCCGATAAAGCCGTATACCCATCTCGGCCAGATGTATGGCTCGCGGGTCTTCCAAGTCAGGTCGCCGCTGCAAGTACCGAGGATTCTTTGAGGGCTTGCCGTCCACAAGACGCGGATGCGCCGAGGAGACGACATACGAGGGCCCGTCTCCCCGCGCGGCCGCACGAATCACTCGTTGCATCGGTTCCGTGAATGCATCGAAACCAATGGCGTCTTCGACCAATTCTTGCGCCGCAGTTCGATCCAATGGTTCAAAGTTGGAGAGGAAATTGTCGGGCGCCGCAAGATCCCGTTCCGCCTGCTTGTCGTAGCCCCGGTGAATCGCATCGTCGGGACGCTGAAATAATCGGGCTTCCACATTGATCGCGAACTTGGCAGAGGGCCTGGGATCATTGGGATTGAGCCCCTGCAAGGACTGCGTCGGTACAACAATCGAGGAGGAAATGTCGTCTTCCATCTGCAATTTTACCGACGGATAAAAGTCCTTGCGCAATCCAAACACTCGCCAAGCGCCATCTTCCGAAAAACCGACGCGTAGATAATTGGTCTTCAACTTCCGGCCGTCGCATTTCAATTCGTTGCCAGGCACTCCATTGATAACGTCGACACTGAAGTGCTCGCGCCATCGCTCTCCCCAATCAGCCTTGTAGAAACGCTTCACGACGAAGACTAGTTCCTTGATATGCGGCGGTATCGATGCGAGCCAGGCATTGAACGAATCCGAATACTCCAATTCTGAGGGCGTCAGCAGTTTGATCACGGATCCCAAGGAACGCGTCGGACCAAGAATGTGGCGCTGGTCGATCCCGTTTCTCGCTGGATCTCGGAAGCGTTTTGAATAGTCGTGGGTCAATAACCCCGACACCACATCGAAGTCCCGCTGGAAATCGGACACAAAGACAGACCCCTGCAAAATCGCGTCGGTAATTGGTTTGCTTATCTCAGATTTTCCACCGCCGCTCACAGTGCAAGGTTTGTGACAAAACGTCGGCTCCGCTGCCGTCCCAACCAATCGCCACGCCCGATTTGGGTCCGGTTTCAACATGCGCACCTTGTAACCTGAAGGACGGACATACGTCCCATCCACACGTAATCGCAGCGAATGCTTCACGCCATGACGAGCCCAGGAAACCGATTGGGTGCGAAGGTCAAAATCGGCATCCTCCGGTACGTAGATAATGTCGGGATACTGGCGATCGATGGCGTACCCCTCGGTGTGGCAATCCATCAATGCCGCGTTTCGAACGAAGGCGTCGGCACCGGTGTGACCCCGTTGCTTCACGTGAATCCGACCACTGAATTCTTCGCCGAGATCAAAACTTGGGAATACCAACGCACCACCCGCGTGTTCCTCTTCGACCCAGCCTGCAAGATTCGCTGCATAGCTCAGTTGGGTCTTCACTTCTTTTTTGCAGTAACCGAAGTAGTTATCGGCAATTAGAGTCACGATCACGCCGCTCGTATCCCGGGCCGTGACCTTAAACGCCTGGCCGTCGTTGTAGAGCTCGGTCTCCTCCTTCCAACACATCCCATCCCGCCGTTCTCGCTCTGTCGCCTGTTCCCACTTCGGCAAGCCCAATTCTGCTTTCGTCAATTGGGTCAAGTGAGGCACCAAAATCACACAACCCGTGTGACCCGACCACCCTTCCACATCCAATCCCGCATCATTTTCGGGGAGATTCGGATCACCGGCATTCCCAAAGATCCGCTCCACAAAATCCAAATTGCTGACCATCGCGCCCGGGACAAAGAACCGGGTTTCCATGGTTTGACGCAGCGCCACGCCCCGGACTTCTGGACACACCACAGGGCGCAGCATCAAGGAGACAAAACATTCGGCCGGCTTGGGGGCAAACGTGGTGTAAGGCAGACGTAGATGCTCTTCTGGTGGATTAAACGCATACTTTAACAATCGAGCGAATGCGAGCTTGGGCACGCGCTTTTTGTCATTGGGAACCGGGAGCCCTCCGTCACAGACATGAAACACCCCTTGGGTGGTTCGCCGATCCTTTGACGGATTGTGCAAAACCCCATTAGCCACTCGGTAGCTTTGCACCAACTCGTTTTGAAACATGTCCCGATCCATCGGCAAGGATAGTTCGCACGCTAACCCCGGTTGATCGAGCACCAGGGTGGATCCCGGCAACCGCGGCGCACCTCCCGCGTCGTACAGATACTCATCCAGAAACTGCTGAATCCTCCAGTCAGGAGGTGGCAAATACGTGCTGAGCCTACGAGCGTTCTCCTGATGTCGCTCCAGCAGCACTGCGGCGACCGGCGGGAGACTAGTATGATCTGGAACCGGACACCCAATCATCGCCAAGCGCAAAAAGATGGCTTGCCGTCGAGGGTCCAGGGTTGTGGTGGAAGAATTCGGATTGGCTTGTTGCATGACGGTGACGGAAATCGTGTCCAGCAAACTTGAGTGTCGTCCAGCTGGACACTCGTCGCTTGAAATTGCGTAACGACATATCGACAGCTCGACTAACTCCAGAGCAGTCCCAGGGGAGTCACCCTGAGCACTGTCACTCCTCGCTTCCTAAATCTTCCTTGTGCAGAGCGCAAATCTTCATCGGGTTTAAAGTATGAATAATCCACCGCATTGGCGTGAAAGAATTTGATGAAGAAATTCGACCCAAGAATTGCCGCACACCCCCTGCAAGCTTCGTCACCAACTCCCGGGGGGGGACTCGGACTCGCGACGCTCACATCCTGAATCAATCCCCGCCCCTTGCCGTCCCTGGATTTCAGTGATTATGGTTCAGCGCTCTGGCAATCGTGTTGCCGGAGCCCAGATCCATGCCCGTGACTGATCATATCCGGAACAAATTGTCGCAAGTGCCTCATCGACCGGGCATCTATTTGCACAAAGACCGGTTTGGTACGGTGATTTATGTCGGCAAAGCCCGCGACCTCCGCAAACGTGTCTCCCAATACTTCCACCCTTCTCGCCGGATGGGCTGGGATTTGAAGTTCAATGCGCTGGTGGAGGCGATCTACGACTTCGACTGGCACGTCGTTAGAAACGAACCCGAATCGCTCCTGCTGGAAGGCAAGCTCATCAAAGAGTTTTCGCCGAGATTCAATATCGACTTCAAAGACGACAAACATTTCCTGCTCCTGAAGGTCAACCTCCAGGATCCCATTCCTCGTTTCACACTGACGCGCCTGCGCAAAGAGGACGGCTCGGTCTATTTTGGCCCCTTCGCCCACAGCGGATCGGTCCGACGCGCACTCACACTAATGCGACGAAAATTTCACCTGCGCGGCTGTCGTCCCCTCACACCCACGGAGTCGGATTACAAACATTGCCTCTACGGCAATCTCAAACACTGTACGGCTCCTTGTATCGGCAATGTCACTCGCGATCAGTATCTCGCCCAGGTCCATGCCGGCATCGAGTTTCTCCAGGGCCAGACCGAGGAACTCAAACTGGAGCTTGAAGCCGAGATGAAGCGTGCTGCCATCGCTCTCGAATTTGAAAAGGCTGCCCAACTGCGCGATGCCCTGGAGGACCTCAAACGCACCACTCAAAAAACCGAGAAATTCGAACGTATCCCCTACAAGCTTCCGGTCGCCATAAACCCCGAATCTGACCTCCGCGAGCTGGCACGTCTGTTGAACTTGTCCCAACCACCCGCACGCATCGAAGGCTTCGACATTTCGAACATCAGCGGTACTTTCATGGTCGCTTCGATGGTCAGTTTTTGGCACGGCCGACCCGATCGAGCCAACTACCGCCGTTTCAAGATGAAGACCGTCACGGAGCAGAATGACTTCGCTTGCATGGCAGAAACCATTCGCCGCCGATACTCACGGCTCAAGCGGGAGGTGTTCGGCACACCGGTGTCGCCCGAAACACCTCCAACCACACCTAAAGAGGTGCCAGATCTTCCCTGCATTGCCCCAATTTCAGAGCTCCAAGAAGGCGAATCAGCTTCTGAACACGCTTCGGAAGAGCTCAATGCCCCATGGGTACCCAAGACACCCAGCCAACCCAAATTGCCCGACTTGATCCTCATCGATGGCGGCAAAGGCCAACTCCACATGGCTTGCAAGGAACTCGAAAAGATTGGGCTGAGCCACATCCCGATCATCGGTCTCGCCAAGGAAAACGAGGAGATCTATCGCCCCGGCATCGGCAATCCGCTCGTCCCAGGGCTCGACAACAACGCGGTCAAGTTGCTCCAGCGAGTCCGGGATGAGTCGCATCGTTTCGCCAATACCTACAACGCCCAACTGCGTCTCAAAAAGATCAGCGAGAGCATCCTGGATGAGTTTCCCGGCATCGGCGACGCCCGAAAGCAGGCGTTGCTTAGAAAATTCGGATCCATTCAGCGCCTGCGCCTGGCTACCGCCGAACAGATCAGTGAAGTCCCCGGCTTCGGTGGCAAGGCGGCATTAGAACTGAAGGTTTTCCTTGAGGCACGCCGCGAGACTTGATCTGGCCAGCTCGCGACTCTTCGATCACGGTTGAATCGGCAGCAAACGCACTTGTCGGATATCCATAATGGCGCCGGCTTTCTTGCGTTGTGGCTTCACCGCCAACGAATGCAGCCCGGCACGATCAAGCGTTACTCGACCCAGCCGGCGCGGAATGAAATTCTGGAAATGGCCGGTATCCTCCACCGTGAACGAAAACTCTCGGCCGCCAATCTGAACCGCCACATCGCTGCCTCCTTGCCCCTTGCCACATCCTTGCCAGACTTCCACCTCAAATGTTCCGGGCTTCAACAGCTCGAACTCCCACTCTGCCCAATCGGCGGGATTCACCCAGTACCCCATGCAGTTCTTGTTCGACGCCGGCTCGTACCGCATCATCACACTATGCGTCATGCCGCTGCTCGACGGCAATGTCACCAAACCAGCCGCATCCTGGGCTGAGCGCGGCCCTTCCGGTGCCGGACGCAAGGTCACCGCCTTTAGGTTCATTACCGCCACACCCTTCAGCTCGCGACAGCCTGCCTTCAAGGTGAACGGCTCAGATTTTGGCAGGTAAAACGTGGCCACCTTGAGGGTCTGGTATCGATACCAACTGCCGGTGGATGGTCGGGCCACTCGGAATGTCTGCCCCGCAAGTTCCAACTGCAATTCAGTACCCGCGCCTCCATCCGCCGAAAAGGTCACTTCCAAATCGTAGCGCCCCCAGCGCGTGGGCTTGAAATCCCAACCCGCCACGTCCTTCGCGGATGTCCAAAAACCAATCCGATGATTTCCCGGATGCGTCTCCAATTTCGCGCGCGTCCCGTGCACCGTGGCATCGAGTGCCGAAAACGTGATGCGCCCCCCAGCAAACTGCGCCGTTCGTTCCGCGGTTTCGAGCTCGATGATCGCTGGCAAACTCGCCGAATCCTTGGCCGGTAACTCCAACGTAAGCGCCGTGGCATCGGCATTGAATTCCCACTGCAAGGGCACCTTCGTATTCAATCCGGCTCCACCCGCCCTCAGAACTCCCGGGCTCGACGACTTCAAATAGCTGGCCGCAGTGACATGAGCGAAAGGAGTCGGCAAACTCAGCTTGCCGTTTTCAGGCCACCGTTGGACTTCCAATGTCACCAATCCCGTCCCATTGGTCGTCGAATGGATCTTACCCCACGGTACAGGCGGATATTCTGCCGCGGTGGCTGATTGCTGAAGCATCAGAATTGCATGAAAGGCCAGAGCTGCAGTGCGAATGCACGCTCGAACACAAAATCCATGGTAACGCATGAGAGGAGCCTGCCCGATCGCCAATCAAATAAAAAGCCCTCGCTATGAAATTGAGGGCCATTCGAACGGGGCATGTTGCCAGTGAAAACGGGCGCATCTCCGAGTTGCCGGCGCCTTTGGAGCGCGGTGGCCCTCCACCGCTTTTGGGGAATTCCGGGGACGACCGATCTCCAAATGTGTGACAACTCGGTGATGCGCCCGTGAAAGATGCCGTTACAACGTTGGACCTTCCATTTTCTCCCCATCCATCGCATAAATTCCCACCAAGTAACCGTTCTCCCGAATAGCCCCAACTTTGAGTTTGCCGAAGAAAGTCACTGGCTGGTCCATGACGGGCTTCACACCCTTGCTGGTCATCTTCACGCTGACCCATTCATTGATCTTGGGTACCGACCCGTAACAACACATGGACTGATCCCGCATGATCAGCAACTCAGTCACCAATCCACCCTCGACCTTGAGCGGCAACATGAACCCTTTCAGAGCCACTCGCTTGCCGCCAAAAGCTTTCACCCCTTCCGGAATCTGTTTGTCAGGATCCGTGGCATCCTCGGGTTTCGCCTCGTCTTCTGGCACGTCATATTTGAACGCGGCTAATTTGTCGAAACCCACCGCCAAAAAATCCCCTACCATGGATGGCCCAATCAACCCCGACGCCGGGGATGAAGTCAGGCTCGAATTGGTGCCAGTCAAAGCCGGTTGCAATGGCTTGATCGGTTCACCCCGTGGCGCCAAGGGCTTAATCGGTTCACCCCGGACTGCTTTGGAAGACTCCGCAGCCAACACCTGAGGCGCCCCTGTCTCAAAGAACCAGCTCGAGACCAACGTCGCCACAACAAAAGTTCCCGCCAGCGACAACCCCGATTGAACCAACCGCGTTTTCATATGCTGCTCGTTTACAAACCAATTAGGAAACCCAAGTCCGGTGCCGAGCCTAGGCCTTTTGCAACAGACGTCAAAGCTTCAAGGCAAGAACCCAGGGCAGTTTCAAGAAAAGTGGTTTGGCCGGATTGGTTGAAGGATGGACCCGCGGAAGAACAATAGGCAGGCGGGATATTGAGAACTCGGCTGATTTTTCACAATGGCCACGCTTGAAAGTAAGCGCATGGCTTCTT
>SXGU01027577.1_pt1 | contig 51901 bp, 41 predicted proteins | sample 3174531 | NCBI WGS metagenome assembly SXGU01 (sample SAMN11356863, study PRJNA531348) | freshwater metagenome | isolation source: freshwater sample F1-140 | place: China: Fuxian Lake, Yuxi | collected 2017-12-25 | reverse complement strand
CGTGCCACCGCCCGTGCCACCGCCCGTGCCACCGCCCGTGCCACCGCCCGTGCCACCGCCCGTGCCACCGCCCGTGCCACCGCCCGTGCCACCGCCCGTGCCACCGCCCGTGCCACCGCCCGTGCCACCGCCCGTGCCGCCGCCCGTGGGTTGCGGTCTGGTCGCCGCGGGAAGCGGAATCCACGTGTTGTTCGTGGCACCGCCAGCCGAGTGGTTCTCAGCGGTCAACGGCGCTGGAGGGATTTCTCCTCCCGGGAGCGCCGAGCTCGAAGCGAGTGGTTCATCGCAGGCCGTAGCCAGCAAACACACCAGGACGATGCCTGGGACGTGGCGGAGTGCCATAGAAAATTCCCTTCCTCTCCGACCACCACCGAACTCCGGAGGGCGAGGGCCATCGCCTCCGGTAGCAGCGGGCGGAGTTCAGAAACTGAGCAAAAATGTCGAACTGAAGACTCGAAACCCGAGTTCCGAGGGCGAGATCGCGTGAGTTCGTTGAATCCCGGTCGGGTGCCAGAGGCCGGGCGAATCTCACGCGGTTTTCCCGGGCTGCGGGCCTGCAGCTTCGGGACCCTTGGAGCGCCAGTAGTCTCCACCAAAGCGCGGCCTCAGTCAACTTTTTTCCACAATTTCTCGACCGTGGACGCTACTTAGGCCAGAGATGGGGTTTGCGTCGATAGGGGCACACGGGAATGGTGTGTGTTCCCAGAAAAACGGAAGCACGGCTAACATCTCGGCGCTGTGCTCGCGGTGGATGCGCGCAGCCTGGATCGAAGGCCACGGTGAGAACGAAGCAGAGGACCCTGATGCCCGCCATGATGAGATTGATTCTCTGTGCGATGTTCATCGCCACGCTAGGTGCATGCCGAAGCGAACCGGGCATGCAAATGCCGACCGCCGATACGGGCGACTACGTGAACGTGCGGCCCACCGCGATTCACGCCATTTCAACGCGGGAACTCGTGGTTGCGGGCTACGTGCAGCACAGCGATGGCAGCCCCGAGGGCCTCGTGCTCATGAGCGGCGACGGTGGCAGCGCTTGGCGCAGGCTTGCATTCGAGCATGTGAAACTCGCGCGCACGCGGCTGGATTGTGCGAGCTTTGCGGATCGCTTGCGGGGCTGGGTCGCCGGTGTGCGCGTGGACGCCAAGGGGCTCACGGAAGCCATCGTTCTGCGCACGGAGGACGGCGGCAGCCACTGGCGCCACAGCATCGTGCCTGTGAAGGGTGAGAGCATCGTGATCACAGGGATTCAGGCGCTCAGGCGCGATACAGATTCCGACGGCGTCGTCACGCTCACATGCGTGGACCCCAATTCCGGCGAGGCGCGCGAGAGCGCCTTCAAGAGCACCGACGGCGGAATGAGCTGGAAAGGTCTCACTTGGATGCAGCCGTGTGCTGCACCGATCACGGATTTCTCCACTTCGTCTTTGGGAGCCGGCCAAGCCTGGCGCTTGCGCGGCGCGGCAGATGGGTTGTCCACCTTCGTGGAAATCACCGCCAATGACGGGCAATCGTGGTTGCCCGTGAGCGAGATCAGTCTCGGAGCACTCTCGAGCTACGACTGATTCCAGCCTTCAAGCAAGTCGGCCACGGAACATGAAGTACACGGCACCGAGCAGGCAAAGCCCTGCCCAGAGGTAGTCGAGCGTCAGCTTCTCTTTCAACCAGAAGATCGAGAAGGGCACGAACACCGCGAGGGTGATCACCTCCTGGATGATCTTCAGTTCGCCCACGCTCAGAACTTCATGGCCGATGCGGTTTGCGGGCACTTGCAACAGGTATTCGAAGAGCGCGACGCCCCAACTCGCCAAGGCTGCGAGGTACCAAGCCCGGGTGCGCATGGTGCCGAGGTGGCCGTACCACGCGATGGTCATGAAGACGTTGCTGCAAACGAGCAGGGCGATGGCGGTGAGAACAGGCGGCATCGGTGGCGGTCCCGGCGCAGGGCGCTGCCCTGACGCACGATGAGGCCGCCCGCAGATTGCGGACGGCCTCATGAGTCGGGGCGAGAGGATTTGAACCTCCGACCCTCTGCTCCCCAAGCAGATGCTCTACCAGGCTGAGCCACGCCCCGAACGGCGATCCAAGGGTCGCCCTGATCTTGCGGAAGTATCACGCTCTCGGCAAGTGGCCCCAGCGTGAACAAATGCGCTCCGGGAGCCGGGTTCTTCCGGTTCTTTGGCTGGATATCAAGGGCCGATCCGCAGTAATCTCTGAGGACGCGGCTACCCACCCGACACGCCGATCACCTCGGAGACCCTCCATGCGTTTTCTCATGTTGCTCGCACTGCTCTTGGCGTGTGTCTTGCCGCTTGCGGCCCAAGGGGCAGCGGACAAGCTGCATCCGAAGCTGGCGGTTCATCTTCTGGGCGTCACTGCGAACGCGCAGGTGCCTGTCTACTTCGTGATGCGCGAACAACTCGGATATGAGCACTGGTTCCCTCGCGTTCAGCAACTGGATGTCGAGGCGCGCCGTTCGTTGGTGATGCATGAATGCAAGGAGCACGCGCAGCGCACCCAGCGCGAGGTGCTGGAGCTGCTGGCAAGCGCTGCACCGGATGCGGTCGCAGCGGTCATCCCCAACTGGCTTGCGAACATCGTGCGCTGCGAAGCAACGCCTGCGGTCATCCTCGCTGGCGCGGCTTTGAACAGCGTGTCCGAAGTGTGGCTGGACATCGCGCCGCCTCTTCATGAAGTGGAGGATGGGGTGGCCATGCCTGCCGCTGCGGCCAACCCGCCGGGGAACGGTCCCGTCAACACGAAGGCGGATCTGGTCTGGGCGCGCAACATCAACGGCACCGGCGTGGTGGTGATGAACTCCGACAGCGGCATCAATGCGACGCACTCGGATCTCGTCGCCCGACTCTGGGTGAACTCAGGGGAAATCGCCGGCAACAGCGTCGACGACGATGGCAACGGCAAGATCGACGACGTGAATGGCTGGAGCTTCGCGACGAACAGCAACGCGCTTTCCGACTCCGGTGGTCACGGCACAAACACCGCTGGTTGCCTCGTGGGAGACGGCACTTGCAGTGGCGTCATCTACGGACAGGCGCCCGGTGCGAAGGTGATGACTGGTCGGCTTTCCGGCGAGGCTTCGCAGTGGGATGCCATCGCGTACGCGGTCGCGGAAGGTGCGCACTGCCAGACAAGCTCCCACTCGTACAAGCACAACTCGAGCCCCAATTACAAGATGCACCGCCAAGTGGGCGACACCACGCTTGCGGCCGGGCTCATCCGCACCAACTCCACCTCGAACAACGGGACCTCCTGCAACTCTGCCACGTCCACGGTCAGGAAGCCTTTCAACATCAGCGCGCCCGGCTGCCTGCCCTCGCCCTACATGGATCCGAACCAGACCCTCGTCGGTGGCAAGAGCGGCGTGATCGGAGTTGGCGCTCATGACCTCAGCAACAACCTCGCGAGCTACAGCCCCTGTGGCCCTTTCGCGTGGTATCTGCCTGATGCGCAGGTTGTGAATCCGGCCTTCCCCTCAGCCAACTGGGATCCGGCCAATCACAACGACTATCCGTGGATCGGCGGGTCGCAGATGGCGCTTCTGAAGCCGGATGTGACGGCTCCCACTGGAACCACGACGACCAGCGGCACTGCTGCGTGCGGTACGGTGACTTTCAGTGGCACGAGCAACGCGACTCCAGTCGCGAACGGTGTGCTTTGCCTCTGGAAGAGCGCAAACATGAGTTTGACCCCGGAAGATGCAGCCATGATCGTGCACCAGACTTCCGTTGCGAGCGGCACGATTGCCGGCAAGGAGAACAACTGGGGTGCCGGCCGCATCGATGCGCTGGAGGGCACCAAGCTTGCGCTTTGCGTTCATCGCGTCAACGGCGAGCCCGCGTGGACCGTGAATCACCAGGTCGGCACGAGCATCAACCTCGCGCTTGACGGCGTGCCCAACTCCACGGCCATCCTTGGTGTCGGAACCACGCGTCTGCCGGGTCCGAGCCATGGCGGCGTGATCGGCGTTGGTGGCAGCACGCTGGTGCTTGCCGTCGCGGCGACGGACGCGGCCGGGGACATGAACCTCTCCATCCCCGTGCCGGCGACCCTGACGGGACTCACGTTCTACACGCAGGGATTCATCGTCGACGCGGTCTATTTCAACAGCCTGCTCTCGAGCAACGTCATCGGCATCACCTTCGTTCCCTGAACTTCTGATGCGCAACCGATGCGCCCACTGGCGGTCATGGCCGCGAGTGGGCGTTGTCGTTGAATGACCTCACTCCCCGCACGCTCTCCGCCACGCAGGGCCGGGAGGTCAGAGGCGCCGCAACTGGTGCCCGAGCCGTCACTCTCATATCCTCCGGCTCGAAGCGGAGAGTGCTCGCATGAACGTGCTGGTGGTTGGAGGCGGAGGTCGCGAACACGCGCTGTGCTGGAAGCTCGCCTCCGGTCATCGCGAGCGCCGCGTGTTCTGTGCGCCGGGAAACCCCGGCACAGCCCTGGTCGCCGAGAATGTGGCTATCGCCGCGACCGAGGTTGCACGGCTGGTCGCGTTCGCGAAGGACCAAGCGATCGGGCTCGTGGTGATCGGGCCCGAGGCTCCTCTCGTCGCGGGACTCGGTGATGCGCTGCGCGAAGCCGGCATTGCGGTGTTCGGGCCGTCCCGTCTTGCTGCCGAGATCGAAGGCTCCAAGGCATGGGCGAAGCAACTCATGCACAAGGGCGGGATTCCCACGGCCGCGTCGCGCACCTTTCGTGATGCACGCGCCGCGCATGAGTACATTCGTGAAGCACCTGCGTTTCCGGTGGTGGTGAAGGCCTCCGGCCTCGCGGCTGGCAAGGGCGTTGTCATCGCCAAGGATGCGGCGGAGGCAGCGCAAGCCGTCACGGACATGATGGAGAGCCGCCAGTTCGGGGACAGCGGCACGACGGTGTTGATCGAGGAATTCCTGTCCGGCGAAGAGGTGAGCATTCACTGCCTCACTGATGGCGAGACGATGCTCACGCTGCCGACGTCGCAGGACCACAAGCGTCTGCTGGACGGTGATGAAGGTCCGAACACCGGCGGCATGGGAGCCATTTCGCCGGCGGCAAACATCGATGCAGCGGGGATCCGCTCCGTGGAGGAGGAGATCTTCTTCCCGACGCTGCATCAACTGGCACGTGCCAAGCGCCCGTATCGCGGAGTGCTCTACGCCGGCCTGATGCTCACCCGCGCGGGGCCGAAGGTCCTTGAATACAACGCCCGTTTTGGCGATCCCGAAACGGAGGTGCTCTTGCCGCGCCTGCGCTGCGACCTGCTCGAGCCGCTCCTTGCCTGTGCGGAAGGGCGGCTCTCCGAAGTCTCGGACGACGTTTTCTCTGTCGATGAACGCGCTGCTGTCACGGTGATGCTCTGTTCCGAGGGTTATCCGGCAGCGCCGAAAGCGGGTGCGGTCATCGAAGGTGTGGAGGAGGCGTCGCTCATGCAGGACGTGCTGATCTTCCACTCCGGGACAGCCATGAAACATGGCCAGTTGGTTGCTCAGGGCGGGCGTGTCCTCGCGGTGACAGCTCTCGGCGCAGACATGGCAGCCGCGCGTGCGCGGGCCAATGCTGCCGCGGACCGCATCCACTTCGAAGGCATGCAGCGGCGACGAGATATCGGATGGCGTGCGCTGGCTCGCACGCAGGGGGAGCCCGGCGCGTGAACAGGAAGGCAATCCCCGCACGCGCGACACATCGCATCGCGACCGATGCCAGCGTGATTTTCGAGCGCCATGTGCGCGCGGAAGGGCTGAAGAGTTCGCAGGTGCGTCTGGGACTCGTGCGCGCCATCGCGGCCATGGCAGGACACTTCACGGCGGAGATGTTGCAAGCGCGGCTCATGCGCCGCGGCAGTGTCAGCAAGGCGACGCTCTACCGGACTCTCGCGATGATGCAGGATTGCAAGCTGCTCGTCAGCCACGATTTCGGCGGAGGCGCGCTCTATTTCGAGTCGGCGTTGAATCAGCCGCACCACGACCACATGTACTGCCTCGGCTGTGGTGCGATCAGCGAATTCACATCGCGCGGCATCGAGGCGCTGCAGGCGCGCATCGCAGCGGAGGCGGAATTCGAACTGACGGCGCACAGCCACAAGCTGTACGGCTACTGCGCGCCATGTGCGCGCCGGGCGCACAAGCGCACGTCGGAAGTTGAGCCGGGCCGCCGCTCCGGCTAAGATGAGACATGGTCTCAGAATCACCAACACCAGAGATTCACGTCTCGTGGCGCGCACTGGACAGCCTCGCGCCCGGCCAGCAGGGAGCCGTCGTGGCTCTGCGTGGTCCGGAGGCGGTGACGACCAAGCTGGCAGAGGCCGGCTTTGTGCCCGGCGCTCTCATCACACTTGTGCGCAGAGCCCCGTTGGGCTCACCGCTCGAAGTCGCAGTGGATGGGGCTCGTTTCACGTTGCGCGCAGAAGATGCGTCGGCGGTGCTGCTCCACGATGCGCGGTGAAGTCATGACGGGTGCTCGCACGCTTGCACTTGTCGGCAATCCCAATGTGGGCAAGACCGCGTTGTTCAATGCGCTCACGGGTCTGCATCAGCGTGTGGCCAACCACCCCGGCATCACGGTGGAGCGTCATGAAGGAGAGTTGAAGGGCTCGCATGGCCAGGTGCGTCTTCTGGACTTGCCGGGAGTGCGCTCGCTCGCGCCGCGCTCGCCGGACGAGGCCATCACCAGCGCCACGCTGCTCGACGAAGGGAATGCACCGGCCCTCGAAGGTCTGCTCTTGGTGCTGGATGCAACGCAACTGCGACGCGGGCTGTTCCTGCTTTCGCAGGTGCTCGAGACAGGTCTGCCGCTCTTGGTGTGTGTGAACATGGCCGATGAGGCGCGCGCTGAGGGCGTACCCGTGGATACAAACGGGCTTGCACGCGCGCTGGGTGGTATCGAGGTGCTGGCCGTCTCCGCGCTGAAAGGCGACGGCGTTGCAGCACTCCGGCAGCGCCTGCTGGCGGGGCCCTTGGTGGCTCCGGCGCAACCGCGGCTGGCCGACATCGCAGGAGTGCACACCACGCTGCGCCCCTCGCGCGCTCGCTGGCAGGCGCAGCGCCGTGGTGTCGAGGAAGCTTCTCTCGTGCAGGAGGAAGCCGCGGCGCGCTGGCGCTTTGCGGCAACCGTGCTTGCTGATGTCAAGACCACTGCGGCGAACAAACTTCGGCAACGCAGTGATCGCATTGATCGGGGCGTCCTCCATCCAGTCTTCGGCCCCTTCATTTTTGTCGCAGTGATGGGCGTCGTGTTCCAGGCAGTGTTCACGTTTGCGACACCGGCGGCGGACGCGATCGAAGCTGCTGTTGCTTTCGCGGGCGAAGGGCTGCGCGCTGGACTTGGCTCCAGTCTCATCACGGATCTGCTTGTGGATGGCGCGCTGGCTGGCGTCGGTGCCGTGATCGTCTTCCTGCCGCAGGTCCTGCTGCTCTTTCTGCTGCTCATCCTGCTCGAGGACAGCGGGTATCTCAGCCGCGCGGCATTCATTGCGGACAAGCCCTTCGCGTACATCGGACTCAGCGGGCGTTCGTTCGCTCCTTGGCTTTCATCTTTCGCCTGCGCCGTCCCGGGCATTCTCGGGCTGCGCAGCATCGAGGATCAACGCGAACGACGCATCGCCATGTTTGCTGCGCCGTTGCTCACGTGCAGCGCGCGGCTGCCGGTCTATACACTGCTCATCAGCGCGTTCGTGCCACGCAGTGATGTACTCGGGTTTCTGAGTCTGCAGGGGCTGGTGTTGCTCGGGCTCTATCTGCTCGGCATCCTGCTGGCCATCCTGGCTGCGGCGCTCTACGACCGGGTGCTGAAGAGTGGTGCACGTTTGCCGTTGCTTCTCGAACTGCCGCCGTACCGGTTCCCGGCCATGCATACCGTGGGCCTGCGCCTCATGCAGCGGGCAGGCATGTTTCTGCGTCGTGCGGGAACACTCATCCTTGTCTTCTCCGTGCTGGTCTGGGCGCTGACCGCATTCCCGCGACCGGAGCGGGCTCCGGAGACTTCTTCGGAGCGCGCTGCGGCCATCGAGTCGAGTATTGCCGGGCGCATCGGGCACTGGATCGAACCGGCCATCGAACCGCTCGGACAGGATTGGCGCATCGGTATCGGACTGGTTGCATCGTTCGCGGCGCGCGAGGTGTTCAACAGCACTCTGTCTGTCGTCTACGCCGTTGAAACTCCGGACGGCGCGGATGCGGACGCGCGCTTGGCTGACACACTCGCGGGCGCGCGTGACGCGCGCACGGGCGCGCTCAGTTTCACTCTGCCGACTGTGCTCGGATTGCTCGCGTTCTACGCCGTGGCGTTGCAGTGCATCAGCACCATCGCGGTGGTGGCCCGCGAAAGCGGTTCATGGCGCTTCGCGCTCATGCAGTTTGTCTTCTTCGCGCTGGGGGCTTGGATGCTGGCTTGGCTGACACGCACCGCAGCACTCGCAGCCGGGCTCGGCTGAGCCTCTGCCGTGCGGGTGGCTCCACGGAGTCGGAGCTCGCCAGCATGTCGCCGACGTCGGCAGGGGCACGGTTGAACCTTCCTCCTTGCGCGTACGCTTGGCCTGTGAGCCAGAGGGTCATCCATGTCGCATCGTCGAGGGATTGAGAATCGTTGTGGCGCGTTCCTGTTCGCCTTGGTGCTGCTCGTTGGCGGCTGCGGTGACAAGCAGGGCGAGGCAAGTCTCGTTCCGGCACCGGCCCTCGCCAAGGCAGAGGTCGCCACGCCGGCCGAAGCGGCCGCTCGCGGGGCCGCCTGGCTGCGCGGAGCAGCGGAGAAGGGGCTCTTCGCCTTTGATCCATCCAAGGGCCCGGATGTAGGAATGACAGCGCTCGCCCTCGCAGCCGTGCAGTCGGTGGCGGCGCCTGAGAACAGGGCTTTTGCGGCTCCGGGGCTCGCGTGGCTGCGCACCATGCAGAAGCCTGACGGCGCCATCTACGAGAAACAACTGGCTGTGTATTGCACCGCGGCTGCCCTGCTTGCCTTCACCGCGTCAGGCGATGTCGCCTACGCGGATGCGATAGTCAAGGGGCGTGAGTATCTGCGCATGGCGCAGTCGGATGAAGGCGAGGGGCTCAGTCAGAGTTCCGAGGACTACGGCGGGATCGGCTACGGCGGGGCCGGGGACATCAATATGTCCACCACACAGCTTGCCGTTGATGCGGCGAAGGCAGCAGGGCTCCCCAAGGACGATGCGTACTACAAGAAGGCCTTGGTCTTCTTGCAGCGCAGCCAGAACCGCAGCGAGTCGAACGACCAGAGCCACACTTTGAAGGACGGCAGCACCGTGGTGCCCGGGAACGATGGCGGCGGCATCTACCGCCCCGGCGACAGCAAGGCAGGAGTCCAAGTCCTGCCGGACGGTCGGCGGATCTTCAGAAGCTATGGGTCGATGACCTATGCGCTGTTGAAGAGCTACTTGCTTTGCGAAATGGACGCGAAGGACCCGCGCATTACCGCGGCATTGCAGTGGATCGCGAAGAACTGGCAACTCGAATGGAACCCGGGCATGGAGTACCGCGAGAAGCCCGAGCAGAAGTATGAAGGGCTCTTCTACTACTACCTCACGCTGGCCCGCGCGCTGGGTGCCGCCGAGAAGGCGAAGCTGGACCTCGCTGCTGTCGGACTCGGCCAATGGCGGAAGGAACTCGCCGCAAAGCTGATGAAGATGCAGGCGAGCGACGGGTCGTGGACGAACGCGCAGGACCGATGGTGGGAGGGATCCCCGGTGCTGTGCACGAGTTACGCGCTCATGGCGCTGGCAGAGTGCCGCGCGGGTTCGTGAAAACGCGCGAGCGTTGATCTGCGATATTCCGCGAGCTCCAGCGGCGCACAGGAACAGGATGTGAGTCAGTGAAGCACCTGCACCGTCTGAAATGGCCCCTCCTGTGGGGGGTGCTGGCGGCCATCACGGAAAGGGCCGCTGGCGGCTCGCACGGAATCCTCGGCGGTGGAGTGCTCGTGCTTGGCGCGGCGCTCACCATTCCCTGGACGGCCGGCGCCGGGTGGGCGAACGCCGGGCTGGACTTGCTTCTTGGGCCAGCTTGCGGTGGCCTCGGGCTGCTTGCGGCTGGGGTCGGCGGGGAGGTTGCGGTGCGTTCGGCTCTCGCGATTGCAGCATGGATTCTCGTGCTGCGAGGCGTCTTGGGCCTTGCACGCATGTTCACGAGTGAGTTGCTGGCACGCTCGATGGCGCTGGCGTTGGGGGCTGTACTGGTCGCGGCGCCGGTTCTGTGGCCGGAAGCAACGGGATCGGGCGGAGTGTTCGTGTCTCCGACCATCTGGCTGCTGGACTTCGGCTGCCAGCTTGATTGGGCTCGGGCGCCAGGATTCTATGAGTTGTTGGGAGACAGGTACTTGGGTTCTCAAAACGACCTGATTGTCTGGATCTGGCTGGGCATGGCTGTCGTCCTTGATCGCATCAGTGGAGTTGTCTGCGGCCTCGGTTGTTCCGACAGGCGGCGCGCCGGATTGGGGCAGTAGCCACGTGCAATCGCATTTCGATGCCCTGCCGGTCGAGGACGCGCAAGAAGCATGTCATTGCGATCCGAAAGCCAGGTGGCTCGCGCGCTGGGTGCTTTTGACCCGTTGCGTGAACCCATACGCTCCACTCCGGCCCGTCACGAAGTCCGGCCTTGGGAGTTCCCATGAAACGCAAGATTTTCCTGTCTTTCCCGCAAAAAATTCTCGGTGAACCGCTGCTCTATACCCTCGGCAAGAACTTCAAAGTGGTACCGAACATCCAGGGAGCATCGATCTCGAAGGATGTCGCGTTGATGGCCTTGGAACTCGATGGGGACGAGGCCGAAGTGGAACGTGCCATCGTCTTTTTGCGCGAAAAAGGCGTGGATGTGGAGCTCCTCAAGGCCGATGCGCCGGACCGGATGTAGCCTGGTTGTTAGATGCAACAACTTGCCGCACAACGTTTTATGCCGTTTTTGAAGAAAACTCACTGCCGCTCCTTGGCGGGACTTGTCAGCAGGGGCGTCGGGAGTAAGCTTTTCCCCGAACCAGCGGGCGAAAGCTCCGTTGGGGAACGTTCGACGGTGTCAGCGGTTGACACCACGGGCCTTGGAGGCCCGACACGATTCTGATTCAGGGTGCCGGTTGGGGCTGGCCCTTGCTGCAAGTGCAGCGAGTCCACCTAAAGGCGCCCGATGCAGAACGGGTCGAATGAATGTTTCGATTCGTTCTGTAACGGTCGTTTCCAGGAGACTAGGACACATGACAAAGTTGAATGTTATGGCTGGCCTGCTCGCCGCGGCACTCGTGGTGCCCTCGAGCTTCGCTCAGTCGACGGATGATGTTTCGAAGGACCTGCGCGAGCTCAAGGCCCGCGTTGCAGCCCTCGAAGTCGAGAACTCGGCCCTCAAGGGTGCCAACGATGGCGCTCTCCTCGAGAGCCAGATCAACGCCCTCGCCAGCAACGTGGCAGTCGGCACCGCCGCCCCGAAGGTCACCTTCTCGGGCGAAATGCGCCACCGCTACCTGAACACCAACGCATCGGGCACCCGCGTGTGGGGGATCGAAAACCTCGCCCGCATCGGCTTCGGCTACGATGTCGGCAGCGGCATCAGCTTCAAGGTCACCGCCCAAGAGACGTTTGATCTCGGCACAAACGCTGCGCTCAATCCAACCCTCTACGAGGCCTACAGCACGTGGTGCAACTTCCTTGGCGTCAATGGCCTTTGCGCCAAGATCGGCCGCCAAGAACTCAGCGTTGGCAACCAGTTTGCCTTCGGCGTTAATGATTGGGATGCCGGCACGAGCCAGGACCTCATCAATTTCGGCTACTGCACCGAGTCCTTCAGTGCGAATTTGGTGTACGACCTCAACACGGGCACGGGCGCTGACCACGATCAGAACTACATCCTCTTTGTCGCACTCAAGGCCATCAAGGACATGACCATTGAGGGTTATTACAGCAGCAGCGACGACAACATCCCGGCTGATACCGGCCTTGATCGTTTCGGCGGACACTTCGCCGCGGCTTTCGGTGGCCTCGGTGTGGATGCCAACTTTGACGTGCAGGAGCTTCCTGCTGGCGCCAAGGACAACGCATCGGCTCTCGAAGTGAACTTCGACTACGACCTCAACAAGGACTTGGGGCTGTTCCTCCGCTACGCCTGCGCCGAGGAGTCCTACGTCTTCACCGGCAATCGTCACAGCAATACCGGCTACCGCGCACGCTTCGGTCTCGCTGACTGGTACAGCCTCAGCGACAGCCGCAGTCTGCAGGTTGGTGGCAACATGGCTTGCGGTTCTGGCTGGACAGCCGGCGCCACCGTCGGCCTGTTCCTCGCCGACACCGATAGCTCCAACACCGGTTCGGAAGTTGATCTGTGGGCGGAGCACGCCTGCGCGGACAACGCCACCCTGGGCGCTGGCCTCGGCTTCGTGAGCCCGGATGTCGGTGACAACTTCACCGTCCTCTACGTCCAGGCCCGCATCGCGTTCTGATCTGGAACGGCGAAACCCCTGCCTCCTCCGGCAGGATCGACTCGGGGCTGCTTCGGCAGCCCCGCTGTCGTTTTGCATCTGGCGTCTGTGACGGAGGCTCAAGGCAGTCACGACTGGCCTGCAGAATCTCGCTCAGTGTCCACTCTTGGCTACACAGTGCAGCGCAAGGCGCTCAACCCGTTCAGTCACGAATCGTGATGGGATAAGATCTTGTGGCTGTTGCACGCTTGATTGCGGAATGGCACGCCGAGTGCGAGGTAGCCTTCGCGCGGCCCGTGGCCGCAGGAGTGACGAACCATGACGATGAAGATGCTGGCTTGCTGGGTGCTCGGTGCCTCGTGCTTGATCGCTCAGGGCCGGCCAGGATCGGACCAAACTGGCGGAGGTCTTGCACGGCCGTCCGCCCAGCCGGCGCCGGCTCCCGCTCCTCGCGCCCAGCCTTCAGCTCCCGCAACACGTCCGACCTACAACCCGCCCGCACAACCGTCGCGTCCGAGCTACAGCCCGCCCGCTCCCACAGCACGCCCGACCTACAGCCCGCCTGCCCAGCCATCGCGCCAAGTTCCCCAGCCCACTCATCAGGCACCACAGGACACAGGCCGTCCGAGCGGTGTCGTCACTACTCGTCCGACCGCTCAACCCAGCCGGCCGAGCTACTCACCTCCAGCGCGGCCGACCTACACGCCACCTTCACGGCCGGGCGTATCCGTTGGCCAAGACCCCGACACGGGTCGCGGAGTGTCCACACCCGCGCGGCCGGCGCCGGGGTCCCAGAACCAGGGTTGGACGAGCAGCGGAGCGCCGAGCAAGCCCGCAGCAGGTAGTTCTGGACGTGGCTGGACATCATCCCAGCCAACAGGAGATCAGCAGCCGAGCAGGCCAGCCTCACCGCCCGCCAGGCCGTCCTCGTCTTGGACCACACCACGCGGACGTACCGGAGGACTCGCCCCCGACGTGTCACCCTCAGGAGGCGACAAGACCAGTGGCTTGCGCCCCACCGTGACTTCTCCCGCCGCGCCCGCACGTCCAGGCACAGCGGATGAGCCTGCATCGGTGCGCCCGTCCAGCAACGGCAACACGCCCGAGAAGCCTCGCGGTCGCGCACCCACAGTTCGTCCGGCAAGCGGCTGGACCTCGCCGTCCGTGGCTTTTCGCCCCAAGGTGGATGTCCCGCCGACTCAAGGAGGCGACGAGAAGCCACCACGCGCGCTTTCATCCAGCGTGGTGGCGCCCAGTCCGCGCCCGACGGCGGTGCGCCCCGTTGCAAGCCCGTTGGTTCCTGTCGGGGGAAGCGCTCCCCTTGCGACGGCTTCTGTCACCTCCGGTGGTGGTGTCGCGCAAGGAACCGGTGTTGTGGTTGCAGGTGGTGGCACAACCTGCGTTCCCGAGCCCGGCTGCACAACGCCCTGGGGCGCATCTCCGTGGAGCTACTGCTACCAACCATCCAACTGGTGGAGCGTGAGTTGCTGGGATCCGTGCTGGAGCCCCTGCGCATGGACATACTCACCCACGTGGTGCACACCCAGTTGGTGCTTCGCGACGCCGAGCTGGAGTTGGGTGAGCTGGTGTCGGCCGAGTTGGCGCTTCTCGGTCGGATTCGGCTGGAGCAGCGGCAACTGGTACGCGAGCAGTTGCGCGCCGAGCTACTACTCCTACAGCTATTACCCATGGAGCTACTACTGCTCGACCGGCTACTACCCGGCCTGGAGCACCGTGCAGTACGAGACCATCGTCGTGGATCGCACCGAGTCCATGGACCCCTACGTGAGCTACGACGATGCGGTGGTCGTTGTGTCTGCGGCAGACCCTGTGAGCGCGCGTTCCATCGTTCCGGTGGAATTCCGTCAGCAGCTCAGCTCTGAGTTCCCCGAAGGACTGAGCGCTAGCGAGTGTCTGGCGCGCGGCGAAGGTTGGCTGCGGTCGAGGGATTACATTCTCGCAGCAGAGGCCTTTCGCAGAGCCTGGCTGCAACGTGAAGACGATGCCTTTGCGTGTGCGGAATTGGGTGTCGCTCTGAGCGCTGCGGGCCGGTTCGAGTTGGCGGCAGGTGCACTGCAAACGGCCATGACCCTCGATGCAGGCCTCGCCACCCGTTTGCCGGATCTCTGCCTGGCGCTCAGCGAGAAGGGGCGGCTGGTGCAGGATGTGGTGCGTCCCTTGCAGGCGGAACTGCTCCGGAATCCTGATGACGTCGCTACGAGTTACGTTCTGGCTTGTGCACAGTTGGCGGCTGGTGACCCGTGGTCCGCGCAGCGCGAACTGGCCGCTCTCAGAACTGCCGGCTGCTCCCATGTCAGCCTCGACAGCCTGACGCGCACATGCGAGGCATCCATCGCCGCAGCGAGTGGTCGCTGACGCAACGAAGACTTGAGCACGCCCGTGTGCTCTTGGGGCGAGTTCACAACCGGCGCCGACTGCCGAGCGGGGGCTGGAGCGCGCACGACATCCATGACGGCTAAAGTGAAGCCATGTGGGTCTTGCTCGCGCTCGGCTCTGCGCTTCTTCTGATTCTCTTCTCTGCGCGGCTGCGCTGGCCACAGACGCTCGGTTATCTCGCCGGGACCGGCGTGCTGGTGCTTGCGTGTGCGGCTGGGCCGAGCCATGGAGCGCTCGCTCTGTTCGAAGCCGCAGTGTCACGCAGCACGCTTTCCTTTGTGGCTTCGGTCTTCAGCGTGTTCGTGCTCAGCGGACAGCTCCAAGAATCCGGAGCGCTGCGTCAACTCGCCAGCGCGGCGTCGCGCCGCATCCGCTCGGATCGTGCACGGGCTGCGGTGTTGCCCGCCATCGTCGGCTTGCTCCCGATGCCTGGTGGAGCCGTTGTTTCAGCTCCGATGGTGGAGGAATGCGCCGTCGGCACGCGCGAAGAACAGCATTTCACGAACTACTGGTTCCGGCACATCTGGGAGATCTGGTGGCCGCTGTACCCGCCGGTCCTCCTCGCCGCAAAGATGGCTGATGTGCCGCTGATCTCGTTCTCTCTCATGCTGGCGCCGCTGATGCTCTGCATGGCGGCCGTCGGCGTCATCTGGATTCTCCGCAGACTTCCAGCGACGACGGAGGAGTGGGCAGGTGCTGGCAGCATGACGAGCGTGATGGGTGCTATCGCCATCATGTTGGCGGGTGTGCCCGTGCTTGGTGTGATGGAGCCGCGTGTGCACATGCTGCCAGCAGATTGGCACGTCGCGTTCGCCGTCGTCCCGGCGGTGCTCTTTCTCGTTTGGAGGCACGGCAGCGCGGCTCTGTGGCGGACCTTGGCAACGCAGCGCCTCTGGGCACTCGTTGGCATGGCCGCAAGCATCAAATTGTTCGGCGCCATGGTGAGCGGAAGCGGTGCGGCCGCGGAAGCGACTGAAGTGGCCACGCGCTGCGGCGCGGCTTGGAGTGCGGTGCTGCTCTTGCCACTTCTCGCAGGCGTCGTGACAGGCAACACCGTCGCTGCGGTGACCATGTCCTTCCCGTTGGTGGCCGCATTGCCGCTCGCGCGCAGCGCGGGTGACGACCCAAGGCTCTTGATCTTCGCCGTTGCGTATGCCAGTTCCTTCGCGGGCTACCTTCTTTCGCCGGTGCACATGTGCTTCGTGCTTTCAGCGCGCTTCTTCGGCGCGGAGACCATGTGCGGGCTTGCCCGGATGCTCGTCCCTGTCGGTGCGTGGTCGGCGTGCGCGGCAACGTGGTTCGTTTTCTGGTATTTCCTGAATGCGACAGCGTGACATGAGCGAGGCGAGGCCGTTTCGTATCTCCGGTTCATTCGCACCCACAGGCGATCAGCCCGCGGCCATCGAGGCGCTGGTTGCCGGCCTGCGTGCGGGAAGACGTCATCAGACACTGCTGGGCGCTACCGGCAGCGGCAAGACCTTCAGCGTGGCCAACGTGATCGAGGCGGTGCAACGTCCGGCGCTCGTGCTGGCGCCCAACAAGACGCTCGCGGCGCAGCTCTTCACGGAATTCCGTGAGCTGTTCCCCGAGAATGCGGTGGAGTACTTCATCTCCTACTAAGACTACTACCAGCCAGAGGCCTACGTGGCAGCTTCGGACACCTACATCGCCAAGGACGCGAGCATTGACGACCGCATCGATCGCATGCGCCACGCGGCCACGGCCAATCTGCTGCTTCGCCGCGATGTGATCATTGTTGCCTCGGTCTCGTGCATCTACGGCATCGGTTCTCCCGGGACGTACGGCGCCATGCGGCTCGAGCTCAAGCGAGGCGAGGAAATCGAGCGCGAGAAGATCATCAAGCGCCTTGTACAGATGCAGTATCCGCGGAACGACATGACACCGAAGCGGGCGACCTTTCGCGCACGCGGTGACGTCATTGAGATCTCGCCTGCTGCGGGAGATGGCGAACTCATCCGCCTCGAATTCTTTGGTGACACCATCGAGAGCATCGAGCGCGTGGATGCCGTCACTGGTCGTGTGCTCGAACCTGTGGAGGATGTCGTGATCTTCCCTTCATCGCACTACGTCACGCCGAAGGAGCGCTTGCTGCCTGCCATCGAGGGCATCGAAGAGGAATTGGAGGCTCGTCTCGCCGAGTTGCGCGGGCGGGGCAAGCTCCTCGAAGCGCAGCGTCTTGAACAGCGCACGCAGCACGACCTCGAGATGCTCACGCAGCTCGGGCATTGCAGCGGCATCGAGAACTACAGTCGGCACCTCGATGGGCGTGGCGCCGGAGAGCCGCCGGCAACGCTGCTCGATTACTTCGCGGACGACTTCATTCTTTTCGCGGACGAGTCTCATATTTCCCTGCCGCAGGTGGGCGGCATGGCGCGCGGCGACCGCGCACGCAAACAGAATCTCGTCGAACATGGTTTTCGTTTGCCCAGCGCTCTCGACAATCGTCCCCTCACGTTCGAGGAATTTGAGGCGCGCGTCGGGCAGGCGGTCTACGTCAGCGCCACACCAGCCGTACTGGAACTCGGGAAGAGCGGCGGGATCTCTGCGGAGCAGGTGATCCGACCCACGGGATTGCTCGACCCCGTCACGGAGGTGCGTCCAGCGCGAGGACAAGTGGACGATGTGCTCGGTGTGGCACGCGAAGTCATCGCCCGCGGGTTCCGCGTCCTCGTCACTTGTCTCACGAAGCGCAGCGCAGAGGATCTGAGCGCGTTTTTCCGCGCAACGGGTCTGAAGGTGCGCTACCTGCATTCCGACGTGGAGACGCTTGAGCGCAGCGCCATCATCAGGGACCTCCGCCTCGGCACCTTCGACGTGCTCGTCGGCATCAATCTCCTGCGCGAGGGGCTCGATATCCCCGAGGTCGCTTTGGTGGCCATTCTCGATGCGGACAAGGAGGGGTTCCTCCGCAGTCGCGACAGCCTGATCCAGACCATTGGTCGCGCGGCCCGCAATGCAGACGGTCGCGTCATTCTCTATGCCGATCGCATCACTGCGGCCATGCAGGCGGCTCTGGATGAAACCGCACGGCGCCGCTCGCGTCAGGAGGAGCACAACAGGCTCCACGGCATCACTCCGCGCACCATCCTGAAGCGCATCGGTGAACTGCCGGAGAGTTTCTACAAGGACGAGGAGAAGCTTCCCGCCAAGGCGAGCGAAGTTCCGCTCAGTTTCGAGAGCGCCGCGCGCGATCTCGGCAAGCTCAGAGAGGAGATGTACGCCGCAGCCAGTGCGCAACGCTACGAGGATGCGGCACGACTGCGCGACATCATCCGGGATCTCGAAGCGCGTTTGCTGGCCTGAAGAACATGTCTGTTCCATTCGCTGCGAGTTCTCTGAATGCTCTGCCGGAGTGCCCCGGCTGCTACCTCTTTGTCGATGCGCAGGGCCACGTGCTCTATGTCGGCAAGGCGCGGAAGTTGCGTTCCCGTGTTGCGAGTTACCTGCAGCCGCGCGAGCAGCGTCCGGTGCACCTGCTGCTCCCCGAGCGCGTGAAAACCATCGACTGGGTTGTCACCGACACGGAGACAGAGGCTCTCGTCCTTGAGAACGCATTGATCAAGCGGCACGATCCGCCGCTCAATGTGAAGCTGAAGGACGACAGTCTGCATTTCTCGCTGCAGGTGATTCCGGGTGAGGAGTGGCCGCGTCTGCGTGTCGTGCGCCGACGCAAGGGGCCGCCGGGTGCACTGCACTTCGGGCCTTACCCCAGTGCGCAAGGCGCGCGGCGTCTCCTGCGCGAACTGAACGGCCTCTTTCCGCTGCGCTCCTGCGATGATCACGCGCTGCACAATCGTTCGCGGCCGTGCATTGAGCACGAAATGAAACGCTGCCTCGCGCCATGCGTGGCGCTCTGTTCGCGCGAGGACTACGCGCGCGTGGTGGAGGACCTGGTCGGCCTCCTCCGCGGCCATGACCGCGGACTGCTCGCGGGCGTTGAGGAGCGCATGCACGCCGCCGCAGCCGCTCTCGAGTTCGAACGCGCCGCGGACTTGCGTGACCGGCTGCAAGCGTTGCGTGCCATTCTGAAGAGCGCGGCCGTGAGCGTGCGCGGTGAAGGCGATCTGGATGCGCTGGGCGTGGCCTGCAGCGGCGGTCGGGCCGCGTGTTCAGTGCTCTCGATGCGCGACGGCGTGCTTGCGGGATCGCGGCATTTCGAGGCTGCAACCAAGGCCGGGGAGGAAGAGGTTCTCGCAGCACTTGTGCAACAGCACTACTCTGAAGCGGAGCTGCCCCCGAAGCGCTTGCTGATCTCCTGTGCATTGCCAGAGCCTGATGCGCACGCGGAGCGGCTCTCGGGTTTGCGCGGCGTTCGTGTTCGTATCGAATCCCCGCAGAAGGGCGCGTCACTCCGTCTCGTGGACCTCGCGCGGCGCAATGCGCTCTCGCGTCTTGAAGGGCGCGAGCAAGCGGAAACCCGGAAGACCGAAGTGCTGGAGCGCCTGCGCGCGTTGTGCGGGCTCAGGCACCTGCCGCGCAGGATCGAGGGCTTCGATATCTCCCATCTTGCGGGCGAGCATGTCACCGGGTCATGTGTCGCTTTTGCGGATGGGCGCCCAGCCCCCAAGCGTTACCGGAGCTTTCGATTGCGCGGAGTCCAGCGCAACGACGACTTCGCGGCCATGGAAGAAGTGCTGCGCCGTCGTCTCGAGCGCGGGCGGAAGGACGAAGACCTGCCCGACCTCATCCTCATCGACGGTGGCCCTCCGCAACTCGCGCGTGTGCTGCCGTTGCTGCGCGCGACGGGCGTGACCAGCACGGACGTCCTCGCCCTCGCCAAGGGGCGTCGTGATGAGGTTGGTCCTCGCAGCCACGAACGCATCTGGTTGCCGGACGCGCAGCAGGCACTCATCCCCGAAGCTGATGATCCAGCGCTGCTCCTGCTCATGCGCGTGCGCGACGAGGCGCACAGGCGGGCGCTGCGTCACAACCGTGCGCTGCGGCGCGGCCGACTCGGGGGGTCTGCGCTCGAAGCGATTCCTGGTGTCGGCCCTGCGCGCGCGGCAGCACTGCTGCGCAGCTTCGGCTCCATCGCCGGACTGCGCACTCAGGACGTGGCTGTGGTGGCGCGGACGCCGGGAATCTCCAAGGCGCTTGCGCGCCGCATCCTCGATGCGTTGTCGGTCATGTCTTGAGTCGTTGGCGCTTTGAAATCAGGCCTGCATCGCGGGCGGCGGCCTCGAAGACAGTGCGCACCATTTCTTCATTCACGCGGCCCGTGTTCACGTTGTAGCGGCTGGTATGGAAGCAGTCGTGGAGGAGGAGCCCGTCCGGGAACACATGCCGCGCGCCATGCCGGAAGATGTAATCCCTGCGCCGGAGGGCTGTCGCTTGTTGCCGTTGCGTGAGCATGGCTTCGTGGGCGGTGCGACCGAGAGCCACGACCACGCGGGCTACAGGCAGCAGCGCCAATTCCGCCTGCAACCAGTCGGCGCAACGTGCGCACTCGCGGGCATCCGGCTTGTTGGCGGGGGGCACACAGCGCACGGCATTCGTGATCCAGACCCCCTTCAGCCGCAGTGCATCGTCGCGCCGGACGGACTCCTCTGCGGTCGCGAGACCGAGAACATGGAGCGTGCGATAGAGCAGGATTCCCGCGGCGTCGCCCGTGAAGGGGCGGCCTGTGCGGTTCGCCCCATGCGCGCCTGGAGCGAGGCCAAGGACGAGGAGCGAAGCGCTCTCATCACCGAATCCGGGTACTGGCCTGGCCCAGTAGGTGTCATCGCCGACGGATTCACGGTGGCGCACCAGGCGGGGACAGCGCGCACACTCCGTGAGTGCCCGCGCATGAGCAGCGAGGTCAAGCACGGGGATGGTGTCGGCGGTGGCTGCTCTTGAGGTGTTCATCAGCGAGAGAAGTGTAGATCTGCGTGGTGTCGATGCTCGCATGGCCGAGCATTTCCTGGACCGAGCGGAGATCCGCACCGCCCTGCACGAGATGCGTGGCGAAGGTGTGTCGCAGCGTGTGGGGTGTAACGCGGCGGCGAATGCCCTTGGCCCGCACAAGCTGTTTCACGGCTGCGTGGACGTCAGCGCGCGTGAACGGTCGTCCGGCATCGGTGATGAAGAGCGCACGGCCACTGGCGGGCGTGGTCAAGGCCTTCCTTGCACGGAGCCACGCTTGGAGGGCCTCCAGCACCGTCGGCCCGACGGGTACCGCACGTTCACGGTCGCCCTTGCCGCGCACCCGCACGAATCCGCCCGAGAGATCGAAATCATCGCCGCGGACGCCTGCCAGCTCGCTGGCGCGGAGCCCGCATCCATAAAGCAGCTCCAGCAGGAGCCGCAAGCGTGGCGATTCGTCCGCCGTGGCCTTGCAGGGCAGGAGCGTCTCCATGTCCTCGGCGCTGAGTGCTTTCGGCAGCAGGGCCGGCAGCTTCGGGCTGGGGATCAGGCGCGCCGGATCTCGGCGGATGAGCTCTTGATCCAGAGCGTGTCGGTAGAAGCTTCTGAGCGCCGCCGCTCGGCGGGCCCGCGTGCGCACGGATTCGCCCGCCGCCGTGCGGGCGGCCAGAAACCCGGCGAGGTCTTCGGTGCAAGCATGCAGCAGCGTTTTTCCCGCGGATTTCAGGTGTGCGGCAAGCAGGCCAAGGTCTCGCGCGTAGGCGGCGCGCGTGTGCCGAGCGAGGCCGGATTCGAGCAAGCGCGCGTCGAGAAACGCCTTGATGAGCGCAGTTTCGATCCGGCCTTCGTTCTTGCCCGCGGGTGCCACAGGTGCAGCATATGCCGAGCGGGCACTGTGCGCTGGAGGAGGCCTCCCTCGCTTGCGGGTCTGTGGCACCGCCCGTAAACTCCGCGGCCACGTTGCGGGCAGGCTGGCCTGCAGGCTGCAGCAGCAGGCACTTCTGCTGTCACGGGGACCCAATGGCCAAGAAGAAGACACCGCCGCAGAAATCGGCGAAGAAGCCGCAACCGAAGGCCAAGGCAGCGTCGCCCGCAAAGAAGGGTGGCACGCCCAAGAAGGGCGCAGTTGCAGCACCCAAGGGCAAACCTCCAGGCAAGGCCTCGACTCCGGCCACCAAAACAGCGGCAGCCGCGAAGGGCAAGCCCCAGCCAGCGGGCAAGTCACCTGCGACCACGAAGGGCGCGGCCCAGCCGGTGAAGGGCGTCGTTCTTTCCAAGGGCGCCGCTCAACCTGCGAAGGGCGCCGCTGCGAAGGGCGCTGTCCAACCCGCGAAGGGTGTGGTTGCTCCCAAGGCTCCCGCTGCCAAGGGCAAGTTCGTCGCGAAGCAGAAGCCCGCCGTGCCCAAACTGCCCCCGAACTTCTTCGGCAGGCCAGTGATTGGCTCGCTCGCCCCTGTGAAGAAGGCGGCGCCCAAGAAGAAGACACCGCCGCTCACCAGCGCGGACATCGAAAAGCTCCGCCTGCGTTTGCTGGAAGAGAAGGCGCGCATTTCCGGCACGGTGCATGGCATGCGCAACGAAGCACTCGAAAGCGGCAATGCACCCTCCGGCGACAACATCGCGGACCATGGCACGGATGTCTACGAGCAGGACATGACGCTCTCCCTCGTGGAGCGCGAGCAGACGACGATCCAGGCCATTGATGAAGCGCTCGCCAAGATCGCGGAGGGCACCTACGGCCACTGCGAGAACTGCGACGACAACATCAGGAAGGAGCGCCTCGAGTTCCTGCCTCATGCGCGACACTGCCTTGATTGCCAAGAGGCGCAGGAATCCGCCCACGCGTGATGCTCGATGCGGCGCGCGTTCCTCATCGTCGCTGTGATTCTGGCCTTGGCCTCGCTTGATCTTCTGACCAAGAGCTGGGCCTTTGCGCGGGTGCCCCATTACGGGTCTCAGCCTATCGCCGTCATTGACGGGTTCTTCTACATCACCCACGCCGAGAACGATGGCGCCATGTGGAGCCTGTTCCAGGGTTTGCCTGCCTTCTTCTGGGTGATCCTGCGCGGCGCCGTGTTTGCACTGATTCTCTGGCAGTGTCTGAAATCGAGGGGGCTGCCATGGTGGGTCGAAGGGGCGCTGGTGCTCGTCCTCTCCGGAGCACTCGGCAATCTCTACGACAACATGACCGGCAACGGTCGTGTGCGGGACTTTGTGACCTGGGTGTTCTGGGGCTGGCAGTTCCCGACCTTCAATCTCGCTGACAGCTACATCTCCGTAGGTGCCGTCGCGCTCGGCATCTGGTTTCTGTTCGTGGAGCCTCGCCGCCGCAGACTGGCGGCCGCATGAACGATGCGACGGCTGTCACGCTCGGGCCACTGAAGCTCAGGAACCCGGTCCTCGCCGCCAGCGGCACCTATGGCAGCGGCATCGAAGCTGTGCCCTTCGCCGATCTCTCGCGCGTCGGTGGCGTCGTGAGCAAGTCCGTGACCACGGAGCCGAGGCGTGGCAACAAGACGCCGCGCATCTTCGAGGTCGAGGCCGGCATGCTCAACAGTATCGGCCTGATGAATCCTGGTGCCGCTGAGTTCGAGCGCGAGGTGCTCCCCGAAATGCTGCGTTTGCCCTGCGCGCGCATCCTCAACGTGGCTGGTGAATCCATCGAGGATTTCGCCGTGCTCACGCGCCGCTTCGGTTCCACCGAGGGGCTCGACGCCATCGAACTGAACGTCTCCTGCCCGAACGTTTCCGGAGGACTCGACTTCGGAACGCGCGCTCCCGAGTTGAAGACTCTGGTTGCGGCCTGTCGCGCGGCGACGGCGAAACCACTCATCGTGAAGCTCACGCCCAACGTGACGGACATCACGGAACTGGCGCGCGCCGCTATTGAGGGCGGAGCGGACATCCTGTCGCTGGTGAACACCTATCAGGGGTTGGCAGTGGATTGGCGGCGCCGTCGACCGGAGCTCGGATCGCCCTCCGGCATGGGGGGGCTCTCCGGGCCGGCCATCAAGCCGTTGGCACTGGCCGCCGTGCAGCGCGTTTGGCGCGCGCTCCGGTGCCCCATCATCGGAATCGGCGGGATCAGCAGCGCGACGGATGTGCTCGAGTTTCTTGTCGCGGGTGCGAGTGCGGTGCAAGTGGGAACGGCGAACTTCGCCGATCCGGCGGCGCTGGTACGGATCGCGGACGAACTCAGTCAGTTGCAACGCGCCGAGTCATTGCCCCCTCTCTGGGAACTCACGGGCACGCTCGAGGTGCCGCGGCCATGAGCCAGCCGGGCTTCGAGGAAATCCCCCTCGAGACGCTCTGCAAGGCGGCGGAGATCTATTGCAAGCTCGCATTCCCGGAGGGCGGTGAGAAGCTGCCTCCGTTGAGCGATGCGGCCGACTTGGCGGGGGCACTCGAACACTTCGTCAGGGACCAGCGCGCTGGCAACATGCGACGCTGGACCCTCCGCCTCGGCAACGAGCGCTATCCGTTCATGAAGCTCGTGTTCCAGGAGCTCCTCGTGAAGGGGCGCTTTTTCTTTGCCGTGGACACGCACGACGACGTGGAACTCAAGGACTGTTTCCCGGACTACGACGCGTGGCTCGAACTCAAGCGCTGGAACCAGCAGTTGAAGGAGCGCATCGAGAAGGGGTGGCGCGAGGCGGGGGTGCCGACCTTCATCGAGATCGTGGCGCGTGTGGAGCGGGAGACGCCGCCAGGACCGGCCGTGCGCAGCACGGCACCGCGCGTTCTCGTGGTCGATGACGATCGCGGCATCGCCCAAGGTGTGCAAGCCATGCTGCAACGCCGCGGATACCGCACGACGGTCGTGCACACGGCCGAGGCCGCGCTCGTTGCCATCGAGGAGGAAGCACCGGATCTGGTGCTCAGCGATCTCGAAATGGGTGCCGGGCAGAGCGGGCTCGATCTGGCCGTACGGCTTCGCGCCCGGGATGACACGCGCCAGATCCCGTTTATCCTCGCCACGGCCGCGAGCATCGCATCCTCCAACTTTTCCGTGATCGACGGCTTCATGGTCAAGCCCTTCGAGACGGAAGTGCTGCTCAAGTTCATCGCCCGGCACATCGGGACTCCGGAGGATCGTGAACGGCGTGGCGGTGGCGGACGGCTCACATGATCGACAAGTTCTTCAAGCTCTTCACCAAGGTGTTCGGTTCGCGCACAGAGCGCGAGTTGAAGAAACTGTTGCCCCTCGTGCATGCGGTCAACGCGCGCAGCGGCGCTGTTGCGGCCATGAGCGACGCCGAATTGCGGGCCGAGACAGACCGCTTTCGTGCACGTGTCGCTGGAGGGGAAGCTCTGGATGCACTGCTTCCGGAGGCCTTCGCAGTCGTGCGCGAAATGAGCGCACGCACTCCGCCGCCCGGAGCCGAGAAGGGACTGAGGCACTTCGATGTGCAGTTGCTCGGTGGCATCGTGCTGCATCGCGGCATGATCTCGGAGATGGCGACAGGCGAGGGCAAGACTCTCGTTGCCACAGCACCGGCCTACCTCAACGCTCTCAGCGGCCGTGGCGTGCACGTGATCACGGTGAACGACTATCTCGCTCGCCGCGACCGCGAGTGGATGGGGCCCATCTACGAGCGCCTCGGCCTGCAGGTGGGTGTGATCCAGGCGGACATGACTCCGGCGCAGCGGAAGCCCGCCTACGACGCCGACATCACCTACGGCACGCACAACGAGGTCGGGTTCGACTATCTCCGCGACACCAGGAAGTCGTCGCTGGAATCGCAGGTGCAGCGCCGCAACTTCGCCATTCTCGACGAGGTGGACAACATCCTTATTGACGAAGCCCGCACGCCGCTCATCATCTCGGGACCGTCGGAAGGGGACACCTGGAAGTACGGCAAGGCCGATGCCATCGCGCGCCGCCTCACCACCGAGCAGCACTTCGAGGTGAAGGAGAAGGAGCAGCAGGTGATGCTCACGGAAGACGGGATCATCGAGGCCCAGCGCATCGCTGGCGTCGAGTCCTTCTACTCCGGGCGCAACATGGAGTGGCCGCATCTCATCGAACAATCACTGCGAGCGCATCACATCTACAAGAAGGATGTGGACTACGTGGTGCAGCCGGGCGAGACCGGCGGGCAGGAAGTCATCATCGTGGACGAGTTCACCGGCCGCCTCATGGCCGGGCGACGCTGGGGTGATGGTTTGCACCAGGCGGTCGAAGCGAAAGAACGCATCGCCATCCGCGCCGAGAACCAGACGCTCGCCACCATCACCTTCCAGAACTTCTTCAAGCTCTATGACAAGCTCGCGGGCATGACCGGCACGGCACTCACCGAGGCCGGAGAATTCGTGCGCATTTACGGGCTTGATGTCATGCCGATTCCCACCAACCGGCCCATGGTGCGCGACGACATGGAGGATCTCCTCTACGCCACCGAGAAGGCGAAGTTCACGGCTGTCGTGACGGACATCCTCGAACAGCACGGAGCCGGACGGCCCGTGCTGGTGGGCACCACGTCCATCGAGAAGTCGGAGAAGTTGTCCGAGGTGCTGACGCGGAAGGGCATCGCGCATGACGTGCTCAACGCCAAGCACCACGCGCGCGAGGCGGAGATCATCGCGCGCGCTGGCGGCGCCGGGCGCGTGACCATCGCCACCAACCTGGCGGGCCGCGGCACGGACATCAAGCTGCCGCCCGAGGTCGTCACTGCTGGCGGGCTGCACGTCATCGGCACGGAACGCCACGAGGCGCGCCGCATCGACAACCAGCTTCGCGGCCGCTCTGGTCGTCAGGGCGACCCCGGCTCCACGCGTTTCTATCTTGCGCTCGAGGACGACCTCATGCGCCGCTTCGCGGGGCCGAAGATCACCGCCATGCTGCACAAGCTGGGGCTGCGCGATGACGAGGTCCTCACGCATTCCATGGTCACACGCTCCGTGGAGCGAGCGCAGAAGAAGGTGGAAGAGCGCAACTTCGAGATCAGAAAGCGCCTGCTCGAATATGACGAGGTGATGAACGAGCAGCGCACACTCATTTACGACCATCGCCAGCAGATCCTGCGCGGCGATGATCTGCGCGGGCTTGTCGAGCGCATGCTGCGCCAGAGCACCGGGCGCATGTTGGAACTGTTCTGCCCCGAAAGTGCGAAGCCGGCTGAGTGGGACCTCGCCGCAGTGGGCGAATGGTGGAAGCGCAGAACCGGCGAGGACGCTGCCTCCGAGCTGCCCCGCGTGCGCGTCGAGCTCGAGCGCATCCTCGTCGAGCGATTCATGGAGCTTCACGACGCTCGCTCCCAGGCCATGGGTGAGGAGCTTGCGACCGCGGTGGCGCGCTTCATCCTGCTCAATGCCTTTGATGGCAAGTGGAAAGAGCAGCTCCTGCAGATGGATGCGCTGAAGTCCGGCATCGGGCTGCGCGCCTACGGCAACGAAGACCCGAAGGTGGCCTACAAGCGCGAGGGCTATCAGCTCTTCGAGGCGATGCTGCGCAGCATCGAGGACGAAGTCGTTGAAGGCATCGTGCGCATCGAGGTGGGGCCGCGGCAGGAAGAACATCTCGAACCTGCGAAGGATGTCTGGGCGGGGGGCGAGGCAAGCCACGCTTCAACGCCGGGCGCTGCGAGTTCGGAAATGGAACAGGCTTCGCAGCAGAACCAGTCGACCGAAGCACCGAAGCCGTTCAAGCACACGGGGCCGCGCGTCGGGCGGAACGATGACTGCCCTTGCGGCTCGGGCCAGAAGTACAAGCGCTGCCACGGTCTCGCCCAGTAGAGGGCCATGCTGCTTCTCACGGACCTCCTGTACCTCCTGGTGGTGCTGGTGGCGGGCCCTTTCTGGGCGGTGCGCCGCATCATCCGTCGCCGGCCGATGCCGCCGCTCGCGGCGCGCCTCGGGTTCGTCCGCGAGCGCACCGCGGTGCAGGTTCGCGTGTGGGTGCACGGCGTCAGCGTAGGCGAGATTCTCGCCGCGCGAGGGCTGGTGCGTGCGCTCCGCGATCGCGGCGCGGAAGTACTCGTCACCAGCACGACGGTGCTCGGGATCGCGACGGCACAACGCGAGTTTGGTGCGGAGGCTGTGGAACCATGCCCGCTCGACTTCAGCTCGGCAGTGCGGCGCTTCCTCGCACGCACGCGCCCGACAGCGCTCGTGTTGATGGAACTCGAACTCTGGCCCAACCTGCTCGCCTTGGCGGCCCGTGCCGACATCCCGGTGCTGCTCGTGAATGCGCGCCTCTCACTGCGAAGTCAGCGCGGATGGAAGCGCATTCTTGGTGTTCTTCCGCGCATCCTCGACCCAGTGCAGAGAATTGCGGTCCAGAACGTTGCGCATTGTGAGCGTTTTCGCTCCCTCGGCGTGGCTGCGGACAGATTGCGCGTGTGCGGTGACCTCAAGGCGGACAACGCACACTTCCGCGACGCTGCCGCAGAGCGGGAAGAATGGCGCCGGAAGCTCGGGTGCGGCGCGGACGAGAGAGTGCTGGTTGCAGGAAGCACGCACGAAGGCGAAGAAGAGCTGCTGCTTCGCGCGCATGCGGCAGTGCGTCAAAGCGGCGCTGCCACGCGCCTTGTGCTGGCGCCGCGGCACCTTGAGCGTGTCGAGTCCGTGCGCCGGCTCGCCGCGCGGCATGGCAGGGTAGTCTTGCTGCGTGACCTTCCCGCTGCGGAAGGTGCGGACATCATCCTCGTGGACAGCATGGGTCAACTCGCTTCGCTCTACGCTGCGGCGGATCTCGCATTCGTCGGCGGCAGTCTCGTGCCGGTCGGAGGCCACAATCTTCTCGAACCGGCTGCGGCAGGCGTGCCGATTTTCACAGGCCCGCATCTCGCCACGGTCGCGGGCAGGGCGGAGGAGCTGGAAGCCGCAGGGACGCTCCAGCGGGCCCGGTTTTCGAGCGCCGCGGAGTGTGAGAGAATCATCCTCAACTGCCTCGGCGACGCATCACTCCATACCCGTGCCCGCGAGGGCGCGCGTCTAGTGATCGCGGCGCATGCAGGGGCACTGCAGCGCACTTTGGCATTCACAGGGGGCCTTGTTCTGAGGGCCCACAAGGAGTCAGTTCCCAATGGCTGAACGCGTTCTCTTCACGTCCGAATCGGTGTCCATGGGCCATCCCGACAAGCTCGCCGACCAGATCTCCGACTCCGTGCTCGATGCGATGCTGGCGCAAGATCCGTCCAGCCGCGTGGCCTGCGAGACCCTCGTGACCACTGGTCTCGCGGTGGTCGCCGGTGAGATCACGACCAAGGCGATCGTGGACATCCCCGCGCTCGTGCGCGACACCATCTGCGACGTGGGCTACACCGACGCGAGCTTCGGCATCGATGGCCGGACCTGCGCCGTGGTGGTGACCCTCGACAAGCAGTCTCCCGATATCGCGCAAGGTGTGGATCGCTCCTCACCCGCGGAACAGGGCGCCGGCGATCAGGGCATCATGTTCGGCTACGCCTGCCGCGAGACGGCCGAGCTGATGCCCATGCCGATCCTGCTCGCGCACCGGCTCGTGAACACGCTCACGGATGACAGGAAGTCCGGGCGCGTGAAGTGGCTGCGCCCCGATTCGAAGTCGCAGGTCACGGTGGAATACGACGGCGAGGTGCCTGTGCGCATCCACAACGTGCTCATCTCGACGCAGCACGCGCCGGACGCTTCGAACGCCGCCATTCGCGACTACGTGGTGAATGACCTCGTGAAGCGGACCATGCCGTTGGATCTCCTCGACGTGAAGACGGAATACCACGTCAACCCCACCGGCACGTTCGTCATCGGCGGGCCCCAGGGCGACTGCGGGCTGACGGGCCGGAAGATCATCGTGGACACCTACGGCGGTATGGGCCGCCATGGTGGCGGCGCCTTCTCCGGCCAGGATCCGAGCAAGGTGGATCGGTCGGCCGCGTACGCCGCGCGTTGGGTGGCCAAGAACGTTGTGGCCGCAGGGCTCGCGGACCGCTGCGAAGTGCAGCTCAGCTACGCCATCGGCCGCGCTGATCCGCTGAGCATTCGCGTCATGACTTTCGGGACGAACCACATCGCTGAGGACCGCATCGCCGCGCTGGTGCGCGAGAACTTCGACCTGCGCCCGCGCGGAATCATCGATGGGCTCCAGTTGCTCCGGCCCATTTACCGGGCGACTGCTGCCGGCGGTCACTTCGGGCGCGAAGAGAAGAACTTCACCTGGGAGCGAACGGACAAGGCCGCGGCCCTGAAAAAATCCGCCGGACTCTGAGCCGGGCCGTATTGCGGGTCGGATAGGATGGGCGCGTCCCTGAACTGCCGGGGACGCGCGGACGCCGCACGTGAAGGAGCGCCATTCATGGGTTCGACAGCTCGCCGCAATCGCTCGGGATTCACTCTGATCGAGCTTCTGGTCGTGATGGCCATCATCGCCACGCTGGCGGGGCTCGGCATGGTCGGCATTCCGCGCATCATGCGCCAGGCAGACATCACCGCCTGCAAGAGCCACCTCGACGCGATCTACAAGAGCCTCTTGATCTACCAGACCAACCACAAGCACTTCCCGCGCGCCTCAGGTGCTGAGTTCGTTCTGGGCGTCTGGCACGCGGGCATCGTGGATCACACGCAAAAGGACGCAGAGATCTTCTTCTGTCCGTCCATGAATCTCGGGCCGGATGCAGACCTCGGCAATGTGACGGCAGACGGCATTCACTACACCGGGCCCGATCAGGTCGGCACGCGCAAGGGCCTTGCACCACAAGATCTCAATGCCGCCGAAAAAGTGATCATCTGCGACAAGGTGCCAAGCGGCAATGGGGATGCGGAGCATCTGGCGCTCCTGCCGCATGCCTCGAAGGGCATCTGCTTCCTGACCTTGGCTGGCTCGACCGACTGGATTGAGGCGGCCAGCGTGGGTGGTGAATACCCCGTCATCGGCGCCGACTCGCCGACCGAGAAGTTCCAGAAGATGGTGGTGGACGAGGAGAACTGACTCCTCGGCCCGCCGGGTGCCACGAACCAGCCTCAGCGCCGCCTGACTGCACTGGCAGGCGCGTTGGGCGTTCTGCCACTCTTGAAAAAGAAACCGGGCGCCAGCCTCCAAGGCCGACACCCAGCTTCAGGAACTATCACCCAACACTTGCTTGGCTGCAGAGCAGCCATTTCTTCACGCGGCTGATCACCGCGCTTTGTGCGTTCGCGTTGGATAACGCAAGCACCGTGCCGAACTCCGTCGGCACTGAAAATCCTGCTCGCAGAGGCATTTCGCTGCGGGATGCCGGTTTTCGTGCACGGGATGGTGCACCCCGGTTTGTGTCGCCCGTCACGGTCAGGGAGCGCTGTAATGGACCCCTTACGCCTCGCCCAATCATGGTTCTTCCGGCTTGCAGCGCGCTTGACCGTTCCTAACATTCCGCCCGCATGGGGGATTCCGTCACCAGTGCTGCCGACTCGGGAACACGCCCTCGCGTGTTCCTGGAGGATATGGGCTGCCAGATGAACCGGCTCGATTCCGAGCTGGTTCTGGGACGGCTTGCCGGTGCTGGCTACGAGCGCGCAGGCACTGCTGCCGATGCCGATCTCGTCCTCTACTACACATGCAGCGTTCGAGAACACGCTGAAGACAAGGTGTATGGACGGCTCGGTGCCCTGAAGCGGATGAAGCAGGAGCGTCCGGAGCTCCGCATCGGCGTGATGGGCTGCATGGCCCAGAACCATCAAGAGGAACTCTTCGCACGCGCCCCGCACTTGGACCTCGTGATCGGTACGTCACGCTTCGAGGACGTCGTGAGCCTTGTCGAGGAGGCGCGCAGCGGAAAGCGGGTGCTCGCGGTGGACCGGAAGCCCTTGAGCTTCGAGCGCGACGTGACCGCACGCCCACGCAGGCATCAAGCATTCGTGAGCGTCATGCGCGGGTGCAACAAGTTTTGCACTTTCTGCATCGTGCCGTACACCCAAGGCCGCGAGCAGAGTCGCCCCATTGCGGATGTACTGGAAGAGGCGCGGCGGCTCGTCGACGATGGTGTTGTCGAGATCACGCTGCTCGGCCAGCGCATCGACACTTATGGCGCGGATCTCCGTGATGGCACCAATCTCGCGCAACTGCTCACGCGGTTGCACGAGGAAGTCGCCGGGCTCGTCCGCATTTGTTTCCTGACCTCTCATCCCAACCACATGACGGATGAGTTGGCAGCAGCCATTGCCGACCATCCGCGCATCTCGCGTTACCTGCACTTGCCCGTGCAGTCCGGTTCGGATCGCATGTTGCAGCGCATGAATCGCGGCTACAGCGTGGCAGACTATCGTTCAGCGGTGGCGACCTTGCGCAGACGGGTCCCCGATCTCGCGCTGGCGACCGACTGGATCGTCGGCTTTCCGGGCGAGACGGAAGAGGAATTTGAGAGCAGCGCAGCACTGCTGCGTGAACTCGAGTTCTCCGGATCGTTCGTGTTCAAGTACTCGCCGCGCGAAGGCACCCGGGCCGCGGAGATGGCGGACGATGTGCCACGCGCCGTGAAGGAAGACCGCAACCAGCGCTTGCTGGCCCTGCAACTCGGGATGTCTGCCGCGCGCAAGCAGCAGCGCATCGGGCTGGAGCTGGAAGTGCTGGTGGAAGGCCCGAGCAAGCTGGACGAGAGCGTGTGGAGCGCGCGCAGCGCGTGGAATGAAATCGTGTGTTTCAAGGCCGCTGGAGACCTGCAAGGCATGCTGCGAAAGGTGCGCATTCAGCGCGCCACGGCACTCACGCTTTTCGGGACCCCGCAGGATGAGCAAGGAGCCGCAAGGTGAACCAGTCGAGCAATCATGCAGCCATGATCGAACGTGCGTTGAAACTGGCGCGTCGCGGCACCGGTCTCGTGGAGCCCAACCCGCGCGTCGGCGCGGTGGTGGTTCGCGACGGCGAGATCGTCGGTGAGGGCTGGCACCGGGCCTACGGTGGTGCGCATGCGGAGGTCATGGCCCTGAATGCGGCCGGCGTGCGCACGCGGGGTGCGGACCTGTACGTCACCCTTGAGCCGTGCAGCAACCACGGCAAGACCGAACCTTGCACGGATGCCATCATCGCCACGGGCATCAGGCGCGTGTTTTTCGCCAATACGGACCCGAATCCCGTCAACGGGCGACGTGCGCGGACCATTCTCGAAGAGGCCGGCATCGAAGTGGTGGAACTGGGTGCCACTCCCGCCAGCGATGCCATGATCAACGACTTCACCACCTACATGCGCGGCACGTTGCCATGGGTGCTCCTGAAGTGGGCCATGACCGCAGATGGCAAGGTGGCTACGGCGGGCGGTGATGCGCGTTGGATCTCGAGCGAGGAAAGCCGCGCCGAGGTGCATCAGGAGCGGCAGCGCTCCGACGCCGTGCTCGTGGGACGCGCGACGGTGAAGCAGGATGATCCCTTGCTCACGGCGCGCACGAACGGCAATCCGGGCCGTCAGCCTGTGCGCGTGGTGCTCGACAGCGGGTTGCATCTCGATCCGTCCTGCAAACTCGTGCAGACCGCCAACGAAACCCCGACTTGGGTCTTTCACTGCATCACCGCCGAAGGTGAGGATCGCAAGGCGACGCTCGAAGCCATGGGCGTGAAGACCATCGCAGTGGGACAGGGCGAGGATGGCCGTCTGAATCCCGAGGAAGCGCTGCGCTACCTCCGGGCGAACGGGCTGCATCGCATTCTCGTGGAAGGCGGCCCGACGGTGCACGGCGCTCTGCTTTCACAGGGCCTCGCTGACTGGGCGCGCGTCTATGTGGCGCCGCTGCTCGTGGGCGGCATCACGGCGCCCGGTCCCGTCGCGGGCCCCGGCTTCCCGACGCTCGACAAGGCCGTGTGGCTTGGCGACGTGCATCTTCGCATCGTCGGAGAAAAGGGCTCGGACCTCGTCATCGAGGGCCGCATCACCAATCACCGCGAAGGCTGACGCGCACAGCGCGGCAGGAATGCTGCGCGGCGTGGATGTTCAGCACCGCTCCGCGCTCCGGCTCCGGTCCGCGTATGGCGGATCGGGAACTCCGGTGCGGTCATGGTGCGGGCCTTGCGCCCGCTGGCGCAGGGCCTTCGCATCGCGGGGGGTGGCGACCTGGCGGGCCGCCCGGAGAGCCCGCTTTTTTCAGCGCGCCATGGTGCAGAGGGCTTCGATCTCGTCCACGGTCTTGGGAGCGTTGCCGCTGAGGCAGCGCGAGCCAGTCTCCGTCACGAGATAGATGTCCTCGATGCGCACGCCGATGTTGCTCTCGCGGATGTAGATGCCTGGCTCGATGGTGATGACCATGCCCGGCACCAGCTTCTGCGAACCTGGATCATGCACGTCGAGCCCGAGGTGATGGCTGACGCCGTGCGGAAGCACGCGCGACGGGTTGAAGCCGGCATCCTTGATCACTTTCATGGCCGCGTTGTTGAGTTCGTTGAAGGACGCGCCCGGCTTCAAGGCTGCTGCGGAGGCGGCCTGTGCAGCGAGGACGGTCTCGTACACATGTTTCTGCTCGGCGGTGAAGCGTCCTGAAGCAGGGAAGCTGCGCGTGACGTCGCTGGCGTAGCGGCCGTACTCAGCGCCCACATCGCAGAGCACCAGATCACCCGCTTCCAACTGGCGCCGGTTCTCGTCGTAGTGCAGGACACAGGCATTGGGCCCCGATGCGCAAATGGGGGCGTAGGCGGTGCCGGAGGCGCCGCGCTCGAAGTAGACCCCGAGACACATGCCCATGAGTTCGAATTCGTAGAGCCCGGGGCGGACATTGGCGAGCATCACCCGCATGGCCTCTCCCGAGATGTCGGCAGCCTCTTCGATGAGCGCGATCTCGTGGGCTGACTTGATGGCGCGGAGTCCGCCGGCAGCACTGCCGACGCTCTGCACCTTGAGTTCCGGACGCAGCATGCGGAAGTGAGCCCGGAGTGAGTCCTCGCGTGTGCTGGCGCGGACTTCGAGGGCGGCCTTGGTGCCCTCAGTGGCGGTGCGTTGCGTGAGCGGGCCGAGGTTGTCGAGGAAGAGCGGGCCGTCGGTCAGCTTCAGGCCCTCGCTCACCGCCGCTTCGAGCACACCCCAGCCTGTGCCGGGACGGCCTCGTGGCGCCGCGAGCGTGATCACTTCCTCAGGCTTGAAGCCGCCCGCTGCGGCCGCCTCCGCACCGGCCACCACGCGCTTGCCGTTCCATAGCGCGTAGGAAGCGGATTCCGGCGGCAGGAAGAGGCGTTGCGATTTCAGTTGGCCATCAGCCACGGTCAGCACGAGAGCCACGGGATCAGAATCCACGCCGGTGAAGTAGTGCACGTTGCTGTCCGGGCGATAGCGCATGAGCGAAACATCCGCAGGCTTTTCATGGGAAAGGAGCACCACGACGCCGCGCACGATGCGCGAGGCGAGAGCTTCGCGGCGCGACGCGAGTTCGTTGCCGGCTGCTGCGAGAGTGAGAGTCTTGGCTGGGAAGGGGCGTTCGAGGAGGCGCGTGGCGCGTGTGGTCGCGGAGGCCGCCTGAGCGCCGAGAACGGAGGAGAGAGCGACGCCGAGGAGGATGGAGCGGAGGAGCAGCATGGCTCCATTGTAGGGCGCTCAGACGTCGCGGAGATGCGTCACTGGCCCTGTCGGCGTGACCAGCACAAGGTCGCAACGGAGGGCGCGCACGTGGTTCACCCTCCCTTCCTGCCGGAGGCGCGCGAAGGCGCGCAGCATGCGGGCTCTCTTGGCGCGGGTGAAGGCGAGATCCGCCGCGAGAAAGCCCCCGGTCCTGGCTTTCACTTCGACCAGGACCAACACCGGCCCGTCGCGCGCGATGAGGTCGATCTCGTCCCGGCCAGCACGCACGTTGCGCGCGAGGATTTCGAGGCCCTCAGCCTCCAGAGCAGCGGCGGCGCGGCTCTCGGCGTCCCGGCCAAAGCGCGTGGCAGATGGGTCCATCTGGCCCACAGAGTGCAGTCCACGCTCCGGCGTCGGCCTATTTGCTGCGCTGGCGTCCGGAGCACCCCAACCCGTGCAGTCTTGCATTGACCGAGCGGTGCACAACGGCTACTTGTATGAGGCGCTCGCGTGATCACCCTGCAGTGGTCATGTTGGGTGGGCGAGGAACATCATGAAGCCACTGTTCGTTCTCTTGTTCAGCGGGATGCTCTGCCTCGGGCTCGCGCAGCAGCCAAACTCGCCAGTCGCATCATTGCGTGTCAACGGATTGGGTGCGGCGGGTCCGTACCCCATTCCCGTCGGGCTGAGCTCGCTCGGCGGGACGGGTGCGGTGATTCTCCAGACCAGTCAGACCTCGCCGGTTCCCTTCGCGCTGGCGATCGGTCGCATTTCCGTCGGTTCCCTGCTGTTCGGAGTTCAAAGCCTCGACCTTGCGACCACCGGATGTGGTTTCGCGTTGGTGATGAACGGGTTTGATCCCGGCCATCCGTTCGGTGCCGTCAGCGTGTTGGCGCCGCTGTTCACGGCATCCGTGTGGTTCCCGAGCACCTTCAGTGGGCCCGTGGCACTGCAGGCCTGCGTGGGAGATCCATCCTCGCCGCAGGGGTTCACGCTGACAGCCGCCGCAGACCTCTTCAGCGGTGGGCCCTTGTTGGCGTCTGTCACGCCATCCAGTGGACCGGCTGTGGGCGGAACCCCGCTGGTTCTGCTCGGCGGCAATTTCCACTGTGATCCGCCGCAGGTGCTGGTTGGCGGCATCCCTGCTATCGGCGCGGTCGTGGTCTCCGGGCAGCATGTCCAGTGCGTCGCGCCCGCACTTTCCGTGGGGATTCACGATGTCACCCTCATTCAGAGCCATGGATCCACGGCGCTGGCGGGAGGCTTCATTGCGTACGCCCCGGGCCCGCCTCCTCCAACGGTGATCAGCGTTGTGTCCGTGAGCGGACTGAACCCGATGCCCGGAACGGATTCCATCGATGTCGTGTTCAGTGCGCCGATTGACTCCAGCAGCATCGACCCACTCGTCAACTTCCGGGTGCGGAATGTCAGCTTGAACAACGCCATCGTGCCCGGTTCCGTGGTTGTTCAAGCAGCCACTCCGCAAATTGCGCGGTTCACCCCGGCACCAACGTGGGGGCCAATCGGCTCCAGCATCCAAGTCAGCATTGTGGGCCAGAACACGCAGGGTCTTGCGCCGATCCTGGGCCAGCCTCAAGGCAGTCCTGCGCAGCAAATCCCAATCAGTCTCCCGGCAGGCAATCTGGCCGGTGGCACGGTGACGAACGGGACGCTCACTGTGAATTTCACGAGTGCGCCTTGTGCTGCCTGCGTGGGATCCACGGCAGTGGTTGAGGATTTCGCCAGCCTCATCGGGCGCGATGCCACCTATGTGGCCCAGTTCAACGCCGCGGCGTGGAACGCGGCCTTTGATGCGGGTGCGCTCGGCGGTTGCGAGATCTCAGGTTCGGCCCTTGCCAGCTTCCAAGGGAATCCCTTCACTCTCGGCACCCGCTTTCAGCGGGTACTCACCCCGACAGTGCAGTTCGTGGGCACGGTGGGGGGCACGACGAATCCACCAGGTCTCGTGGCACCCTTCGACACGCCGACAGCCAATCTCGGCGCCACTGTGAATCCGCAAGGTGGGTCGCACATCATGCACCTCTACGAGGCTGTTGATCTCGGAAGCCCGAGGAATTCACTTGAGCTGGTCGAATTCGGACCAGTTCAGAATTTCATCAATCCAGCGACCTATCCCGGCTACGTCGCTTGGGCCGGCATGACGAACGTCTCTGGCCCCTGGAATTGCCCGACAGGCCAGTACGGCCTCTCGCCGCTCTACTCCTTCAACTACAACGTGCCGACGGTGCAGTCACCCGATCCCTTGAACCTGAATCCGCCGAACAACAACGGCAACTGCCCCATGTCCATGGCGACACCAGCGGCAGGCAGCTTGGGCGGTGTCCGCGTGACCAACCCGACATCATTCAATTGTGGGCCAGGCTTCACGACCTACTACCCATTCCCGGCATTCACCCAGCCATTTGACTACTTGGGGTCGGGAACCGGTGCCGGCAACCTCCTGTTCGAACAGAACCTCGACCCGAACGCCGTGACCGTTCTGAACCTCAACCGCTATCGATCTGCGGCCTTCACGCCTCACCGGCGTCTGGTGGGTGCAGCCAAGACGTACGCGGCCAACTGCTTCAGCGGCATCAACGTCAGCGCGGCCGCCGGTTGCGACATCTACGACATGCGCTTCACTTTCTTGCCTGTTGCAGCGGCAGCGCGCTCGACTTTTTACGACACGAACGTGACGGTGGGAGTGCCGACCTACCAGAGCTTCAACTTGGCGCCTTCCCCGGTTGCGCAGGCCGCAGGCACAAATGCCGTCTGGCAGCTTGAAGGTGCCAACGCAATCGCGAGCCCGTCCACTCCAGCAGGCCTCACAACGGGCTTGCTCACATATTTCAGCGGCACTCCAGCGAGCGGCACTTTCAATCCGCTGGTTCTCCGCAACACCGGGCAGCCGTTCGCGCCGCAGCTCACGGGCAAGCGCTACTTCCGTTTCTTCGCGAGTTTCCGCAACAACGCGGCGACCAACGGACGCCAGCGCTACACGAGCTTCACGATGGCTGTGTCCAACTGAGCGCGCGCGCACATCCGCGCATGGGACGCTAGCGACCCTGAAGCTGCGGGGTCCGTATGGCCCGCAGAGTGCGGGCCACACTCAAGCGCCGGTCAACTGGCGGCGCTGGCGTCCAGCACTTGCACGACCGAAGCGCGGAGCACCTTCATGAGCCCGCCATCTTCCAGCTTGAGCACAAAGTGCTGCTCGCTGGTGCGGTGGATGGTGCCGATGATGCCTGCCTGCGTCACCACTTCGTCGCCGACCTTCAGCGCGTCGCGCATGGACTGTTCCTTCTTGCGCTGCTTTTGCTGCGGGCGAATCAGGAGGAAGTAGAAAATGCCGAACATGATGGCCATCGGCAGCAGCATGCCAACAAGGCCGCCGCCCGAATCCTGAGCCGCTGGTTCTTGAAGCGCGAAAGCAAGGTTTGTGTGCATCATGTCGTAGGTTTCCTGCGCGTCGACGGTATCAGCGGCGGCCCTCTGCTCCAATCACCGGTTCATGCCGCGGAACTCCGGTGGGCTGCGCACGCAGGCCTCAGGGCTGCATGTTGGGCTGCCCAACAGAGGTCTCGCGTTTGAGCGCGAAGGTCGCCTTTCGCTGCACGGTGAGGCGCGGGTTCACATCGAGGAGGACGCCCTGCATCATCGGCCGCGAGCTCATCTTCGACAGCCCGAGAATGTCGGCCATGCGGAAGTGCGGCATGCCGCCGGAGGCAACGGAGATCTTGCCGCCCGCCTTGGCGACGTCTGCCGCCAAGGCCTCGAACACCGAGACGCCCATGCCATGGACGAAGGTCAATCCCGGGTGCGTGGCGAGGAACACGACCAGCGAGTCGCGGTCATGGATGCTGGAGACGTCGAGATTGTCGCGCCCGGTGTAGATGACTCCCGGGAACATGGTCATGGTCGGCGAGAGGTAGGCGATGTCCGGCGCGGAGACCGGGACAATGCACGAGAAGGCGATGTCGAAGCTCCTGGCACGGAGGCCCGCGGCCAGCTCGCGGAAAGCTGTGCTGTTCTTGGCGGGGCCGACGGGGAGCTTCACATCGACGAGCACCCAATGCAGTGTGAGCTTCGCTGTCGGGTAATGCGCGTTGATCCGGCGCACGAGTTCGAGAGCCAACTCAGATTCGAATCCGACGTGCTGCCCCGATTCATCGACCGTGTGCAGTGGATGCCCGGTGATGTAGCCGAGCCGGAGCGTGCGTGCGCCGACCTCGACGTCCGGCCAAGGCGGGCACTTGGACGTGTCCGGCGGCGGTTGGGTCACGCCCAGATGGCGGCGATGGAGCTTCGCGTAAGCATCGCCTTCCTGCGCATACTCGCCGAACGCGGCCGACAACAGGACGTCGAAGGACACATCCGTCGGCGCTTCTTGAAAACCGTTCGAGCCCGTGCAGCCCCCGAGCAACGCGACGGCGAGAACAATCCCGCAGCGCGAGATGACGCGAGACACGCCAGTGACAGAGAAGTGTTGAACCATGCGGATGACCTTACGCATGGCGGTTGCAGTGCTTTCGGGGCACCGAAGAACGGCGAGCCCCGGCACGCAGCGTGGCGTTCGATGAGCTATGGCTTTGGTTCAGTGCTCTTCTTGGTGTCCATCATTTCCATCAGCTTCAGGCCAAGCAGTCCATCGATGGCTGAGCCACCGCCGCCGCCGCCAATGAGCACGTCGGGGATCAGTTTGAGCTGGCCTTTCGCAAGCTCTTCGGTGATCTTGTAGCGGGTGAAATTGTCGCCGCCGAGGGCCTGCACCGCGAGCTCATAGGCTTCGGCCGTGGATTTTCCGATGGCGAGGACCTTGCCAGCTTCGGCGGCACCTGTGAGCGAGATCTGGGCGGCTTCCGCGGCAGCCTTGAGCTTCGTGGCCTCCGAGTCCGCTTTGGCGCGAGCCATCGTGGCTTCGGCTTCGCCGTGCGCGCGCATCTTGATGGCTTCGGCTTCGGCACCCACTGCCAGCTTCACTCCAGTGGCGTCGCCTTCCGCCTTCTTGACCGTGGCATTCGCGGTGCGCTCGGCGATCTCCACGCTCTGCTGTGCCCTCACGATGTCCTTCTGCATGTCGGCGATGGCCGTTTCCTTCTCCATGCCCTGGCGCGTTTCTTGCGCGCGCTTCTGCGTGTCGTAGGTGACCTTCTGCTCCTCGGCGAGTTTGCGATCAGTGAGGGTCTTCATCAGCGATTCAGGCGGCACGATGTCGCCAATGAGCGTGTCCACGGCATTGACGTTGTATTCATCGAGGACGCGCTTGATGTGCGCCTTGGCGGATTCCTGCCGCTCCTTGCGCGTGCTGAGAAAGGCGATGACATCGCTGTCCTGCGCGGAGTTGCGGAAGTAGTTGCCGATGGTGGGCTCGAGGACCTGCGAGACCAGATTCACCATGTTGCCGAAGCGCGCGATGACCTTGGGTGCTTCCGTTGTGGGCACGTGAATGATCTGCGCCACATCGAGGTTGAAGGGGAAGCCGTCTTTGGAGCGCACCGTGATGGTCGAGAGGTTCTTGTCGAGGTTGTGCGCTTCGCTGCGCGCGGCGGCCCAGTTCAGGACGAGGTTGGTCGTCGGGACCAGCTCGACCTTCATGATGTATTTGTTGATCGGATACTTGCCCGGCCCGAGCGGCTCCAGCCACACACCCTTGCATCCCTTCTCGACGATGTTCCCATGCTTGAAGTCGAGTCCCGTGAGGTCGTGGCCGTCCTGGCCCGTGTAAGAAATCACGACGCCGACAAATCCGATGGCGATTTCCGTCATCGGGATCTCTTCAATCTGCACCGCCCAAGGGTTGAGGTTGTATGAGCCCGCGAGAATGACCTGCGGCTGCAGACCGCGGTTGCCATCCTTCCGGATGAAGGCGTCGAAGTCCTGGAAGTTGTTGTGCCCGGTCACCAGTTTGCCCGCGATCTGGCCCGCATCGATGGGAAGTCCATCGAGAGTGGTGACAATGCCAACCATGCTCTCTTGAATGCGGATCATGTCTGTCACAGAAACTTGGAAGAGCATGGTGTTGATGCGGTAGGACCCCGCCGTGATGTACGCCGTCTGCCGCCCGCGCTGCCCGCGGTTCTCCAGGAACTTCGTGGCGTCCTGGAAGTTCTCGCACTCCACGCGCTGCCCGAGAATGTTGCCGGTCGGGATCTCGATGCCGTCCTTGGCCAGAACCAGCCCGATCTTCCCCTCAGGAATGACCGTGAACACCTGCATGGTCACGTCGTACTGCCAGACCCACATGCCGAAGTAGAGGCCGGGTGCGAGGGTCTTCGCTTGAAAGCCGGCCTCGCCCTTGGTGGCGACAATGGACCCGTCAGGCAACTCGCGATTGGACCCAAGCAGAACGAACTTCTTCGTCACCAGCCCGACGCGATCTTCGGGCACGATCACCATGCCACACAGCAGGCGGAGAATGTGCTTGTAGAGAATGAGAGCAAATATGATCGGGAGCACCCACCAGTAGTTCACGAGGATGTTGGGTTCCATGTTCTCTCCGTTGCTGGGCTTGGATTGACTGTGAGGACTGCGCTCAGTGCGCGGCGGCGGCTTTCTTTTTCGCTTCGTCGGCGGTGCGGATGGCGTTCAGTGAGGCGAGCAGTGTCGCGATGTCGGCGTCGGTCAGGTTGACCCGCACCGTGTTGAGCATCGTCGCGAAGTGCGCGACTTCGTCTTCCTTGTACGGGAAGCCTGTATTGCCCTTGGGGCCGGTGCTGTTGGCGAGCTGCTTGCCAGCCGCGTCAGAGAATACGAACCACGGGATGCCTCCGGCCTTGACGCCCGCAGCGGCAATCTCGGCGTCGATCATTTCCTTGCCACCTGTCATGCGGTCCTGATCGATCTTGAGGTCGACGAAGTCCTTGGCGAGAAGTGCCGCGATCTCCGGCTCGGCCATCCAGTTCTCGAGGCGATGGCACCACCCGCACCACGGCGCGCCGAAGTGCATGAACACGCGCTTGTTCTCTGTCTTCGCCTGCGCGAGTGCGGCGGCGTGCACGTCCTTCGCGACGAGAGGCGCAGCCTGATGTTCGGTCAGCCACGTGACGAACTTCTTCGGATCGTGGTGGTTGCCCTTCGCGTCGGATTCCTTGATCTCGAAGGGCTCAGTTGCTTGCTGCACAAGTGCCTTGCCGGAACTGTCGAGGATCGTCAGATACGGAATGGACTTGAACTCGGCGCCGAGTTCCTTGGCGAGGTCCATGTGCTTGTTGAAGCGACCAACGTCTACGTGCACGACGTCGTATTCGTACAGCAGTTTGCGCCGTGTCTCGCTGTCAGCTTTCATCGTTGCCGCGAGCCAGTTGCACCAGCCACACCAGTTGGCGCCCCACTGGATCAAGACGCGCCGGTTCTCTTTCCTGGCCCGCGCCAGCGCAGCGGCGACCACGACGCGCGCATCAGCCTTCTCGTCGTAGGTGGGCTCGGCGACCTTGGCGGCAGGTTTCTGCGTGGCCGCGATCGGCGCGATGGGCGCGACTGGCGCAACGGGAGCGATGGGAGGCGCAGGCTCTTGTGCGGCAAAAGTGGCAACCAGCAACAGCGATGAGAGCGCGATGGCGGACGAGTTCATGCAACATCCTTGGGGGGAAGCCCTCACCATACCGGCGCGAGGTCTTCGCGGATAGGCGGTTGGGAATGGGGGATTGTGGTGACGGAAGGAATCAACACGTGTCTGGCTTCAGCCCGCGAACGCGAGCTCATGCTCACAGGACGCGAGCGCGCTCTACGGCGGCGTCGCGGGCGCGCAACAGCTCGTCGCGCACCTGCTCCGGGTTCTCGATGCCGATCAACACGGCCTCCGCGACGGCTTGCTGCCCGCCCGCGGTCTGCACGTGGAGAGCCCAGATGCCGTAGCGGCGCTGCAGCGGCCCCTGTGCCAGCATGAAATCCGTGACGCGCTCCAGCGGAATGGTCTTGCGCTTGAGAAAGTAGACACCGGAATCAACGCAGAGCTTGCCGCCTTCAATCCGGTAATAGAAAGCCGCTGCCTGACGACGCACAAAGTTCGCGCTCAAGATCCAGTAGAGGATGGCCGCGATGATGCCGAGGCCGAACATTCAGATCCCAGTGAGGAGCAGCATGAGGGTCATGAAGCTGCGCAGATAGGCGGCGGTGGCCTCCAAGCGCACCGGAAAGTTCTTGCTGGCGTCTTGCATCAGGCTGAGCTCCTCGCCGCACCCGCACATGGGCTGCGTGGCTTTCAAGAGGATAGCGGATCGCGGCGTCGAGGCCGGCGAGGGCATTCACGACAAACGGACGCAACAGCGAGGCCAACAAGCACCGTGGTTGCGAGGTGGGGGGAGTGACCGGGCCTATGATGCGGAAAGAGCGAGCGTCGCACTCAGCGGAGCCTTTGTTCGGGCTGCGCGGCTGCACCGCTGGGTTGAGCAAGTACCAGAAGGGTGATCCGAACGCATGATCTTCTTCGTCGTCGCCAGCCTCGCATGGGGAGCCGGGCTCCTTTTTCTCGTGCAGCCCATGGTGGCCCGGATGGCGCTGCCGACCTTCGGAGGAAGTCCGTGGGTCTGGAATGTCTGTCTCGTGTTTTTTCAGTTGATCGTTCTGCTCGGGTATCTGTCAGCACATTGGCTGGGACGGCTCGGCGGAGGTGTGAGCCGCTGGACACTTGTCGCGCTGCTGTTGCTGGGTGTGGTCATGCTGCCGTTTCAACCGGCGACACTTGAGGAGCACACCGGCAATGAAGTCCTCGCGCTTCTCGAGTGGTTGTTCGCCACACTCGGGCTTCCAGCGGTCGCGCTGGGCATCACAGGGTCGCTGGTCCAGAAGTGGTTTTCCGAAAGTGGCCATCGACGCGCAGGGGATCCTTACTTCCTGTATGCGTGGAGCAATGCGGGGAGCCTCGCGGGCTTGCTCGCCTATCCGGCGCTGATCGAACCCTTTGCGGGGCTCCATGTGCAGCGCTGGGCTTGGACTGCGGGCTACGGAGCGCTCGCCTTGCTCGTGTCCGCGGCTGCGTGGACCACCGCACGGTGCGGAGAGCGTGTGAACGTCCACACAGTTGCTGGCGAGAGATCCAGCGCGGTCCTCAGCCTTCGCACGGCATTGCTGTGCATGACGCTTGCGGCGGTCCCGTCGGCGTTGCTCGTTGGCGTGACGAGTCACGTGACCACCGGGGTCGCCGCACTTCCGTTGCTCTGGGTTCTGCCGCTGGCCCTGTATCTCGTCGCCTACGCCATCGCATTCGTTCCGCGTCTCGTGGTTGAACCGCGCAAACTTGCGGTCGCTCTCACGGTCGGTGTCATTCTCGTGGCGGCATCGTCACCGATGAGGTTGCGGCATCCGGTGTCGTTGATCATCGGTCTGCATTGCGCCGCCTTCTTCGTCGCTGCGTGGGTGTGCCACACACGCCTCGCGAGATTGCGTCCTGCTCCGGAGCAGCTCACGACGTTCTATCTGCTGGCCGCAATCGGCGGCGTGCTCGGTGGCGCTGTCACCGCACTGGGAGCACCGCTGGTCTTCGAGCGCCCCATTGAATACCCGCTGCTGCTCGGTGCGGCGGTTCTGTTGCAGCCATGGCCGCGCGTCCGCGCGGTTCAGGCAATGGCGTCTCCTTCGCTTGCACGCTTCCTTGTCCCGGCGCTGTCATTGATAGCGGTCGGGCTCCTCGCGTCATCCGTCGCAAAGGACAGTCACGACGCCGGCGAGCTGCTGCACTCCGAGCGCACGTTCTTCGGCCTTCACCATGTGCGCGAGACGGCAGCCGGGGAATCGCATCTGCTCTTTCACGGCACGACACTCCACGGTCTCCAGTTCACGGCCGAGAGCGCACGCCATGAACCGCTCGGCTACTTCCATCGGAAGGGCCCCATCGGCAAGGTCTTCAGTGCCTGTCACGATGATCAGCGCTTGGACCACGTGCTGGTCATCGGCCTTGGCACCGGAGCGTTGGCGGCCTACGGCAAGCCGGGGCGGCACTTCACCTTCATCGAGATCGATCGCGAAGTGGCAGCCATCGCCGAGAATCCGCGCCTCTTCACCTATCTGTCGGACAGCGCCTCGCGCAGTGATCTGCGCATCGTGATCGGTGACGGCCGTCAGATGCTCGCACGCGAACCGGATGCAAGCCTTGGCCTGATCGTCGTTGATGCCTTTGCGTCGGATGCGATCCCGGTCCATCTCTTGACGCGCGAAGCCTTGGCACTCGAACTGGAAAAACTCGCGCCCGGCGGCCTCATGGTGTTCCACATTTCCAACAACTTCTTCGATTTCCGTCCGCCGCTCGCCGCGACGGCCGCGTCGCTTGGACTGGTCACCGTTGTGCAGCGCGACGAAGTGACGGATTCCGCAGCCCTCGCAGAGGGACGCCGGACCAGCGTGTGGCTGGTGGCGGCACGCAGCGCGAAGGATCTTCAGAAGCTCGACCACTCCACGGGCTTCGTGCCTCTGCTGCCTGCCGCGGGCGACCAGCCCTGGACCGATGACTGGTCGAACCTCCTCGGCGCGCTCGTCCGCTGACGATCTTCGTTGGCGCTTCTGCTGCCGCTGCTCATGCGACGGAGGTCACACGACGGGATCTGCTGTCGTGCAGCACAAGGAATCGATGATGCAGTTTCGTCTCAGGGTCCGAAGCGGACGCGAAGGCCGTTGGTGAGGCCGAAGCGGCCAGTCACGGGGTCAGCGAGCGCGCCTTGAAGGTGCAGAGTCATACCCAGCAGGCCGTTGGCGTTGGGAAGTGGGAAGGGGAAGAGAGCGGGATTGCCGGCACCGGTCCACGGGGCGCCGGTGAAAACCGGGAACAGCAGCGTGCCGAGATCAACGGCCAGCTCGCCGCTCGAGCCGGGAGCGGACATGCCGCTACTGGGAATGAGGGCGCCGCAGGGATAGGCGGCATCGGCGAGAAGCGCGACCGCGAGCAGCGAGAGCGAGCCCGCAGGCATGGAATTGGAAGGGTCATCCACGCCGACGATGAAGGTTGTTCCGAGAGAGGGAGGTGTTGCGGCCACGAGCGTGTTCGGCGGATTGACGCAGTGTGCGTAGGGCGTCGCGAGCGCCGGCGGAATGCCGAGTGTGCCGTCGAGATGGACGTTCTGCGCATAGATGTCGTAGTCGAGCGCGCGCGTGTCGGCCCAGGCGAGGACAGCCGATCCTGCCGTGGATGTGACCGCGCGCAGCTTGTCCTTCGGTGTCACCGTCGCGGAGAGCATGAGCGGCGTGGCACCCCAAGTCATCACTCCCGCGGCATCGACGCGGAACCCGAGAATGGTGGTGCTGTAGTTGCCCTGTTCGACGAAGCAGCAGGCACCGTTCGGCGCCGCAACGGCGCGCGGTACCTCTTCGGTGGTCGCATCGGTCGGGATGAACTCGATGCCGTTCGTTCCCCACGCTAGTTGTCCGGTGGCCGTGATGCGCTGACCGCCGATGCCCCACAGCGATTGGGCGGAGTTCCGCTTGTTGTAGAAGACGAGGATGTCGCCGGTGGCACCGAGGGGCACCATGGAGGGATTGAATTCCGAGCGGCTGGCTTCGAGAGAGATCTCGACGCCGTTGTGCGCGAAGACTTGAGTGCCCAGCGCATCAATGTGCTGGACGCGCCCCTGGAAGAAGCTGCCGACGCTGACATGCCAGGCGTGCCAAGCGCCACCCTGCCCGTCGCTCATCAACTCGGGCTTGTATGCGATCGGGAGCGCTGCCGCGTCATACACGATGACCGGCGCTGCGCCCCACAGGGGCGTTCCCGTGGCGTCGAACTTCTGCGTCCAAAGATGCTTGGGCGATGAGAAGGGGGTCGTATCGCGGATCCACGAGAGGATGAACGACACACTGGGTGCGGAGACGATGCCGACGAAACCAGGGTCGTCGTTGGTCCCGCCGAGGACTTCAATGCCCGCCGCGCCGAGGAGCGGCGTACCTGCAGCGTCGAGGCGCTGCACCACGAGGCGCGAGTTCATGCCGCTCGGGCTGCGCGACCACGCGAAAGTGAAGCTGCCGTCCGTCATCTCGGCCACGACGGGATTCGCTTCGAAGTGCGCATCGGCCGAGAGCGCGACGCCATTCGCACCCCACAGGAAAGCACCCGCGGGCGAGATGCAATAGGCATAGACATCGAGATCGCCACCGGCGCGGATGTCGGTGAAGCAGAGCACCGCGTTGCCTGCGGAGTCGGCGACGAGATCCCAATCGACGAGGGATGTGCTCTGCGGGTTGGCGCTGACGGTGAGTCCGTTGTGAGCGAACGTCTCGAAGCCGTTCACGTCGAGCTTCTGCAGCTTGACGCCATAGTTCCCGGAACTGTTGTCGAACCAGGCGCTGTACGAACCGCCGTCCGGCGTCGCCGCGAGCTTCGGCACCTGCTGATCGCCTGTGAGATTCGCGAGAGGAAAGTTCACTGCAGGCGAGCTCGGCCATTGGGCAGTGCCCACCGAGCTCAAAACGCAAAACACCGCACCGGTCACTAACAACGTCATATTGTCGAATCGCATGGCACGCCGATCATAGCGTGCAATGCCCCCAGAACAGGATGCCGGCGCCTTGACGCGGAGCGGGTCTATTGGCCCATTCTCTTTGTGGAGCCTTCAGGTGAGCGCCATGGCCGCGGGCTAGACTGGCGGGAATGAGTGCGGAGCGCGAACGAGTTTTGGTGGCCATGAGCGGAGGAGTGGATTCCTCCGTGGCGGCGGCGTTGTTGCAGGAGCAGGGGCACGAGGTCATCGGGGCCTTCATGGGCAACGGCATCAATGCTCCGCGCCAGAGCGCGAAGCAGGGCTGTTGCGGTGTCGAGGATGCGCATGATGCGCGCCGCGTGGCCGAGAGCCTCGGCGTTCCGTTCTATGTGCTGGATCTCTCGCAGCGCTTTGACGAACTCATCGAGAACTTCGCCGCGGCGTATGCCGCGGGCCGCACTCCCAACCCCTGCATTGAATGCAATCGCAGCTTCAAGTTCGGAGCCCTGCTGGATCTTGCACGCGATCTCGGTGCCGCCAAGGTGGCCACGGGGCACTATGCGCGGCTCGTCGTGCACGAGGGACACCAGGTGCTCGCGCGTGCGCGCGATCGCGCCAAGGACCAGTCGTATGTGCTCTGGCCGCTCGGGCTGGCAACCCTGCAACGGGTGCGCTTCCCACTGGGAGAAATGACCAAGGAGGAAGTGCGTGCCGAAGCACGGAGGTTCGGTCTGCGCACGGCGGACAAACCCGAGAGCATGGAGATTTGTTTTGTTCCGGGCGGAGACTACCGCGCGATTGTCCGCGAACGTCAGCCCGAAGCGTTGGCCACGGGCGAGATCACGGACCTCGCAGGGCGTGTCCTCGGCCACCACGATGGCATTGCGGGTTTCACCATCGGGCAACGCCGCGGGCTTCCGAGCGGACAGGCAGAGCCGCTCTTCGTTATTCGCATCGATGCCGCTCTGCAGCGCGTTGTGGTGGGGCCCCGCTCTGCACTCGCGGCAACGCGTTGTCGTGTTGAAGGCCTTGTGCTCGGGGCAGCGACAGAAGAAATCCTCGCCGCCGGCCTGGACGGCCTGTTGCAAGTGCGCGCACATCACACGCCGGTCCGCGTGCGCGTGGTGGCGACGGCCGAGGGTGTGGAGGCGGAGTTCCTCGAAAGCGTGGATGCCGTGACACCGGGCCAGTCAGCGGTGTTCTATGACGACGGCGGCAGAGTGCTGCTCGGCGGCGTGATCGACGCGGTCTCGGGTGCAGCGGTGGCCGGGTTTGCGGGCGAGGTCTGAACCTCTTCGTCCGGGATGCCGCTAGGCTTGCGGCATGGGACGCGTGCGCTTTGAGTTCAGGTCCGGTCGCTGGGCCACGCTCTGCATCTTGCTCGCTCTGCTTTCCGCCAGCGCCGGGGTGCTTGAACTTGTGCTCCCGGTGCCTGCCGCCACGCTGCGCGTGCACCTCCTTGATGTGAGCCGCTCCCACGGGGTGCCCGCCGAACTGCTCGAAGGCCTTCGCATGCGCCACGCAGCGGAATCCGATCATTCCTCGCGTGAGGCGCTGATCGCGTTCGCGGATGATGCGCTGCTGCTCGTGGCGCCGGTATCCAGCGCGGAATTCCCGAAGAGTCTTGCGCAGCCCGCCCTGCTGGCGAACCTCGTCAGCCACGGCGAGCGCTTCTTCGATGAGACCGATCCGGCACAGGCCGTTGCACTGGCTCGGCGACTTGCTGGCGAAGACGAACGTATCGAGCTCGTGCTGCATGGCGATGGTCGTCACGAGGCGCCCGCAGACCTGCGGGGCATGGCCTTCGTGCATGATGGACCCTTGCCGCGCCTCAGTTCGGCGCCTTGGCGTCTCTTTCTCATAGGTGCTCCGCCTCAACTCCGCGCGGGCGTTCCGGCGGAGTTCACGGTGCACGTTGCCTGCGACCAGCAGGGCCCGGCAACGGCGCGCCTCACAGGGGGCGGGGTCGACCTTCCTTGCACGCTCGTGGCAGGCGAGCTCGATCTCGTGGTGCATGTCGCGAACCCCCAGCCGCTGCTGGAACTTCGGCTCGTGGATACAGCGGGGCATGACCTCGCCTCAGCTCTGCAACTCACGGTGGAGCGAAGCCCGGGCGCGCCGCGCGTGGCTGTGCTCGATGAGGATGATGCGTTGCAGTCTCTGTTCACCGAGCGCTGCGCGCTCTCGGACAATCCCGAGGTCATCTGTGTGGGACGAGTGGACCTCGCCCGCGCGGCAACAGAGCTCGCGCTGCTCCGCCGCGCCGTCGAAGTTGAAGGCGCGGGTTTGGTGCTGCTCGGAGGACCGAGTTCATTCGCCGCCGGTGGTTGGGAGGCTTCTCCACTGGAGGCACTCTCGCCGCTCTCGTCGAGGCCTTCGGGACCACGTGAAGTGCTTCTTCTCCTCGATGCATCAGGCAGCATGGACGCGGCTGGCCGTTGGACGCGCGCTCTGGAAGCCGTGCAAGCCCTCGCTCGACAAATGCACGCGGAGGATCGCGTGCAGGTGGTTCCGTTTGCAGCGCGGGTGGAACAGGCGGTGCCAGCGCGAGCAGGCACGGGGGCGGAGTTGCTGCTGGCCATGCAGGAATTGAGAACGCGCGCACCCACCGGAGGAACATGCATCCTCCCGCTGCTCGCATGGGTGGCACAGCGGCCGAAGTCGGCGGACACGGCTCGCCACACCATCCTGCTCAGTGATTGCGTCTTCGCAGATGCTCTTGAACTTCGATCCGCGGAGGCCTTGCGCGCGCGTTGGCGCAGTGCAGCCGGAGATGTCTCCACACTCGTTCTCGATCCGGTCCCGGATGCGCTGAAGGACGCCGCCCTGCTCGGAGGAAAGGTCGAAGCTTGCGGCGACCTGGTGCCGGAGATCCTGCTCAACACCTTGCGTCGCGAGCATTGGCGTCAGGAAGCAGTGCTCGTGACAGGCGGAGGTGGCGGGCTCGCAACGGTGCGTTTCACGGGAACGGGAAGCAACGGAACGCGCGCAGCGGAGGGTGCTCAGATTCTCGGCGTGAGTCCTGCTGGCGAAGCCATTCTGGCGATGCGGAAGGCCGGAGCGGGCAAGGTGTTGGCGTGTGCATCCACGGGAACAGGCCGCGAGTTCGCGGACGCACTGCACAAGTTCGTGCGTGCGGCGGCGCGCGCCGCGGAACCGACGGCACGCTTCCTGCAGACTGCAGGTGGCTTGCGTGTGGAGTTCGATGCAGCGAACAGCGCAGATGTGCTGCACCTGCGGGATGCGGCTGGAGGCATGCACACCTTGTATTCGGCGGCGGACGGATCATTTTTTTCTCGCGCGGCCATCAAGGCCGGCCCGGCGAGCGTGCTCTCAACCGACGGGACACCCATCGCGCGGGGGGAAGTGCCTTCGCGCGCACATCTCGAATGGGCATGGCCACCTCGGAAACTCGCGCGGGAGCGCGGCTTCTCGGCGGCCCGTGCGTCCTGGCCTTGGGCACTCTGCGCCAGTGCCTTCCTCGCTCTCGCACTCATCTTTCGTGGTGGCAAGGACTTCAGGGGAGGGCCACTCCGCGCCCGATAAGGCCCACGGGAGTCCGGAAGTGGCCATGACCGTTCACAAGCTGTTGCTGACGTCCTTGATCCTCGTCCTTGCGGGATGCGTGACCGAGCAAGAAGAGGACGCGCCTCGCGGCGCCAGTGCGGGTGGTGTCGACCTCGGCCTTGAGCGCCAGGTCCGCGTCCGCGTGGCAGGCCTGCAGCGACTTCAAGGAGCGCCGCTTCTGCATTCGCTGCAAGTGCTCATCAGTTGCGGCAGCAGTGCGCGCGCTGTCGTGATCGAATCCCTCGCGTCGCCGGATCCGCACGTGCGTGCAGGCCTCCTGTACGTTCTCGGTTTCATCGGCGGTGAAGAGGCGCGCGTCGCTGTCGCGAAGAGCCTCGCTGACGCCGAGGCTGGCGTGCGCTACGAGGCTGCGGCTGCGCTTCTGCAACTCGGAAGCCTCGACGGCATGCCGGTACTCATCGCCCTGCTCGATCACTCCGAGGCTCGCATGCGCATGAAGGCCATGGATGCGGTCAGTGCCCGGGCCGGTACGGATTTTGGCTATCGCTTCGACGCCCAGGCCGGGGAGCGCGGTGCGGCTGTCGAACGTGTACGCCAGTGGTGGCGGGCGACGACGGCGGGTGCCCCCGTGGCCGGGCGTCAGCCATGAGCTGGTTTCACATCTTGATCGTGGTCTGGGTGGTCTCCGCGATCATCGTGGGGGTTGCCTACCGTTGTTCTGTGCAGCGCTGACCCCGTTCCGGGCATTCTGACCTCGCTCTTTGGGGCCACCGGCCGTTCAAGCTCTGGGTCGCGCCATCCCGCGCCCAAATCAGCATGCACCCAGTACCATGCGCTGCATCCGGGAGGACAGCCGTCACCCCTGCGAGGCCTCCG
>SXGU01200107.1_pt1 | contig 52028 bp, 68 predicted proteins | sample 3174531 | NCBI WGS metagenome assembly SXGU01 (sample SAMN11356863, study PRJNA531348) | freshwater metagenome | isolation source: freshwater sample F1-140 | place: China: Fuxian Lake, Yuxi | collected 2017-12-25 | reverse complement strand
TTATCTTTAATATGAGAGACATTTGGAACTCCATTATAATCTGCAATTGTTGCAGCAGCACCAATTAAAACATCGCCTAGCCCAGTCTTGCATACATAACTTCGTCTATGATAACAAGTAAAACGCTCTACCAACATTGATGCAAATTCAAATTCTCCATTCATGAATACTTTATCCCATGGAATAAACACTCTATCTAAAATCATCATAGCTTCTTGTCCACCAAACTTTGCGTTACCTAAATCTATATCACCACCTCCTTCCATTACTCGTGTATCACAAGATTGTCTACCGTAAATGTAAGTGAGCCCTTTAACATCTGCAGGAATTGCACCAACAATTGCATACTCTTTATCATTTTGAGTTAATCTAATAGTTGGCATTAAAATTATCCAATGAGAATTTATACAACCAGTTTGGTGTGCTTTAGCTCCAGAAACATATACTCCTTTTTCATCACTATCAACTATTCGTGTGAATAAATCAGGATCATCTTGTTCCGATGGACCTTTACTTCTATCACCTTTTGGATCAGTCATTGCACCTCCAATAACGAGATTTTCTTTCTGAATCATTTTAACAAATTCTAAAAATCGTTTATGATAATCAGTTCCATGTTTTTCATCTATTTCATATGTAGTTGAATGTAAAGAATTCAATGCATCCATTCCAACACACCTTTGGAAACAAGTGCCAGTATTTTGTCCGAGTTTTCTTTGCATTTTATTTTGTAAAACTAAATCTTCTGCGCTTTCTGCAATGTGTAAAAATCTATTAACTTTCAATCCAGTAATTGATGAATCAGCTGAAGCAAGAGCTTCTTCGCGTAATGCGAGATCATAAGTTTCAGCAACTGCATTAATTGATGGTCTAATAATTGGATGATCTACAGGTTCTTTAATTAATTCCCCAAAAAGATAAATTTTGAGATTTCTGTTTCTAAGACTTTGAATGTAATCGTCACCAGATCTAATTACTTTTAAATTATTAGTCATGGCTCAATTAGTGTTAAGTTATATAAATAGTCTGAATTATAAAGGAAAAAATTTTACGAATAAAATATTATCATAACCCAATTCTAACATCTAAAATTTTACAACCCTTACCTTTTTCCATAACAAGTACAGGATTCATATCTAATTCTTTAATATCCTTAAAGTCAGAAACTAGTTGGGATAGTCTCTGAATACACTCAGATAATTTTGTAATATCAGATGGTTTTTCTCCTCTAACACCTTGAAGAAGTTTTTGTGTTTTTATTGAAGATATCATATCATCAGATTCTTTATCAGTAATAGGTGCAAGTTTGAATGTAACATCTTTTAGAACTTCAACATAGATTCCACCCATTCCCAACATTATGACTGGACCAAATCCAGGCTCTAATTTTGAACCAATGATTAATTCCTTACCTCCTTTTACCATCTCCACTATCAAAACTCCCTTTATCTCGGCTTTTTTATCATATTTTTTTGCATTTTGGATAATTGTTTTGAATGCAATTTTTACTTCAGCATCATTAGTTAGATTAACTTTAACACCTCCTGCATCAGATTTATGAATAATTTGTGGTGATGCAATTTTCATAACAACCGGGTAACCAATTTTCTTAGCAGTTTTTACAGCATCTGCTTCACTTGTAGCAAGTGCACTAGCAGGAAGTGGTAAACCATATGCTTTGAGAACTTCTTGTCCTTCCTCCTCTAGAAGGTTTGATCGTTTCTCACTTTTTACTTTATCAAAAATTTTCTGAGCTCTTGCTTTGTTTACTTTGAATTTAGTAATTTTACCATTTGAAGATTTAATCCAATTTCTAAATCTAATCATTGCAGCAAGAGTTCGAATTGCACCTTCAGCATATGTGTAATATGGAACATTACCTTTTGCTAAAATTTCTCTATTTGTGATTCCTTCATCTAATCCCATTAAACTAGCAAGCATTGTTTTTTTGTATTTTTTTGACATACTAACAATTACTTCAGCAAGCTTATCATAATCTAAAGTTCCAGAAGGTGTACACATTGTAATTACTGAACCAACTTTTGGATGAGCAAGAACTCGATCTAAAACATTATTGAATCGATTAAAATCAGCATCACCTACAATATCAACAGGGTTTCTAGAACTTCCCCAAGGAGGAATTACTACATCTATTTGTTTTCTAACTGTATCTATATTTGCCATTTTGATATTCAACTTTGAACATACATCGGTTGAAATAATTGCAGGTCCTCCTGCATTTGAAACAATTACAAGATCACCTGTTATTGGTAGTGGTTGTTTAGAAAATGCTGTTGCATAATCAAATAGTTCTTCCATAGTATCAACCCTAATTGCACCAGATTGTTTTAGTAATGCATCATAGATTTCATCAGAACCCATTAATGCACCAGTATGAGACATTGCAGCTTTTGCACCTTCAGGACTACGTCCAGATTTAAGAACAAGTACAGGTTTTTTGAGTTTTTTAGTAATATTTTTACAAACTTTAAGAAATTCTTGTCCATCCCCCATATCTTCAAGATACATTACAATAACTTCAGTTTGTTTGTGATTAGCAAGTATTTTGAGAATATCTACTTCGCTCATTGCAGCTTTATTTCCAAGACTGACAACTGCTGAAAAACCAATTCCTTGTGCACTAGCATCTTCAACTAGTGCAGCACAAATTGCACCACTTTGAGATACAAGTGCAATCTTTCCAGATTTTGGAGTAATTTTAAGAAATGTAGAATTCATCATTGTTTTTGGATCTAAATTCATTACACCAAGACAATTTGGTCCAATGATTTGGATTTTGTATTTTTTAGCAATGTCTTTGATTTCTTGCTCACGTTTTGCACCCTCTTTATCAACCTCTTTGAAACCAGCAGTAATGATAATTACTCCTTTGATTTTTTTCTTACCACATTCTTCTAAAACGGATGCAACTAGAATATTTTTAATTACAATAACTGCAAGATCAATTGATTCTGGAACATCTAAAACAGTTTTGTATGCTTTTTTTGAAAAGACTTGATCTCTTGAAGGACTAATTGGATAAACAACTCCTGTAAAACCTTTAATAATATTTGATGTAATTGTAGCACCAACACTTCCAGCTGTATCAGAGGCACCAATTACTGCAATAGATTTTGGTGATAAAAAGACAGATTCTGCCATGATAAAACAAATTTAAGATTTTGTATAATAAAGTTATTCATAGAAATTTCTGATCTCTAATTTTAACTTCTTAACATCTTACCTGCAAGATTTTCTTTTCTAGGAACTAGGCATGAGATTTGTACATATTTGTGAGCTTAGAATTATTACAAAATCATATGTTGATAATATTCAATCCAAAAAAATTTCCACTTGTTATAATGTTGTATAAAATACCAATACCGATTATAATACTAATTGTTCCAACTAAGTAGCGTAAAATTTTGTTAATTCGTTTTGAATAAACTGAAAATGAAAATGGTAATCCAATAGCACTGCTTACCAACATCATTCCAATAATTGATCCTATTCCAAAAACTAGAATAAATGACAAGATGGTTTGAAAATCATGTAATGTTGAAAGTGCTAACACAACTAGACTTCCACTTCCTGCTAGCCCATGAATACAGCCAATAATGTACGCCTTATGTCCATGAGTGTGTACTTTATCATGTGTATGAGAATGTGCATGAACTACATTGTCATGAGTGTGAGTGTGTTTTTCTTTAGCTGATCTTCTATTAAGATATGTAAAGACGCCAAGAATTACAAGCATCATACCTACTCCAAATTCAAAATTACTAAACATTTCATTTGGAATATTTATTGAAAATACAAAAATTAACAAACTTACAATAACTATTGATGAAGTATGTCCAGCTCCCCATAATGCGCTTAGAATTGAGCTTTTGATAGCACCTGAACGAATCTGCTGAAAAAATGATAATGAACTTTTTTGTGAAGATTTTGAATTTTGTGTTGCTACAGCAACAACATGATCAGGCTCAAATGCATGGAAAAGACCTATCACAAATCCAGCAACAAGTACAAAGAAAGGAGTTGTAGTTGGAAGTTGTTTGATTAATTCTTCTATCATGCTTTTACCTTTAATTAAGTAGATTTTAGAATATAATCGGAAATTTGGATCGGGGTATTCAAAACAATAAATTTCATGCATCCATCATCAAGCATCACCTCAAAAGACATTGTTCTCAAAGTCTCAGGAACTCCGATCATTACTTGTTCTGGACCTAAGAGTTGTGATGTGTTTGTTTGAATTTGCTCAATTGATTTACCATCACGAAGTTCAGAAACAATAAACGAAGAATATACAAGAATAGCTTCATTGATATTGATTTTAAGATTCTTGGCTAGTCTGTCTTTTATGAAAATTGCCGAGTTAATGAAAATTTCCTCATCTGATTTACTAGAATATTGGTAAACTTTTGTAAAAGGAGATGTATCCGGTTCTCCTTTAATCGTTATCTTGATGTAGATCAATCTCTCTTTGGAATTTTTGCACGTGGACCATCACTAAAGTGATATGTATTTCCAGTTCCACGATAATTGTGTGGTCGTACAGGATCACCGTCTTGTAAACCTCTCTTTGTAAGTGACAAACCTGCTAATAGTTCTATAATGAGTCTTTGTCCAAGTCCAGATGTAATACCACCATTGTATGAACTATTATCACTTACATCATAAGCAGGAGCTACCTCCACAAGATCCATTGCAAATCTATTAGGATCAAATGATTTCGATAGTAATCTTACCATTCTCATTCCTTCTCTTGAGGTAAGACCATTTGGTTCTGGTTCACCTGTACCTGGTGCATAAGAAGGATCAAAAGAATCTATATCCCAACTAAGGTAAACTGCATCTGTTCCATCATTAGCTCTATCTGCTATCTCCTTAGCAATCATGTCAATTCCCAACTCTTCAACATCTAGCATTGTAAACCATTGGAAATCTTGGTCTGCCATCCATTTGTACAAATCACGACCTGGCCAATATCCTCTTGGTCCTACCAAAGTATAATTTTTCCCTCTCAAACAACCCATTTCCATTATTCTTCTAATGTGTGCTCCATGATCATACTTGTAACCTGTAAGACCTTGAGGTGCACAATCTGCGTGAGTGTCAAAGTGAATCATACCAATATTTTTATATTTTTTAGCAAATGCACGAACATTTGCAAATGTAATTGAGTGATCTCCACCTAACATGACAGGAATTGCTTGTTCATCAAGAACCTCCTTGACTTTTTTTGTCATTCTTTTGTGTGATTCTATTACATCACCAGGTGAAACTTGTACGTCACCATAATCAACAGTTCTAAAAGTTCCAAATGGATCTGCTCCTGTCTCAATATTAAATCGCTCATATGGTGGTGATGGAATAGTAGATGCAGCACGAATTGCACGTGGACCATAACGTGCACCAGGACGAATTGTAGTTCCAAAATCAAAAGGTTCACCTATAATAGCAACATCAGGTTTTGCATTGATTAATTCTTGATGTGATCTTATCCAAGGTAAATGTAAGAATGTGTTGATTCCAACAAATGGTGCAACGTCAGCTCCATTGAAATCGTCACCGTAAAATTCCATTCCCATTTTATATCAACAAATCTATTACAGTTTAATAATTAAGCATTTTAGGTAAACTACGTATTTTATTTACTAATTTGAAAAATACAGTATTAAAACATAGAAGAATTAGAAAAAATATGCGTAGATTACTTGTTTTTAATCATATTTTATTTGTATCGAAAAATTATCGTAAACAAAAATTATCCATATTAATTCAATCACAAAAATTTGATACTAAAATAGATTAGAAATAAGTTTACAAAATTTTTATACATGTAAACACACTAGGAATGTATGACAAAGGTCAATTCAAAAGAAGATATCGACAGAGAATCTAAAAGAGTAATTTCTGCGCTGTATGGAAATGTAAGTGATTTTCGAGTCAACGAAACGTTTCAGATTCCTGAAAAAGGACCAAGAGAAGCATGGGATGTTCAAGTTAATTTCATGAAAGATGATCTAAAATATACTGTAGATCTTGAAATACAGGAAAAAGATGGTGAAGTCACCAACGCACGATTATTAGATACAAAGACTCCACTCTAAGTTTTTTTAATATTTTTAAAATCTAAATTATTAGAAAAATTTGTTAGTGTTAGAATTTCTTGTGCTGTTTGAATTTTATTAAATAATTCGTTAAGACAGACATCAGCAAATTTTTCAAATGTTGGTATTTGATATTTCAGTTTACTATCAGATTTAAATTTTAAATATTCTTTTTGAAGCCAATCAAAACCAGATTCTTTTAATCGAATTATATTATTTTGTGCATCAAGTTTTGATTCAAACAAATTTATCAGAAAATAACTTGTAAACGTAGTAAAACATTCGACATGATATTTTTGTTCGTATTTTTCCTTCAACTCTTTATAATTTTCTTTTAGCCAATCATCTACATCTAATCTAATAGTAATAGAGGTGTAACGACCAGATAAATCTAATTTAATATTATGTAAGTTTATACTATAATATCCACGTTTAACTTCATTCATCATAATTATTAATGTGCTAGGAAGAAACATACCTGGATAATATGTATCAGTGATGTTATGCAATCTTGTTAGAAGAACAGGCTTTAATCCAATGGTCGAGTACCCTTTACTAGGCAATAGATATGCTTAGAGTAGGAATTTATATAATTTTCACATAGACAAATGAAATAAAATTATTTTATGATAATTCTTGTATTAAAAATCAGAACATCTGAGAGTTATTATTCAATAGTTGAAATTTATAAAAATTATTTTTTCTTCAAATCTCGTATTATAAGAACAACTATCCATAATGATGCAATTGCTATTATTCCCACTCCAAGTCCCACAGTAAAGGAATCTGCAGATCTAAATTGAGTCAGACCAATGCCTAATATAATCAATATTACTGCAATCATATTTTGCTTACTTACCATTGAAATGCATGATATTACCAAACTAATAAAACTTCTAAGGTAATTATCGTGTATATTGATAAGATAAAAAATCTTAAATGGAATAAGATTTTTAGTTTCGTTATCAATAGGTAAGAAATAAATCTTCAATAAGCTTAAACATAATTAATATTCATGCATGTTAGATTTTTAAAAAATTTCAATGAATTTATCAGTAAAGGAATTTCTTCTTATAAAAAAAATGATTTTAAAAAAGCAATATTATGCTTTGATAAGGTTCTAGAAACAGACGCAAATAACATTGTTGTACTGTTACAAAAAGGATTAGCTCTTAAAGAACTTGGAAGAAATGAAGAAGCTATAGAAAATTTTGATAAAGTTTTAGAGATGGAATCAAATAATTCTGAGGCGTTATACAATAAAGGACTTGTATTAGATAAGCTTGGAAGAAATGAAGAATCAATATCATGTATTGATAAATCTCTAGACATAAAATATAATGATTCATTAAATTTGTATGCTGAGGGTAACAAACTTAAAAAGTTTGGTAAATATGAAGAAGCACTTTCTTTCTATACCAAATCTTTAGAAAACAATCCAAATAATGTTGATGCGTTAATTGCAAAGGGTATTGTACTTGATGTACTTGGAGTACCACCAAATGGAGTTATAGGTTTTTTTGACAAAGCTTTACAAATTGATCCTAGTAATGTTGAACCTCACCTTCACAAGGGTTTCTTATACAATAGAATAGGAAAATATCAAGAAGCAATAACATGTTTTGATAAAACATTAGAAATTGAATCTGATAATGTTCGTGCATTATATAGTAAAGGGGTAACACTACATTTGTTAAAAAAATACGAAGAGGCTATTTCACATTGCAATAAGGCCTTGGAAATTAACCCAAGACATGTAAAGGCACTATCTACAATGGTTTGGATTTTGGCTCATCAAAAAAAATATGAAGCTGCATTGATTTATTGTGATAAAGCTATTGAAATTGAACCAGAATATGAATATGTGGTAAGTTACAAAGCTTATTTGCTTTTTGAATGCGATAAATTGGATGAAGCCTTAAAATATTATAGTAGAGCATTGGAGATTGATCCAAATAATATTAGATCTTTACATTATAAAAACAAAATCCTAAATCAAATAGAAAAGAGTAAAAAAAGATCATTTCTTAACAAGTTAAGACACTAGTATTTCAACAACGAATTAACTAAGAAATATGTGATAGTTTTTAAATTAAGTAGTTGAACGAGTAGCTCCCTGTAGACCAGCATGGAAATGTTTTAAGTCTTCACCTGATATTACATCTTCTTCTGGAGGAACATAATCATTGACATCATGTCTTTCTTTACCTGGCCATTTCTTTTGAGTTGCAAGAGCTACTATGATAAAGAGTACAAAAGACACTACTGGAGGGATCATTCCATCCAAACCTGCCAACTCAAGTGGCATAACAAAGAACAACACTAATCTAAGTAATGTACCAACAACAAGTGATACTATAGCTGCTGGCATGTTAGCTTTTTTCCAGAATAATCCTAATGTCAATGGAGCAAGAGCTCCAGCAAATACAATATCAAATGCAAGAACCAAGAATATTCCAGGTTGAGGCATAACGTAACCAAGTACAAGTGCAGCACCCATAACTGGGAAAACAGCTAATCGAGTTATCATAAGTAATTTGGAATCACTCCAAGCGCCTTTGCCTAACCATCTTTGTCGGATAATTCTTTGAAGTAAATTTCTGGAAATTACTGCAGATACAGCAAGCATACCGCCATTTGCAGTAGACATTGAAGCTCCAAGAACTCCCATTAATATTGCAGCTCCTATTGCAAACGGCATATGATTGAGAGCTAACTCTGGGAGTGCAGTATAGGGATCTGCAAGTCCGGGCACAAAGTGAAATGCTATAATTCCTAACATGGCAACGGGTATCACAGTAAAGAATGTGAGTCCTGCTCCCATGAATGCTCCTCGACGTGCGGTATTTGGATTTTTTGCTGAAAAAACTCTTTCCATAAAGTCCAACGCAATTATATCACCTAATCCTAATGCCAGTAGTCCAGCCCAATTAATCAAAGCACCATTTGCAGTATCAAATAATCCAGAAAGATCAAGATATCCAGGTGGAGCACTAGCTAGGATTGTGTCAAATGAAACTCCAGAAAATCCTCCTGCAAAGAAAATGAAAGCTGCCCAAAAGGAACCAATTGCAAGATATATTTGGAAAATATCAGTATATGCAGAAGCAAATAGCCCTCCCGCAACGGTATATGTGAAGACTACTGCTGCTGCAATAACAATTGCCAGTAAGAATGGTATTCCTAAAACAGTCTGTAAGATAAAACCACTTGCAGCAAAATTCCCAGCAACCAGTATAGTGAAACTAACTATCATTAAGATGCCAGCAATTCCTTCTGCACCATTTCCATATCTTCTGAAATAGTAATCAGGTAAAGTAAACATAGACATTTTGTTGAGTCTTTTTCCATAGACTAAACCAGTTAGAAGAAGGGAAATACCTAGTCCAATTGGTATAACAGCGCCTGCCCAGAAACCAAATTGGTAAATCAGTGCAACAGCTCCAAGTGAGGAATTGCCATCAACTGATTGTGCTACTAGCATAGTTCCGACCATAAATAAAGGCAAACTTTTTCCTGCGACGATTAATCTTTTACCACTTTTTTTTACAAGTTTGTATGTTAAAGTTCCAACTGTTAATGAAAGAATAAGAAAAGCAATTATGGCTATTCCATAACCGGTTATCTCTGCCATGATTTACGTGAAATCAAAATTATATAAGTATTAAAAAAATTAGGGATTATACGTTTTTGAATTGGAAATAATACAATAATTGTATCATTGTAAGGAAAAAATACAATAATTACTAGGAAAAAATACATTAATTACTATGAGATTACGTACTATACGTTTTATAAAAAATATAGATAATAAAATTAACTAAGAAAAAATTAAAACAATTACTAAAAAGTGTAATTTTATGAAAAATACATGTGGATATTTTTACACTCTGACATAATGGATAACATATCTAAAGTATATTACTTGAATCAAGATTTTTTGGAATTTAATTTTTTGGAAGATATGCTTTAATATTTTAAGAAATGCCATAATTGTGTGAAATATCCTGGCCTGCTTAATCATGATATAGCACGAGTTGGAATAGAAGAATCTAGAAAATTAAATTTAATTGTAGGTGGAATGGTTACAGACGCAATTAAGACATCTTTTGGTCCTCGTGGGATGGATAAAGTTTTCATTGATATTCTTGGAGAAGATACTATTACAAAACACGGTGGTGCATTTTTGAGAAAGATTGATGTTAAACATCCAGTTGCAAAAGCTATCATCGAGGGAGTTAATACTGTGGATAATCATGTAGGTGATGGAACTATTTCTACAGCCATTCTAATTGGAATGCTATTAAAAAAATCACAAGAATTATTGAAAATGAAAATACAGTCCACAACAATTATCAAAGGTTATGAAAAAAGTTTAGAATTTGCATTAGATATACTTGATGAAATTAAAAAGGAAGAAAAATTTACAGACAAAGAAATTATGCACAGTCTTGTTACTTCATGTTTAGCAGGAAAAGCAATTACTAGTTTAATATCGGATGGTATATCAATTACAAATCTAATTGTAGATGCAGTTTGTAGCGTTACTAATTTCCAAAAAAAAGAGATAGATATAGACAATATAAAAATTGAAGAAAAAGCAGGAAATGCAAATAGCATTCAATTGGTATGGGGAGCATTGATTGATAAAACAATTGATTATTCTGCTATGCCAAGAAGTATTGAAAATGCAAAAATTCTCTTATTAAATGAGCCTCTAGAAATAATGCGTACAAAAACAGATGATCAAATTGAAATAAATTCACCTGAACAAATGACACTTTTTTTGAATCAAGAAACGATAGACATACATGCAAAGATAAAAAAAATTGTTAATTCTGGAGCTAATGTAGTAATATCTAGAAAAGGAATTAATTCCGTTGCACAGGAATATCTAGCAAAAGCAGGAATAATTTCAATGCGAAGAGTCAAAATGAATGATCTTTTCTGGATTGAAAAATCCACAGGTGCTAAAATATGTAAAAATTTAGAAGATATTTCCAAAGACGAACTAGGATTTGCAAAGAAAGTATATGAAAAAAATGTTGGCGGTGACAAAATGGTGTTTATAGAAGGATGTAGGAATCCCAAGTCCGTAACTATTTTACTTAGATGTAATTCCAAACGTTATCTAGATGAATTTCATAGAGATGCACTAAATGCAATTTTCGTACTACGAAACTTTATCGAGAATTCATTTATTGTTCGTGGGGGAGGTTCTACTGAGGCAATTATTGCAAATAAAATCAGGGATCAAAGTACAACAGTTGTAGGGCGGGAACAAATTGTAATTGAGAAATTTGCAGATGCAATAGAAGAGATCCCAATAATTCTGGCAAGAAATGTAGGTATGGATCCAATAGATACACTTACCCAATTAAGATCAAAATATGCAAATTGCCCCAAAGGTATACTCAAATGGTATGGTATAGATTCTGAAAAAAGAAAAGTTTCAGAAATAGTTCCAAATGAGGTTATTGAGACACTAGTAGTAAAACAACAAATGATTAAAACAGCAATTGAAGTAACAAATATGATATTGAAAGTAGATGACATATTTATGAAAGATGAAATTGACAATACTCATTGTCATATTGATGGAGTTGTTCATGCACATCATGATGGTGGAAAAGCACATGACCATTTTGAACAAGAAGGGCTAGAACAACGACAGATGCATCATTATTACTAGGAAATTTAAAAAAACTGTGATAACAAACGTTTAAAATTCAAAATAATCAAAAATGAATTGTGGGTATTGAGAATAATAATTTGATAAACTATGATGATATGTTTAATTTTATAAATGAATACAAACCTGATTGGGAGAAATTAATAGTTGGTAATAATGTCAAAATTAAAACTAATGAACACATAGTAAAATTTGAATTTCTAGAACAACTAAAGAGAAAATACAATTTTAGAATCACCGAAGTATCATTTTCTGATTATTATGGCATTGTATTTTCAATAGAAAGATAGTAAAAAATTCTTGAGAGTATAAAAAGTATATATTTTCGTAGAAATTTCTGATTATAGTACGTGCAAATGTTACAAGTAAAATATTGTCTAATATTGACCTCAAAATAATTTAAATTTTTACAAAAAAAAAGAAGGTTTTTAGGTGTAAGTGATTTTCTTACAGACATGACAATAATTAAAAAAATTCTTCTTGCAGTTGGAAATGAATCTAGTTTAAATCGGTGTTTGACTATAGCGATTCCAATAGCTAAGGGTATTGGTGCCTCGATTACATGTATTTACGTTCTTAGTTCTTTTCCTAGAAACTTGCAAATTGCTTTAGAACAATCTTCGAGTAAACTTGAAAAAGAAAATGCTGAAAAATATTTTGAAGTTGTAAAGGAAAAATGTAAAGAAAATGGAATAAAATTTGAAAAGATTATCGCAAAAGGACAGGCACGAGAAACAATACTAGAACATGAAAAAGAATTCGACCTTATTGTAATGGGTAGAGCTGATTGGGGTTCTAAATTACTTGGTAGTGTTTCAAATGGTGTTGTGTCTCAATCAAAAAAAGATATTATACTTGTAAAATAATTTATTCTAAATTAATTCAGCCTTAAAATTAATTATTTATCTAAAATGGTTTACATATTTTATTTGTTAGAATATACTAACACATTTAGCTATTTTATTCTAGCAAGAAGTGCAGAATAAAGAAATGGTAAGATAGTAGTTATTTCTGCATGGATTGTAGTTTGCTTTGCATTTTGAGTAACCTTACCCCATGAAATTGCTTCTTTAACTAGAGCCCCACTTAAACTTCCATCAAATTCTTGGGCTGTAGTAATGTATACAGCATAATCAAGACCGTCTCTATATTGATTCCACCATAAAGTATGATGTTTAGATATTCCACCACCTAGCATAAGTGATCCAGATTTTTTTGCTTTAAAAATAAGTGAAGATAAAAGTTCACTGTCAGCTACAACATTAAGTTTGAAATCATGATGCTTTTGTGTAAATAACCAAATTTGACTACCTACGCCACCATCTACTATTCCAGGAACTATTACTGGAATATTGTTTTTGTACGCCCAATACAAAAATGAGCCTTCTCCAAGATTTTCCCCTATCATTCGAGTAATATCTGCAGTAGACATTTCTCTTATTCCAGATTTGTAAGCAGTTTCCAAAAACATTTGCATCTTTTCTTCAATTATTGGTCCATAGCTTTCCATAGGGACAAGCACATTGCCTAATCGGTGAATATTCTTTTTCAAAAGTTCGGCATCATCTAGAGTAAATGATCCCTCCAAATAATTTGAAAAATATCTTGCTATATCATGATCTAATGCACCACATGTAGTAATGACCACATCAAACATCTTTTTCTTTAGCATGTCAGCAATTATTCCTCGAAGACCAGTAGATGTAATTGCTGCAACAAATGAGAGAAACTTTAGACAATCTTTATCATTTATCATAGTTGAGAGAATCTCAAGACCGTCGGCTAGATTTCTTGATTCAAAACCACCAGATGTTGATAGCTGCTCAAAAATACTTTGAAGATCATCTCCATTTTTTATTGAAATATCTTTTACTGCTCTACGATGTTCTTCCATTCTATTCTAATTTTGCTTGGGATATAAATTTCTTGAAGTTTCATTTTTGACCCTAAAAGACTATATACCTATCACTAAGATCTATGACCACCAGTTGGGATATTTATCTGAATATCACTTGAAAAAACCTAAAAAGAAACAGATGATTATGGTTGCTTTAATTTATTTTTGTTAAAATAGGTTTCAGATAGATCATCATAATATTGTCCTAATTTTTTGTATAATCGTTTTGGTTTTCGTGAACTTTCCATACTAAGTGCATACAAGCATAAAACTGGAAATGCTATTGTAGCATCAGCATAAACTACAATGACGTCTTCGGGAGAATCTTTTACTTTTCCCCAGCTTTTACCTTCTTGAAGTGTAGCTCCAGACAAACCTCCGGTGTCTGGTCTAGCATCAGTAATCTGTATAATGTAATTTTGTCCTCCATGACCAAGACCTAAAATTTGATCTAATAATGGACCCGTTTGTTGTGCAGTATTTTTTGGGACACCGCCACCTATCTCTACAATTCCAGACTTTTTTGAATTATATAAAATTGCAGCCTGCTCAATTACCTCTCTTACAAAATCCAAGGCAAACGGTTTGTTAGCAAGCCTAAGTGGAGCCAGATCAAGGGCAAGTGAAGAATCTTTTAATGTTGAAATGTAAAGTGGCACATCATAATCATATGCAGAAACAACAAAACTTTTTTCTGGATGTTTTGAATACTCTTTTGAATATTTGCCCATCCTGTTTGCAAATTCCGCAGTAGTAAATGGTTTTTCAAATAAATTATTTTCAAACATTTTTTGTATGATCATATCTTGTTTTTTCAACGTTTCTTCACCTTTGATATAGACATCTCTTATCCTGACAATATCTTTCTGATACAAAATCATATCATCAACCTCAAAATGTCCTTGTTTTACAGGTAGATTCCATGCAAAATGTTCTTCATGGTACAAATTAGAACCAGTGGATATTATCCAATCAACAAACCCTTTTTCAATAAGAGATTTGAATAAACCTCCAAATCCAACTGGTGTCATTGCACCTGATATAGTAAGACAAATAGTTGCATCTTCTTCAATCATCTTACGAAATAGTTTTGCAGCTTCCCCAAGTTGTCTTGCATTGTAACCTGAGTTTGCATAAAGTTCTACAAGATCCTCAATTTTCATATCTGGATTTATTTCTATATGAGGAATATTTTTTCCATGAAAATTATGATAATCCATATTTCACAATCTAATTTTACTATATAATATATCTAATGTGACATAACATTTGTATGAAATTTATGAGTTACCTTCACTAAATTATGGAAATAAAAAACATAGTATTAAGTATCATAATCACTAATATGAAATTTCAATCATTTACAATGTTTAGAAAAAACCTTTTTCTAGATTATTCACTTTTTTCTAATTTGTTAACAATCTCGTTGAATAAGCCTACAAATCAAAGAAGTTTTTTGATATCATGATGATTTACCAAGTCACAAAATTTTTCTATAATTTAATTAAAAAACATTTATGATAAGTATAAAAAACATAATCAAGTAATTACTGTGAATCAAAAATGATGTTAAATTATGATGCTCCATTGTACAGACCACCATCAGAGGCTAGATCTTTAATTTTTCAAGTAACTCTAGGTTGTTCGTTTAATGAATGTTCATTTTGTGACATGTATAGGTCAAAAGAATATTCTGAGAGATCATGGGATGATGTAAAAGCTGAAATAGATATGATGGCAAATTATCTACCAGATACAAAAAGAGTATTTCTTGCAGATGGTGATGCATTAAATCTTGATTCTGAGTATATGATTAAAATTCTAAAATACATTAGAGAAAAATTTGCAAACATTGAGAGAATTTCATGTTATGCAATGCCAATGAATATTTTGAAAAAAACACCTGAAGAATTAAAGAAAATGAATGATGCGGGACTCAATATGTTCTATTTAGGAATTGAAAGCGGTTCAGATATTGTTTTGAAAAAAGTAACTAAAGGTGCTGTTGCAAAAACAATTATCAAATCTGTTAACAAAGCAAAGGAGGCAGGTTACATAATGTCATGTATGGTAATTTTAGGTTTAGGGGGTAAAAAATATTCAAAAGATCACATTAAAGGAACAGCAGAAGTGATTAGTGCATGCTCACCACATTATGTTGGAGCATTAACACTTTATTTAGAAAACGGAATCAAACAAGAATTTATCGACAAGTATGAAGGTGAATTTCTTAAAATAAATGATGACGAGGGACTAGAGGAACTCTATGAGTTGGTTAATCAAATTAATACAAAAGAAGAAATTGTATTTAGAGTAAATCATGGTTCAAATGCATATACTGTAAAAGGTACATTGCCACAAGAAAAACAAGAAATGTTAGAAAAAATAGAATGGATGAAAGAACATCCAGAAATTGTACGTCCCCAAGGAATTAGAGGATTTTAAATTAGCAAAAATTACTGGTGTATAGTTTCTATTTTAAAAAAGATTATTTTATGTAAAACTTACAACATTGGAGTAGTGAGTTTTTTTAGAAGCTTAGTCGAGTAGATATCATATTGGAATTAACTGACTATCTTATCTTATTGGTATTATTGAAATCCCCAATTCTAGTTTTCATTGGTTACAAATTAGGTAAAACAAAGACCAAATTTTCAACTATAATGCATTAAGAAATAAAAGAATTACTTAAAATTATAAATTTTCAATAATGGATTTTAGATTTTCTGGTAAATCAGGTAATTCAGTATGACTTTCATTGTTTTGAAGAATTTCAGGTCCTATTCGTCTCACTATCTGAGTTGCAATTAAAGTATCAATGTTTCTTTGAATGTCTTTTTCACTCATTATATTTTTTAATTTTTCAAAAACAGTTTCCTCATTTTCATATTTTTTAATTCCATATTGAATTAAGATTATTTTTTCAGCAGATGAAAATTCAGCCATGCATATTATCAAGAATTAAAGGCTAAGAATCTTTTGTTATTAAAAAATGCTTAAAATATAATAGATTTTACATTAAGATAGTGCAAACCAAGATTCAATTAATTTCAAATGTTTTAACAATGAGAAAATATGCTATGATTGGAATAATTAGTGGAATAGGTTTAGGAATAATTTATTACTTTTTAACAATGTCAATGTTACCAACTCACTTTGATATGGAAGTAAAATTAGCTCCACATTATATTTTTACATCAATTGGATTAACAGTAGTAATTTCAACTTTAGCTGGTATTAATTTTGCAATGATGGCATTTAAAATGAATCAAATAAAAAAAATGAATTCACTTAAAGTTAATTCAGTTAAAACAAATTCATCAGCAATATTTGGCGGAGTCTTTGCAGCATTCACACCAGGTTGTCCAGCATGTACTGCTCCATTAGCAGTAATTTTAGGGGCTGTTGGAGGATTGTCTCTATTTCCAATGCAAGGGCTAGAATTGAAATTTATTTCAGTAGGAGTTTTGATATTTTCAATTTATTGGATTACTAGAGGATTACAAAGTAAAAGCTGCTGTAAGATCGGATAAAAAAATATTAAAGATTATTTTTTTCTTTTAACTTGAAATATTGTATATCCATATTTTTTATTTATTTCAGTTTCAAATAATTGAGAAATATCATAATCAATAAAATTTTTTATAGCACTATACAAATTATCATCAACAATAAGCCCATTTTCTGGACATAGTGAATTAATTTTAAAGCATCGATTAACTGTTGAGCCAAAAATATCATTAATTGTAGATGTAGTACTTTGAGCCACTTTTACTGAACCATAACTAATACTAATTTTATAATTTAATTCAGGCATTTTTTCTTCTTCAAGTTGTTTTTTTAGATCATTATGAGATTCAATCATGCATAAACAACATTCTAAAATATTTTTAATTACTTTACTATCATTAAGATCAGTATTTGGAAATCTAAACATTAACGCATCTCCAATATTTTTTACTACTTCCCCATCATATTTTTGAACAATTCTAGCCATAAAATTAAGAAAAATTTCATACAATTTTGTAACATCACCATCAGATAATTTAGCAGAAATTTTTGTAGAATCTTTCATATCAATTACACCAACACAATCATTTTGTGCGTGTTGAGAAAATTTTAGAAGTATATCCTCTTGTTGTTTAATGACTTCCTCTTTTTGCTTAATAGTAATTTCAGCCTCTTGAAGTTTTTTTGCCATGTTATCAAAAGATATAGAAAGATTTCCTATTTCATCACGAGATTTTATATTAGTTCTAATATTAAATTCGCCGCGAGAAATTTGATAAGTTGCTTCACTAAGCTTTGTAATTGGATCGGAGAGTCGTTTTGCTAAAAGATATGTGAGAATGCTTATTCCAATCATTAAAGAAATACCAATTACAATTATATTTTCTGGTAATTGAAGTATTGATATATTATCAAAATTTAGAAATATTAGAGTTGTTATTGATATGGAAATTAAAGTTGTGGATAAAACCAATGCAAGTAATTTTTTTTGTAAACTGAAAAAAGTAAAGGAGGACATTACAATTATTTTTAATTATGACCGCATATAGGATTGACGCATTTAAACAATTGAGAATTCATAATTAGAAATAAAAATGGGCCCACGGTGATTTGAACACCGGATCTTCGCCGTGTAAGGGCGACGTCATAACCGAGCTAGACTATGAGCCCACAGAGACATTCCTCGTTAAAATCCATTTAAACTTTCAGACAAAGGAAAATATAGAAATTTGATTAAAAATATTGGAAATTATGAATGTTTATGATTTTTTTTCTAGTCCTATTGGATTAGGCCATGTAACTAGAGATATTGCAATTGTAACTAACTTTAAAAATATTTCAGTTAATTTTGTAACAGGTAGTGGAGCAGCAAAGATTTTAAAAAAATTAGATTACAAACTAGAGGATGTCTATAATCCACCATCATTTATTGTAGAAAATGGAATCTTAAACAATCAAACAAAGTGGTTATGGAATTATTATCAATATTATAAAAATTGTAAAAAGATATCAGAAAAAATTATTAAAAAAAATAATTCACAATTAGTAATTAGTGATGAAGATTTTGCTTCATTAACTGTTGCACAGAATTTAAAAATTCCAAATATATTAATCATAGATGTACTGGAGACAAAATTTACAAAAGGAATTTCATCATTTATTGAAAAAAGAATGAACAAATCTATGATGAAAATAATAAAAAATTGTGATGTCGTTATAATTCCAGAAGTAGGTGAAGATAAAGATAATATCAAAAAGGTAGGTCCCATAGTTAGAAAAATAAATTTTTCAAGAGAAGAATTAAGAAAGAAATTTTCATTTACCAAGACAACAATAGTTATTTCAATTGGAGGAACTGATGCAGGAATATTTTTAATTGATAAATCTATAGAATCTATTTTAAAAATTAATCAAGATATTGAAATTGTTGTAGTTTCAGGTCCAGCAGTTACAAAAAAATTTCAAAATGTAAAAAATTTAGGATTTGTGGACAATTTACATGAAATGATTTATGCATCAGATTTGATAATTTCTCTAGCAGGTAAATCAACAATTGATGAGGCTAAAGCATATGGCACACCAGGAATATTTATTCCAATTAAGGGTCATTTTGAACAAGAAGATAATGCAAGGAATGAGGGATTTATTTTTGAAGATATCAATCAACTAGATAAATTAATTTTAAAAAAATTAGAGGAAAAAAGAAACAAAATAAACACAAATGGTGCTGAATTAGCATCAGAAATTATTAAAAAAATGATTAAAGAAATATCAAATAGTTAATAGATAGGAATTTGATTTTAACACAGTACTATGACTAGTTTAGTAATTGCAAAATTTGGTGGAAGTGCAATAGGTATGGATGGAATATTCATACCGCAAATAGTTGAAAGAATCAATAATTTGAAAACCAATTCTAAAGTAATTGCTGTATTTTCAGCACCACTAACTACACACAATGGCATAAAAAGATCATTAACTGATGTTGTATTAGAGCAAGGTAAGAATGCTGAAAATGGAATAAAGCCAACATTAGAAATTGTAAGAACATCTTATCAAAAAATTCTTCAATTAGTTAATGATGAAAATAAACAAAATTGTCAAAATATTATTGATATACATTTAGAAAAATCACAACAGGCTCTTGATGATGTACTTAAAAATAAAGAATTTGTTGATGAAATAAGATCAAGAGCATTAGCATTCTCAGGAGAAATTTTAATGTCTCATGTCATGAACTACATTCTAAGAAGTAATCAAATTAAATCGGATGCTGTAGATTTTGATGACTGGCCAATTATTACAGATAATAATATTGAATGTACAAATTTTCTAAAATCAGAATCAAGTCAGCATATGGAAAAGATTTCAAATTTAGTTGAAAATAATCAAGTGGTTACAATTGGTGGATTTATTGGAAAAACAGTAAATAATGTGACTACGACATATGAAAGAGGAGGCTCAGATAGAACTGCAGCAGACCTAGGAATACTATTTCACAAAAAATATGAAACTAGTATAGATTTTGAAAAAGATAGTTCAGTAGTATCTGCTGATCCAAAGATTGTAGCGTCGGGATTAAGAGAAATAATGCAATTATCTTACAATGAAGCAAGACTTGCTGGAATGTTTGGAATGAAAATTTTAGACCCGATTGCAATAAAAGAAATTGTAGAACACGGAGTAGATATGCCAATTAAAATTACCAATATAAAAAATCCTGAAAAAATCACTATTATAAAAAGAAAATTAGATGAACAAAATGGACATCCAATAAAAATAGTTACAGGAAAAGAGAATTGTGCTATATTAAGAATAGAAACAAATTATATTCAAAAACTACTAACATCGTTAAAAAATAATAAAAGATATAGTGAATTTATCATTTTATCACCATTTACAAAAGATGATGTAGAATTTTCTAGAATATTATTTTTAGATGGAGATTATGTTAGAAGAAATGAAAAATATTTACTAGGATTTGATCCACTTGCTACAATTACATACAACAGAGGAGTAATTACGTTAATTGGTGATGAAATGTGGAGAGTCCAACAAGTTGCTTCAAGAACTAGTGCAAAAATTGGAGAATCAGGAATAAATATTTTGAACATGGATGCGCAAGAAGAAACATCACGAATTATTATTGTGGTAGAGGATTCACAAGAAAATATAACAAAAGCTATCAAAGCAGTACATGAAGAAATTTCAAAAATTAATTTTGTTTAGTGAGATTATGGCGTTACAGGTTTTTACCAGTAAACGCCATGAAGGGTTTATTCTTGGACTCGTTATCTAGATTTAGTCCGGCGTTACCCAAAACACGCTATTTCCAGTAAAGATTTTTACTATATATTTCTAATCTATATAGATCAGATACGTTCAGCTGCATACCAGCAAACAATGCCAATTCCAATTATTGCATACCATTTGAAATTACTCTTATTCAAAAAAATATTAGGTGAGGCCAGTTCATTATCTGGATAATTTGTTAAACGAATTTTACGCATTTGAAATGCCTGACCAACTAAGCCTAGAATTAGAAAAATTATTCCAAGTAGTGCTAAGGTCCATTCCATACTATAGTCTATTACTAATCTGATATGTATGTTCTAAATAAAACAAATATTATTAAAAATAATTCTTTAAATTACGTGGATTTTTTTCCATTGCTATGATAGAAACGGGAAAAATATGGATGAATGGAAAATTAGTACCATTCAAGGATGCCAAAGTTCATGTATTGACCCATGCATTACATTATTCAACATCAATTTTTGAAGGAATAAGATGCTATAATACACCAAAGGGTTCTGCAGTATTCAGATTACCAGAACATGTGGACAGATTATTTAAATCGGCAAAATTATATTCAATGAAAATGGAATTTACAAAAAAAGAAATTTCAGATGCAATTTTGAAAACTGTAAAAGTTAGTGGGCTTAAAGAAGCCTACATTAGACCATTAGCATATTATGGTTACGGAACAATGGGATTAACTCCTACTGCAAACAAAGTTGATATGGCAATTGCATGTTGGGAATGGAAAATGGGAGAATCAAAAGCCGGTAAATTTTCTGGATCAAAATGTAAAATTTCAAGTTGGGTAAAAATTGATTCAAGATCTCAACCAATGCAAGCAAAAGCAGCATCAAACTATGCTAATGCATTGTTAGCAAGAAGGGAAGCATTAGATAATGGATACGATGAAGCAATTTTGTTAAATTATCAAGGAAAAGTTTCAGAAGGTAGTGCTGAAAATATTTTCATAATAAAAGACGACATTATTCAAACGCCTCCACTATCAGCAGGAGGATTAGAAGGAATTACAAGAGATAGCATTATACAAATTATTGAAGAAAATAGTGGATTTGTAATTGAACGTGATTTAGAAAGAGATGATCTCTATAATGCAGACGAAATATTTATGACAGGTACTGCGGCTGAAATAAAATCGGTTACACAAGTGGATAAAGTCAAAATTGGAACAGGAAAAATGGGAAGTGTAACTAAAGCATTACAAGAGTCATTTAGAGACGTAGTTATGGGTAAAGATGAAAGATTTTTGCCATGGTTGACGTTTATTTAATTTCAAAGAGCTTTTTTACCCATAAAAATACTAGAAATTATGGATTTATGTGCAACTGGTGATACATCAGAAATTTGTTGGTTTTGTAAAAAGGGACGACATGAAGATTGTATGAAAAAAATTCCCACACAAGGTAAATCCGATGGACCACATGACTGTACTTTTGATACAAAATTAATTCTATGCAAGTGTCAACACTAGGAAATAGAAGTAATAACAAATACAGCTTTAGTTAAAAAGTAATATGAAATATGATGAAGAATTTTGGAATAAATATGCTGATGAAAATGAATCAAGATATAATGAAGAATTTTCAAAGTACGTTAGAGATTTATCTAATTCTTTACCAGGAGTACAGAGTATTTTAGAAATAGGTTGTGGAACAGGAATAGATTTAAGATTATTTTCAGATTCATTTCAATTGTATGGTATTGATCTAAATGAATATGCATTAAAAATTGCAAAAGAAAAATTACCAAAGGCAAAATTTCAAAAAGGCAATATTATAGAATTACCATTTGAAGATTCCTCAATGGACTTTGTATTCACACATGGATTAATGAATTATCTAGATGATGAAATATTAGAAAAAGGAATTGGAGAAATATTTAGAGTATCTAAAAGATGGATTATGCATTGCGAAAAATATGAAAAAAGTGAAAAACAGATTGATCAAAATCATAAATTTCGCAATATGGGAAAAAAATGGTTGAAGTATAAGATAAAATTTGTGAGTGATGTGGATTTGCATGAAGATTATGGACAAGATCAAACAAGATTTACATTATTAAAAAAAATTTAATTTTATTCTAAATTTAAAAAATAATATAATTAAAAGCGGGTCTAGAGGGATTCGAACCCTCGACAACCGGATTAAGAGTCCGGTGCGCTACCTGGCTGCGCCATAGACCCACCAGAATAAAAAAAGCCCAGAGTTGTTATTAATCTTGAGATTGTAAAATAAATGAAAATTTAGTTTTGTGTTTTAGCTTGAATTTCACTATATTTTTCTAGAATTGCTGTAAGTGCAGTAGAAACTGGTACATTATTCATTTTCTTCTTTTCTGCAAGAAGTTTTTGGTATGCATCTAGTGTAATGTATACTGGAATTGAACCATTTCCTTCAAGTAATCCTCTAACATTGTAAAGTGCAGTTTCCATTCCTTTATCAGCAGATTTTGCAAATTTTGCTTTATCTAAAATTGCTCCTAGTGGACCAAATGGCATTTTATAATCTACTGACATGGTAATTCTTGTCAGATTATCACCTAATGATTTGAATTCATTTGTAATTTCCCATTTCTTAAATGGACCTTTAATTTGCTTAGCAACAATTTTCTCATTTTTAACAAATTCAGTTGTTTCGCAATCCCACTCTAAACGTTTTCCGCTAAAGTCACCGATAATTCTAAAAGTTGTACCGACACCCATACCTTCTTTGATATCCAATGGAACTACTGTCATTCCAACTGTATCATTTTTAATTTGATCAGAAACATGTTCTGGTCTTGCAAAATATGTGAACACATTATCAACTGGTGTTTTAATATCAATTGATTTTCTAACTAGTGTCAATATTTTGATTTCTTGGCAATAAGGATTTAAAGGTTGTGAGGATTTTCTGAAGAAAAATTGATTTACAATATATTAATCAGCAAGTAAGCAATATCTGATGACTAAAGTCCGATCAGTGTTATTAATATTCATAATATTATTTTCATCAATTTCAGCAATCAGTCCAGTTCATGCTCATTCATTGTTTAACTCAGCAGAAGAATTCTATGGTGGATATAGAGTACAAGTAGCAACAACGCCTGAATTTCCACAAATTGATGAGCCATCACAATTTTTAATCAGAGTGACTGATGCAGATTTTAATGAAGTGGATAGTTTCACGATGGGAATAAGAGTTTTCTATAATGATCAGCAAGTAAATGCAATTCCACCAACTACAATCAAAACAGGACACTGGGATATTGATTACATTTGGAAATACCAAGGAAACCATATTGTTTTAATTGATTTGTATGATATGGATGGAACACAAGGTACACTAACTTATTCATTTAATATGGGAACACAAAGTCCGTTCGGAATAATATTTATTTTGGCAATTACTATAGGTGCACTAACTTTTGCAGTAATAATGGGATATATTTACTTGCCAAAAATTTTTAAAAAATCTAAATCTTAATGTTTATTGGCATTTTTGATATACGGAATGCAAACAATGTAGTTAACAATACCATTGAAAACAAGAATATACCAATACCTAAATGAACAGATACTAAAACGGCATGTAATTTTAAATCAATTACTAAAGCACCTAAAATAATTTGTGTAATTACTAATCCGGTTGCTAGGGAACTTGTAATTTTAATTTTCAAATCTGAATTTTTATGAATAATACTAGCCACCATTGTAGAAATAACTAAGACGCCAACAGTTGCTGCAATTAATCTATGAGTCCATTCAATAAAATATTCAGCTGAAGGCATAAAACCATTTGGACACTGTGGCCATTCAGGACAAGTTAATCCAAGTCCAGATGCAGAAATGTATCCACCAATAAATATCAATGAATATAAAATTACTAAAGTTGCTAATGCCAGATATTGAATTGCCAATATTATTCCACTATGAAATTACCAATCATTCCTTGTAATGCGTGTCCAGGTACTGTACAAATATAGTAATAAGTTCCAGGTGCACCAGCAGTAAATGTTATACTACCAGATTCACCAGGTTTTAGTGGATTTGTTGCTGCTGCAATAGCTGAATCAAAAACAACACTGTTAAAATCATCAGAATTTGAAACCACCCCAAATGCATGAAATGACATTCCAGCATTGATTGTAGTAATTGTTACTTCATCGCCAGATTTTACAATAACATCCGGATTATGTCCTTCTTCACCAGGTAATGCGTTAAATGCTAAAGTCCTAAAATCTGCAGATTCTATAAAATTAAATTCAAATCCATGTGATACACCTGTTGGAGCTGCTGCAACTGCTGGTACACTGGAACCAGATACAATAATTTCTCCAACCATTCCTTGTGCTCTGTGTCCAGGAACTGTACAAATATAGTAATAAGTTCCCTCTTCACCTGCAATAAATTCAGAAGTACCAGACTCACCAGGTTTTAGTGGGTTAGTTGGGGCTGCAATTTCACTACCCGTAATGATTCCAGCAAACCCTTCTGAATCTTGTGTAACACCAAATGCATGAAATGACATACCTTCGTTTACAACATTAAACACAACTTTGTCACCAACACTCATGTTTATTGTTGGATTACTCCCAGATTCACCAGGTAACGCGTTAAACACTAAATTCCTAAAGTCTGGAGATTCAATAAATTGAAGATCTTGTGTAATTGTTTTTCCAGTTGCTACTGCAGGTCCTGATTGAGTTTTTTCTCCAGCCATCATTGCAACCACTGGTGCAGGTGTTGAAATCCAATAATCCCACATTGAAAAGAAAATTATTCCACCAATTAGACATATACCTAACATGATTGCCATCATTCTACCAACTCTAGATGCTGATGTTCTCTGGAATGTTTGGGAATTATCTTGATTCATTTCATTTATCTCCTAATGTGATGGATTCTTTGCCTCAAATGGATAGTAATATTTGCCTCCAAGTCCAAATGGATCGTCTGTGTCTGCAAGTTTGCCTTTTCCAGCACTGTAAATCATATTTGCTAAGAATATTACCATACTGGTACCAATGATCATTGCACCAATAGAAGCTATTTGATTCATAGCAATCCATTCTGGAATTGGTGGATAATCGTAAATTCTTCTTGGCATTCCATACAAACCAAGAATGTGTTGTGTAAAGAATACTAGTACAGTTCCAATAAAGGCGAGGATAAAGTGAATCTTACCTAATGTTTCATTGTACAATCGACCTGTTACATATGGGAACATGTAGTAAAGGAACCCAAGTGAACCAAATGCAATTGTACCCATTACAAATAGATGGAAATGTCCAACGACCCAATAGGTATCGTGTGTTGTAAAGTCTAATGGCATTGCACTATTAACTACACCACCTGCACCTGCAGAAAAGAATAATGCAATTCCTCCAACAGCCCACATCATTGGTGTGGAGAATCTAATTCTAGCATTCCACATTGTTGCAACAAAGTTGAAAACGTGCATTGCAGATGCGGGAACGGCAGCTAAAGTTCCAACCATAAAGACAGTTTTTTCAGTAAATGACATTCCAGTTGCATACATGTGATGAGCCCATGATGAGAAACCGACAAGAGATAACATAACAAATGCAAAGATTCCAGAATTATAACTGTAAATTGGTTTTCTTGAAAATCGTGGAATAATTTCATACATCATACCAATTGCTGGAATTACTAACACATAGACTTCAGGATGGAATGTAAACCAAAACAAGTGCGCATATGCAATTGGATCACCACCCATTGCTGGATTAAAGAATCCACTTACACCAAGTCTATCAGTTAATAGCATTAACAATGCTGCAGCAAATGTTGGAATAGCAACTATAATGATTAAGGAAGATGATAAGAAAGACCATGCAAGTAATGGAATTTGTCCAATGGACATATCTGGATGTTTACATTTGAGAATTGTAACAACAAAATTTAGAGCACCCAACACTGAGGATATACCTAAAATCTTTAATCCAAATATCCACATATCTGCTGCAGGTCCTGGGGCACTAATGATAGAATATGGGGGTGTTGCATACCATGTAAAATCTGCAAATCCTAACCAAATTAGAACTCCTGCTGGAGGAATCATCCAAAATGCAATTGCATTAAGTTTTGGATAAGCCATATCCTTGTATCTAACCATAATTGGAACGTAGTAGTTACCAACAGCTGATGCAAATGGAATAATGAATAAGAAAATTAAAGTTGTTCCATGAACAGTAAAAATTCTATTAAATGTCATAGAATCTGCAATAATTTGAGATCCTGGTAAGAATAATTCTGCTCTAATTGCAAGTGCTAATGAACCACCTAAAAATAAGAATGTAAGTGAGCTGATTAAGTAAAGTAATCCAACATCAGTGTGATGTGTTGAAAACATTATTTGCCAAATAGGACGTGGTTTTTGTAATTCTAAAGTCATTAGTTAACTTCCTCGAAAATAATTTCTGATAAAAGCGTTATTAAGATTATCAATGTGATGGCTCCTCAACATATAATTTTCCTCGCATGTTATAGTGAATTAATCCACAATATTCTCTACATTGAATATCATGTTCTCCAACTTTATCAGGTGCAAACCATACAGTGTTAACTCTACCAGGAATTGCATCCATTAAAACAACATAATCGTGAATGTTAAAAGAATGGTTAACATCTTTTGATACTACTTCAAATTTGTAGGCTTTTCCTACTTCAACATGTAATTCACCAATTTCTTTTGTTCCATCTTCATGTTCAAAAGTCCAAAACCACTGTTGCCCTGTTACAATAATTGTTTTAGCATCTTCTGGAACATGTTCAACAAGTCTCTCTGCTTCCCATGCTTCTGCACCTACCCAAGCCATTAATGCAATAACTACAGTAACATAAATCCATTCAGGCCAATTAGAGTGTCCAGACATATCTACCAGTCAGTTCCCTCAAAACTAGTTGGTTTGGCTTTTGGATGAGATTCTCTAAATCTCCAAACTTGCCAAATAATAGTACCAGAAACTACTGAACCAACAGTAAATGCTACAGTCATCATCTTATAAAATAAATTCCAAATCACAAGTCTACGATCAAGATATTTACCAGGCTCATCACCTGCAGCAAAAACAAAGTCTACAGCCGGAAGTGCTAATAAAACTGCCACTATCAGTAAAAATCCAAATAGGAACTTCATTAGCGATTATTTCAATTCGACTTCAATTTCCTTATAAGGGTTTTCAAGAATATTATCTACCAATTCTGATCGAATCTAGAAGAATGCATTACATTAATTCCAGAAAGAGAAAATTTATGATTATTTTCTCTAAAAATATTTAGTGATGCATTAGCGATTATCAATTCAAATAGATTAGTTGGAGATAAATCAACTACTGTAGATAGCATTGCTTTGATTGGGTCCATATGGGTAACTAATACAACATTTTCATCAGGGTGTTTCTCAATAACTTCATTTACTATAGAGTAGACTCGTTTTTTAACATCAGTAAAAGTCTCTATACCATTATGAGCGATTTCCAATTCTCCATTATAAAATTTCATAAAGACATTTCCATGACTAGTAAAAATCTCATCATATGAAACACCAGTAAATTTACCCATATCAAGTTCAATTAAACGTTCATCAATTATTACATCAATAGAATTATGTTTCCCAGCAATCTCAGCAGTATGTTTTGCTCTTTGAATTGGACTTGAATAAATTGCAGAAATATTCATATCTTCAAGTAATTCAGCAGTTTGTTCAGCTTGTTTAATTCCTACATCAGTTAATGGAACACCTGGAGTTCTACCAGCTAGAATTCTTTCAGTATTATTTTTTGCTTGGCCATGTCTAAGAAAAATTATTTGACCCATAATGATCGGACTTCAAATAGAGATAATAATAACATTATCAGGCAGTAAATCATGAAAATTGGAATTATTGGTGGAACTGGTGGGATGGGAAAAGGTTTTGCGTTAAGATGGTCTATAAATCATCACGTAATAATTGGTTCAAGAGATGCTGCGAGAGCATCAGAATCAGCAGTAGCATATACAAACATTGCAAAAGAATCTTTTGGAGATATCAAAGGAACAATTACTGGAAATGACAATGTTTCAGTTGCAAAAGATAGTGATGTCTTAGTTTTATCAATTCCATATGAAAATATTGATTCAGTATGTTCTGGAATTTTATCTGAAATAAAAGATACATGTGTTGTTGTATCTCCAATTGTACCAATGACAAAAACAGATGTTGGTTTTGAATGTATTTCAATTAAAAATAACAAACCATTTTCATATAAACTCGTATTAAATCACATGAAAGATAAATCAAAATTAGTATCAGCATTTCATGTAATTTCTGAAAAAAAATTGATTAATCCTATGCTAGAATTAGATTATGATATTTTTGTTTGTGGAGATGATAATGAATCAGTTCAAGTTGTAAATGGTTTAGTTAATGAAATTAAAGGATTAAGATCAATTTACTTGGGACCAATAGAATTATCATATCTTGCAGAAATGTCTACACCATTATTACTTAATGCGATGATTAGAAATAAAATTAAAAATCCAGGCATAAAAATAATCTAAATCTATTTTCCATTAATCATGAGTCATGAATATCAGAGGCGAGGTAAGAATTGGTATACGGCAATTGGTGTGATGTTTTGTGTTATGGCATCAATAGTTTTAATTCAACAATTAATCATATGGGGTCCAGACTTTGTAGAAGATTTTTTGATTAATGGAGAAATTACAAATGAAAAAGTTTCAATGGGAATGTTTGCATTTGGTATTTTTATGGTAGTGTTAGGATTTAGAAAATATGAACAAAAAAGATGAATTTCTAAAAACACAAAAAATTTTACGATTATCTACTATTGATAAAAATAATTTTCCACATATTACGCCTGTCTGGTATATGTATAGGGGGGGCAAAATCTACATAGGAACTCATACTAAAAGCCAAAAAATAAAAAACCTAAAAAAAAATAATCGTGTATCATTTTGTGTAGATGTAGGAGTAAATGCTCCAAATATTTACGGAGTGATGGGACAAGGAATTGCCAATATTATTTTAGATATACCGAAAGTAAAAATAATTGCAAAAAAAATACTTAGAAAATATTTTAAAACATTAGAAAATAAATCGGCAAAAGAATTACTTGATAATACTGATTGTATTATAGAAATAATTACACAAAAATATTCTCAATGGAATTACTAACTAACAAATTCTTCAATTTTATTCATTGCAGAATCTAAGATTTCCATATTTGCAAGATAAACAAGTCTAAAATGTCCACTTCCGTATTGTTCTCCAAATCCAGATCCGTGAACAGTTAGAACTCCTTTGGATTCTAATAATTTTGTAACAAATTCTTTATCACTACTAAATCTATTATTTTCAATTTTTGGAAATGCATAAAATGCACCTTGAGGATTAGAACAAGACAATCCAGGCATTTCATTAAGACGTTTTACAACAAAATCTCTATGTTTTTTAATTTCTACAACAAAATCATTGATATAATTTTGAGATCCACGAAGAGATTCTAAAGCAGCATGTTGTACTGGAAGACTAGTTGCGATTCTTACTCTTGCAAGTTTAGGAAGATGTTCTCTTAATGCTTCAAGTTGAGGTGATTTATTGAATGCAATATATCCGATTCTCCAACCAGACATTAAATGAACTTTAGAAAATCCATTTAAAATAATTACAGGAGAATCACCTGCAACTTTTCCAATTCCTACAAACTTGTGATCGAAAACTATTTGATCATAAATTTCATCACAAATAATGTAGAGATTATGCTCATTAGCAATATTTACAAATTCTTTAAGCGCTTTTTCATTAAATACAACACCGGTTGGATTGTTTGGACTAATCAAACAGATTGCAACAGTTTTAGATGTAATTTTTGATTTAATATCATCAAAATTAGGAGTAGAACTATTCATGTCAACTGAAAATTCTACAGGGACTCCTCCGTGTAATCTCACATACGAGGCATATGGTGGATAATAAGGTCCAGGTAAAAGTACTTCATCACCTTCTTCTACAATAGAAGAGATTACCATATCAAGTCCTTCAGAAACACCATTTGTAATTAAAACATCATCAGCAGTAATTGATAGTCCCTTGACATTTTCTTTTTTTGCAATTTCTTGTCTTAATTCTAAAAGACCTTCAGATGAAGAGTAATAATTTTCTCCTTTAATTATAGAATTGATCAAAGCTTGTTTTACATTATCAGGAGGTTGAAAACCAAATTGAACCGGATCGCCGATATTGAGGTAATCTACTTTCATACCTGATTGTTCAACTTTTCTTGCAGCTAAAACAATGTCTCTAATTGCATATTCAACTCCTACAACTTTTTTTGAAACTTTCAATGTATCTAGACAGATATTTACACCTGTTAAAATCTTAATTGTTTGGACTCGTGGCTCAGTCTGGATAGAGCAAGCGGCTTCGAACCGCTAGGTCGAGGGTTCAAATCCCTTCGAGCCCTTTAGGTTATTTTATTAATCAAACAATTTGCTAGATAATAAAATGAAAATATCACCGTTGAAAATTGCATTAGTATTGGTAGTCATTGGAATGATTTGGGTATCAGTGATCTTTAATGAAACAGAAAAAAATCACGAGAAAATACTATTAGAAAAATCAAATTCTATAGAATCAAAACTAGAATTTTCAGGAATAGGTATTGGATATTATAAAATTTACATGCCTGAATTTGAGAACGAAAATGTATTTGTTCAGGTTTTAGATAAAAATTCGAATATTATACATGAACAAAAAGTCAATACCAAATTTTCAGTAGCATATTTTGATTTTGTGAAAGATGGAGTATATACCATAAAAGTATCAAATATATCAGAAAACGCAATTAATTTGCAAATTGAATTTGGTGATACACATTCACAAAAAATGCTAGCACCTGGACTTTTGATAGTGTTAGGTTCGTTAATGATTATGGTAATTTCTTATCTAAAAATAAAAAATTATAATATTGAACAACCTGATGAAAATATTTCATAAATTTGAATACATTGTATAGTATGAGCAAAACCCAATACTAAATTAAAAATTAACCAAGTTGCAAAAAATAAAAATGCAATAATTGAGATAGGAAGAAATAATTTTAGTTTTGTATGTTCCCTATTTTTTATAATTAAAACAGCACCCAATGCTGCAAGTACCAAACCAAATTCAAGTGGTTGATGCGACCAAGAAATTAATCCATCAATTCCAAAAAGATCATGAGATAATGAATCACCAAATCCTGAAATCATTTGAATAATAGAACCTGCAATTACAAGTTTTATTCCAGTTTTTAAGGATCCTTGAACCGATTTTCTCAATAACAGCAAGAAACCCATTGCTGCAGCAAAAGTTGTAATAAAGACTCCAATGTAAACTACAATATGAGAAGGACTCCAAAATGATTCAGGTTCTTTTAGAATATGAGATATTGCATCCCAAAATCCAGCTGAAACAATTACAATAGGTCCAATAACTGCCAAGATAGATACTAGAGAAATAAGTGTGTTAGATTTTACTAAGACAGAATTTGAAAAAAATTGTATTAATTTCATTTTATTCTAACATTAAAAATGGACTATTTGAAATATCGTAATTTTCTAATTAATAAAAAAGAACAATTTTCCCAATGTTAAGAATTAAGTATATTAAATAAAAAATTCACAACTAATCATGAGTCCAGGAATAGGATTAATGAAGAGAAGATTAGAAAAGGAAAAGGATGCAATTGCATTAGCAATATCAGGAATTGCAAAGAAATATGACAAAAATCCAGAAGAACTCAAAACATTAGAAACAAAATATCACGATGATGCCGGAGATTGGTATGTTGCAATAGGATGGGATGAAAAAAAGGCTATTGTTAAAATGGATTCGGTTTTAGGTACTATAACAGAAATTAAAGAAATTTAACGGAATAAAAAATAAGATTATAATTGGATTAACTTGATGATTGTTAATGGATATCATAATTGAACCATGGAAAAAATTAATTATTCATGAAATTATTGAATACAAGTTTGAGGATTGGGTAAAACAAATAGCATTTAGCACAAGATCTTCGGGTGGAGGTATTCCAACTATGCAATGGACAAATGGAATTGTTTTTGCATCAGCTAGTCTTCCAACTACAAATGTGACTGTTGAAGAGCAATTAAAGGGAATTTTACATTGGTCATCAGTTTCATTTGCAATTAAAGAAAAATTTGAAAAACAAATTGTAAAAGAAAATGCAACAATAAACTTGGTGGATGTAAGTGTAAATGAAATTTTTAATAAATTATCTATTGAATTAAAATCACAGTCAAAATATGCAAATTCAGAATCCGGCAAAAATCAATGAATATTGAAGAAGAAATTAAAAAATGTGTAATATATTCAAAACAAATCAAACAATATGATCCTGAACCATTTTACGTAGAATATTTTTTTAATAAGTACATTAATTCAATTAATAATATAATTAATGGAATATTTGAGGAAGCGAATATAGATTTCGGATTGTTTATTACAGAAAAAGTTACTCAGAATAAATTTAATGAAAAAGTAAATATAAAAAAAGATGTAAATGGTTTAAAATTTTCTCAATGGTTTTCATTAAAATATGAAAAAGAACATAAAAATTCATATTCAAATTTTATGAATAAAATTTGTCAATTCAAAAATAGGAATAAATCATTACCAGAAATTAAAATTATGATAAGAGCAATTGAGAGATACAAAAATGATTTTAATCAAGAAATTAAAATTGATTTAAAAAATAAAAAGATTATCTCAAGGCAACTATTAGATATTGAAATAAAGAGACAAACTCCAATGTTTTTAAAAATAATTAATGCAAAAAGATATGAAAAAGATGAACCAAAAGTAACTAATAAAAAAATCATTTCATCTGCATTTGTAAATTTAGAAAATGATACTGATGTTGAAATTATGTATCTATGTCAAATTTACATACCTGTAATTAGGAGATTAATTGATGAATCAAGAAATAAAATTAAAGAATTAATAAATTGTAAATAAAGTAAAAAATTATTGGGATTTTGGCCACATAGAATTCCAAGTTTCAGCAAACTTTTTCATCATTTCACCATAAGCATTCATTTGTTCCAAACCAGATGAACTAAGAGTTCTTTGCCAATTATCAGCAAATTGTTTGAAAACAGATACATTTGAATCAGTCATAAATTTTTGCCAATTGTCAGTAAAATCTTTGAATGATTTGATACCACCACTAGTCATAGATTTTTGCCAATTTTCAGTAAAATCTTTTATGGTTTCAGGACTAGATTCTGCACTTGCTTTTTCCCAAACTTGATTGAATTTAGTTTGCATATCATTGCTGGCATTTTGGATTTGCCCAAAAAGAGATTTCCAATTTTCAAGAGATTTTGAATATTCTCCCCATAATGAATCCCATTCATTATTTTTTGAATCTGTTGACATTAATTATATAAAATTAACATTGTTCTTAAATGGATCCATGAAACCAAAGTCTATTTTTGACGATTTTTTAATCGCTTTTCCATTCTAGATTTACCTTCTTCAAACTTGACACGTTCCTCATCTGTTTTAAGAGTTAAATTTGGTACAGGAATTGGTTTTCCATTTTGACCAAGACCAACAAATGTTACAAAAGCAGTTGCAGTGACATTACGAATTCCAGTTATAATATCTTCAGCTTCCACTTTAACTTCAATTTCCATTGAAGAATTATGAACATAGTTTATTCTTGCATTTAGAAAAAGAACATTTCCAACGAAAACAGGTTTCAAAAAGTTTACACTGTCTAATGATATAGTGACTGCATTAGATTGAGAATGACGTTGTGCAACAATACCTGCAACCATGTCAATATTTTTTAAAATTTCACCACCAAATACATTACCAGCAGGATTTGCATCTGAAGGAAACATTCTAACAATTATTTCAGCATGTGATTCTGACGGACTTTTTGAAGGTTTATTGGGATTTTTTGAAGACATTTTTCTTAACTTACTTGTATATTCATCTAATTTAATTTAATCAGTTAATTAATCATTATTTGAAATATTTTTCTAGTTTAATTTTATCAATATTAGGAATTTTTGCTATCTCAAATCCTTCAGGGCGTTTAGAAGTAGAACGTGTAGCATCAATACCCATTTTTGCAGTTTGTAATTTTTTCTGATCACTTGATGGATCAAGACTAGAACCTCGTACATTTCTGATAATGACTAAATCCTTGTCTGCCTGAAATCGAGTTGCCATTGCATATTCAATAGATTCTGCATTATTTGGATCAATATCCTCATCAACTACAATTACTTGTTTTAATGAACGATGAGATTCGAATGTTTTTTTAATAATTTTTTTTGCGTCAGATTCAGTTTTCTTTTTTATTTGAACAACTGCATGTAACCAATTTGAACCCCCATTTGTCATGGATACTTGTTTAACTTGAGAAAATGCTTTTTTCAATTCTCCATTTAATTTTGATTCAATTGGCATTCCCATCAATAATCGGTGTTCACCATACCCAGAAAGAACATCATGAAAAATAGGATTATTCCTAAAATACAAATGTTCGATTTCAAATATTGGCTGGGATCTTTTATGATCATAAGTTTGAAGCATTTCTACCATCCATTCTGGATGTACTTTATCACGTAAAATTTTTCCCTCCATTACAATTTCAGCACCAGATGGTACATTCAATCCAGAAAACGGAAGTTTTGCTAAAGTTAATTTTCCACCTAAAAGTGAATTTGCAATATTAATTTCATCCTTACCCCAATCAAATTGATATGCACCTGCAATAGAAATTGCAGGATGAACACCTACAGTAACTGCAATTTTTAGATCTTCTCCGTGTTCTTTTGCATTGACAAAACATCTGTGTAAATGACGACCTTCAACCATCCTGATTGAAAAATGAGTTTTATCAATTGGCATCATTCGATGAAATGAGGAATTTTGTTTTCCAGTTTCAGGGTTTTTGACATAAACAACGGAAGATGTGATAAAAGGTCCAGATTCCTTTTCAAAATGAGTGACAATAGGCATAGAATAAATATTTCTTGACTTGTTTTCCATAAATTTACCAGTTGAAATTATTTTTGGTGCTTTTGCATTTTTTATTGCAGAAATTACTTTTTGATGAATATTAGACTCACTGCCATCAACTGCTAAAGCAAATCTTTTGCGGGTTCCCACTAAATTAGAAACTAATCGAAAATCACTTTCTTTAATATTTTCAAATAAAACAGCATGTGATTGATCAACTTTTGCTGTAATACCGGCAATTTCATATCTTGTTGAAACTTGAGTTTTAATGGTTTGAAGTTCATTAATTTTTTTAACCTGAGAAATATACTCTCTTAAATCACTCATTTACAATCATTTCCATAATTTCAGACATTAAGGCTTTTGCGGTTGAGGGTTCTAATTCTTTTTGAATATAAACAGAAACTAAAGCAATTCCCTTCATTCTTGTACTAATTCGTTCAGCAATTAATCTTAAAAATAGTGATTCACTTCTAGATGGAATAACTGTTGTAGTAGTTGGATTTGGTCCAGATGCTAATGATACAATCATCGAACCAATTTTATCATTACCTTCAGTAACTGAAACAAAATAACCATTTTCAAATTTTTGAATTTTTAAACAAAAACTACGATTCTCTAATTGTATAATTTTATGGAAAAATCCATTTGATGAATTCAATAACTCTAGAACATATCTTAAGCTTTTATTACTATTGATTCAATAAAATTGGATTTTTTTCACATTTCTTCTCATGCTTATCAATAAACACAAATGATTTTTGACAATGTTGACATAGAGTTTTTGCCTTTGAATTTGTGGGTTTATCCTTTATTGTCTTTTCTTTTATTGTCTTTTCTTTTATTGTCTTATTTTTTAATGTCTTATCTTTTGTTTTAGATTTTGTTTTAGATTTAACTTTTATTTTTCCCATGGCTTCATCTTGAAGTTCTTGTTCCATTTCTGAAATTGATTTTGTCTCAATTTCGACTGCATCAGCTTCAACTCTTGCACGTAATTTTGCTTTGTATTTCAAATTACGTGGTTTTGTTCTTAATCTATATCCACAGCAAGGACACCAAAGACCTTCCCATTTTATGAAAATTTCACAAATTTGACATCTTCTTTGTCCAGATGCATATCTTCCTGTACCTACAGGTTTTTGAGCTTTATATCTAACACAAATTCCTTTACATGTCATAGTAGTATATTATATGGAAATTATATGTATATAAGCATGGATCGGTAAAATTTATAAAAAATAGTAATAAAACATAAAATTATTTTATAAAAATTAATTATAGATTAACAATTTACAAAAAAAAACTAAAAATGTGTAATAAATATGTATTGTTAATTATAATAATAGAATTTTAGAATTGTAATCGAAAATGGTGCTTTAATCAATAAAAATTAAATTATTTTAAAAAATAATTAAGAATATAGAATAAACATCATATTTTATATTAATTAATTTAGAAAAATTAAGATATTAAAAGACTTCAAAAATAAATTATTTTAAAAATTACATATTTTATGGCAAATAAAATAACTGCAAAAAAATTGATGATTGAAAAAATGATTTTGTGATTTTTAATGTTTGAGTAATAGATGAATTGAATGAGGGTTATTCTACTTGGATGTAAATAATTTCATAGATTATAAAAAAATAGATGAATAAAATCATAAACTAAATAAATATAATGAAACATTAGAAAAGGGAAGAGAGCCTAGTGATAATTTTTAATAGGAATTTACAATAATGATAATTCCAACTAAAGAAGAAATTATTAAAAATATGGTGAAATAGTTGTAAATTCACATGTAAGATGGAGAAGAAGATTACATAAAACATATGATCTTACTATTGATAAAGGTAAAATGAAGCCATTTCGGAAATTAAAATAAGAATAAAATTACTAAATTTTCTAGTATACTATAAAATCAAAAAATAAATACACAACTAAAATTATGCCTTCAAAATAGTAGTAACAACATGTTTAACCATATCATTAAAATTAGCATTAACATTTGATTCAATTTCAGCCAATTTAGAATCGCCTTCTCGTACAATTTTTGCAGATTCAAGATTTGCTTTTTCTTTTGATGCATTAATAATTACTTCAGCTTCTTTAATAGCCATAGCACGAGTTTTTTCTAATAATAAATCAATTTCACTTAAAGTTTTTACAGTTAGCTGTTTTTTCATATCTACAACTTTACCAGTTAAAGAGTCAAGATTACCTTCTAACACATTTAGAGTTTTGATTATTTCAGTAACTTTAGATTCTGCTACATCTGCCATTATACCGAAAATTCATAAATTCCATTATTAAACCATTCATTTTTAGAGATATTTTAGGCACAAAAAGTGCATTTACCCAGTTGTTAAAAGTAAAATTGCTCTAGCAAGATCACCCTTAGCTTCTTCTAAAGCACTCTTTGCCTTTTTCTCATCAACACCAGCTTGTTGACTAACTAATTGAATATCTTCATCTGAAAAAATTGGAACCTCTAATTCTGTTTCTTCATAACTATCTGTAGTTACTGTAAAAATAGAACTATTTTTTGCTTTCATTTCAGTAACAGCAGGTTTTGAAATAATAATTTCCTTTTTATCAGTTTTAATTATTACTTGTTGGACATTTTGTAGTTCTTTCATATCAAGACCCATCTTATCCATCATCCTTCGCATTTCGCGATTACCTCCTCGCATCATACTGCTATCTCTTCCTTACGACTTTTTAAACTATCTCTAACTTTAATTGCTACACCTTGTTTAAAATTAGAAATCATCTCAGAGGATAAAACGGCTTTACCTACCGCAATTACTTTATTTTCAAATAGTATTGGAGTATCAGATCCAACACGGATATTTTTTCCACACAATATAACATGTTTACAAAAAACTGATCTTCCATCAATTACAAAAGGAGCAGCATCCTTGTTAATTGTAATACAATTTTCTCGAAATATTTTACTTTGGAGTAGTGTTTGAGCAAAATCAACACTAATTGCTAAACTACCATTAATTCTCATGCTAAAAAGTAATTTTCCTTTATGAGAAACGGTTCTAATCCTACCAGTTTTTCTTGATAAAATAATATCAATATCTTTTGGCAAATATTTTGAGGATCCACTACCAAATAATGCATCAAGTGAATGCTGGAGTTTTACAAAAAGTTCCATATTTGAGCATCAATTATTGTAAATATTAGTTAATGTTAATCTATAGTAAAAATAAATAACTATATAGATTGATTTTAAATTATTAGATTATGGATGAACATGGAGAAACTAGAAAAATACAATTTACAGGTAAATCATCCTATATAGTTTCACTACCGAAACAATGGATTAATGAATTAGGACTAAAACAAGGTGACCAAGTAAGGATGATTCGAAAAGGATCATCAACTTTAGAATTGTATCCACCAAAATTTGAATCTCGTGTACAAAAAAAAGAAGATGCAACACTTGAAATTATAGAAGATGAACAATCTGATTCCATAGTAAGAAAATTAATTTCATTATACTTTTTAGGATTTAAAACAATTAATTTAAAATCAAAAACTGGAAGATTAAATCCATTACAAAGAAACACAGTAAAGGAAGCTGTTAAAAGAATGTTAATGGGTTCTGAAATTATTTCAGACTCAAGTAACGGTATAACAATTCAAGTTTTAGTAAATTTGTTAGAATTATCAGTTAACGGTGCATTCAAACGAATGATTCATTTAGCAAAATCAATGTCAAATGACGCACTTTTAGCAGTTAAAGAAAATAATTTAGAATTAGCTCAAGAAGTAATCAATACAGATGATGAAGTAGATAGATTTGGATTTTATATTATTCGTCAATTAAAAATTGCAATACAAAATGAACATTTTTTAAAAGAAATGGGATTTAAAAATGCAAGAGATTGTTTAGGATATAGATTAGTAGTAAAAAATATTGAAAGAACCGGAGATCATGCAGCATTTATTGCAAAGGATCTTTTAGAATTTAAAAAATCAATAAAAAAAGAAATTTTAGACAAACTACAAGAAATGAATAATTTTTCATTAAATATGTTAGATGAATCATGTTTAGCGTTATTCAAAGAGAATTATCATGATGCTGAACAAACTATCAAAAAAATAGAGGAAATTAGCAAATATGAGAGGAAAATCAGAGATGCGTCAAAATCTTTAACTGATCATGAGGAGATATACAGAGTTAGAAGATTAACAGAAAACATAAAAAGAATTTCTGAATATGCTAGTGATATTGCAGAAATTGTGTTAAATATGAATATAGAAAAAACATTAAAGAAAATGGAATAAACAATCAAAATGGATAAAGCGATTCTAATTACATATGACAAAGAAGATTCAGTAAATGAAGCAAAGGGATTATGTGAAGCAGCAGGATACGAAGTAGTTCATATTATTCAAGAAAATTTTCTTCAAAAACCAAAATATGGTATTAGTGGAGGAGTATTAGAAAAACTACAAGAAATTGCAGATAAAATCAGACCTGATGTAATAGTATTTGATGAAATTCTAAAACCTAGTCAAAATTATAATTTAGCCACTGAATTACAAAGAGAAGTTTTAGATAGAGAAGGATTAATTCTTGAAATTTTTGAAAGTAGAGCATCAAGTGCAGAATCCAAATTACAAGTAAAATTAGCACAATTAAGATATGAAATGGTTAGGGCAAAAGAAAAAGTTCGGCTAGCCAATATGGGTGAACAACCAGGGTTTATGGGAATAGGAAAATTTGAAGTCGATGTTTACTATGATGATATTAAACATAGAATGCAAAGCGTAAAAATGAAATTACAGAAAGCAGGAAAACAAAGAGAGCTCCACAGACAAGGAAGAAAGAGAATGGGATTTTCAACAATTTCACTAGCAGGTTATACATCTGCAGGAAAAACAACATTATTTAACAAAACTACAGGAGAAACAAAAGCTGAAAGTAAAGAACTATTTACAACATTATCTACTACTACAAGAAAAATCATGATTCAACAAGAAGCAGTTTTAATTGCAGATACTGTTGGATTCATTAGTAAATTACCTGCATATATGATAGATGCATTCAAATCTACATTAGAAGAATTAACTTATTCGGATGTAATTATTCTAGTAATTGATATCAGTGATTCACAGTTAGAATTAAAGAAAAAATTTGCTAGCTGTATGAGAACATTAGATGAATTAGGAGTGAAAAAAGAGAAAATTATTTTTGCATTAAATAAATTAGATCTAATTAAAAATGATCAAATTAATTATAAAAAAGAATTACTAAATTTAAATGAAAATGAAAAAGTAATTCTAGTATCTTCAAAAACAGGCGAAAATATCAAAGAATTAAAAGAATTAATTCAAAATATTATGATAAGTCAAAATCCACATAAATTTAAAAAAAATGAAGTGAAAGGAGTAATGGAGACATTTGATAATTCAAGTTGTTAGAATAGGACAACGTGTTGTAAGAGATGATAGAGTTACAACTCATGTTGCATTAGTATCAAGAGCTTTTGGAGCAGAAAAAATATTCATGACCGAGGTAAATCCAGAAATTAAAGACACATTAGAAAAAATTAATAATACATGGGGTGGAGATTTTATTGTTGAATTTATTGATAATTGGAAATCAATTGTAAAAAATAAAAAAGAAGATGGTTTTAAAATAATTCATCTATCCATGTATGGTGAAAAAATTAATGATATTCAAGTGCAATTACATAAAGAAGAAAAAATATTAATTGTAGTAGGTGCAGAAAAGGTCCCTAGAGAAATTTATGATTTGGCTGATTATAATATAGCCGTAGGAAGCCAGCCCCATTCAGAAATTAGTGCATTAGCAATATTATTAGATAGAATTCAAAATGGAAAGCAATTTGAAAAAATCTTTCCTGATGCTAAAAGAAGAATCATACCCACAAAAAACGGTAAAAATGTTGAAGTTAATGAAACAAGGGCTTAATAGTAGAAACTAAGAATGGATTAGAGTTGGTAGACAAGTACGAAGATCCTTTTGTTAAAATTTCATCAATGATTGGTGGAGATGAATATCTCAAGGTTGCAAGATCTCTTTTAAAAGCAGAGGATGCAACTGATGAGGAAATTGCTAGTTCAACAGGTCTGAGAATTAACATGGTGAGAAAAGTACTGTATGATCTTTTTGGAAAATCTTTGATTACAGGCATTAGAGTCAAAGATGAAAGAAAAGGATGGTTTGTTTATAGATGGAGAACACGAAGAGAAGAGGTCGAACATTTTATTGAAAATCAAAAAAAGAAAATTGGAGAAAGATTACAACAAAGATTTGATTATGAAAATACTTCTGACTTTTATCATTGTGGTAATGAAGACTGTTCAAGAGTTACATTTGAAGAAGCACTTGATGGTATGTTCAAATGTCCATCATGTCAAAATGTCTTAAATATAAAAAAGAACGAAAAGTCTAGAAAAGCATATTCGATGAAAATTGATCAAATTAAAAAAGATATGCAACAAACTTTTTGATCAGTTAAAAATTATCTATACTAATTAAGTCATTTAAAATTAGTCATCATCGTCTTCTTCATCGTCACATTGTTCCAATTCTATATGGCTAGGAGTTCCATCATCTTGGAAAAAAATCTCAATACAGATTATGGTATCCAATGTTGAAGCTAATGTTTCAGCTAAATCTTTTGGAAAATTACCTAACCTGCTAGGATCAGCAGAATATCTATATTCAGTAATTTGGTCGTCATGATAAAAATCAATTTCGATATCACCATTAGTAAATTTTCTAACTCGAATTACTTCACCAAAAATGCTAGTAGTCAAATCTAATTTCCCTGATTAGAAACATCATGAGTAAGATTTTCAGCTAATTTCTCATAATGTAGTCTAGATTTTCCTAATTCATCTAATTGGGATTTTTCAACATCAAAAAGTTCATCATTAACTTTTTTAGAGACATGTTGTAATCTTGCTTCAGCCATTATGAATAATTTATTATTTTCTTTCCACAAATGTTCTGTGATATGATCTACGTAAAGTTGCATATCAATAATTAATTTATTAGAATTTCCAGATGAAAGATATTCTTTTGTTGAATTTTCCATTTGATTTCCAATTTCTCGAGAACGTTGATGATCCATTAACATTATTGCAATAGGTCCCATATTAGTAGGCATTCCAGTTTCTTCTAACGCAGGGAATAATGATTTCTCTTCTTTAGTATGATGACAAACATCAGTAAAATTTTTTGAAAAATCTATTACAGGAAGTAAAATTGATGCAGGAATTTGTTTTTTATTATTTAATAATTCAATTGTGGATTGCATAGCCTTGATTACTTTTTCAATTAATTCATGATCACGTCGTAATGATGTTGTAGACATAATTTTAAAAAAATAAAATCCAATATCTATATCTTTTTAATAAAAATTATTAAAAGATAAAAATTTGTTAACTGTATTAGTTAACATTTGTTTAGCGATTAGAAAGACTTTTTGATTTAACAAAAGCCCAGATTTTTTTAGTCATCTCACTAGGAGCGATTGGTTTGTTTCCGAATACTTCTTCTACAGTTTCTTTACGACCTGCGAAATTAATAGCGTATCCTCCAAATGCTGGTTTATTTGCTTTTGATTTAGGTGCAACCTTCTTTTTAGGTGCAACCTTCTTTTTTGTTGCAGTCTTCTTTTTTGTTGTTGATTTCTTTATTGTTGCCAATTTCTGTAATTTTATTTTAAATAAACTATAAGAACTTACACTTTAATGTAATTAACTACAAGGTAATTTTTGAGCCTCTGAATTGATTTTAATTTTAAATTAGGTGAATTTGAAATTTTACTAAATCCCTTTCCTTCAACAAATGAGATAGCATCTTTTCCTCCAATTATGTAAGGAGATAAAGTAATTATTAATTCGTTAAAAAGATTATTTTTTATAAATTCCCAATTTACAGTACCTCCACCTTCAACTAAAATAGTTTGAATTTTTTTAGCAGCAAGTTTTTTGAGCAATAATTTTAAATTTACTGAATTTTCTCCAGCAATAATTATTTCTACAGGCATTTTTTTTAATTTTAATAAATTTAATTTACTAATTTTTTTTGAAACGGCTATTATAGTTGGGATTTGATTACTTGTTTTAATAATTCTAGAATTTATTGTAATTGTACCTTTAGAATCTAAAACAATTCTTATTGGGTTTTTTCCTTTAGCATAACGTACTGTTAATAGAGGATCATCATGGACTAAAGTATTTTTTCCAATAAGAATTGCATCTATTTTAGATCTTAATTTATGCAATCTAATAATATCTTCTTTAGAAGATAATTTTGAATCATTTGTTCTTGTAGCTATTTTTCCATCAATTGAGATTGCTGCACTCAAAATTATGTGCATGTTAGATTTTTCCATGTACAATTTTTCCTCCAATCATCACTGCTTTAATTGCGGATTCAGATGCTCTATGTACAATTGAAGCATATGGATTATGCATTGGTTCTAAATCTAATGCATGCTTATCAAAAAATATGCAATCAGCTATTTTTTTTGTTTGAATAATTCCAATATCTTTTTTTAAAATTTTTCCAGCATTAATTGTTGCCATCTTAAGAATATCTTTTGGATCAATTCTTTTTTTTTTAATTCCCATCGTTACCTTCCAAAGAAAATCCATTTCACGAAACATATCAGGAGAATTAATCATTACATTATCAGTGCCTAATGCAAGGAGACATCCAGCATTTCTCATTTTTTCAATATCGGGTATACCTTCTGATAGTGATGAATTTGCTCTAGGACAAATAACAATACCTCTAGTTTTTTTAGATGCTGCTTCTAAATCACTTTTCGATGCATGGGTCATGTGAATCAAAAAATCAGGCTTTAGAGATAATGCTCTAAGTGTTTCAGATTTACCTGTAATTTGTTTAGATTTTCGTACACTCTCTTGAGTTTCAGATGAATGAATTGCTCTTAGTTTTTTTGTTTTAGAATACGACGTTAATACTGAGTTACTATGCTCATTTGCACCACTAATTCCAATTCCATCACATACTTTGACTAAAGAAGGAAGTTCAAGGAGTTTTTCTTTTGGAAGAGGTTTATTTTTTTTAATTTCAAAGGAAGTTTGGTGATAATCCAATCTTCCCAAAATAATTGAACGAATAGCAACATCATTAGAAACTTTTTTGAGTAAAACTGCACCATCTAAGCCCCCTTCTCTAAAATCAACAAAAGTAGTGATACCTTTTCGAATCATAGATTGACAAGTATTTTTCATAAATGTGGAAAGAATCTCATTAGATGTATTTTTTAATATTTTAGATTTAATACCAAACATAGGATGAATTTTTTGGTTAACTGTATTGTTTAATGTAATATCTTTTCCAATTGAATCAGCAATATGGGTATGTGAATTTATAAATCCAGGAATTAATAATAACCCCTCACAATCAATAGTATCCTTTTTTGAATCAGACTTGATATTGGTATGAATTTTTTGAAATTTATCGTCTTTAATTTGAATATCAATATTTGAAACAAAATTTAATTCTTCACCCAATAATGTACTAATATTTTTTAATAACATCATAATTCATAAACGTCAGGTTTTTGTTTTCCTGAATCTCTAATTTCACGTATGGTATCAAGTGATTTTGTGGCTAATTTGACTGCATCTCTACTAGTTTTTGCATTTCCAATTCCACAATTCAAAGAAATATTATGATCATTTTTAATTATATTTATAAAATTTTGAACTGAATTTTTTGCATCATCACTTGCAACGACTATATAATTATCACCGCCCATAAAAAATGTAAGAGAATTTTTTTCAATAAAATATCTTCCAATTTTAGAATATAGTTCAAAAATTTGTAATGAGATTTCATATGGTGAATTATTATTTCTTTTTGATTCTAAATTGTCAACATCTAAATGCATTATAGAAACATTAAATTCAAATTTATTTTCAATGAATCCAAAAATATCATGTTCCTCATTTAATATTACATTATTTTGTTTACCATCATATGCCTTTAGATTAGCTTCAAACGGAGTATTTCCATAACCAATAGAAATAGTTAAAGTAATTTTAAATAATTTTTTGAGTGATTTTTGAATTTCCACATGATCTTCTAAAGTAAGACCGTTTGATACAACAAAAAATTCATCAGATCTATTTAAAAATACTAAACAATTTTTTGCTGAAAATAATTGTTGAACTTGTTTGTATAATGATGCCTGAAGCATTTGTAATTCATGTTCTCGATCACTACCTAAAGTTAAGGTCCAAGGCCCATATTCAGTAATTTTTAAAATGCTAAGTTGGATCATTACTTAATTTTTTCCAATTCTTTAGAAATTTTAACAAGTGCTTCAATTGCTCTTTCTGCAACAGGTCTAATTCTAGCATAAGCGTGTCTTTCCTGCATTCCAGGACCAGATATTCCTAAGGATACAGGTTTTTGATATTTTAATGATAAATCAGTTAATGATCTAGCAATTGCGTGAGATATTACTTCATCATGTTTAGTTTGACCTTTAATTATTGCACCCAAAGTTGCAACTCCATCAATATTTTGATTTTGGAGTAATTGATCTACAAGTATAGGCATGTCATAGGCTCCAGGAACCATACATATATGAGAAATTATTAATTGCATGGAATTAGCTTTTTCTTTAGCAACTTCCAACATACGGGATGTTATCTCCTCATTAAATTCTGAAACTACAATAGCGATATTCAAAATTAGTTCACCTTAGCATATTCCAAAAGCTCTTTTCCATCAATTAATGGAATTCCATTTTGTTTTCCAAATTTTTCTGCTCTATCAACTGATAATGCAGAATATGTTTCAGCATCCATCATTTCACAGATAGCTGTTACAGGAGTTAATCCTGCAATTTGAGTTAAATAAACAGACATTTCAGTATGTCCCTGACGTGATGCTAATAATCCTTCTGATGCAATCAATAGTGGTACATGTCCAGGAGTTTTAAATGAGGAGGCAAATTTTTTCTGCTTATTTTCAACTTTATAGATTTTAGCCATTTCCAATATAGTTAATGCTCTATCCCTATCAGTAATTCCTGTATAAGTTTGATAGTGATTAACAGACAATGAAAATGTAGGATAATCACCATAAGGAGCTAAACCCATTATCATTTCTTTATTTGATATTGATGAGGTAGATAAAATATCATGCATATATTGTAATTCAAGAGATTTTGCAAAATTATTTTCAAGTGCTATACATAGTAGGCCACCAGCATTTTGACGCATTCGTGCAACATGTTCAGGAGTAATGAATTCTGCTGCAACAACCATATCTATTTCATTTTCACGTCCAGCTGAATCAAATAATAACACAAATTCTCCATGTTTAAGGGATTCAAGTCCAGTTTCAAGTGACATATAAAAAAATAATTTCAATCTAGGTATATAGTTTACTAAAAAATGGGTAGTTACCACTATAATAGTAAATAATTAGGCTTGTTTTAAAATATACTTACCGATGATATCGGTTTCAATATTAAGCTTATCTCCTACTCTCTTAGTATGAAAATTTGTAATTTCAATAGTATGCGGAATTAATGAAACAGATACTAATGTTTTTTTGATGTCAACAACAGTTAAACTAATTCCATCAATAGCAATAGATCCTTTCTTTACAACATATTTTGTTAAATTTTTTGGAACTTCAAAATAAATTTGAACTTCTTTAGGTTTTTTTAGAATTTTTTTTATAATTCCCACCCCATCTACGTGACCTAAAACAAAATGACCCTCTAATCTGCCTCCTGTCTTTAAACTTCTTTCAATATTTACCACACTTCCAACTTTGAGATTACCAAGATCAGTTTTTTTTGTAGTTTCTTCAATCATTTCAAAAATACATTTAGATTTAGACAATTTAGTTGCAGTAAGACATACACCATTAAGTGCAACACTTTGACCAATTTTTAATCCCTTCACTTGTTTACCTAAATCAATAGTCATTTCAATTGCACTACGGTTTTTTGTAATTTTAGAAATTTTATTAACAATTCCAATTCCTTCAACAATACCTGTAAACATCAAAAGAATCTACAGAGTCTTTGTATAAAATGATTTAGATAATTACTAACAATGAAATCATTTTAATTCTGAATTTTTAAATTCATCATTACAAAATTGATGGAAAATAGAACATTTGTTTTGTTTAGCATCAGATTTAATTTTATCCATATCTTTGTTCAGTACTCCTTGTGCAGCTAAAAATGCTTCATCAGGCATGTTTAATTTTTCAAATAATTTTGATTTTGCAGATGAGATTTCTCTTAAGCTAGAATCAATTCGTTGAGCTAAATCATAGTAAGTAATTGCATCTTGATAATTACCAAGATGATCAAGTGAAATGGCTTTATTCATTAATGCAGTTACATCATTAGGATCAATTACAAGTGTAGTATCATAATATTGGATTGCATCTTTGTGTCGATCTAATTCATTAAGAGATATGCCCATACTGTTTAAAGCCCAAGTATCTTTAAGATCAATTTCAAGAAGTTTTTCACATAATTCTAAAACTTTATCATATTGTTTCAAACTTTCAAGAGCAAAAATTTTATTTTTTAATGCATATGTGTCAGAATCATTTATTTCAAGAACTTTGTTACAATATGTGACAGCTTCTTCAAAATTTTTTAAATATATCAAAGATAATGAAATATTTTGAAGAGCAAGCATATCTGATGGATTCTTTTTGAGTAGATCCTTACAATAATTATATAATTGATCATAATTTTCACTATTAAACATTCGAGTGATTACATTTGTTGGATCAAGAAGGTCAATCATTTTATTATTTTATAATATCAAGAAGTGTTTTTGCTTGTTTGTAATGCACTTCATCTATCATTTTTCCATCAACTGTTGTAGCACCTTTACCTTTTTTTGTTGATTCAAGATACACCTTACAAACTTTTTCTGCCCATAAAATTTCTGCTTTATTTGGATAAAATGATTTGTGAACAACAGTAATTTGATCTGGATGTATTACACTTTTACCTGCATATCCTAAACTTTTTCCAAAATTACAATCGTCCTGTAATCCTTTTGGATCATTTAGATCCTGCCAGATACCATCAATGGCAGATATTCCTGCAGCTGCTGCATCGACAGGAATTTTATATCTAGAATATTTTCCACCAGGAGAGTTTTTTGTATATTCAACACCAAGATCGTTTAGTAAATCAAAAATTCCAAAGACAATAGCAGTAACACGTTTTCCAAACGATGCAATTGCATATGAGTTAACAACACCTTCAGCTGATTCAATAGATGGAATGATTTGGATTGGTTTCAATTTTTTAGATTTTTCTAAACTAGAAAGAATTTTTTGTATCTTTTTTAATTCTATAATATTATCAACTTTAGGAACTACTATTCCATCGATTCCTTTTTGAATAATCTCTTTTAAATCTGATGGAATTTTTCCAGATAATGGAGAATTAGTTCTAACAAAAATGGAAGAAGAATATTCTGAACGTGATTTTAGTGCATTTTTAATCAATTTTCTGGCACTAATTTTTTCGTTATCTGGAACAGAATCCTCTAAATCAAAACAAACAATATCAGCCTGAATCTTCTTTGCCTTTTCTATAAATCTTAGATTATTACCTGGTACGAAAATTAGACTACGAAATAGTTGAGTCATTAAATGACTAAGCGCCTTCAGGCTTCATTAAGATTTTGCCGAACATTCCCTTTCCGGTTAACATCTTTGTATGTGCTTGTGCTGCTTGTTCAAATGTGTATGTTGAATCAATTGCAGCTTTAATTTTACCTTGACCCATCCAGTATAGAGCTTGATCAAGTTCAGCTTTAGTTCCTTGTGTTGAACCTAGAATATTAGTTCCTTTAAAGAACACATGTCTAAGATCAGTTTGTGCATTGTAACCTGTAGTTGCTCCACATGAAACAAGTGTTGCACCATACTTTAACAATTGTAATTGTTGGTTCCAATGTGTTTCACCAATGTGATCAAATGAGAGATCAATTCCTGGTGCTTCACCTTTTCTTTTTGCAATTTCTTTTGAAATTTTGAAGACTTCTTTACTCCAATCATCTTTTCTGTGATCAACTGCAAAGTCTGCTCCAAGTTCTAAACATTTGTCTAGTTTGTCTGGACTTGCTGTTGCAATAACATCACAGTTGTATAATTTTGCTATTTGAATTCCAAAGCTACCAACTCCAGAACCTCCTCCCATAATTAAGACAGTTTGCCCAGGAGTAATTTTTGCTCTTCCAACTAACATGTGCCATGAAGTTAGTAATGTCATTGATGCAGCTGCTGCGTCATCATATGATACGCCTTCTGGAATTTTTGATATATTAACTTCAGGAAGATGTGTTACTTCTTGGAATGCGCCCCACGTTGGACCGGTTTGAAATCCCCAAATGGTTCTTTTAATGCAATCAAATTCTCTACCATCAGTACATGCTTTACAAACTCTACATGACATATTAGAGTGAGAAACAACTCTGTCGCCAATCTGGATATTTTTAACATCGTCACCAACAGCAATAACATCACCTGCAGCATCAGAACCTGATACGTGTGGTAGTGGAACTGCAACTGGAACACCTCTCATTCCCCAAATATCATTATAATTTAGGGCTGCGGATTTTACTTTAAAAATAACTTCATCTGCTTTTGGCTTTGGATCGTCTATATCCTTGACTTTAAGGATTTTAGCATAATTATCATCTGGTGCGTATTCAGTGTATACAACTGCTTTCATAAATAATCCAAAATTTTTCCCATAATTATATTTTATTAGTGTTAAATTCGATTTATCTTAAAATCACGTTTTGGTTGTTGTGTAGATAGAAGGATTTGCTTTAATTGATTGTCAGTTATTTTCCCTGGTATTTTACCTTGTGTAGCCATTCCAATAAGATATTGTTCAACTAGATCGGATAACTCAGGTTTTACCATTTTGATATTATTTAATCTCATTCTAGCTTCAGGAGTAAGAATTTGTTTGAGAATGTGTTCTTTTTGTTCAATTTGTTGATGATTAACATTATAATCTGGTGGAAGACCATTTGATTCAGGAAAACTCATTTTGATCTAACGATAAATTTTCAATTCAGGTCTTTGTAAAATTAATTCATTTAGAATTTCTGTTGCAAGTCTATCTAGTTTTTGCATTCCATTTTTAGAAACAACTCGACCTTTCTTTTCAATTTTTTCTAAATATCCAAGTTTTTCTAAACCATGAATTGCAGTACGAATGATTGCACCACTGGCATCTTTATGATGAGCTGCACCATATCCTAATGGTTTACCCCCACCATAGTCCTTCTTTAATTCATTAACACCAATTGGACCGTTAAAGTAAATTTTTCTCATTATTGATGCACATCGAGTGTGCCACCATTGACTGTCTTGCGGAGGTTTATCTGCATGTGCTCCAGTTTTGACAAATGAAGTCCAAGAAGGAGCAGGAATATCTTCATTTTTTAGAATATCTGATAATCTTTCAATTAACATGTCTGCTGGTACATCATAGACTTTTGCCATAAAGTGAAAAAATCAATAATCGTCTTATAAATCATTGAGCATATAATAAAAATTCTTTTAGATGTTTAGGCATATACTCTCAATTTTAAAAAAAGATCGCATAGAGACTTTTTTAGATAGTTATGACATACTAAAACCAATGAAAAAAGATTGGCGTCAATATGGAGAAGGTGGAAAAAATAGATGGCTAAATCAAACAGAAAAAGATTCAAAAGAACAAAAATAATTTAATTATTAAATCCTTAAAATTCCTTCTTTGATCAAAAATTGAATTCCTTGAACAAAAGAGTCGTCATCAATTGTACCTTCAGCCCACCATCCTGCGTTGTTTTTAATCCAAGATGGGATTTCATTTCCAGAACTTTGTCCTTGTGTAGTTGGAGGGATT
>SXGU01358561.1_pt1 | contig 52039 bp, 37 predicted proteins | sample 3174531 | NCBI WGS metagenome assembly SXGU01 (sample SAMN11356863, study PRJNA531348) | freshwater metagenome | isolation source: freshwater sample F1-140 | place: China: Fuxian Lake, Yuxi | collected 2017-12-25 | reverse complement strand
CGTTACAGGACGCCGCCGTCGCCGCACTCTGCAAAACCCTCACCGCCACGGAAACCTGTTTCCCCACCACCAACCTCCGCCTGATTTATCGCCAAGTGGGTTCACCCTGATTCCAGGGCAGGTCAGGATGTCTGAGCCTGTGAATATGTGAACAAGTTTACGCGTTTTCAGCAGGTTAAGGCTTGACCGGGGTGGGGTAAAGTGGGTTGAAATGTGGCGTTTTGGGGCACTTTTCACCTGCTCCACCCCTACATGGCGACGGAAGGCAAAGTTTTTTACACAGGTCTCTTCAGGCACACGCTTGACGACAAGGGTCGGCTGACGATCCCGTCGGCGTGGCGTCACGCCCACGCGGCGGAAGAGACTTTTCTCGCGACTCCGCACCCGGATGGTTACGTCGCCGTGCTTCCGCCCAAAGAGGTCGATCTGCTTCACGCGAAAATTTCCGGTCTGAAAATGAGCGATGCCAAGGCGCAGACCTTTGCCGCGCGCTTTTTTTCTCAGACCCAGGATTTTTCCTTCGACAAGGCCGGCCGCATCGGACTCTCCGCTGAATTGTTGCAGCATGCCGGGATTGAAAAAGACGCAGTCCTCGTCGGTACCCTCACCAAGTTCAACATCTACAACCCCGCCCGCTGGCAGCAGGAGGAGGCCCGTGCGTCCGGCGAGCACTTCGGCGATCTCATGCGCCAGATGGACATCTAGCCATGCGCCGAATCGTCAAAGCGAAACGTCTCTTTCCCCGCGTCCAGCTCCGGAAGTCTGCGCTGTCTGCTTCGTCGGCGGCCCGGCGCGGTTACCCGGCGTGGATCGACGCCAGTGATCGGGCGGCACCATTCCCCGCGGTTAACGTCACGGCCCGGGTGCGTGACGCGCTCGTGTTGCGTCGGGTGGCCCGGGAGAAAACCACGACCGGGAAGGGATTGAGCCATGGCCACGGTACGCGGTGAGATCTTTTTTGGAGCCATGACCACCGGCCATCAACCTGTGTTGCGGCGCGAGGTGTTGGAGTTCCTCGCGCCGCGCCCGGGTGGCCGGTATCTCGACGCCACCTTTGGCGGGGGCGGCCATACGCGGGCGTTGCTTGAGTCCGCCCCGGAGGTGCGGGTGGTCGCGCTCGACCGCGACCCGGCCGCGGCGGAGCGGGCGGCCGCGTTGCACGAGCGGTTCGAGGGGCGCTTCACGCTGATCGACCGCGATTTTGGCCGGCTCGCGGATCTGGCGGAGACGGGTTTTGACGGCATCCTCTTCGATCTGGGCGTGTCCTCGTTCCAACTCGACGACGCCTCCCGAGGTTTTTCGTTTCGACATGACGCCCCGGCCGACATGCGGATGGATCCGCGCAGCGGGGTGCCGGCCGGACTCTGGTTGGAGACGGCGACGGAGGAGATGCTTGTCCGCGCGATTCGGGATTTCGGCGAAGAACAACACTGGCGCCGCGTGGTGCGCGCCATCGTGGGCGCACGCGGCAGCGGCTCACTGGCGCGCACCACCTCGCTGGCGGCGGTCATCGCCGCCGCCATCCCGGCTCGCGATCGCCAGGCGGCGAAGCTCCATCCGGCCACGCGGGCCTTCCAGGGCATCCGGATCGTCGTGAACGATGAAATCGGGGCGATCGAGCGCGCCTTGCCCGCGGCCTTTGCCCGGCTCACGGCCGGCGGCAGCCTCTGCGTGATCAGCTTCCACTCGCTCGAGGATCGTCCCGTGAAACAATTCTGCCGGCGCATGTGCGGCCAGCCCGAGAGCGCGGCCGACAGCACGCCACAGGATTTTCGCGTCAAACTCGCCGAGCCGCTCACCCGCCGCCCCGTCACCCCGGGCGACGCCGAACTCGCCGCCAATCCCCGCAGCCGTTCCGCCAAGCTCCGGGCGCTGCGCAAAGCGTGACCGGTGGCCGCGCCGCCCCTCCCTTTCCACTCTTTTTTTCCAGATGAAAACCGACTCCGCCGCCTTTGTGAATCAGCTGCTCGCCTGCCTGCTCGTCACCATCTGCGTCGGCGGCTCCATCGGTCTCGGCACGGTGTGGATGCGTCACCAGATTTCGGTTACGGCAAAGGCCAACCGCGATCTGACGGCGGCCATCGCGCGCGTCGAGCGGTTGATCGACGAGAAAAAAACCATTCTCGAGACCGAGCAGGCGCCGGACAAGCTGCGCGGCCTCAACCTCGCCCTGCGGCTCGGCCTCGTCCCGATGAACCAGATTCCCGTGGAGCACGTCACGGAAAATGTGGTCGAGCGGATGGCCCGGCGGTCGAACCGCAGTCCTTTCCCGGACGCCGTCGCCGTGCAGGTGCCGCTCGTCGCCCCGGTCGCCCGGCGCTGATTTCCGATGTCCAAGGGTTTCGCCTCCAACTACCGGATCGTGCTCCTCGGAGCGGGGCTGTTGACGTGCTTCGGGGTCCTCGGGGTGCGGCTGATCCGGCTGCACGTCATCGACCGCGAGCGGCTGCTGGGGACGATCGCGAAAGTCCGCCTCCAGTTGATTCCGGAGACCGCCCGGCGCGGCGACATCCTCGACGCGCGCGGCGCGCGGCTCGCCACCAGTCATTCGGAAATCATTCTGGGAGTCGATCCGCACTCGCTGTTGCCGAAGGATCGAAAAAAGTGGCCCCAGCTCGCCGCGCTGCTCGGGCTGACCGAGGCGGAGCTGCACGAGAAGTTCACCCCGAAATACCGCGAGCCGGCGCGCCCGGCTCCGGTTGCCGCGGTGACTTCACCGGTGGCCCCGCCACCTGCGGAGTCCGGCCCGCTGTTTCATTTTAATGTGACGCCCGCGGCCGCCGTCGCCGCGTGCGATTCGGCGGGCGGAGCGGGTGGGCCGGAGGCGGCGGACGGTGGCCCGGGCCTGATCCCGGATCAATTCGCCGAATTGAAATCGGATGTTTCCGAGTCGCTGCACGAGCGAATTAACAGCCTGAATATCCGGGGCGTCTACGGGCGGCGGGTCTACCGGCGGGTGTACCCCAGCAACCAGCTTGCGGCCCACCTCATCGGGTATGTGAACCGGCAGCAGGAGGCGGCGGCTGGCATCGAGGCCTATGCGGACTTTTACCTGCGGGGCCAGCCGGGCTGGAGGGTGGGGGAGCGCGACGGTCGCAACCGCGAGCTGCCCCAGTTTGGTTTACGGGAGGTTCCCCGCGTCGACGGCTACAACGTCATGCTGTCGATCAATTCGACCGTGCAGGACATCGTGGAGCAGGAACTCGCCGCGCTGGCCCAACAGTTCGAACCGTTGAAGGCTTCCATCATTGTGAGCGACCCCGACGGGTTCATTCTGGCACTCGCCAATTATCCGTCCTTCAACTTGAACGAATACAACAAGGTGCCGAAGGACGAGGAGGCGCGGATGCGCAACGTCGCCGTTGCCGACATCTACGATCCGGGTTCGGTGTTCAAAATCATCCCGGCCGCGGCCGCGCTCGAGGAGCGCCTCGTCACGCCGCTCACCGTCCTCGATTGCGCGGTCGAGAAAGTGACCCACAAGGGACGCGCGTTGACGCTGCCCGGAGAAGATCACCGGATGGGCCGCCTTACCGTCTCCGAGATTATCAGCCATTCGAGCAACCGGGGCGCGGCGCAGCTGGGCATCATGCTCGGCGAGGAACGCCTGTACCGCTACGCGCGGGCGTTCGGGTTCGGCACGAAACTCGGCTTCCCGGTCGGCGGAGAAGTCAGCGGCATCCTTAATTCCCCGAAGAACTGGTATCCGATCGACATCACGCGGATTCCGATGGGGCACTCGATTTCGTCGACGGTGCTGCAGATGCATCAGGCGATGTCCGTGATTGCCGCCGGGGGTGTCCTGCTCCGCCCGCAGCTCATCCGGAAGATTCGCGACGCCGGCAACGAAACCGTCTATCAGTACGATCGCACCGAGATCGGCCGCGCGGTGTCGGCCGAGACGGCGGCCAAGGTGGCGGTGATGCTGACGGGGGTGACCAAGAAGGGCGGCACCGCGGTCGAAGCGGCGATCGAGGGCTTCGACGTCGCGGGCAAGACGGGCACCTCCCAGAAATTCCTCAACGGAGAGTGGTCGAAGAAGCACCACATCGCCTCGTTCGTCGGCTTTTTTCCGGCGACCCGGCCGAAGGTGATCATTTCCGTGATTGTCGACGATGCCGACCACAAGGCGCCCGGGGGCGTGGCGTATGGCCGGACGGTGGCGGCGCCCTCGTTCAAGCGGATCGGGGAGCGGCTGATACCCATTCTCGAAATCAAGTCGGATTTCGCGGCGACCCGCCCCGGTCTCATCGCCCGCCACGAAGGAGGCCTGCGGTGATCGGTTATCTGACCCAGAACCATCCGCTCATCTCCGCGTTTGCGCGGGCGCCCGTCCGCCGCACGCCTCGCGAGGCCGTCGCCGCCCGGCGCATCTTCAAGACGGCGCCGAAGCTGTCCGACTATTTTTTCGCCGGTGAAATCATCGCGGCCAAGGGGCCCCTCGACCGGCCCATCTCCGGGCTCGCGCTCGACAGCCGGCGCGTCGCGCCCGGCGCGGTGTTCTTCGCGCTGCCCGGGCGGCGCACCACCGGCGGCGGTTTCATCGACGAGGCGATCAGTCGCGGCGCCGTGGCGATTGTCGCCTCCGGCTTGCCCGCGGTGCCGGCCGGCGGCGTGACCTTCATCCAGGTGGCCGATGCGCGGGTGGCGCTCGCCGCCGTGGCGCAGCGTTTCTACAAGTTTCCCGATCGGGACCTGAACGTCGTGGGGGTGACGGGCACCCGGGGCAAAACGACGGTCGCCCACCTGCTCCAGCATCTGTTGCAGGGCGACCAGCGCGTGGGTCTGATGGGATCGATTCACTGCGACCTGGGCGCGCGTACCGTCCCGTCGTCGGGCCCGGCGCCGGAGGCGCTCGAGGTCTTCGGCCTGCTGGGGCAGATGCGCGACGCCGGCTGCCGGCACGCGGTGCTCGAGCTGAACACGCCAGATCTCGCCTCGCCGCCGGCGCGGGGCGTGCGGTACGGCGCCGTCGTATTTACAAACCTGACACACGATGCGTCCGCCGGTCCGGGCCCGGGTGGGGCCGAGGGTGAACCGCGGTCGCGGCCTGGCTCCGGCGAGCCGGGCCCGGTGCCGCGCGTGACGGTCGTGAATCTGGACGACGCTCCGGGAGGGGAACTCGCCGCGCGCCTGGCCGCGGAAGCGGGGGCCACCCGGGTGGTCACCTTCGGCGAACACGCGGCGGCGCAAGTGCGGGCGGAAAATATCGTCCTCGGTCGCCGGCAGAGCAGGTTTCGCCTCGTCTGGCCCGGTGGCGCGCTGGAAATCGATTCGCCGCTGCTGGGCCGGCATAATGTCAGCAATCTGCTCGCGGCGATCGCCACGGCGTGGGGGCTCGGGCGCGATCCGCTGGTGCTGCTCGCGCGCCTGCGGTCGTTGCCGGGTGTGCCGGGCTGCCTGGAACGGATCGAGGCCGGTCAGGCCTGCCAGGTGATCGTGGACTGCGCGCACACCGCGGAGACGCTTCGTCACACCCTCGGCCTGCTGCGCGCCCTCACGCCGGGCCGGCTGTGCGTGGTCTTTGGCTGCGGCGGCCGGCGCGACCGCGCCCTGCGCCCGGGAATCACCCGCGTGGTGCAGGAATTTGCCGATTTTGCCGTGGCCACCGCCGACAACCCGCGGACCGAGGCCCTGGCGCAAATCTTCGATGACATGCGCGGCGGGGCGGTGGCGCCGGAGAAGCTCGCCTGGATTGATGATCGCCGCCGGGCGATCGGCCTCGCCCTGGATCTCGCGGGATCGGACGACTGCGTGCTCATCGCCGGCCAGGGCCACGAGACCCGCCAGGAGTTCGCGGACACCGTTTTCCCGTTTGACGACCGGCAGGTCGCGCGGGAACTGATCGCGGATCGAACGACCGCCCCGGAGAACTAGACGCCGTGCCCCGCTTCACGCCCGAGCATCTTTCTTCCTGGACTGGCGGCCGGTGGTCGGCCCGACCGGTGTCGCCGCTGACGGGATTTCATTTCGATTCACGGCTGCTCGGCGCCGGCGACATCTTTGTCGCCGTCAGGACGGCGCTACGGGACGGCCATGAGTTTCTCGCGGCGGCGCAGGCCGCCGGGGCCGGCGCCGCCCTGGTCTCCCGACCGCAGGCCGGGCTGGCGCTGCCGCAGCTCGTCGTGCGCGATCCGCTCACGGCCTGGCACGCCATCGCGCGCGAGCACCGCCGCGCGTTTCGCGGGCCGGTCGTGGGCATTTCCGGCAGTGCCGGCAAGACTTCGACGAAGGACCTGCTGGCGGTGCTCCTCGGCGGCGAGGCGGGCGGGGTCATCGCCACGGCGGGCAATTTCAACAACCACCTGGGCGTGCCCCTGACGCTGACGCGGCTCGACCCGGCGCGGCACCGTTTCGCGGTGGTCGAGGCCGGGACCAGTGCGCCGGGCGAGTTGCAACCGCTGGCGGCGATGATCGAGCCGGATGTCTCGCTCATCACGTTGATCGCGCCGGCGCACACCGCGGCGCTGGGCGGGCTCGTTGGCGTGGCGGCGGAAAAGGCGGCGCTGCCGGCGGCCACGCGGACGAGCGGGGTGGCGATTTTTTCCCGGGCGACGGCGGAGTATCCGGCTTTCCGTGACCTGGGCGTGCGCCAGCTGATCGTCGAGCGCGCGGAGGTCGTGCGGCCGGCCGAGCCGCCGAAGGACCGGGTCTATTATTCCACGACGCATCGCGGGGACGAGACGGCGGTGGCGCTGGCCTACGGACCGCCCCCGCCGCTGGCCTTCACCTTCCGCCGCGTGTCCGACGGGATGGCGGAAAACGCCGCGCTCGCGATCTGCGCGGCGCTCTGGCTCGGGGTGCCGCGGGCGACGATCCAGGCGCGGTTGCACGAGTGGCGGCCGGCCCCGCTGCGCGGCGAGGCGCGCTGGGTCGACGGCCGGCTGCTTTACATCGATTGTTACAACGCCAACCCGGCCTCGATGGCGGATGCGCTCGCGTGCTTTGTCGACCTCGCCCCGCCGGCGGCCCCCCGGCTCTACGTCCTCGGTGGCATGGAGGAACTCGGGGCGGCCGCCGCCGAACACCACTGCGCGCTCGGCCGGGCGCTGCGCCTCCGCGCGGAGGACCGGATTTTTGTCATCGGGACCCACGCCGCGGCCGTCGTGGCCGGGATCGGCGGGGCGACCCCGCAGGTGCAAATCGTGGAGACACTCGAGCCGGTCGCGACGGCGGTGGCGGGCTGGGGTGGGGCGGTGTTCGTGAAGGGCAGCCGCCGGTATGCGCTCGAGCAGGTGTTCGCCGGGACCGTCGAGGAGGTCGCCCATGCTTAGCTATCTCGCCAACTACGAGGAGTATTTCGGTCCGCTGCGGCTCTTTGGTTCGATTACGCTGCGCACCATGCTGGCGGCGGTCACGGCCCTCTTCGTCGGCTTCGCGATCGGGCCCCGGCTCATCCGCAAGTTCCGCGAGCTGAAATTCGGCCACGGGTATGTCGACGACCGCACCGCCGCGCTCGGGCGGGAATACTTCGACAAGAAACACACGCCCACCATGGGCGGGCTGATCATTTTTTTTTCCGTTTTCGCCAGCGCGGTGCTCTGGGCCGCGCCCAACGTTTGGGTGGTCGTGAGCCTGTTTGTCTATGCGGCCCTGACCGCCCCGGGATTTCGCGACGACTACCTCAAGGTCGTGCACCGGAATCGCCATGGCATCTCGTCGTGGGAGAAGATCGCCTGGCAGTCGCTGGCGACGCTGGTCGCGCTGGCGGTGCTGCTGTGGCATCCGCTGAGCGCGACAAAAATTCGCGAACTGTGGGTGCCGTTCGTCAAGCACGCCGTCATCAGCCATCTGCCGTGGTGGGCGTTGCTCACCCTCATCTATCTCTGGATCGTCGGCTTCAGCAACGCGATCAACCTCACCGACGGGCTCGACGGACTCGCGGTGGGCTGCACCATCACGGTGGCGATTGTGTTCGCGATCATGGCGTACCTCGCGGACCACGTGTTTCTCTCGGAATACCTGCTAATCAGCCATGTGCCGGGCACCGGCGAACTCACCATCATCTGTGGGGCGTTGATTGGCGGCTGCATGGCCTTCCTGTGGTTCAACTCGCACCCGGCCGAGGTGTTCATGGGCGACACCGGATCGTTGGCGCTCGGCGGCCTGATCGGCGTCATGGCATTCATGATTCACCAGCCCTTGACGCTCGTGATTGCGGGCGGGGTGTTCGTCTGGGAACTGCTTTCGGTGGTGCTGCAGGTGGGTTGGTTCAAGTACACCAAGCGACGCGACGGCACCGGCCGGCGCGCGCTGCTCATGGCTCCGATCCATCATCATTTTCAAAAAAAAGGCTGGCCCGAGACCAAGGTGGTCCTGCGCTTCTGGGTGCTTTCGCTCGGGTGCGCGCTCGCGAGTCTGGCGACCCTCAAACTGCGGTGACTTTCCCCATGAAAAACAACCCCGATCTCGAACGTGTGTTTCCCCTGTCCGGCGGCTCGGCGCAGCGTCCGACGCTGCGTCCGCCCCGCCTTGCCACCCTGGTCAAAATCGTCCCGGGCGTCGTGCTGATCAACCGCGCGTTCGTCCACCCGTGGAGCGGACGTCGGGCCGGCGTCGGCGACCTTGCCCTCACCCGGACAGTCTAGCAGACTGTCCCGTCCTCAGCCGGCTCAATTCTCCCTCCAGTCTCAACTCAATACACCTATGAAAATCCTGAAGATTTTCGGCATCGTTGTCGGTATCCACGTTTTCGCGCTGGTCGTGATCTTTGCGAATCCAGGTTGCAGCACCACCAGCAAGGCGCCGCCAGCTCCCGTGGATACGGTTGCCAAGGCCGAACCGCCGCCCGCGGTCTCGGTGCCCAATGCCGCGCCGGCCGGCCCGTCGGGCGTCTACACGTCTCCGATGGAACCGCCGCCGGTTTCGCCCGCTCCCATCACCTTCGATCCCAATGCCACCGCCGCGGCGGCGTCGCCAGGCTCCGCCCCGGGCGTGGTGCGCTTCACCCCGACGCGTCCCGGCACCCCGGTCGCCGGCACGCTGGTCGCCGAGAAGGTGGTCGATGTCACCCCGGCTACGACCTATGTCGTGAAGCCGGGCGACAGCCTTTGGACCATCGCGAAGAAGCACAAGCTGACCGTGGCCGATCTCACCCAGGCCAACGGCATGGCGGCGAACGCCAATCTGCAGCCCGGCAAGAAACTTGTCATCCCCGGAAAATCTCTGCCGGAGGCGGCGGCCGCACCGGCTGCTGCGTCGAGGAAGTCCTCCGAAGCGGCGCCGACCGCGCGGGCCGGTGGCGAGACGGTGAAACACGTCGTGAAATCCGGCGAGACCCTGGGCATCATCGCGCGCAACTACGGGGTGCGCCAGTCGGACATCGCAGTGGCCAACCGCATTTCCGATCCCGCGAAAATTCAAGCCGGCCTGGAACTGGTCATCCCGGGTTGGCAGGGGTCCGCGGGCAAGAGTGGCAAGGGTTCCGCCAAGGCGGCGACCGGGGCGGGCGCCAAACCGGCCGACGCCACGGCTGATCCCAAGGTCGAGTCTGCCTCCACCCCGGCGACACCGCCGGTCGTCACTCCGCCTCTCATCCCGATCATCCGGATCGATGACACCCCGGTCACGCCGGCGCCCAAACCCTGATCGCCGCGCGCTTTTTCCCGATGCTTGTTGACCGCGAAGCCAGCCGGGCACCGACCCGGAATTTCGTCAATCCCGCCACGATCATCGTCGTCTGCGCCGTCGGCCTCGCCTTCCTCGGGCTCACGATTCTGTTCAGCGCGAGCGCGTGGTTCATCGACAAGCGCGGTGTCGCGGTCCCCTACGCGTATCTGACCAAGCAGGTCGCCGGCGTGATCGTGGCCGGCGGGCTGTGTTACCTGGTGGCCCGGATCAATCTCGAGGAGGTGCGGCGCTATGCCTGGTGGATCGGGGGCCTTTCGCTCCTGCTGCTCGCGCTGGTGCTGATCCCCCATGTCGGCATCCGGGTCAACGGCTCGCGCCGGTGGCTGGGCGTCGGCGCGGTGCGCTTTCAAGTTTCGGAGTTCGCCAAGCTCGGCCTCGTCTTCTGCCTCGCGCACTACCTCGCGATCACGCAGTCGCGCCTCGGCGAATTCCGGCGCGGCTTCCTCGTGCCGCTTCTCGGGATCGGCGCGTTTGCGGGGCTCGTGTTGCTGGAGACCGACATGGGCACCGCCGCCTTGATGGTCGCGGTCGGTCTCCTGCTTCTCTTCATCGCCGGCGCCCGGTGGACCTTTGTCCTTCCCTCGCTCGCGGCGGTGTTCGGGGTGTTCGCCGCCGTGCTGATCCTCATTCCCAACCGACTGGAGCGCTTCACCGCGTTTCTCGACGTGGAGGGCAACCGGAGCGGCCGGACGTACCAGTTGTACCAGGCGCTGGCGGCCTACGCCGCCGGTGGCGTCGAGGGCGCGGGGTTGGGCCGGGGCCGGCAGCAACTCAATTACCTGCCCGAAGCGCACACGGACTTCATCTTCTCCGTTGTCGGGGAGGAACTCGGACTCTGGTGCACTCTCGGGGTCGTCATCGTGTTCACGGTGATCTTTGTCGCCGGCCTCCTGCACCTGCGGCGGGCGCCGAATCTTTTCCATTTCCTGCTCGTGCTCGGCTGCCTGTTGCTGATCTGCCTCCAGGCGATCATCAATCTCGGCGTGGTCACCGGCCTGCTGCCGACCAAGGGCATGTCGCTGCCGTTCATCAGCGCCGGCCTGTCCAACCTGCTTTTGATGGGCATGCTGCTCGGGGTGATTCTCAATTCCCAGCGCACCTGGGGCCGCGCGGCGCTGCCGCGCGGCGCCGGCGGGATGCGGGAGGTGCTGGCATGAGCCGCTTCGTCATCTCCTGCGGGGGCACCGGGGGCCACCTCTCACCCGGCATCTCCCTCGCCGAGGGGCTGCGCGCCCGGGGGCACGACTGCCTCCTGCTGATCAGCCAGAAAAAGGTCGATGCGCGGCTGAGTGAAAAGTATCCAGAACTTCAATTCGAACGGATGCCCGGCACGGGCTTCGCCTGGCACCCGTGGGGCTTCCTGCGCTGCGTTGTGACGCAGACCCAGGCGTTCTGGTTCTGCCTGCGGCTGCTCGGCCGGGTCCGGCCGGAAGGCGTGGTGGGATTCGGCGGCTTCACCTCGGCCCCGCTGGTGCTGGCGGCGTGGGCGCGCGGCCGGCCCGCGGCCTTGCATGAATCAAACCGCGTCCCCGGCCTGGCCATCCGCACGCTCGGCCGGTTCGCGCGCCGGGTATATCTGCCCCCGGGGATCCGGCTGCGCACCATTCGCGCCAGCGTGACGCGCCATGTCGGCCTGCCCGTCCGGCGCGAAATCTGCCGTCAGCCGCAGGCGGCGGCGCGGGCGGCGCTCGGCCTGGATCTGGCGCAGCGTTTGCTGGTGGTGCTCGGCGGCAGTCAGGGCGCGTCGGCGCTGAATGACTGGGCGCGGAGTCACCTGGAATTTTTTGCGGCCCAGGGGATCGCGCTCTACGTGGTGACCGGCCTGGGCAAAGGCCGCGCGGGCACGGTCGAGCTGAAAACGCCGGCCGGCATCCGGCTCGGCGCGACCTTCACGCCGTTCTGCGATCGCATGGCCGAGCTGATGTCGGCGGCGGATCTCGTGGTCTCGCGGGCGGGGGCGGGCACGCTGGCCGAGCTGATCCGGTGTGAGACGCCGGCGATTCTCGTGCCTTACCCGGAGGCCGCCGACGATCACCAACAGGCCAACGCGGCGTTTTTCGAAAAACAAGGCGGCGGCTTCGTCCTTCCGCAACCCCAGCTCGCGCAACTGCACGCCGAGGTGGGCGACGTGATTTTCAACGACTGGCTGCTCCGAAAATTCCGCGGCAACCTGCGCCGGATGGATCGGACGAATTCCCTCGAGCTGATGCTGGCGGACCTCGAGGAGATCATCCGCCCGGCCCGCCCGGCCCGCCCGGCCGACCGGGTCGCGCTGGCGTAAACCCAAACCAACCGATGACCATCGCAGCCCCACCCTTGGAACGTGGCGTACGGCGCTGGGATGCGCTCGCGGAAAATCTGCGGGCGCGCGTGAACACCGCGACGTCCGTCCGCCGCGAAGAGCCCCTCGGCCCAAAGACGACACTGCGCGTGGGCGGCGCCGCCCGCTTGTACGCGGAACCGGCCAGCGAGGCGGATCTGCAGGCCCTGTTGCGCGAGGCCGGGGCGCACGAGGTCGAAGTTTTGCTCCTGGGGCGCGGCTCGAACCTCATCGTCCCCGACGAGGGCGTCGATGGACTCGTCCTCGCCTTCTCCCATGAGATCTGGTCGGCCTTTGAGCCGCGCGCCGCCGGGCGCATCTGGGTCGGCGCCGGGCTGCGTCTGAAGAGTCTCTGCGGGCGGGCGGCGAAGGCCGGGCTCGTGGGCTTCGAATTTCTCGAGGGCATTCCGGGCAGTGTCGGCGGCGCGCTGCGGATGAACGCCGGGGCGATGGGCGGCTGGATGTTCGATGTCGTCGAGGAGGTGCGCGTCATGTCGCGGGCGGGCGAAGTGGTGACCCTCGCGAAGGGGGCCATGCACGTGGACTACCGCCACTGTGCGGAACTGCAGCAGGCGATCGCGCTCGGGGCCTTGTTGCGGGCCCCGCCGGGGCGGACCGAAACGGGGGCTCCGGCCGACGCCGACGCGATTGGCCGGCAAATCGACGTCTACCGCCGCAAGCGGCAGGAGTCGCAGCCGCGGGAGCCGAGCGCGGGTTGCGTGTTCCGGAACCCGGTGGGCACCGCGGCCGGTTTTCTGATCGACGAGTGCGGCCTGAAAGGGGCCCGCGTGGGCGAGGCGGAAGTCTCCACGGTCCACGCCAATTTTATCGTGAATCGCGGCGCGGCGAGCGGCGCGGACGTGCTCGAGCTCATTCGCCGCGTGCGGGCGCGCGTGCGCGAAATCAAGGGCGTGGAATTGCAGCCCGAGGTGCTGCTCTTCGGCAAGAAATGGGAGGATGTGCTGTGAGTGGAGTTCAGCCGATCATCGCCGTTTTTGCGGGAGGCACTTCGGCCGAGCGCGAAGTTTCGCTCGGCTCCGGCCGGGCCAGCGCCGCGGCGCTCGCCCGCTCGCATCCCACCCGGCTCTTTGAGATTAACGGCGAGGAGATTCCGGCGGGCGTCGACCCGGCGCGGCACGTCGTGTTCTCCACGCTGCACGGCACCTTCGGCGAGGATGGCGGCATGCAGCGCCTGCTCGACACCGCGGGCTTCCACTACGCGGGCTGTGATGCCGCGGGCAGTGTGCTGACCATGGACAAGACGCGCACGAAGGAGGCGGTGGCGGCCCGGGGCGTGCAGGTCGCGCCCGGAATGCAATTTTCCGCGACCGCCAAACCAACGGCCGAGGCGGTCATCGCCCGGCTGGGCCCGAGTCTCGTCGTGAAGCCGAACAACGAAGGCAGCAGCGTGGGCCTCGCGTTGACCGCGAATCACGGGGAGCTGGCGGCGAAACTCGCGTCGATCACGACGGGCGACTGGCTGATCGAACAACGGGTGGTCGGGCGGGAACTCTCCATCGGGGTGCTGGGCGGCCAGGCGATGGGGGTGGTCGAGATCCGCCCCAAGTCGGGAGTATACGATTTCACGAGCAAATATACGAAGGGCCTGACCGAGTATTTCGCGCCGGCGCCGCTTGCGCCGGCCCAGACGGCGGCGGCCCAGGCGGCCGCCGAGACGGCGTTTGTGGCCTGCGGCTGCCGGGATTACGCGCGGATCGATTTCATCCTGTCCGCCGAGCGCGGGCTTGTTCTGCTGGAGATCAACACCCTCCCCGGTATGAAGGAAACCAGCCTGCTGCCGATGAGTGCGCGCTGCGCGGGGCTGGATTTCACGTCCCTGGTGCGGGCCTTGGTGGCCCCGGCCAGCGAGCGATTTCGCGCGGCCCACGCGGATATTTCATGAACCAGGAAGTCGTTGACGTTCCCGCCACCCGGAGCTGGAGAGAAATTCCCCAGCCGGTGAAACCACGCGCGATGTCGCGCGGCGGCCGCTGGCGGCGCGCCCGGCACGGGGTGCGAATCGCCGCCCTGGCCGCGCTCGGCGTCGGCCTGATCTGGGGCGGGTGGAGCTTGGTCGGTGCGCTCGGCCGGCATCCGCAGCACGTCCCGGCCGTGGCGCGGGCGGTGCCGGTCCGGCATTTTGAGCTGAAGACTTCGGCCGGTGGCGTGCTCGATGCGCGCTGGCTGGAGCGCACGCTGGCGTTGCCGCGTGCCGCGGCCCTGGTGGAACTCGACCTCGAACGGTTGCGGACGCGCTTGCTGGAGGAGGGCCAGGTGATCACCGCCAAGGTGGCGAGGCAGTTCCCGGATCGGTTGAAGGTGAACATCACGGAGCGGGTGCCGGTGGCGCGGATCCGGGTGGAGTTTTCCGGCGTGCCCCGCGACCTGCTCGTCGCACCGGATGGCCACGTTTTTCAAGGCACCGGCTTCGAGCCCGGGCTGCTGGCAACCCTGCCGTGGCTCAGCGGCCTCGCCCTCTTGCCCGACGGCGCCGGGTTTCGGCCGATCACCGGCATGGCGCCGGTCGCCCAATTGCTGACCGATGCGCAGTTCTCCGCCATGCATCTGTACCAGGGCTGGCAGTCGGTCTCGCTCGCCCGGCTGGCGATCGATCGCGAGCTCGAGGTGACGACGAAGAACGGCACCGTGATCGTGTTCAATGCCACCGGCGATTTCTTCGTGCAGCTCGCCACCCTCGACTACCTCCTCGATCGACTGGCCCAGACCCCGGCCACGCGCGCACGGATCGACTTGACGCTCGGGCGCAACGTCCCGGTGATGCCACAGGCGCCGGCGGTCGTGGCGGAGGGTCCGGCGGGCGGCGCCACCTCGTCCCCCGTCGGGTTGCCGCTGATTTTTTCCGTGTCCCCCATCTCGCAGTCGAAAAACTAACGTGAGCTCCAAAACCACCTTCATCGGTGCCGTTGAAATCGGCACCTCGAAAATCACCGTGCTCGTGGGCGAATACACCGGACGCGAACTGACCATCATCGGTCGCGGCGAATGTTCGTCACGCGGCGTGATCAAGGGCACCGTGGTCGACTACAAGGCCGCCAGTGAATGCACCCACAGCGCGCTGGAGCAGGCCGAACGCGAGGCGGGCGAGCGCCTCGACCTCGTTTTTCTGGCCCAGACGGGCGGGCACCTCGAGGGCTTCTACAACGAGGCCGCGGTGAACGTGAAATCCTCCGACAACATGATCGAACCGGGCGACGTGCGCACCGTCTGCGATCTGGCCAAGTGGAAGGAGCTGCCCGCGGGCCGCATGGTGGTGCACCACATCCGGCGGCCGTTCCGCGTGGACGGGCGGCTCATTCCCGGCAGCCCGGAAAATCTCGTCGGGCAGCAGCTCGGGGTGGGGTATTGGACGGTCCATGGCCAGGAACAGCGGCTGGCGGACACGATTCACGTGATTCGCGGTTTCAATCTCGAGGTGCGTGAGCTCGTCCTCGCGAGTCTGGCGTCGGGCCACATGGTGACGACGGCCGAGGAGCGGCAGCATGGCGTGCTCGTGATTGACCTCGGCGCGGGCACGACGGATTTCGCCCTCTACCGCGATGGCGCGCCGCACACCACGGGCGTGGTGCCCGTGGGCGGCACCCATCTCACCAACGACCTCAGCATCGGCCTCCGGCTTACGGACGGTCAGGCGGAAAAACTGAAGCTGCGCTTCGGCCGCGCCGCGGTGCAGGCCAAGGACAAGGCGCACAAGGTCTGGCTCGACGGGAATTTTGCGATCGGCGACCGGCAGTTTTCCCAGCAGGCCATCGAACAGATCACCGCGGCCCGCACGTGGGAGCTGCTCGAAGTGGTGAAGAAGAAACTCGGCAGTTCCTTTTCGACCGACACCTGTGCCTCCGGCGTGGTGCTGACCGGCGGCACCGCGAAGCTCGCGGGCATCGCCGACGTCGCGGCCAAGGTCTTTGGCGTGCCGGCCCACCTGGGCGAGGCGCCGACCTGGGTGAGCGAACACCTGCGCGACCCCGGCTATCACACGGCGCTCGGGCTGCTTTATTATGGGGTGAGCGCCCAGGCCGAGAAACTGACGCCCGCGCGGCGCGGCGGCGGTTTCCTCACCGGCGTGAAACGGCTCTTCGCCTGAGGAATTTGGCGGGCAGGCCCGTCCGCCTCGCGCCAAATCGCCTGAGCTAATTTCAACCCATCCTCACCACCGCCAGACTTCTCATGAACCTCAACGAACTTCCCCTCGAGCATTCGCTCCTGACGGATCGCAACATCGCGATCAAACTCGTCGGGGTCGGCGGCGCCGGTTCCAACGCCGTGGACCGGCTCAAGATGGAAAACGTCGGGCGCCTCCAGCTCGCCGTCATCAACACCGATTACCAGGCGCTCGCGAGTTCGCCGGTGCAGGACAAGGTGCTTATCGGCATGGGCGTGACCCGCGGCCTCGGGGCCGGCGGCGATCCCGAGCGGGCCCGTGAGGCTGCTGAGGCGGACCGGGAAAAAATCGCCGCCGTCGTGAAGGATTGCGATCTGGTCTTTCTCGTCACCGGCATGGGTGGCGGCACCGGCAGCGGCGCCTCGCCCATCGTCGCGGAGATCGCCGCGGAGACCGGCGCGCTCGTGATCGCGTTTGTCACGATGCCCTTCAGCTTTGAGGGCGGCCGTCGTCTGAAGCAGGCGGAGGAAGGCCTGCGGGCGCTGCGCGCGGTGTGCGATGCGGTGATTCCGCTGCCCAACGATGTGTTGCTGCAGGAGGCGGCGGACAAGGAGACGGTGCTCGATTCGTTTGCCCGTGCTGACGAGTGGATTGGCCGCGGCGTGAAGTCGATCTGGTCGATGCTCTTCAAGACCGGGCTGATCAATCTCGATTTCGCCACGCTGCGCCAGGCCTTCAACCAGCGCGGCGGCAAGACACTCTTCGGGCTCGGCGAAGGCCGGGGTGAAAGCGCCGTGGCCAATGCGATCACGAGTCTCAAACAGTGCCCGTTGCTGCACACGCCGGATTTTTCGCGCAAGGCCGACCGGCTGCTGGTGAACATTCTCGGCGGGGCCGATCTCACGCTGCCCAAGGTGAACGAGATCATGACGGCCATCACCGATCAGTTCGGTCGCGATTCGCACATCATCATGGGTGCGGTGATCGACGAGGACATGGCGGACCGGGTCGAGGTGTGTGTGATTGGCACGAGTGACATGGGTGGGCGGGGAGCGCCGATCCGGCGTCTGGCCAATGCCCCGGGCCGCTCGCGTCCGCCGCTGCCGGTGCCGGCCAAAGGCGAGGGGACCGTGGCGCATCTGCCGGCCAACGCGCCGAAGGCGGCGGAGGAATTGGAGCTGAAGGCGGTGCATCAACCGAAGCCCGCGCAGGACGAGTTTGGTTTTGGCGAGGTCGAGAGCCGCGGCCATTTTGAGAAGACCGATCGCAATCTCTTCGACGGCCAGGACCTCGACGTGCCGACCTATTTGCGCAAGGGCATCAAGATCGTGTTCTGAGCCCGCCTTTCTTACCCGTGGCAGGCGGGTCGCAGAGGCCTGGCATCGCGCGCCCCCGGGCGACGTCGCAGCTGGGAGGGGAATGCGGGCTGAATCAAACCGGCCGGAGACTGAATCGGAGGACCTTACCCGTCCCCAGCGCAGGCGAGGTGCGACGCAACATGTAACGTATTACGTTACATGTTTGCCTGGCTGGGCGCCCCTCCCGGGTTTCGGTGAGCCCGGTTGGTCTTGGAGGAGCGGCGGTTTGTCCGCCTCTGGCGTGGATTCCCAACTGCCAAAGCGCGGCGCGAGCGAGGGGCGTCGGAGCAGGCGCCTTTCCTTTCCACGGCGCAAGCCAACGCGGAACAGCGCCCGCTCACTTCGGCCATTCACCTTCGCTGTTGACGCCAATAGTCGCGAAATGCCTCCAGCCGGGGGAGCGATTCACGATCTTTCGCCCGGTTGGCCGCGCGTTTGCTGGCAATGATATCGTCCGGGTGACACACCGGAAATCCCTCCACCTCCACCCGGCGCGACCAGGCCTGCGCAAACGATCCGATGCCGTCCGGCGCGAAGATCAAATCAAGATCGAAGGGCCCGTTTTTCAGCTGCACGAAATCCTTGCCGCGGACAATCTCGGCCGCCTCGGTGTCGGAGAGCGCGAAGCCGAGTTCGCGCAACGCTTCGACCGCCGCGGCATTGGCCGGAGTCTTCTCCATGAACAAATCCGCGTCCTGCGTCGTGTCCGGATAACCGAGTAAAATGGCGCCAGATTTTCCGATGAACAAGTATCTGACGGCGTGGCGGGCGAACGCGTCGCGAATCTCCGTCGCCTGCCGGTATTCGAAGGCGGCCACGGGCTAGCGGTGATAGCCCAGCCACCCGGGCAGGCTGCTTTCGCACCACTGGCGGTAGTCGCTCATCGAGTCCCAGGAGCGGAATCGCGCATCGTCGAGCACCGGCTTGTAAGTTCGGACAAACGCATAACGCATTCGCAAGGCGAGCGGGCGAGCTGCCGCCGCTTCAAACTCGGCCAGCCATTCGGGCGAAATCTCGGGCGCCGGCACGGGTGATGGATCCGCGTTGCTCATGACCCCACGATGTTGGTCCGCCGGCCGATTGCAAGAAGCCGGGGGAGGCCGTGCGTCAGCCGCTAAGTTCGGCTGACGCATGAATCCCCGGGGGCGCATCCGCAGCCAAACATGTAACGTATTACGTTACATGTTAGCGTGGCTGTGCGCCGCTTCGGGTTTACGCTCCCGGAATGCGGGTTGAAAGCGTGGTGGAGCTCCGTCATCACCTCTCCGCATGAGCTTCCGTCACCCCGTCGTGTTGTGCGCACTTTCACTGCTGATCACCCCGCTGCCGGCCGCGGCCGTGAAGGACCGCGAGGGCGCCGTCCGCGGGGACAAAGCCAAGATGGAAAACGACGCGCGCTGGATCTACAACGACGTCGATCGCGGATTCGCCGAGGCGAAGCGGGCCGGCAAACCGCTGCTCGTGGTGCTGCGTTGCGTGCCGTGCCTCTCCTGCGTGGGGCTCGACGCCGAGGTGCTGACCGAGCCGTCCCTCGCGCCGTTGCTCGATCAGTTTGTCTGCGTCCGCCTGATCAACGCCAACACGATCGATCTGGCGCGCTTCCAGTTCGACTACGATTTGTCGTTCTCGACGTTGCTCTTCAACGGCGACGGCACGCTTTACGGGCGCTACGGCTCGTGGACGCACCAGGCCGATCCGGAGGCGCGCGAGACGATCGGTTACCGGCGGGCACTCGAAGGCGCCCTGGCCGTGCATCGCGGATACCCGGCGAACCGCGCCACGCTCGCGGGCAAACAGGGCAGCCCCACGCCTTTCAAGACGCCGGTCGAGATTCCGGAACTGGCCGCCAAGTACGGTCGCGAGCTCAACTGGGGCGGTGAGGTCGTGAAGAGTTGCGTGCACTGCCATCAGGTCGGCGAGGCCTTCCGCGCCTATTATCGCGACAAGGGAGAGCCGGTGCCGCGCGAGAGGATTTACCCGATGCCGGCGGCCGAGACCATCGGCCTGTCCCTCGCACCGGATCACGCGGCGCGGGTGACGGCGGTGGCGCGGGCGTCGACCGCCGAGGCCGCAGGATTCCGCCCGGGCGATGATCTGGCGACCTTCGCGGGCCAGCCCCTGATCTCGGTTGCGGATTTCAGCTGGGCGCTGCATCAGGCCCCGGAGGCGGGGGAGCTGTCCGCGGTCGTCAAGCGCGGCGGTGCGAATGTGACGCTGAAGGTTGCGCTGCCGGCGGGCTGGCGCGCCAAGAGCGATATTTCAAGACGCGTCGGCACGTGGTCGATGCGCGCGATGACCCTCGGAGGCATGACGCTGCTCGATCTCGAAGACGGACTGCGACAGGAGCGTGGCCTCGGTGCGGCCGCCCTCGCGTTGCGCGTGAAGGGAATGGGGCAGTTCGGAAAACATGCCGGGGCGAAGAAGGCAGGGGTGCTGAAGGATGACATCATCGTCGGCATCGACGGCCACACGACGCGGACGAGTGAGGGGGAGTTGATCGGGCGATTGCTGGAAAGCCGGAAAGCGGGCGAGTCGGTTGAGCTGATCGTGCTGCGCGGCAAAGAGCGCGTGGCGATCAGGTTGCCGATGCAGTGAGAAGGTGTCGGCCCGGTGCTCGCGTTTTGGCCGCAAGCATTTCCGGGGCCCTCCGACTCTTTTCCCGAGGGCATTGGGAAAGCTCCGACGCGCCCTGACTCGCGGCGTCAATTTGGAGATGCACCCCGCGCGTCGTAGCCCCGCGAAAAGGCTTTGCTCCCGTCTTTCGAGCGGGTCTAGCTCGTCTTCGGCTGCAATCCCCCGCTCCCCCAAACCCACCGTGATTATCGATGTTTTGTTCGATCGGAGTCGCATGAGACGTCCCGGGCCATGCTTCGCCGGCATATTGGTTGCCGGGCTTCTGTCGTCGGCGTCCGCCCAGGCCGCGCCGGCCGCAGCGACCTCGTCGAATTTCTTTCAAAAGTTTTGCTTCGAGTGCCACGGCAATTCCAAGCCGAAGGCCGGTCTCAGCCTGGAGCAACTGATCGCGCGGCCGTCGGTGGGGCCGCACGCGGAAGCGTGGGAAAAAGTCGTCGAAATGCTGGAGATGTCCGAGATGCCGCCGTCGGATGCGACGAAGCTTCCGACTGAGGTCGAGCGTGCCGCGGCGGCGGCGTGGGTGCGCGCGACGCTGAAAACCTATGAGCGCGAGCACGGGGGTGAGCCCGGCCGGGTGACGGTGCGACGGCTGACCAGCGGCGAGTATGCCTACGCGGTTCGCGATTTGACCGGCCTCGACCTCAAGTCCGGAATCGACGTCTCGAGCGACTCGGTCGGCGGCGAGGGGTTTACGAACTTCGGCGACGTCCAGTTCATGCAGGATGCGATTGTCGAACGGTATCTCGAAGGGGCCAAAAAAGTGGCGGACCACGCGGTCGTCGGCGCGGGCCCGTTGCAATTTTACTCCGACCCCGGAAGAAGCGGCCTGGAACTTTCCGCCCTCAACCGCATCAACCAAATTTACGAGGCCAATGGCTTTCGCGTGGTCTCGGGCGAGGGCGGACGACCCTTCGGATTGGAGCGCTACAGCAAGGCGTTTTTGGTTGCGTGGTCTTTCAAGCATCGGGTGGCCTTGGGCAGACCAAACGCGACCCTGCGTGATCTCGCGGCCGGGGAGGGGATCGCGGGGCGGTTCGCGGAGCACGTGTGGTCGGTCGTCAACCGAACGGCGCTCGGCTATCCAAGCCGCGAGATGGTCGATCGCTGGAAGACACTGCCGACGCCCGCGGGCAACGCCGCGGCGGTGCTGGCGCAGGCGCGCGCGGGGTGCGATGACCTCACCAAAGTTCTCACGACCTGGCCGAGTTGGTTTTTTGGCCGCGGGGACGTGGCGGCCGGCGGCGCCGGGGATGAGAGTCCGCTGATGTTTGACGACACGGCCCTGAAGGTTGAGGCGAGCCATCGCTACGTGCACGTCCCGGGCGGTCGAGGTGGCCGCGGGCGGGGCGGTCCGGCGGCGACGCCAGGTGCGCCGCTGAAGATATTCCTCGTGTTTGCGAACATCAACCCGAGCCCCGGCGTAAACCCGGTCGTCATCTGGCGAAACCCGCGCGTCGTCACGCGCGCGGTCCCGACCGTGGCGGGCCGGGGCGCACCTGGCGCGGTCGCGCCCGACGCGACGGATGCGGTGGTCGCGGGTGGCGTTCGTGGCCGCGGTCCGTCGGGCCCGATTTTGTTCACGCAACCCTTGCGGGCGCTGCTGCCGACGGAGGCCGTGGCGGCGCTGGCATTTGGCCGGAGCCCCGACGGCACGGTGCTGGGACCGGAGGATTTCGCCACGACGGCGACGGTGTCATTCGAACTCACCGCCGCCGCCGCGGGCACCACGCTCGAATTCCAGGTGGACGCCGAACTCGGGGCGGATCGAAACGCCGTGGTGCGCGTCGTGGTCTCGGAGCGGGAATCGGGCCCGCCGGCGCGCGGGGGGCTGGCGCGCGTTTTTCTCGGTGATTCGACGAGCGAGGGCTACAGGACCTTTCGCGCGGGCATCGCCGAATATGTGTCGCTGCTGCCGCCCAACTCCCACGGCGAGGCGAATCCCGCCGACAAGGATCCGGTGCCGCCACCGTTCGACAACACTTTCAACAGCCCCGAGCACGACGCGTTTGTGCTCAAGGTGAAATATCAGCGGACGGACGCGTTCCTGACCGACAACCTGGTGGACGGGGCCGACCGCACGCGTTTGAATGAGGCGTGGAACGACCTCTTCGGGTCGTGGCCCTACCACGACGCCTATCTCGGCATGCTCGTCGAGCACTATGGACTGACACTGCCGAGCCGCCGGATTGGCGAGCTGGACGCGGGGCAGATTGCCGCGTTGCCGGCGGAGGTCAGGCCGCACCTGACGGCGTTGCTCGCCCATCGCGCCGCGGTGACAAAGGCGCTGACCGCGGCGCAACCGGGCCACGTCGAGGAGGTGCTCGCTTTTGCAAGCCGTGCGTGGAGGCGACCGCTCACCTCGACCGAGCAGACGCGGCTGCGCGACTTTTATCGGCAGACGCGGGCCACCAAGCTGGACCACGATGACGCCGTGCGGGCGGTGATCGCCCGCATCCTCGTTTCCCCGGCCTTCCTCTACCGCGTGGAAACGGTGGCCAGCGGAGCCGAGCAGCCGCTCAACGACTGGGAGCTCGCGAGCCGCCTGAGTTTTTTCCTGTGGTCATCGATCCCCGATGATGAGTTGCGCCGCGCGGCCGCCGCGGGAGAACTGAGCCGGCCCGCGCGGTTGGGCGAACAGGTCAGGCGCATGACGGCCGATCCGAAAGCGCGCCGCCTCGCCACGGAGTTTTTCGGGCAATGGCTCGGATTCTATCGTTTCGATGAATTTCGCGGCGTCGACGCCGGTCGGTTTCCCGAATTCACCGAGGAGGTGAAGGGGGCGATGTACGACGAGGCGGTGTCCACGTTCGAATATCTCGTCCGGCACGAACGCCCACTGCGCGAACTGCTCCATGCCGACTACACGTTTCTCAATCAGCCGCTGGCCCGGTTTTACGGCCTCAAGGAAGCAGTTAATTCGAAGGAGGCGCTGGTGCGCGTGGAAAACGCCAACGCCTTCAACCGCGGTGGCGTGCTGCGACTCGGCGCGGTCCTGACGACGACCTCGGCGCCGCTGCGCACCAGCCCGGTCAAACGCGGCGACTGGGTGTTGCGGCGAATTCTTGGGACGCCAACGCCACCGCCGCCCGGTGACGCGGGCACGCTGCCTGGCGACCCGCAGTCGTTCGGCGGGCTGACCCTGCGCGCCCGGTTGACTGAGCATAAACGCAACCCGAGCTGCGCCAACTGCCACCTGAAGATCGACCCGCTGGGCTTTCCGCTCGAGGGTTTTGACGCGGTCGGGCGCACGCGCAGCGTATATCAGGACGGCGTGGCGGTGGACACGACCGGGGAGTTTGCCGACAAATCCGTGATTAACGGCGCCGCCGGGCTGCTCGAGCACCTGCAGGGCAAGGAGGCGCAGGTGATGAAAACGCTCTCGAAAAAAATGCTGGGCTACGCGCTCGGCCGCACGATCCTCGCCTCGGATCGCGCGTTGATCGACGACCTGACGGCGGCCGGCGGCAACGCCACATTTTCGGATCTGGCGATCAAGATCGTCGCGAGCCGCCAATTTCGCAATCGTCAGGGTCAGGACGAAGACACACCCGGAGCGCCATGAACCTCAAATCGAGCCAATTGAATTTCCCCGCACTGTCGCGGCGCCATTTCTTGCGCGGGGTCGGGGTGGCGCTGGCGTTGCCGTGGATGGAATCGTTGCCGGTGTTGGGGCAGACCGCGGCCGGTCCGAAAGCCAGCCGGCCGCCACTGCGGCTCGGCATCGTGTTTTTCTCCAACGGCGTGGAGCCGATCCATTGGTGGGCCAAGGGGGGCGGCGCCACGATGGAACTGGGTCCGGTCCTGCAGGCGATGCTGCCGCATCGCGAGGATCTGGTGTTCATCAAAGGGCTCTACCATCAGACGGCGCTCGACTCGACGAGCCCGCACCTCGGCCGCATGAACGTGTTGTCGGGCGCGCCGGTCAGCCTCGATCCGGGCGAGATCCGGGTTGGCACCACGATGGATCAAGTCCTGGCCGCGCAACTCGGTGGTCACACGGCGGTGCCGAGCCTGGTGCTGGGCATCGAGCCGAACGAGCTGCGGCTCGAGGATGGGCTGTCGATGATTTATGGTGCGAGCCTGTCGTGGTTGTCGCCCACCAAGCCGGCGACGAAGGAAATCTATCCCGCGCGCACCTTTGACCGGCTCGTGGGCGACGGCACGGGTCGCAAGCTCGACCGCAGCATCCTCGACGAGGTGCGGCGGGATTCGCAGAGCCTCAAGCCGAGGATCAGCCGGAGCGATGGCGCCAAGCTGGAGGAGTATCTGGAATCGATTCGCGACATCGAGAAGCGCATCGAGCGCGCGGCCAGGGACGAGCGGCTCGAGGGCTGGCGGCCCACCCTGGCACAGCCGAACATGCCGCGGCCGGCCAACGAGCTGCCGCAAGACGTGCCGGATCACATGAAGCTCATGCTCGATCTGACGGTGCTCGCGTTCCAGATGGACAAGAGCCGCATCGCCACGCTGATGCTCAACAACGATCTTTCGCAGATGAACTTCAAGTTCCTCGCCGGCGTGCACGGCGCGCTGCACCTCGACCTCACGCACAACCTGCGCGCGGCGGACAAAGAGGCGATGTACCTCAAGACGAATCAATTTCACCTCGCGCAATTCGCCTACCTCACGCAGCGCATGAAGGAGATCAAGGAGGGTGAGGGCACCCTGCTTGATAACTCGATCCTGATGCTGGCCTCGAGCCTGTTCGACGGCGACGCCCATAGCGCGGACCAACTGCCGATCCTGCTGGCCGGGAAGGGCGGCGGCTCGTTGCGGACCGGTCGGGTGCTCGACTACCTCGAAGCCGGCGACGAAAACCGCCGCGCGTGCAGCCTGCACCTCTCGCTCATGGATCGCATGGGGGTGAGGCTGGATCGCTTCGGCGACGCGAACACGCGCCTGGCCGGCTTGTGAACATCACTCCCGAAGGCATTTTTTTCGTGTCTGCGGTGTGTTCCGTGGCGACCTCCCAAGCCGTGAGCATGCAATGAAGGGTGGAGCCCGATGTCCCCATCGGGCTGATTGGAGCGCGAACGGTTCAAAACCCGAAGAGGACATCGGGTTCCACCTTTCAGTGCTCTCGTTTTCAGAGGTGAAACGCACTCCGACTGAATCGATCCGGCGACTGCCTGAATCCGGGTGAGCTGGTCGCTCAGCTTAAACCCCTCCCGGATCCGACCCTCCTGAGAATCCATTTTGATTCCAGAATCTCGTTCCTTCCGTCTGGTCCTGGATGATCAAAATGTGCCCTTCACGCCGAAGCTCCACAGCGCGCCCAGTTGGGTGCGCGTCCGAAATTGGGCATAGGCTGGAGTGTTGGGTCCGGCGGTCTTGCCGTCGATCGGCTGGTCGCGAATGTTTCGCAAATTGGCGAAGAACGAGAGGCTGCGGCGGAAATGGTATTCGCCCAAGAGATCGACCGACATCCTTTTGGACGTCCAGTTGTAGGTGCCGGGCTCGATGCCCTGTCCGGCGGCGACCAACCCGCCGCGCTGCCGTCCGCGATAATTCCAGTTGGCCCGCACGTTGAATTTCTGGCGAGTGAGGCTCAGGCCCCAGCTGCCGCCGCGGGGAATCAGGTTGAGTCCGGTGAAATTGGCGATCGCCGGCCCGGTGGCCCGCATCGCCGTGGCATTGGCGAACGCCTGAACTCCGCGCGCCCAGTGCGGCAGGAAAGTCAGCGCCTGCTTGTAGTTTAGATCGACGCCGCTCATCCGGACCGTCGCGGGGATGTTCTGCTGCGTCGCCGCATCATACGCGCCGTAGATCGCCGGATCCAGGCTGTAGAGCGCGAGAAACTCCGGAGTCACATGAAACGCGGTCGCGCCGAAGAAGTTTTCGAAATCCCGCCGGAACGCGCCGACCGACACCTGGCCGACACCCGCGAAATAATATTCGACGCGCGCGTTCACCGACCGGGCGGTCCAAGGCTTGACCGCGGCGTTGCTGAGACTGATCTGATTGGTCGGGCCCGGCGGTGCGTCGGTGTCGGGCAGGGTGAGAGCGCCCGCATACTGGCCGAGGTCCGGACGGCCGATGGAGCGATAGAGGGCGGTGCGGACGATGAGGTTCTCGCGCAGGTTATAGCTCGCGTTCAAATTCGGGAAAAGCGTGAGAAATTCCCTGTCCGCCCGCGCGCCGCGTTCGATGAGGGTGAGTCGCGCCGTCTCGAGGGCGTTGCTCGTGATCGCCAGCGGCCGGCCGTTGGCGCCGAGCATGGGCCGGCCCGCCGCGTCGCGCCGCACATTGCGCGAGTTGTCGGTGAGCACGGCATGCGCCTCGATGTTGGTCTGCTCGGCGCGCAATCCGCCGACCAGCTTGAGCCGGCGGTCCAGGAACTGCACGTCGCCCCGCAGATAGACGGCGGAGATGAGCTCCTCGGCGCGCTTCGACGAGGTCATGAGCGTCCGATACGCGCCGTTTTCATCGGGCACGAACTGGGTGGGGTTTTTCTGATAAAAGTCCCAGGGTGCCTCCGGGCTCACCCATTGGATCGCGGGCAGGCCGAACGGGCCGGCCGGCGGAGAGAAACTCGCGTCGAGGAAGGGCGCGGCGTGGTCGTCGCCGCCCTGCGGGGCCGTGCTCGTGCGCCCGTCGCGGCCGACGTAGGTGTAGGGCAGGCTGTGGTTGCGATACTGGCGGGTCAGCTGCCGCACATCGAGCCCGGCCTTGAGGGTCACGGGGACGCGGCCATAAAAAGCGCGGCGCAGACTGGCATAGGCGGTGTTCTGGGCGTCGATCGGATTTCTCCGCTGGGCCGTGACCGTGCTCAGGACGTAGTTGTCGATCGAGTACGGATTGAGCGGCGCGCCGGTGGGGCCGTCGGTGACGGTGATGGTGTTGGGCCGCAGATAGAAGATATCGTCGAACGCCACGGTCACGCCCGTGCGCTGGGCGGTGAGGAGATTGAAGAAGCCCTTGTCGACGCCGCGCACGTGGTTGGTCGCGTAGGACAGGCTGGCGCCGGCTTCCGCGTTCCAGAGCGGACCGTCGTGGCGCCAGACCAGCGAGGGCATATAGGTGCGGTTAAGCCGGTCGGTGCCGTTTTCCGTCGTGATCGCCAGCGAGCCCGCGCCGGCCTCGCCGCGGGTCGACGTCGGGGAGAAGCTCAGCACGCGGTTCACGTTGAACGTCAGGCTCCGTTGCATGAGGTCCGACGAGAAGGACGACCACTGGTAGGCGAAGGTGAGGCGGTCGTGAGGCGAGAGCTTGTAATCCAGCGTCAAGCCGAAGGAATGCCGTTCGTTGACGGTGGTGCTGACGCGCGCGATGAACTGCGAGAGGTACGGGCGGTCGATCGTGGTGTTGGGAAAGGTGCTGCCGTTGGTGACGGCGTTCACGCCGCGCCACGTGTTCTGCAGCAGCTCCTGTCCGGCATAAATGCGCGAGGTGCCGGCCGAGAGCGTGAAGCCGAACCGCGCGTTGACCGGCCTGATCCAGGCGAAATCGAACCCGGGGAGAACCTTGCGGGTGGGTTCCCGGCGCGGGCCCGGCGTCCGGTGAAAATCGCGCGCGTTGTCGCGCATGCTCAGGTAGGCGCTGGTGCTGAAGAGCGGGCGGGAGCGGCCGAAGGAGCTCCGCGGCACCACATTGACGGAACCGGCGAGGGCCGAGCCCTGCGACTCCGGCGTGGGCGAATAGGACACCTCGACGCGCGAGGCGTTGTTGATGCCGAGGAAGTCGAGGGAGATCGCGCGACCGGTGGCGCCGACTCCGGTGCTGGCGACGCTGAAACCGTCGATGGTGATCGGCACGTTGCCGGTCGGCACGCCACTGATCGAGACCTCCCGTGCGTTGCCGGCATTATAGTCGATGGTCATCCCCGGCATGAACTTCAGGAACTCGCCCATGTTGGTCTCGGCGATGCTGCCGAACTCCTCGGTGGAGACGACGGTCCGGATGTTCGCGGCGAACCGCTGCTCGTTGATCGCCAGCGCGGCCGCCTCCATCTCGCGCGACTCCGCCACGACGAAGCGGGACAGTTTCACGGTGCCGTCGTTGTGTCCCGGGGTGACTGGAGCTGAGGCGAGATTGAGATGGTGCACGACGGTCTGGCCGGGGGTGACGGTGATCCCGAACGTCTGCACCGGCATCCCGGTGAAGAACACGGTGAGTTTCGCCGGGCCGGGTGGAACGTTGATCAGGTGGTAGGTGCCGTCCGATTCGGTGAACGCCGTGAGCGCGGTGCCCGCGAGGGAGACGCGCGCGTTTTCGAGATATTCGCCGGTGCGCACGTTCTGGACGCGGCCCTCGATCGTGCCGGTGGCGAGCTGCTGCGCCGTCGCCAGGCAGGTGCAGAGGAGAAAGCCGGCGAGGAGCCCGCGTTTCCAACCCACTTCCGGCGCTTGGTGGGGTGCGTGACGATGTTCGGGCCGTGGGCCGTCGCACGCGTGGAGGTCAGGCGAGCTAAAATCAAACTTGTCCGGCGGATTTGGGCGGTGCCCGGATACCAACACGTCGGTGCCGGGTGCACAAGACACCGAACCCGGTCTGGCTTCGCCCGAGAGCAGAAAGCGAAAAGCCCGAACCAGAGCGGGCCGGCGGGCGATGGCGGCAGGCGGCTGAGGAAGATTCATGACGGGGAAGTGCGCCGAAGGTATGCGTGTTTCCGAAAGAGGAATCCGGAACGCGGGGTAGAGGGGATCCTTCATAGCCGCCTCATGTGGCATGGAAAGATCGTTCTTTCCCGGTGAGAAGCACCAGACATGGCCGGTGCCAGCCGTCGGGAGCTGCCCGCCGCACCAGCGGAAATGCGGTGCGTCCGCGGCAATCTGCGCACACCCTCGTAGCCGTGGGCGAGTGGAAGCGAACACTCGATCGAGCGGAACTCGGTGCGTTCCGCCGGATGGAGTGGCGGGCCCGGCCGGAACGATTCGTTGAACGGTGGAGCCCGTTGTCCCCAACGGGCTTTTGGCTGGGCGGTTGGCATGTCCCCGAGCGCGAATGCGGCTGCGACCAAGCGCCGCCCTCCGAAATCGATTGAGGCCGGTGGTGCCCGGTCAGTTCGAAGATCGGGAGATGGGCCCCGCCTGAGCGCCGCGACGCAATTTCCTCGTCCTTCCGCGTCGGGCCCGGCTTCCTCGGATCATTCTATGCGACAACTTCGTCCCCTCGTGGTTTGCGGCGTCATCTTGCTGGTTGCACTCGCCGTTCGCGCCCAACCCACCGCAGCAGGGGCTGCGGCAACTCCCCCGCCGCTGGCGGAGCTGCAGACGGTGGCGGAGCGGAGTGCCTACAAGGCGACGTCGAATTTCGCCGAGGTGAAAACATTTTTAGATGCGCTTGCGGCGGGTTCGAAGCTGGTGCGAGTTTCGTCGCTGGGAAAAAGCGGAGAGGGGCGGGAGATTCCCCTCGCGATTCTGGCGGACCCACCGGTGAGCAAACCGGAGGAGGCCACCAAGAGCGGGAAGTTGCTCGTGTTGTGCGTCGGAAACATCCACGCGGGCGAGGTCGATGGCAAAGAAGGGCTGCTCGCGCTGCTGCGGGACATCGCCGCGAGGCCGCAGGCGCATGTCGAATTGCTGAAGAACGTGATCCTCGCGGTGGTGCCCAACTACAATGCCGACGGCAACGAGCAGATGAGCAAAGACACACGCCCCGGCCAGATCGGACCGGAGGACGGACAGGGCCGGCGCGAGAATGCGGCGGGCCTGGACCTGAATCGTGATTTTGTGAAACTCGAGGCGCCGGAGACGCGCGCGTTGGTGGGTTTTCTCCGGCGCTGGGATCCCGCGGTGGTGATCGACACGCACACGACGAACGGTTCGCACCATCGCTACGTGCTGACCTACGGCGGACCGAAGAATCCGGCGGGTGATCGCGCCATCATCGAATATGTGAACCGGACGCTGCTGCCGGGCGTCGGGGCGCGGATGAAGGAGAAGCACGAAATGGAGACGTTTTTCTACGGGAACTTCGGGCGGAATCACTCGGCCTGGGAGGATTACCCCGATGAGCCGCGTTACGGCGTGCGGTATGTCGGAATGCGCAACCGGATCTCGATCCTCACCGAGGCGTACAGTTACGCGACCTACGAGCAACGCGTGCGTGCGCAGGTCGCGTTCGTGGGTGAGTGCCTGCAGTGGGTGGCGGAGAAAAAAACCGAGATCAAGGCGCTGCTCACGAAGGCCGATGATGCCGCGGTCAAGGCCGGGCGCGAACCGGGCGAGGCGGACACCGTGGCGATTCGATCGACGATGCAGGCCTATGACGACAAGGTGACGGTGCCGGGCTACGTCGAGAAGACCGAGGGCCCGCGCCGGATCCGCACCGAGACGATCAAGGACTATCTGGTCGAGCACCGGGCGAATTTCGTGGCGGCGGCGAGCGTGCGCCGGGCTCACGCGTACGTGCTCCCGGCGTCGGCGAGTGTGGCGATTGAGACGTTGCAGCGTCACGGAGTGCAGGTGGATGAGTTGCGCGAGAGCGTGGAAGTGGACGCCGAGGTCTACCGGGTGGACAAGGTCAGCCGGGCGGAAAAAATGTTTCAAGGCCACCGCACGCTGCGATTGGAAGTCACAGCGCGAACAGAGTCGCGCCAGCTGGAGCCGGGGATGTTCGTGGTGCGGACGAGCCAGAAGCTTGGGGGGCTCGCGAGCTACCTGCTGGAGCCGGGGGCGGCGGACGGGTTGGCGACGTGGAATTGTTTCGATGCGGGCCTCGCCCAAGGCGGCGACTTTGCCGTGGTACGCGTGCTGGCACCGGCGGGGCTTCTGACGGTGGTGGCGCCAGTGCTGGCCGAGGAACGCACGGCACCGCGGGCGATCACGATTGAAGACTGGCAGGGAGCGAACCCGCCGAATCTGGGCGGGTCACCCACCAGCGGGCAGGAGTGGCTGGAGGATGGAGAAAAATTTCGGCAGAATCGCGAAGGCAAGCTGCGGACCCACGACGCGCGTAGCGGGCGGGCCCTGACGGCCATTGACCTGGACGCCGTGGCCAAGGCGCTGGCGGCTCTGCCGGCGATCGGGGAGAAGGCGTCGAAGGCGGTGGCGGAGCGCGCCCGCTGGAACGAGGAGCGGACGGCGTTTTTCGCGGAGCACGAGAATGATCTTTATTACTGCGCGGTCGACGAATGGCGCGTGCGCCGACTCACGAGCACGCCGGAAACGGAAGAGATTCCGTCGTTCAGCCCGGACGGCAGTTTCGTCGCCTTCGTGCGCCGGAATGATCTGTGGGTGGTGGACGTGGCGACCGGCAGCGAGCGGGCGCTCACGACCGGTGGCACGGATACGCTGCGCCATGGCAAGGCCGCCTGGGTGTATTTCGAGGAGCTCTTCGGACGCTCCTGGAAAGTCTACTGGTGGTCTCCGGATTCCACGCGCCTGGCTTATCTGGAGACGGACAGTGCGTCGGTTCCGAAGCACGCGATCGTGAACAACGCGCGGATCCAGCAGGGCACCGAAACCACGGCGTATCCCAGGTCCGGCGAGTCCAACCCGCGGGCGAAAGTGTTTACCGTGACGGTGGCGGGCGGAACCCCGGCGGAAATCGATCTGACGGGCTACACGCCCGACAACATGCTGGTGACGCTGGTGGCCTGGAGGCTGGATTCCTCGGGCGTGGTGGTGGGCGTGACCAACCGCGTGCAAACGTGGCTGGACCTGGTGGCGGCGCCCGCGGCAGGTGGCGCCGGGAAAGTTTTATTCCGCGAGACGACGGCAGCGTGGGTCGGGGACAGCCCGCTGCTGCGATTCCTGAAGGACGGATCATTCTTGTTCGCGTCGGAACGATCGGGCTGGAAGCACCTGTATCATTACGACAAGGACGGGAAGCTGCTCCGGCAGGTGACCAGCGGGGATTGGGAATGCCGGGAAGTCGCCCGGGTGGACGAGGCCGAGGGCGTCGCGTTCGTCATGGCGACGAAGGACAATCCGCTCGGGGCGGACCTGTACCGGGTGAAGCTGGACGGCTCGGAAATCAAGCGGCTGACCCACGAAAGCGGGGCGCACCGGACGTCGGTTGCGCCCCGGGGGGATCTTTTTGTCGATTCATGGTCGAGTCGCGAGCGACCGACCCAGGTGGCGTTGCGGTCGCTGCAGGATGGTGCGGTGGTGCGGGTATTGGATACCAATCCGGTGCGGGCGCGGGAGACGTTCAAGCTGGCCGAAAGCACCCGGCATCAGATCACGACGCCCGATGGATTCGTGCTGGAGGCGACCTTGGTGAAGCCGCCGGACTTTGACCCGGCGAAAAAGTACCCTGTTTGGTTCATGACCTATGCGGGGCCGCACGCCCCGGTCGTGAGCGACAGCTGGAGTGGGTCGGGCCCGGGGCGCGTCCTGGACCAGGCACTCGCGACGGCGGGGATTCTCGCCTTTCGGGCGGACCCGCGCAGTGCCAGTGGCAAAGGCGCGGTTTCGGCGTGGACCGCCTACAAGCGGTTTGGGCAGGGGGAACTCAAGGATATCGCGACAGCCCTCTCGTGGTTGACGGCCAATCCGTGGGCCGACGCGGCGAAGGTCGGGCTGGCGGGCCACAGTTTCGGCGGGTACATCACGGCCTACGCGATGACGCACAGCAAACTCTTCGCGGCGGGGATTGCCGGCGCTCCCGTGACGGACTGGCGCGAGTATGATTCGGTGTACACCGAGCGGTACATGCTGACGCCGCAGGAGAACCCGGAGGGCTATAAAGCGGGGAGCGTGCTCGAGGCGGCCAGGAATCTGCACGGCCGGCTGCTACTCGTCCACGGGATGATCGACGACAACGTGCACGTGCAAAACAGCGTGCGGCTGATCCAGGCGCTCCAGGAGGCGAACAAGCCGTTCGAGCTGATGTTGTATCCGGAATCGCGGCACGGCATTGCGGGGCGACACTACCGGCAGGTGCAGGCGGATTTTATCTTCCGGACGATGTTGGGCCGGAGTGCGCCGGTGGCGGCGGAAGCCCCGGCGGCGGGGGCGCCAGGGGATGCGCCGCGGCGACGACAGCGGCCGTGAGGGTAGGGCGGGGTCAATCCGGCGGTCGAAGGTGGCGACGCGCCCGACGCGTTTTTCGGCAAGGGAGTGAAGGTAGATCCCGGTGAGACCTTTGGAGGCGGATTTTCCGGAGAAAGCCCTGCTTGGCTCTCGATGACAGGTCGAGGGGCTCCATCTGGCCACGGTGTGCCAAGGCCAGGAAGCTGCGGGAAGTTACGGGTTAAGCGGAGCATTCTCGTCCGTGGTTTGGAAAATCTTCCTGCCTTATTCCGGCAACTCGTTGTCGAGAAATCGCGGCGCGGATTCCGGAAGTGCACAACCTGCGCAAGGCTTGCCTCGGGGTAGCCAGGCGAAAGGCGAGTGTTCACTCGTTACGCCTCAGTGACCTCTGTGACCGGGCGGTTCGATTCGTTCGGTGGCGGTGGCCGCGGTGCGAAATCTTCAAGTTCAGAACCGCCCGGTGACGCCGGGCTTGAAGGTCGTGCCGGCGCCCGAGGCATAGGACGGAATTTCGCGGTCGAAGGCATGGACGAAATCGTTGGCGACATCGTCCCTCGTCAGGTTGTACACCCGGATGAAGTTCAAGTAGCGCCGGCTGAAATCATGCTGAATCTCGCGGTCGACCAGCAGGCGCGCGTGTCGATCGACGTCGAGCCCACCCGAGCCGGGCAGCGCGCCCATCACCACACTTTGAGTCTGAGTCCGCTGGCCCCGGGATTCTCGAACGGGCCGGCGGTTGGCTTGGTGGCGTTTCGTTTTTCTCCGAAATAATCGGCGTCCACCGTTACGGGTGATCCGTCGGGGTTTTCGAACGGGAGGTTTGGAATCCGGGCGTGGCCGAGGAGGGCGGTGTTCACGGGCAACGTCGCGGCTCTCGCAAGGTTCGCGCCGAAATCGAAGTTCAGATAGACCCGGTCTTCGACTTCCTCGAGTTTGATTTGCGGGCTCTGCTCGGAAAGCACGACGGGGCTGGCTTCCTCGCGGTATGGGCGCGCGCCGTGGTAGAAAACATTGCCGCCGGTCCGCAGCGGAAACTCGCGGGTGTCGTACACCCACAAACCGTAGCCGGTGGCGCGCTGGGGATTGGGGTCGGGCTGCGAGGACGATCCGTCGCCGCTGGTGGCGGAGACGAGGACGTTGTTGTAAAAGCGATTGTCGCCGCCCGGGATGTTGCTCCGGCCGGCGACGGCGGTCGAATGCGAGTGGTGGTACGGAGTGGAGCGTTTGAGTTCCTGGCGGGCGACGATTCGCCCCGTGATGAGATTGTGGGCGTAGGCGCCGCCCTGTGACCAGTCCTGCAGACTGAGGTCGGAGAGGAAGAGGTTGTTGTCCACGAGGAAGGGCCCGTGGTTCACCTCGACGAAGAGATCGTCGGTCGTGTTGGCATAACAGAGATTGCCGGTGATGCGCGTGCCCTGGGTCATCCAGTCCAGCCACAGACCGCGGCCGGCGTGGTGCACGCGATTCCGCTGGAGGAGGACGTCGATGGCGGCGTGGAGTTTGATGCCCGCCATTTCGGCGCCGGCAAACTGCCGCTTGGCCCAGATGTGGTGGATGTGGTTGTCGGTAATCTGGCTAAAGACGGCGCCGAGACTGCCGCAAATCCCGGTCTGCTCGCAGTTGAAGATCGTGTTGTGGCGAACGACGTGCGAACCGATCGTCGCGCGCGACCAGCCGGCGGCCATCGCGCGATCGACAACCTCGTTGTAGTGCGTCGCGCCGTCCTTGCGCGGATCGTTGGTCCACACGTTGTGGCCGGTGCGGCGATCCTTGCCGAGCGTGATCCCGGAACATTTCGAATCGCTGATGACATTATGCTCGATGATCCAGCCCTTGCTCCAGTGCGTGCCGATCAGGCCGATCTGTTCGGCCGTCGGTGCGGCCCATTGCGTGGCGGCGTGCGCCAGCCGAAATCCCCGCACGGTGAGGTAGTCGCGCCCCGGCTGGTCCGGATAAAAGCAGGTGTCGCGCACGTTGATCTCCACCAGCTCCTCGTTGGGATCCTTGTGGTGAAAATTGGCGTAGAGGTAGGTCTGCCGGTCGTCACTCTCGCAGAACCAGGTCCACGTGGAGCCCTCGCGATCCGCGACGTTTTCCTGGGCGGAGGGATGCAGCACGCGCTCCAGGAGGTGGGTTTCCCAGAGGGATTTTCCGTTGAGATATATTTCCCCGGTGTGGTGGGGCCGTCCCTTGTCGGAGAACCAGTCGCCCTTGATCAAATCCTTGTACGGATTGTACCGGCCGAAGAGTTCATTCGGCAGCGTCGCCTTCCACACTCCGGGCATGAACGGTTTCCAGTCGCGAATCACCTCGGAGCCCTTGATCACCACCGTCGCACCGGCGGCGGCCTGATAAACAATGCGCTTCGCGTCCGACTCGCCTCCGCGGGGCGGCGTCACGCGCTCGCGATACGTGCCGGCATGCACGGTGACGACGTCGCCCGGCTGGGCGGCCCGGGCGGCGGCGGAGATGGTGCGCAACGGTCGCAGCGCGGTGCCGTCGGCGGCGTCGTCACCTTTGACGGCGACGTGAATTTCACGGGCGGCGAGGAACTGCGCGAAGGCGACCAGGGAGAGTACCGTGATTGGGTTTTTCATGCGTACGGGATTTGAGTTCGTTGGCCATCGCGTCAAAGACTACAGCTGCAGGGGCCGGGCGATTCTTTCTTGGCGGGAGCGGCGCTGACGAAGCCGCGCCCTGCGACTCCGCGGACAAGGGGATTCTGAACTTCTTCTCATGTTCTGCGCGGAGTTCCGACCTTGACCAGCACCACTCCGCGCCGCCGCACCTCGGCTTTGAATTCGGTGGCGAACTTGCCGAGGTCCCGGTGTTGCCAGACGTCGCGCACGGCTTGCGTCCCCCCAAGGCCGGCCTCGCTCCACTTCGCCGACACGGAGAGAGACGTTTCGCCGGAGTTGCAGAGGCCGATCGCCTTGGTGCCGTCGGCGAGATCTTTGATGAGGAGAAACGCCTCCTCCCCGAGCCGCACGACGCGGGCGCATTGCCCGAGGGGATCCTGATTCACGGCGATCACCTCGGGATTGCAGAGGACGTTGAGGGTGAATTCGTCAATCCGGCTCAGGTCGCCGCTGAAAAAGAGCGGCGAGGCCATGAGCGCCCAGAGTGACATGAAGGAGTACTGTTCCGTGGGGGTAAGGCCGCACGGCTCGGGCAGTCCTTCGCCGCGGGCCTGACCGATGTAGCCGATCTGAATATAGTCGGGGTCGTTCCACGCGCCGGGCTTTTGCCAGTCGCGGTGTTCGCAGTTTTTCAAGGCCACTTCGAAAATGCGGTCGAGTTCGAAGCCGAGATCGCCGGCGGTGCGCCAGGAGTGCCCGCCAACCTCCGCGCCCCATTTCCAGACATCACCCATCCCGTACTGGCAGAGATTGAAGACCATGTCGCGCGGCTGTTGCCGCAGGAGATCGCCCATGAGGCGGTACGGCCGCTGCATTTCCTCCAGCGGAGTCGGCTTCGGGACGACACCTCCGTAGCTGCACCAGTCGTACTTCAGGAAATCGAAGCCCCATTCGGCGAACAGCCGCGCATCCTGCGCCTCGTGCTGGTAGGTGCCGGCGAAGCCGGCGCAGGTCTTTGGGCCGGGCGACGTGTAGAGCCCCGCCTTCAGGCCCCGCGCGTGGATGTAGTCGGCGAGTCCCTTCATGTCGGGAAAATGAGCGTTGGAAAGCAGCCGGCCGTGGGCGTCGCGGAACGGTCCGATGCGCTGCGCGTCCGGCTTGCGGCGCGCGTCGGCCTCGGCGTTCATCCAGCAGTCGTCGATGTTCACGTAGTCGTATCCCACGTCAGCCATCCCGGTGCGGATCATGATGTCGGCCGCTTCGCGCATCATCGCGGCGGTGATCCGGTTGTAGTGGGCGTACCAGTGATTCCAGCCCAGCTGCGGCGTGAGCGAGAGCGTGTCGCCGCTGACGAGCTTGAAAGCGCGGCTGGCCTGGCCGGCGGAGTTGCGGGCGGTGAACGTGAGCGCATACTCGCCGCGTGGTGGCGTCGTGCCGGTGATGATACCGGTGAGGGGATCGAGTTTGAGGGTGGCCGGGAGATTCCGAACCGCGAACGTCATCGGTCGCGTGCCCTGCGCGGGAATGCGATGGAGGAAGGGGTGGCCCGGGCGGGCACCGTAGACGACGGGCCCGTTGAGGCGCGGCACCGGTCCCGGCTGCGGCGTGAGCAAGTACGGAGCCTCAGATGGGATCACGTGCGGCGCGGGCCTGGCGCCGCTGCACGAAAATTGCGCGTTGGCCCAGTTGGCGTGATCGTGGTTCAGGCCGTCGCCGCCGTCCGTGACGAGCAATTGCAGCGTCTTCACGCCCCGCAGATCGACGTTCACCGGCTTGGCCGCCTGGCCGCGCTTCATCGTGCCGGAGTTGAAGACGCGCTTGCCGTCGGCGATGACTTGGAAAACCACCGAGCCGGAGCCGCCGGCCGCGTCGTCGACGCCGACGTTCGCCGTGAAATTCTCGCTCCCGCGGTTGAGCCGGAGGCGGTAGGTGGAGGTGGCGTGGGTGCCGACGCCGCGCGCGTACGGCTGGCCGGCGATCGTGAGCGGCCGCTCGGTGACGGAGCGGTTGACCTGGGGCCGGCCCCAACCCTGGCGCATTGCCGTGAGGTCGAGTGCGTCGAGCCAGATGGTTTCAGCGGCGGGGAGGCCGGCGGTGGCGAAGCCGAGCGCGCAACTGAAAAGCGGGGCGAATATTCGATTCATGGTGGCGGCGGAGGAGAACTGACGCTCCGTATTTGGAGATCGGAGAGCCCGCCTCAGCCACCTTGAATCTGGTGCTTTGGGAAAGTAGAAGCAGCCCCACGCCCCGGCAGCAGGTGAACTTCGCGACATCCGCCTTGCCGAACCGCCGTCCGCTCGCGACGCTCCGCCGGTTCCAGCATGACCGTACCACCCACTCCAATTTCGCGCGCGGTGTTCCTCAGCTACGCGTCGCAAGACACGGAGGCCGCGCGGCGGATTTGCGAAGCGCTGCGCTCCGCGGGCGTGGAAGTCTGGTTTGACGTCGACGGAGGCTTGGAGCACGGCGACGAGTGGGACGCGAAGATCCGGCGGCAGATCAAGGAGTGCGTACTCTTCATACCGCTGATTTCCGCCAACACGCAGGCCCGGCACGAGGGCTATTTCCGGGTGGAGTGGGATCTGGCCTCCGAGCGCGCGCAGGCCATCGCCTCGGGCGTGGCCTTTATTTTGCCCATCGTGATCGATGAGACCAGCGAGCCCGCCGCACTGGTGCCGGATCGTTTTCGGAAAATGCAATGGACGCGGCTGCCCGGCGGCGACGTGACGCCCGAGGTGCTGGCGCGGCTCCTGAAGCTGTGGTCGCACCGCACGGGAACGCTGGCCCACCAGACGGCGCGGGCCGCGGAATCGCAGCCGAGTCGCGCGCCGACCAATCCCGCCTTTCTGTCCGGGCGCCGGCTGGCGGCCATCTTGTTCACCGACGTGGTCGGGTATTCGCAGCGGATGCAGCGGGATGAAAACGGGACGCTGTCGCTGGTGAAGGCGGATTTTGCCGTGATGCGCGATCACTGCACCGAGCATGGCGGTGAGGTGCTCAACTCGATGGGGGACGGGCTCCTGCTCTGCTTTCCGAGTGCGGTGCAGGCGGTGACGTGTGCGTTGCAGATCCAATCCGAATTCGGCCAACGCCGCGCGACCTTGCCTCCCGAGCGGGCGCTGGAGCATCGCATGGGGATCCACATCGGCGATGTGATCCAGCAGGACGACGGCGGCGTGGCGGGCGACGGCGTGAACATCGCCGCGCGGCTCGAAGGCAAGGCCCCGGTCGGCGGCGTGTGCGTCAGCCAGATGGTTTACGACACCGTGAACGGCAAGGTGCCGATGCAGGCGGTCTTTGGCGGGCCGGAGATGTTCAAGAACATTACGAACCCGATCCCGATTTGGCACCTCGCGCCGGTGGGGGGCGCGACGCCGTCGCGCCCGCCGATGCCCGTGGCGCAACGAGTGCGGCGTTCGCTGACGCTGCCCGTGGCTGCCGCCGCCGTCGTTCTCGCGGCGGGCGGATATTTCTTGCTGAAGCGGCCGGCGGAGCCTGCGCCGGTCCCGGCGTCGACCGCGAGTACGGCGGAAAAGAAACCGCCGTCCGCGCCCGCCGTGCCGGCGGCGAGCGAAAAGTCCCTCGTCGTTCTGCCGCTGGATAATCTGAGCCCCGATCCCGAGGTCGTGTATTTTGCCGACGGGATGCACACCGAAATCATTTCCACCCTGCAGGGTCTCCCCGGCTTGAAGGTGATTTCGCGCATGTCAGCGCTCACGTTCAAGGGCTCGAAGGCTCCGCTCGCCAAGATCGCGCAGGAGCTCGGGGTCGCCAACGTCATAGTCGGTACCGTGCGCCGCGAGAAGGACACGGTTCGCATCCAGCTCGAGTTGCGGCGGGCGAGCGACGAGGCGCTCCTGTGGTCGCTGCCAAAACGAGACCGGACGATGACCGAAGTGCTCGCGTTGCAGAGTGAAATCGCCGACGAGGTGGCGCGCCTGCTCCAAGCGCGCGACGCGCGGGGCATGCTGGCCACCGCGCGGTTTATGACGAAGAGCCCGCAGGCCTACGATCTTTATCTCAAGATGCAAAATGTGTTCTGGGCGGGGATCCGCCAGGCAGGGCCCGCCCAGACGACTGCGCTGCTGGAATCGGCCCGGTTCGGGCAGGCGGCGCTCGAACTCGATTCGACCTTTGTGTCGGCGGCGCAGCAGCTCGGCCACAATAATGTGATGCTCTACGACCAGGCCGGCGATCCTGCGCAGCGCGCGACCTACAAGACCGAGGCACGGCGGTGGGCCGAGACGACCTCGCGCCTGGCTCCGGGCGGCGCTGGTGACTCGGCCTTGCTCCACTACCACGTGAAAATCGAGCGCGACTTTCCCCGCGCGGTGGCCTTGGGGGAGAACGGCGTGCGCGTGCAGCCCAACGACTCGGCGATGTGGAATTTTTACGGGATCGCGCTGCGCCGGATCGGGCGGCTCAGCGAGGCGGTGGTGGCTGGGCGCCAGGCGATTGCCGTGGATCCACGCCTTCCGCCGCAGGTGGCTAATTTATTTATTTACCTGAGCTTCCTGCGACGCGGCGAAGAGGCGGTGGCGGCGATTGCCCGGTTTGATTCCCTTGTGCCTGTAATCCCAAATATCGGCGTTCGGAACTTTGCGGTTCGGAGCCGCTTTCAACTGTTTGGAACAATGCCGCCGGATCTCACTTACATGACTGCGCCGGACCAAGCCGACTGGCTGTGGCGGATGCGCAAGACCGAAGCGTTGCTCGCCTTGGTCGAGAAGGAGCTGGCCGGCAGCGGCCAAAGCCCGGTCGCGCGTTTCACCCTCCAATTGCGGCGCAGCGATGCCTTGCGGCAGAAGGGTGACACCGGCGGCGCGACCGAGGCGGCGCAGGCGGCACTCGCCGTCGCCGAGGAACTCAAGCGAGACGCCGCTACCAAGGAGACCGAGATCGAGATGATGCTGGCTGAAGATCTCTTTCTCCGCGGCCAGGTCGACGAGGTGGTCGCCAACGACGCGGAGATCGGGATGATGCTGGCCGAGGCGTTGGTTCGCCTCGGTCGGGCGGATGAGGCGGTGACGGCGGCACGACGGGCCGTCGAATCGATTCCGGAAGCGACGGAACTGGCTGGGCGCATGAGACTTGAAGGGCAGTTGGCCGGCGTGTGCGCGCAAGCGGGTCGCGCGAAGGAATGCTTGGAACTGCTTGCGAGGGTGCTCCGGTTCCCCAGTGGCCTCACGGTGCCGATGTTGCGCGTTGAGCCGAGGTGGGACCGCGTCCGCGAAGAGGCCGGCTTTAAAGCACTGCTGGCCGATCCGAAGAATTCGGCGCCGCTGTAAAAGGGCGTCGAAAAGTCCCGTCTACGACGTGATGCGGGCTGGCCGGTTTCGGAGGGCGCCGCTTTGTCGGCGCCGTTGCGTCGGTCTCTCCACACGGCTGCGACAAAGCGCAGCCCTCCGAGTTTGTGTGTTTGCGATGCGCTGTGAGCTGGGTGGAAGCGGAACTACCAGCATGCCGAGACCTTCCAGTGTGCCGACCGCAAAGTAGCGTGACAAGTAGCGGCGAGTGCCAGCGAGTGGAGCGCGCCGGTGGTCCACTCGCTGGCGCTCGCAGCTACACGTCACGAAAGTTATTGGTCGCGCCACTAGTAGGGACAGGCCGATTTCGCCGGGCACCAGCGGTGCGGGAAGACGGGCCAATAGGGACAGGCCGATTTCGCGGGGCTCCGGCGGAACCACGCCGATTGCCACGGACCTTCCTTGAATGAGGCCATGAACAGGATGCGACCCGACCCAATCTTGCCCGACTTCACCCGATGAGCGACTCCAACATCTTAGATCCGCCAGTGGGTGAGGGGCGTCGGCTCGCCGCCATCGTGTTCACGGACGTGGTGGGCTATTCGGCGCGGATGCAGCGGGACGAGACGGGCACACTCAAGCTGGTGAAGGCGGATTTCGCGTCGATGCGCGAGTGTTGCGCAAAGCACGGGGGCGAACTGCTCAACTCGATGGGCGACGGGCTGCTGCTCTGTTTCGGCAGTGCGGTGCAGGCGGTGACGTGTGCACTGCAGATCCAATCTGAGTTTGGCAAGCGTCGCGCCACGCTGCCGCCCGAGCAGGCGCTGGAGCATCGCATGGGCGTGCACATCGGCGACGTGTTTCGGCAGGAAACCGGCGGTGTGGCCGGCGACGGCGTGAACATTGCGGCGCGGCTCGAAGGCAAGGCTCCGGTGGGCGGCGTGTGCATCAGCCAGATGGTTTACGACACGGTGCACGGCAAGGTGCCGATGAAGGCCGTGTTCATCGGACGGAGGTGTTCAAGAACATCACCAATCCGATTCCGATCTGGCACGTCGCGGCGGAGAGCAGCCCGACGCCGACGCGACCGCCGATGCCGGTCGCCGCGAAGCCGGCCGCTGGTCGCAGGTGGCAAGTCGCGGTCACCGCGGCGGCCCTGGCTCTGGCTGCGATCGCCGTCTGGCTCTGGTCGCAGCGCGCTGGGGGCCCGGAAGCGGCGACCGGTGTCGGCACCGCAAAAGTCCCTGCGACTCCGAAGTCGGAAACGCAAAAACTGGTCGATCGGGCCCGCACCCTCTTTACGGAAAGCAACGTGATCAAGTCGAAGCTCGACGCCGCCGTGGCGGTTGCCGAACAAGCCCTCAAGCTCGAGCCGACCAACGCCGATGCCCTGGCGATCGCTAGTCAGCTTGATTCGCACCTTTTGATGTGGGGAAAAACGTCCGAGCGTTCTTCCCGCGCCCGCAACCGCTCGGAGCAAGCCACCAACCTCGCCCCGGAGGGCATCGAGCCACGCATTGCGCGGGCCTGGTTTCTCGTCGTCGGGTTGGGGCAGCCGCAATCGACTGCCGCCGAGGCCGATTTGCTCAAGCTGCGCCAGCAGTTGCCGGATGACTGGCGGGTCTGCTGGCTCATTGCACGTTTGCGGGAAAGTCAGGGCAGGTTGGAAGAGTATGTCGAGATTCTCGGGAAGGGTGAAAAAATTGCGGGATGGGCGATCGTCTGCCTGTCACAAAGAGCCATCGGCATGAATTATCTCGGCCGCTACGCGGAAGCCGAGCAAACCATCGACCGCTCCGTGACGGGGGATCCCCAAGCCAACTGCCTGGCGTTCAAAGCTACCATGGAACTGGCCTGGCGGGGCAACCTCGCTGGCGCGCTGGCGACCGCCAGCAAGATGGCGGTGACGGATCAATTCGACCACATCGGCATGGCGACGTTTGAGCGGGTGTATCGCTGGCGGCGCGAGCCCGCCAACGTCGTGAAATTCCTGTCCCAAGACGCTCGGGAATGGATCGAATGGGATGTCGGGGCGCCGAAAGCCGCCCTGCGAGGCGAAGCCTATCATGCGCTAGGCCAGCCCGATTCGGCCCGCGAAGAGTGGCAACTCGCGTTGAAGCAGATCGAAGCGCGCCTCGCGGATACCCCGAACGACCGCAACTTGCTCGAGTGGAAAGCGTAGCTTTTGGCCCGCCTGGGCGAGCGCGTTTCGGCGCAAACACTCTGGAAACGAACCCTCGCGCTGCCGGATGTGTCGCGAGACATGTATTATTTCGAGAAGATTCAATTGCTGGGGACCGACGACGAAATCATTACCGAGCTGGAAAAACGCGCGGAGCGCCCGCCCGCTCTCGCCGCTGGCGTCAGGGCTCCGGTCCCGAATCTCACCTGCATTTTCATCAGCGCCGCCGATCTGCGGCTGAACCCGGCCTGGGATGGGGTACGCGCGTTGCCGCGTTTCAAGGCGCTGCAGGCAAAGCTCGACAAGGATCCGCGCTTCTCGCCGATCGCCGCAGCAGTCGCGAAATAAGGTCTGCGGGGCAGGGACCGACCTCCGGGCGGTCCGCGGCCCGCGCGGAGAGCGGGCCCCACCTCAAGACGGCTGCATTCACTTCACGCCCAAGGTCGTCAGGAATTTCGGTTCGCGGCGCGCCTGGGCCACCGCCTCGAAATCCGCGGCGAAGGCGAGCAGCCGCGCCTCGGTCCACGCGGTGCCATAAAAAGAAATCCCCACCGGCAGGCCGCCATGTTCACCCGCCGGCACGGTCACGCTGGGATAACCCGCGACCGCCGCAGGCGTCGTGCTGGTGCCGGGCAGGGTGTCGCCATGCGTCAGATCCGTCAGCGAACCGGTCGCCTGGGCGCGCACGAGCCGAAACCGGTGAAGCGGACATGGCTTCCGAAGCCGGGTTCATCGGAGAAACGCCCGCTGGGTATTCCGGCGGTGCGGGCTCGCATTGTACAAACGGCACTGCGGATGGTGTTGGAGCCGATTTTCGAGCGCGAATTTGCGCCTGGGAGTTTTGGTTTCCGGCCCGGCCGGGGGTGTCAGGGTGCGATTGACCGGGTGGAGCAATTGCTCGCAGAAGGGTACACCCACGTGGTGGATGCGGACCTGAAAAGCTACTTTGATACGATCCCGCACGAGCGCTTGCTTGCGTGGGTGAAGACCAAGGTGGTGGACGGCCGAATCCTCGAACTGGTGCGTTGCGCGGACGACTTTGTCGTCCTGTGCCGCACGCGGGAACAGGCTGAAGAGGTGTTGGCCACGGTCCGGCAGTGGACCGCGTCGGTCAGGTTTCATTACACCCGCAAAAGACGCGGCTGGTCGACATGTCCCAGCCGGGAGGATTCGACTTCCTCGGCTATCACTTCGAACGCGAGGGCAAACGCTGGCCGCGGGAGAAGAGTATGACGGGCATCAAACAGAAGGTGCCTGGGCTGACCCATCGCACTTGTGGGGTCGGACTCAATGAGCTGATTGCGAGTGAACTCAATCCGGTGTTACGAGGATGGTATGGTTACTTCTGGCGGAGCAATCGCTGGACGTTTAGTGGACTCGACGCTATGTGCGCGGGCGCTTGCGCGGAATCCCGCGCAAACGCCAAGGCGGACGCGGTCGAGGTCGAGGCAGTGACCATCAGCGCTGGTCCAACCGTTACTTCGCCAACTCAAATTGCTCAGCCTGGAGCAACTTTGGGCAGAGGCACACACAGTCCCTTCACGGGGTACTCACCAACTGGAGAGCCGGATGCGGTAATTCAGCCAGTCCGGTTCGGAGGGAGGGGCGGGTTCTATCCCCGTCCCTACCCCTATCTTCGGTTGCGTTGCCGCGTTGGGAAATCTTCGGGCGACAGGTTTCGGCAAATGCCTCGGGGCTTGCAGCGGGGTTCTCTACTCTGGTCGACACGAGTTGTTGGGTCGAACAAAGGGAGAGGCCTGTAGCAGCCGGGCGATTTGTGTGATCATGGCCCAAGGGAAACAGGCACCTCGCAGGGCGTCGAATTCTCACCAACCGAAACTCCGCTTCATCTTCAGCGGTTGGTAAAGATCGCTGGAGAGTTCCTGGAGGAAGCGGCTCGGGCTTTGCAGCATGGCGGGTCCGCCCTTGGTGTTAACTTTCGGGAAACACAGGTACAACTCGTCGCGCGCGCGGGTGACCGCGACGTAAAACAGCCGGCGTTCCTCCTCGACGTCGCCGGCCTCGATCGCGCGGCGGAGCGGAAAACTACCGTCAGCCAGGCCGATCAAAAACACCGCGGCGAATTCGAGCCCCTTCGCCTGATGCACCGTGGTGAGCCGGAGGGCGTCAGCGTCCGGATCGGCGGAGCGATCACTCGTTTCGCCGTTGAGCAGCATGATTTGCGCGAGGAGTTCCTGCATGTCTTCGTAACGGCTGGCGAAACCGATCATCGATTTAAGATCGTCGAGCCGGGAGACGTAGTTCGCGTACGCGCCTTTCAGGTAGTCTCCGTACCAGCCGTCGATCGCGATTTCGACGGCGTTGTGGGGCTTCATCGTGCGCATCATGTCCCTCACCTGCTGGAGCGACGCGACGAACGCCGGCCATTCCTCCTTCGCGTCCTTTGGCACCTTGGAGGAGACATCGTCGGTGCCGAGGGCGTTGACCAGATCCTGTTGCATCAGCCGGGCGTGATCGAGGGCGGCGGCGTGGATCTTCTGGGCGTTCTTGTCCCCCACCTTGGGCAGCAGCACCGCGATGCGGTTCCACGCGGCGGTGTCGCCGGGATTGTAGACGAAGCGCAGCAGCGCCACGAGGTCGCGAATGTGCGCCTGCTCAAAAAAGCGCACACCGCTGGTGATTTGATAGGGAATCTGCAGCCGGGCGAGCTCGAGCTGCAGGTCGAGGGCGTGAAAATGCGCGCGGTAGAGAATGGCGATGTCGCGCAACGCGCAGCCCTCGTCGACCAGGCCGCGGACGCGCTGGACGATGAACTGGGCCTGCTCGCGTCCGTCCATGGTCTGGACGTAAAAGGGCTTTTCGGAATTGGCCCGGTGGGGGCGCAGAACTTTCTCGAAGGCGCGCCCCTTGGGTTGCGCGAGGAGCACGCCGTTGGCGAGCGCGAGAATCTGCGGGGTTGAGCGGTAGTTGGTCTCGATGCGGTGAATCTGCGTCTCGGGATGGCGGTCGGGAAAGGTGAGGATGTTTTCGACGTTGGCCCCGCGCCAGGTGTAGATGCACTGCGCGTCGTCGCCGACCGCCATCACCCGGTGATGGGCGCCGATCAGATCGACGATCTGCGACTGGATCGTGTTGGTGTCCTGGTATTCGTCGACGAGCACGTGCCTAAACCGGTGGGTGAAATATTCCGCGGTCGCGGGCGATTTCCTGAGAAGATCGAGCCAGTGCTCCAGCAGGTCGTCATAATCGAGGACGTTGGCCGCGCGTTTTTTCTCGGCGTATTTTCGGGCGAAGAGCGGCACGCGTTCGCTGACCGCCTCGTGCTGCGGGAAGAAACGCTGGATGGTCTCGCTGAGCGGCAGCTGGGTGTTGCGCGACATCGAGATGATGGCGTGCAGCGGACCGGGCTTGGGGTGGGTTTTGTCCTTGAAGAATCCCCGGTCGGTCTCGTCGACGGCGTCGCGCAGCACACCCTCGGACTCGTCGGCGTCGAGGATGGTGAACGAGCGGGGCAGCCCGATGGTCTCGCCGTGCATCCGGAGGGAGCGGTGGCCGATGCTGTGGAATGTGCCGCCCCAGAAGCGCCCCGACTCCACGCCGGTAAGTTCATGCACGCGGTGGAGCATCTCCTTGGCGGCCTTGTTGGTGAAGGTGAGGAGCAGGATTTCGCCGGGACGCACGCCCTGGGAGAGCAGATAGGCGACGCGGTAGGTGAGGGTGCGGGTCTTGCCCGAGCCGGCGCCGACGAGGACGAGCAGGGGTCCGGGTTCCGCGGTGACGGCCGCGAATTGTTCGTCGTTAAGCTGAGCGCGAAAGTCGATCGGCGGGAAACCGTGCGGCGTCGAGTGTGGGTCCAGCGTGAAATCCATGAAGTCGGGAGTGATGGCCGCAAAATTGAATGATGGGTGCAAGGTTTTCACTGCGCGAAGACCCAAATAAGGATTTTGCCGAGCAAAAAGCGGGCGCAACTGCAGAGTTCACCGTGACAGTGGGAAGGAGGGGCGGTTTCCCAACCGCCCAAATACGGTCGGCCGACGCTTCCTCGGCGGTTGGGAAAGCGCCGCTCCCTGAGGAAGGATCAAAATTCTCGCAGCAATGCACGATGCGGACGGATCGCAGCGCACACTCATGAATTTTTTTCCGGGGAAATATCCGTCCCCCGACTTGTCCGGGGAGCGACTTTGTCGCGGTTAGCCCCTACGAAGTCGGCCCGACCGGACGAACCCCGACCAAGTCGGGGTTCGGGTTAACGGTCAATTCGTAGATGCACTCGCATTTGACCTCTTGGAAAACTCGCGGCTGGCGCGATTGATGGGATACGATATGGTTCCGTCCATGAGGACTTTCCTGACCACCGTTGCCTGCGCCGTCGTCGCCGCCATCACTGCCCCCGCCCAGCCAGCGCTCACCATCTACAACCAGGGCTTCGCCGTCGTGCGCGAACGCGTGGCGCTCGACCTCAAGGCGGGTGAAAACTCGGCCGCGTTTGCCGGAGTCACGGCGCAGGTCGAGGCCGATTCGGTGGTGTTGCGCGATCCGACGGGCAAGGTGCCGCTGCGCATCCTGGAGCAGAGCTACCGCGCCGACGTGATGTCCCAGTCGCTGTTGTTGTCACTCAATGAAGGCCGGACGCTGGATTTCCTCGTCCGCGACCAAAACGCCAAAGAGTACACGGTGCACGGCAAAGTCATCCGCAGCGGTCACAATCCCACGGGGGAGCGGATGACTCCCATCATCGAGGTTGACGGAAAACTCCGTTTCTCGCTGCCGGGCGAGCCGCTGTTCCCGGCGTTGGCAGGCGATGGCATCTTGAAGCCGACGCTGGCGTGGAAAATTGGGACGCCGCAGGCGGCAAAATTTGAGGCGGAGCTTGGCTATATCTCCGGCGGGATCAGCTGGCAGGCGGCATACAACCTCGTGGCCCCGGAGAAGGGCGATGCGCTCGATGTGACAGGCTGGGTGACCGTGAGCAACCAGAGTGGAACCATGTTTGAAAATGCCGCGATCAAGCTGATGGCTGGCGAAGTGAATCGCGTGCAGCCAGATCGCCCGATGCCCACGGCCCGGGGCAAGGGGGCGGTGATGATGGCCATGGCCGCGCAGGAGGCGGTGACCGAAAAGGCGTTCGACGAATTTCATCTCTACACCCTGCCGCGCAGCGTGACGCTGCGCGATCGGGAGACGAAGCAGGTGGAGTTCATGCGGGCGACCGGGGTGAAGGCGCCGGTGATTTACGTCTATGACGGCGCGGCGATGTACGGCGCCTTCCATGGGGGCATGAACCGCGACCCAGGATACGGTACGCAGAGCAATAAGAAGGTTTGGGTGATGCGGGAGTTCAAGAACAGCGAGGAGAACAAGCTCGGCCTGCCGCTGCCCAAGGGCCGGCTGCGGTTTTATCGGCGCGATTCCGCCGATGGCCGAATCGAGTTCACCGGGGAAAATGAGCTCGAGCACACCGCGAAGAACGAACTGATCCGGGTGAAGACCGGCGAGGCGTTTGACGTGGTCGGCGAGCGCACGCGCACGAATTTCAACGGCAACAACCGGCAGGACTTCGCGGAGGAGGATTTCGAGATCAGGGTTCGCAACCGCAAGGCGGAGCCGGTGACGGTGCGCGTGGTCGAACACCTGTATCGCTGGACGAACTGGAGCCTCACGCAGAAGTCCGACGCGTTTTCGAAGAAGGACGCGCAGACCGTGGAGTTCAACGTGGCGGTGCCCGCCGACAGCGAGAAGGTCGTGACATACCGGGTGCGCTACGAGTGGCGGTAGGTTTTTGCGCGGCGCAAAAACCTTACAACAAAACCAAATCGTTCCGGTGCACGACCTCGAGGCGTTTGCGCGACGGGTAGAGCGCGGCGAGGTCGTCGCCGTGTTTGCCGGCGAGGGCGGAAATTTCCTCGCTCCCGAACGCCGCCTTGCCGCGGGCAAAGACTTCCTGCTCGGGGCCGGCGATATTGATGATGTCGCCCGCGGCGAATTCGCCGGCCGCGCCGGTCACGCCGACGGCCAGCAGGCTGCGTCCCTGCTCGCGGAGCACGGGAACGGCGCGGGCATTGACGAAGATCGTGCCGGCGGGGCGTTGGAAATAGGCGAGCCAGCGCTTCCTGGCATCCATCGGCAGGCCGTTGGGTACGAAAAATGTGCCGGGGCCGCGGCCGGACAGCAGCCGGGTGATGATCTCGGGTTCGGCTCCGCTCGCGATGAACACGCCGCAGCCCGCCTTCGTGGCCAGCCGGGCCGCGGAGATTTTGCTGATCATCCCGCCGGTGGCGGTCTCGCTCGTGGTGCCGCCGGCCATGGCCTCAATCTCCGGGGTGATCTTTTCGACCACCGGCACAATTTTCCCGGAGCCCTTGAGATCGACGAGCCCGGGCGCGGTGGAGAGAATCACCAGGTAGCTCGCGTGGGTGAGGCTCGCGACCATCGCGGAGAGCGTGTCGTTGTCGCCGAACTTGATCTCGGCGGCGCTCACGGTGTCATTTTCATTGATGATTGGAATGACGCCATAGGCGATGAGCTGGCGCAGCGTTTCCTGCACGCCGAGAAAACGGGCACGCCCGCGGAGATCTTCGTGGGTGAGGAGCACTTGCGCGACTGTCAGGAAGTGCGGCGCGAAGCCGGCCTGCCAGGTCTGCATCAGTCGCGACTGCCCGATGGCGGCGCAGGCCTGCTTCTTGGAAAGTTCCCGCGGACGGCGCTCCAGTTTGAGGGCACCCATGCCGAGGCCGACCGCCCCGGACGAAACGACGATGACCTCGGTGCCCCGGGCCCGCAGCGCGGCGATCTCGGCGCAGACGGCGGCGATCCGCGCCGTGTCGAGCTGGCCGATGCCTGACGTGAGAACGCCGGTGCCGAGTTTTACCACCACGCGTTTTGGATGGGTGGTTGTCAAAGTAACTCTTCCGGGCAAAGCGGGCAGGGAGTTCATTCGCAAAGAGTCCGATACCCCGAAGCTTGTCGAAGAACTTGAGCGCGGTCGAACGGCTTCGGCCTGGATGGCGTAGCTGTGAGCGCCAGCGAGCGGACGGCGGACCACTCGCTAGCGCTCGCAGCTACATCCATGCGGCGATCAATGTTTGGCACGTGTGGGATTGTTCAAATGCCCGGGGCTTGGCCCTGGGATGGTTGCCGGGCTATCCTCCTGGCGCAACCACGCGGAGCGTGGCAAAAGCCCGGGAAGCGAGGATCAAAAGTAAGGACTTTGCGCCGCGCAAATTCCTACACGGTCAGCAAATCTTTCTCCTTGTGCGCCAGGTGGGAGTTGATGTCGGCGATGGACTTGTCGGTCGCCGTCTGGATCTCCTTCTCCAATCGTTTCAACTCGTCTTCGGGCAGTTTCGCTTTCTTGGCGTGTTCGATGGCGTCGCGCCGGACATTGCGCACATGGACGCGGCCTTCCTCGGCGAGCCGGTGGGCGTTCTTGACGAAGTCCTGACGGCGTTCGCGGCTCATGTCGGGCAACGGCACGCGAATCACCTTGCCGTCCGGGATCGGGTTGAAACCGAGGTTGGCGTCGATGATTCCCTTGGTGATCGCCTTCGAGAGCGTGGCATCCCACGGCTGGATTTGGATCAGGCGGGCGTCAGGCGTGGAGATGGCGGCGCATTGTTTGAGCGGGACCATCGAGCCGTAGGCCTCAACCATGACCGACTCGACCATCTGGGGCGTGGCCTTGCCGGTGTGAATGGAGCTGAACTCGTGCAGCGTGTGGTCCACGGCTTTTTTCATGCGGGCTTGCGTGTCGATCAGGATGGCGTGTGACATGGTCGGATGGGTTGAGCGTCGTTGCTGCGGAGTGAAGGAAAAATTTCCGCCTCAGTTGCGGACCAGCGTGCCAATCGTCTCGCCGTGGATGGCTTTGCGGATGGCGTGCTCGTCGTTGAGATCGAAAACGAGAATGGGGACGTTGTTGTCCATGCAGAGGGAGAAGGCCGTCGAGTCCATCACGTTGAGCCGTTGTTTGAGGGCTTCGAGGAACGTGATTTGTCCGTACTTGACCGCGTCGGGGTGCTTCTTCGGGTCCTTGTCGTACACCCCGTCGACCTTGGTGGCCTTGAGGATGATGTCGGCGTGCAACTCGGAGGCGCGGAGGGCGGCGGTGGTGTCGGTGGAGAAGTAAGGATTGCCGGTTCCGGCGACGAAGATGACGACGCGGCCCTTCTCGATGTGGCGGAGGGCGCGGCGGAGGATGAACGGTTCGGCGATCTGGTTCATCGGGATGGCGGATTGCACGCGGGTGTTGACGCCGAGTTTTTCGAGGCAATCCATGAGCGCGAGACCGTTGATGACGGTGGCGAGCATGCCCATGTAATCGCCGGTCGTGCGATCCACCCCGCGTTGTTCGCCGTTGAGGCCGCGGAAGATGTTGCCGCCGCCGATCACGACGCAGACCTGCACGCCGAGGTCGTGGATTTCCTTCACCTGGGCGCAGACGTGGAGCAACGTGTCGCTGTCGATGGGATCGCCGGTCTTGCCGCCGCGCAGCACCTCACCCGAGAGCTTCAGGACGACGCGCTTGTATTTGGTGGAGGGAACGGCGGGCTTGGTTTCGCGCATGGCGGACAGGAAACCGACCCGAAAAAAGGGCGTCAATGCCCGAGATGCCGCTTCGTCGCTTGCGCCGGCCCGGTCGAATCGTTGGAAATGGGACGGCCCTTCGCATGATTTCCATCCGGATCCAGCAATTGACGAAACAATTTGGGAGCGTGACGGCGCTGCAGCACCTCGATCTCTCGATCGAGCCGGGGGAGCTGTTCTTTCTCCTCGGCCCCAGCGGCTGCGGCAAGACGACGCTGCTGCGGTGCCTCGCGGGATTTTATCTCCCCGAGGAAGGCCGGATTTTTTTCGGCGAGGATGAGGTGACGCAGCTCGCGCCGCACAAGCGCAACACGGGAATGGTGTTTCAGAGTTACGCCCTCTGGCCGCATCTGAGCGTGGCGGAGAACGTGGCGTTCGGGCTGGAGGAACGAAAGGTGCCGAAGGACGAGATCAGGCGGCGCGTGCGCGAGGCGCTCGACGCCGTGCGCATGGGTGATTTTGGCGAACGCCGGCCGAACCAGCTTTCCGGCGGGCAGCAGCAGCGG
>SXGU01078129.1_pt1 | contig 52129 bp, 49 predicted proteins | sample 3174531 | NCBI WGS metagenome assembly SXGU01 (sample SAMN11356863, study PRJNA531348) | freshwater metagenome | isolation source: freshwater sample F1-140 | place: China: Fuxian Lake, Yuxi | collected 2017-12-25 | reverse complement strand
TGCCGGAATGCAATGCGGCGCCGGACCCATTCGCCACCCCATCGCCCCTGATCGAAATGCGCTTCGCTTCTCCCACCCCATCGCCCCTGATCGAAATGCGCTTCGCTTCTCCCACCCCATCGCCCCTGATCGAAATGCGCTTCGCTGGCGGTGACGCCGCCAAGCTGTCCCTGTTGGATTGGTGCGGTGCCTTCCGTGCGGTTCCGGGGTCGGTCGGCAAGTATCGCCCTGACCCAAGTGCCGAGCGGATCTCGTGCCGGCGCGCGCGCAGGGAGGGCGAGGGTCCACCCAGCGACGCCAATCCTGAAGACCGCGTAGGCGCCGATCGCAACGACGGTCATGTAGCTCTCTTGGGCATGCCCGGCGAGCAACTGGATTGCGAGTATGACGCCGGTTGCCACGGCCCACCGAAGTGAGTGGCTTCGCAGTGCGTAGTGCAGGGTGAGGCAGGCAAGTGGCAGCCACACGGCGGCATTGAGTTGGTTGAGGTGCCCGACTTGGGCACCAATGAACCCGGAAAACCCGTACAGGCAACCGGCAATCCCTGCACTCCACCAATCAAGATCAGCCATTCCCCGGGCAGCAAGGGCGGCGAACCATGCGGCGAGGAAGAAGTGCACCGCTACCGATGCGTTCATGGCGAATGGGGCGGGAAGCACCAGAAACAGGACGTGCAATGGATAGAAGACCGCACTCTGGAGGTTGGAGAGGAAGGGAACTCCGAAGTAGATCCACGGGTTCCAAAGGGGGATCCGACCGTCGCGCAATGCTTCGGCCGCGAAGGCCCGGTACGGGTACATGTAGGTCATCGTGTCGTACCCGATCACGACGAGGCCAGTGAAGATGAGCTTCCAGGCGAAGAGGACGGTGGTGGCGAGGATGGCAAGTGCCAGTGCCAGTGGTGCGACGTGTCGGCCCATGTTCGTCACCAGTAGTTGAACGCGTGTGCGTGTGGTGCGTGGCGGTTGACGTCGGGGCCGAGACGGTGGCCTGGCGCATTGCGATGCGGGCCGGGATGACTGCGGACCCGCCTGCCGACGGGTGCCCCCACTTCGCCACCCGATCGCCCCTGGGTGCAATACGCTTCGCTGCGGTCCGATGCGGGCATGCGTGCCACCACAGGGGGGCCTAGGGAGCCGGCCCCGTGTTGGATCACAATTCGTTCGCGAGTAGGATCGCCTCGGCGACCTCCCGCATGGACTTCCGGGCGTTCATGGAGAGCTTCTGGATCTTGCGAAACGCCTCGGCCTCCTTGAGACCTTGGGTGTCCATCAGGAGACCCTTCGCCCGCTCGACAACCTTTCGCGTCTCGAGGGACTCATGGATGTCGTGCAATTCGCCCTGGATGGAGCGGAACTCCCGGTACCTCGCCAGTGCGACCTCTATGGCTGGCGCCAGATCGCTCTCGCGGTATGGCTTCACCAGGTATCCCACGACGGCCGGGGCATTCCGGGCTCGCTGGATCAGTTCCTGCTGCGAGTACGCGGTGAGAAGCAGCACGGGGGCAATCAAGTCCGCCGACAGTTCCTGAGCAGCATCGATGCCGTCAAGGTCGGGCATCTGGATGTCCATGATGACGAGGTCTGGACGGAGTTCGCGAGCGAGGTTCACGGCGCTTCTGCCGTCGCCGGCTTCACCGACAACCACATAGCCGAGAGATGTCAGCATCTCCTTGAGATCCATCCGGATGATGGCCTCGTCATCGGCAAGCACGATTCGTACGGACATCGTCGGTTTCCGCGTCTCCGGGGGCGTCTGGTGCGAAAGCGCACAGCGCCCCCACCGCATCGCCCCTGAGTGCAATACAACTCGCCTTCAGAACGGCCGGGTGGCAAAGAATGGTAGCCATGGCTTCGGAGACGCGTCAACCGTTGATTGACTCCGTTCCGATCAGGTGCTACGGTACCTTGCGAGAATGGCGCAAAACGTACAGCGATGGCTGCTTGACCGGGAACGGTTCGCTTGGGCGCGGGAACACGTTCCGGAGCGCAAGTGGTTCCAGATTTCCAAGTATTTCCCCGGATATGTCCTGCGCCGGCAGATGGTGTACATCGACGCCGAGACCGGTGATGTGATCGGTGCGCAGGGTGGCGAGCAGGTGCCAGATGGCAGGGTGTTCCTTTACGGCTATGACGTCCAAGCCTTTTGCGGGATTGACGTTCCTGGTCTTGAGGAAGCGATGACGGCGAAGCCCCCGTCGCGGCTGGCCGCCCGCGGTACATCCGGCGACGTGAAGGCGCCCGCAAAGTCGGGCGAATGAACTCCTCGGCCACCTGCAGTTTTGGCTTGGCGTGTGCGATTCGAGGGATATCCCGATGAGTGACCAGAACCGTTCCCGGTCAGGCGGGTCGATGAAGCCGACCGTGCCTGGTTCCATGAAGGGTGACCACCGCGACTATTCGTTGATCGAAGGTGGCGCGTCGCCGAGTCCGGTTGCGTCCATCTTTGTACTGGCGAGTTTTTGTTGCTTTGTCATTGCTGCTGTCGGGGGTAGAACACTTGGTCACCTGGAACTCGACCTGTGGTGGTCGGGTGGTCTTGCGATGCTCATCGGGCTTGGCTTGGTGACACTGGTCGCACCAGAAGCATGACGATTGCGGGGCTGGCCCGGGGTTCACCCGTCTATCCCGGTTGATGCCGACCCGTGGTTGAGCCGTAGAGATGAGGCGGTTTCTGCGCTGCAACCGTGTCTTGAGGGGCAGAGGCGATGGTCGGGGAGAGAGGACTTGAACCTCCGACCTCAGCGTCCCGAACGCTGCGCGCTACCAGGCTGCGCCACTCCCCGCACTGCGCCGGTGGGACCGGTCGCCACGTCCGATGGATTGCGCCATCAGCGTGTCGCCGACTATAGGTCGCTGATGGGTCGGGCGTCAAGTGCTCATGCTCCGGGGTTGGGCGCAGGACGGGTTCCGACAGCAGGAACGTGGTCGCGCCGGAGACTGGTGGCCGGGGTAGCGGGCCTCTTTGCGCTGGCGTCGTGCGAGTTCGGTGGGCTTGGCTCACTCGGGTCTGGGGGATCCGATGGTGAACCGCGACTGATCTTCGGGTCTGGAGGTAGCCTCGTCCAGTTGTCGGCTGATGGGCGGTCCCGGAAGGTCGTTCTGGCGGTGCCGTCGGGAGCAGTCGCACGGGACCCGGCATGGTCGCCCGATGGCAAGCAAGTTGTCTACGCCTACACGCCGCCCATCACCGTCTCGCGCGGTGCGTCGCCGGCGCTGATCCTGCCTGTGACCGATCTCTGTCTGCTGGATGTCGCAACGGGAACCACGCGCCAACTTCTCGTCCACGAACGTGAGGGTGGCGCATACGACCGCCCGACATGGTCGCTGGATGGTCGTACGGTGTATGCGAACCATGTTGCGCCGGTCCTCGATGGACCGGTTGTGCGAGACACCATCGAGGAAGTCGTGCGCGTTGCCGTTGGATCGGGAGTGGCGACCCCGGAGGTTGTGGTGACCGGAGGCTTGGATGGGGCGCTGTCACCGGACGGTCGGCACCTGGCATGGGTTCGGCGAACAATCGACGGGCGCACCATTGAGGTGGGGAAAATGGATGGGACAGGTGCACGGACGGTGGTCTCACCCAGGTTGGCAGACAACGCATCGTGGCCGCGGTTTTCGCGTGACGGGAGCAAACTGGTCTTTTCGGCGGCGAGTCCGTTCACGCCGGTGCCGACGGTTACTCCACTGCCTCGTCGCGCTTGGCTAGGTGCAAGGACTGCGTCAGCGAGCGGGCGGGCGCACGGGGTGCCGATGGACGTGTTTACGGTTGGGGTGGATGGCAACGGGTTCAGCCGACTTACGACATTGGGCGAGGACAGTCCATCGGCGTCGTGGTCACCAGATGGAACCAGACTAGCTGTCGTGTCAGGTGGCGGTGTTTACGTCCTGACCCCATCGTCCAACGACCTCCGGGTAGCCGATGCCGCTGGTGGGCACGGTGCCATCGACTGGCGGTGACGCGGGGTGTCCCGGTTGCGATCTGGTCTGAAGTGGTTCTCGTTCCACGTTTTCGTTGACAGGTTGCGCCGGAATGTGCCATAACTCGGGGACATGAGTTCGGTCATCAAGAAGCGTCGGCGCAAGATTTCGCGTCACAAGTACCGCAAGCGTCTCAAGCGCGAGCGTCACAAGCGCAAGTGAGCGTACCGTCTGGGAAACCAAGCGAAGCCGCACCAGGAAACGAGGCACGTCCATTCCAATGGGTGTGCCTTGGTGTTTCCGTCAGTCGTGATCAACGTCTCCGTGGTGCAGCGGTCCGTCAGGTCACTCGGGTATGATGGGTGCGTCAGATGGGTGAGACGGGCGACGTTTTCGATGAGCGGTTCAATTTTCGGCTTGAAATACCCGGACCGGATGACGATTTTGCGGACAGGCCGGGTGAGCCCCATGCCCCCAAAAGCAATCGCAGCCGTGGTCGGCGCACGATTGATGGCGAGAGATTGCCGGCTTCTCTCACACTGACCGGCATACCGGTACTTCGTCACCCAACATTGGTATTCGCCTTCGAGGGTTGGAATGACGCGGGAGAGGCGGCCTCGACGGCAGCACGGTTGATCGTTTCCCAACGCGATTGTGATCGTTTCGGGTGGGTTGATGCGGAGGAATACTTCGTGTTCACCGAGACGAGACCGGTGGTCAAGCCTGCCCGTAAGGGGCGTCGGCGACAGATCGTCTGGCCAACCGTCGATTTCTTCACGTGTGTCGATCCGTCTGATGCACCCGAGGCGCGCGACCTTGTCGTCGTGCTCGGAACAGAGCCAGACCTGCGTTGGCGCCAGTTCGCCGACGTCGTTCTAGACGTGGCGAGGCGTATCGGCGTTGAACTCGTGGTCGGTCTAGGGTCGCTGAATACGGACATTCCGCACACTGTGCCTCCGCATGTGTCGAAGTCGGCGACCAACCAGGAACGACACCCACTGTTGCGCGCGCACAAGTTCGTCGCCAGCAAGTACCGTGGTCCTACCGGGATTGTGGGTGTCCTGACTTCGCGGTTCGCGGAACGAAAGTATCCGGTGCTTTCGATCTGGGGGCATGCGCCTCACTACATCTCTGCCAGTCCGAACCCGGTCGTCGCGTCACGCATGTTGCAGGAACTTGTCCGGATGGTTGAAGTCTCCCTTGATCTCCAGACCATCGAAATTGCAGCGACCCGGTTCGGTGACCAGGTTCGCGAAGCAGTCTCGCGCGACCCTGAGGCAATGGAGTACGTCCGAGAACTCGAGCGCCAATACCGCGAAGGTCAGGGCGACGACGATGACGACGACGACGGCCCAGCGGTGGTGAGCGAAGAGTTGCCAAGTGGTGCGGCCATGGTCGACGCACTTGAGGAGTTCCTTCGCCGCCGTCACCGCCCACCGTCTGGCTCCGGTCCCTCATCTGCCTGATTGGCGTTGGGTGCTGGTCTTGCTTCAAGTTCCTTGTGCGTCCCCGTTGCAGCGTCACGAAGACGCCGTATCCTGTCAGGCAGGGTCCGCGCGTTCACAGCGTTGTCACGGGCCTGATTGTCCGACGGGTCATCAACCCGGCCGGCAGGGAAGGTAGACAGTCATGGCCCGGATCCGTCCAACACTGCATGGCTCGCAACTTGGTGGGGGCAATCTCTCGTTTGCGGAAAAGGTCGTTCTTGCGGGTCGGACTGGCTATCCGGCCGTCGACTTCAGCCTTGCTGAGGCGCATGCCTACGGTGACAACACGAAGGTTCGCCACCTTCTTGATGCAAACGGCGTCGTGCCCGGGACAATCGGCGGTGTTGTTCGCGCAGGCGTCTTTTCCCCAGAGGAAGATTTCGCAAATGCGCTCGAACACGTTCGGGCGCTCACCGCGGATGTCGTGGCACTTGGTGGCAGTACCACTGGAGGCGGGATCAACCGGTTCGCTGCCATGCCGAAGGCCGAAGCGTGGCCGATTGCCGTCGACCGCCTCAAGCGTATGGATGCTGCGCTCGATGGCACTGGGGTCCGGATTGGGCTCGAGTTCCTCGGTTGCCCGGTTTACAAGCCGGAAACGATTACCCACTGGACGTCACGCGGCGAAATTTACCCATTCATCCAGTCCCTCGCCGAGACAAATGAAATCCTTCACGAGGCGAAGTCACGGAATGTCGGCATCACACTCGACTCGTACCACTGGTACGGGTCCAATGGAACGATTGCCGAGATTCGTGAAACTCCAGGCGAATGGATAACGTTGTTGCACATCAATGATGGAAAGTCAGATGTGGCGAGACATGAACTCCATGACTTTGACAGGATCATGCCGGGCGAAGGGAACTTCCCCTTGGCCGACTGGTTGTCAGCGATCAGTCACACGGGTTTCGATGGCTTTGTCGCGCTTGAGGTGCTTGGCCCCCGCATGGCGGGAGTGGCGCCGGAGGCATACGCCAGTGCGGGCCTTGACAGCCTACGACCGATTTACGCCAAGACAGGGCTTTCACTTACCTAATTGGACTTACGCTCCGACCGTCAACGGCGTTCGTCGGTCGGGGTCTGGTTGCGGTACGGAATGCCAATCTATGGGGGTTGAAAATGGCAGATCAGGAACAGCCAGGTCACACCAGTGACGGGGATAAGCCACTTTTGGGATCGGTGACTGCGCGCCGGGGCATCCTGGCGAGTGCGGTTGCGGGCGTGGCGCTGGTTGCGTGCGGTGGCGACACGGCGCCGCCGGCACCGGCTGCACCAGCCGCCAAGGCAGAACCAACCAAGGCACCGACCACTGCACCGGCTCCGACCTCCGCACCGGCACCGACCGCCGCCCCAGCGGCGAAGATGGTTCCGACTGTCATCAGCGCTCAGACCGAACTGCAAGTCTGGCTCAATGACCACGGTCCGGACGTGCAGAAGTGGTGGGATGACGAATTGGTGCCAGCGTTCAAGAAAGAACAGCCGAACATCAAGGTCGTGATCAAGTGGGAGACCTGGACTGGAGTTGCCGATCGTCTGAACGCGGTGATGGTTGCTGGTTCCCTGCCGGACGTGTTCACGGGTGGTGCGGAGTGGGTTGGGTCGATGGCTGGCAAGAAAATGGCTCTCGACATCTCACCGTACGTGAAAGTCTGGGGTGAGTCGTCCGACTTCACCGAACCCGCGATGAACGCCACGATGTCCGGTGGCAAGAATTACGGTGTCCCAGTCACGTCCGATGCGCGTGTGCTGGTCTACCGGAAGGACCTGTTCCGTGCGGCTGGACTTGATCCCGAGAAGCAGCCGACCTCGTGGGAGGAGCTCCTTGACTGGGGACGCCGTCTCACCAAGACCGAGGGTGACAAGATCGCGGTGTCCGGGTACGGCATGACAACCAACTGGTCGTCGTGGTGTGCGTACATGTACCAGGCCGGCGGCGACTACGTGACGGCCGATGGCGCCAAGGTCACCGTTGACACGGCAGCGGCTCAGGATTGGGGCCAGTTCATCTGGGACGTGTTCAACAAGTACAAGCTTGCCGATCCAAAGGGACTGGCGGGAGCCTTTGAGACAGGTCAGCAGGCCATGACCGAGGCGGGACCGGGTGTTGGTCTGGCGATGCAGAAGAATGGCGGTCTTGAGAATCTCGGGATTGCCGCTCCGATCAAGCGCAAGTCGCAGCAGACCGCTGTGTTCACTAACTGGCTTTGCGTTGGCGCACAGACCAAGGTGCCGGATGCGTCGTGGAAGTTCGTTGAGTTCTACACGCGTGCGGCGAACATGCAGAAGTTCCATGAATTGCGGGGTTCACCGCCTCCGCGCAAGTCACTGCAGTCGCAGGCATACGTGAAGGACAACCCGGTGTTCCGGCGGTTCGGCGAGATTGCTGGGCAGTATGGACGCGCCTTCACACCGTCATGCGCGTGGACAGACTTCAGGCAGCAGCTGATCAACTTCAACAAGGAACTTGCGGAGAAGCAGCGCACGGCCAAGGATGTGCTCCCGGAACTTGGTCGTGACATGACCAAGGCGCTGGGTGATTGCTCCAAGTAGCGTCGTGGACCCAGCTTGACCATGCTACGGGTGGCGGACTGGTTGCCGGTTTGCCACCCACTATCTTCGAAGCTGGACCAGAGGTATCAGCGAGTAAAGATCGTTCCTCGCACGTAGTCGGCATCGTCACTCGCGAGGAATGCAAGGACCTTCGCAACGCCGTCCGGCGATGCTAGGTGGGCGCTTGCAAGGGCAGCTTCGGGGTCGTGGCCGGACGCGATCGCACCGTCACGCACATTGTCGCGCTTCATGGGTGTGTCAATCGAACCCGGACAGATTGCGTGGATGCGGATATTCTGCGGAGCGAGCCGGGACTCGAGGACCATGACCATGCCGTGTACCGCGGCCTTGCTGGTTCCGTAGGCAATTGACGAACTGCCACCCTTGACGCCCGCGCCCGAGGCGATGCAAAGGATGACACCACCACCGGTCAACGCGATTTTCGGCGCGCAGTGCTTGACTGTCAGGAAGCTTCCGCGGACATTGACATCCTGCACCCGCTCGAAGGTTTCCAGGGGGAAGTCGTCAAGTGGGACGAACGCCCCTTGCAGGATCCCGGCACAGGTGACTAGACAGTCGACGTGACCAAATGCCGCCACCGCGTGTTCGGCGAGATTGGCACAAGCCTCCTCATCGGTGACATCGGTCTGGACGAACACTGCTTCGCCCCCATGTGCATGGATCGTTGCCAGTGTCTCCGTGGCATCCACTTCACGAATGTCAGCAATGACGACGCGGGCTCCGTCGGCAGCGAACTGGATCGCCGTTGCCCCGCCAATCCCGCGGGCTCCACCGGTAATGATGGCCACCTTGCCTGAAAGTCGTCCGGTCACGCGCCGTCTCCTGTTGCACTCTCCGCGGATCCGTCATCCGGAGAGATGTGCGCAATCTTGGGATGTTTCGCAGTCAGATTCATCGCCTCAAGTGATCCAGTGCAGTCCCATGTCGTGGACGATACGATCGACGGCCTGCTTGGCGGCCGGGATTCGTTCGTCTGGGAGGTGTTCTATGAGGGCGAAGCCGTTCGGCCGGATCGCATCGTAGGCGCGGAAGAATGCCGGGAAGTCGAAGATGCCCTCGGAGGGGGCACATTCCTCCACCCTGATTGGCATGCCATCACTGACCCGCAGGTCTTTCACGTGGGCACAGACGATGTAGTCCGAGAGATGGTGGAAGATGTCGGCAATCAGCGCCTCGGTGTCATATGCCAATGGGAATGTCGAGGCGAAGTTGACTGGATCGCAGTTGTAGCGAAGCGCGGGAGAACCGACCGCGTCGATCACTCGCCGGACCCGCGCGGGAGTATCGAGAGGCGAGATGCTTCCACACTCCAGTCCAATCGTGACCCCTTCGGACGACGCAACCGTGCATACAGCAGTCAGGCTTGCCACAAGACGGGCTTCGGTCTCGGAGGTGTGATTACCCGGATGCGGTCGCCAATCCCCCGTCAAGTTGAGACTGCCCGGGCGGATCAGCAGGAAGTCTGCATCGAGGACGTGGGCACCGAAGCACGCGCGTTGGGCGAGGCGGATGCCCTCGGCGCGCCGTTCCGGGTCGGCGTGGACGAGGGATGGATACCTTGCGTTCGCCTGCGCCACATGGACGCCAGAGTCCGCAAGTACCTGACGTGCGTGTGCGAGCACATCCATGGAGATCCCATCGGGATCAGGAAGCATGACACTTGCGCCTGTGAAGCCCAAGTCTCGGATGGCGGCGGCGTGCGCGGCCGTGATTTGACCGGGGTCGCCCGGCAGAAGTCCAACTACACCTGATCGCATGCCGTGGAGCATATCCGCGAACGTGGTGTCGCGCCAGAAGCCGCATCGGACTTGGTGAGCGGTGGTTGGGATTATCCTGCGGGGTCGTGGCCAGAGGCGGATCACGTGGAAGGTGGCAAGCGATGGACCTTGGATTACACGGGCGCGTGGCATTGGTGACCGGAGCGGGTGGCGGGATTGGTCAGGCAACGGCACGGTCGCTCGCTGGCGAGGGCGTGGCCGTCGTTGCGGCGGATATTCGCGCCGAGTTTGCTGACGCGACTGCCCGGATGGTTCGTGACTGCGGTGGCGAGGCGCGCGCATTGCCGGTAGATGTCACCGATGACGCAAGTGTGCGAGACGCGGTTGCGATGGCCGAAGCGTGGCGCGGTTCGATTGACATTGTCGTGAACGCCGCGGGCATCTATCGGGTCGGACCGTTTGCCGAGGTCACGTTCGCGTCGTGGGATCTGGTGCATGACATCAACCTGCGAGGAACATTCGCGGTTTGCCAAGCTGCCCTTCCCGGGATGATTTCGCGCCGGCGAGGCAGCATCGTCAATCTTGCAAGCATTTCCGGTCGGACGAAGGCGACCCTTGCGGCACCAAGTTACGTGGCGTCAAAGGCGGGAGTGATTGGGTTGACCATGTCCTTGGCAATGCAGACTGCGCCGTACGGTGTGCGCGTGAATGCCGTTGCGCCCGGTCCGACCGAGACGGAAATGATCCTCGGACTCTCGCCAGAGATGGTCGAATCGCTCGTCCGAACGATCCCGATCGGGCGACTAGCCACCGCCGACGAGGTCGCTTCCGCAATTGTGTTCCTTGTGTCTGACCGCTCGGGGTCAACGACTGGTGAGACGCTCAATATCAACGGTGGCGCTTTCATGATCTGAGCGTGTCGGGCAAGGTCAGTGGTGGCCGGTTCGCCTCGGCCCTTGCAATCTGTCGAGGCTGATCCCAAGGATCACTGCGAGGGCCCCCGGTGCGAAGTCCCCAACTACGAAGAAGAAGAGTCCGACGAGCATCACGAGGACGCCGAGGCACCGTGCAAGGCCACGTGAGACGCTAAGGGCGGTCTCAAAGCGGCCAGTTAGCCTCCAAGTGATCGCTTCAATGACGAAGCCTCCGTCAAGCGGAGGGATAGGCAACAGGTTGATGGCCCCGGCCAGCGCGTTGATGGACGCGGCATCTGTTAGCGCGAGGGCGAACGCCTGGGCGAGAGACGGGTCGGTTCCAGTGACTGGTGTGACCGGAAGTGCGGCTGCTTGCCAACCTAGTGAGAGGCGGTTTCCCGTTGACGGGTCAAGAAGGTCCGCCAGGGTCCAGAACACAACCGCAACCACCGCGTTGAGTGTGGGCCCCGCGAGGGCGGTAAGCGCGACGCCACGGGGGCCAAGCGCGCGCGCGTCGGTTGTCATCGCGCCCCCGGCCAGGGCGAACCTGAACAGTACTGCCCGGGCACCGAGGGCGCGAGCGGCCATGGCGTGCGCCGCCTCATGTGCAACAAGCGATGTGCCGACGAGTACGGCAGTCAGGACAGCGGTTGCCCAGGTTGCGCTATCCGGCCATTCCGGGCGTACCGAAGGTACCCGCTGGATGCCAAGGGCCGCGATCAGGGCGAGAATGGTGATGATCCAGGTCCAGTGAACCTGGATCCGGAACCTCGCGCCACCCCATTTCCTCCGGCGCTTAGACGCTTCGCTCAAGGGTGACCGGCGCGGAGGCTCGGGTAAGGTGTCACCTGGCACCCCATCGTCCCTCATCGCCACACCCTTCGCTTGCTCGCTTCATCGTGAAACAGTGTAGGTGGAAGCAGGGACGATGGTGCGACATCGTGACATCGGTCGATCGCGACTACCGCTTGGGTGCGTCTCGCGAAACCGGAGTTGCCGTGGTCGTTATCCTCTGCACGTGCGGACCGGTCGTAACGGCGACACGGGCACGGGTAGCGGGTTCCAAGTTTCTTCAGGGAGTGTTGGGGCGGTTGGGTCGAGGTGCGTCTGAAAGGGATGGGTTTCTTTACCGGGTTGCCCAGATAGCGGCCGGTTGGTAGCGTTCTGTGGCGTGGTGGCGGAAGATGCGTGGTGATCCGGGTGCGAGTTAGGATTGCGGACAATGCGACGGCCCGAGGCAAACTTGGACAGGCTAAGGCCTTCACTGCATGTCTGGACGCTGCTGCGTGGGCTTGGGATGCTCGTGCTCACGGCGTGTACCTTGCCTGGGCTTGAACCGCTGCCGGCGCGCGGAGACCCGCCATCGGGAAGTTCGACCGTCATCCTGACCGTTGGACCCGGACCGACCCCGACTGAGGTGCAGGGACCGCAAACCAAGGATGTGGGGCAGCAAGGCCCGATCCAGGCAGCGGCTGCGGTGGCGGTCACCCCATTGGCTGCCGAGGCACCTCCCCCGCCTCCCCCGCCACCCCCACCGCCGCCTCCACCCGTGGCGCCGGCTGCACTTGAGGCAGCGACCGCCAGTGCTGCCACCGCAATTGCCAAGGCGACGAATGTTGCGGCGACGGCCACGGCCTTGCCGGCGCAACTCGTTGTCATTCGCGGGATCGCGTTCGACCCCCCAACCCTCGCCGTGCCTCCGGGAACGGCGGTGACATTCCGGAACCTTGACAGCACAACCCATCAGATCGTCACCGGTGAGATGGACAGTGGCCGTTTGCAGTCGGGCGAAACGTGGACGACCAAGTTCCAGGATCCCGCCTCCTCGCATACATTCATCTGCCGGTTGCACCCGACCATGAAAATAGCGATTACCATCAGTGATCCATTGAACCGAACACCTGTCGTGCGCATGAGTTCCTAGGGCAAACAAATACCTCGCCGCGCCCGACAGGTAGATGCGTCGCTCTGGACTGGAAGGCTTGAACCGATGCCGATCTACGAGTACACATGCGATCCCTGTGGGCGAGAGTTTGAAGTCATGCGCCCGATGAGCCAATCTGGCGAAGCGGCGCCGTGCCCGACGTGTGGGACGTCATCTCCGCGGGTGCCGTCGGTATTCGCAAGCAAGGAAAACTACACGGTCAAGGTGCCGCGTAGTCCCGCCCTCCGTGCCAGACGTGGGCCTGCATCTGTCGACCCTGCAAGTAGCTAGGCGACAGTCGTCACGGCTTGCCGGGATTGAGCCATCCGCCCTCGTCGAACACCCGCTTGACGCACGCTTGGGACGCGCGGTCTTCGGGCGACATCACCCAGTCTAGATAGGCAGCCTTCTCCAGGCCGACACCGTGTTCACCCGAGAGGGTTCCCCCGGCGTCGATGCAGGCCCGAAGGATCTCCTCGCCGGCCTTGATGACCCGTTCGGTAAGCCCGGGGATCCGGGCGTCGTACAGGATGTTGGGGTGCAGGTTGCCGTCTCCGGCGTGGAACACGTTCGCGATCAGGAGGTTTTCGCGCTTGGCAAGGTCCTGCACTTTGGCGAGGACTTCCACAAGGCGTGACCGGGGCACGACACCGTCCTGAATGTAGTAGTTGGGTGCAAGGCGTCCGAGTGCACCCAAGGCTCCCTTGCGTCCGCGCCACAACCGCTGCCTCTCGGCGGTGGAAGCTGCAACACGCACCTCTCTCGCGCCGTACTGGGCGAGGAGTGCTTCCACTTGACTGGCGTCTTCGGCGCAGGCTTCTGAGAGGCCTTCGACCTCGACGAGGAGGAGTGCCTCCACGCCCTCTGGGTACTCGGGGAACCCTCCACCGCGTAGGGCGCCGATGGTGACACCATCGACAAACTCGAGCGCGGCCGGAATGATCCCTGCCTCGATGATCGCGGAGGTGGCGGCGCCGGCTTCGTTGAAGGTGTCGAAAAGAGCCAGGACCGTCCGGACCGTTTCTGCACGTGGCATCAGGCGCACGCAGACCCCCGTCACAAAGGCAAGGGTTCCCTCGCTGCCGGTGAGGATGCCGGGGAAGTCATACCCAGGGGCGTCTGGAGAACTTGCCATGGTCCCGCAAGAGACGATGGTGCCGTCGATGAGGACGGCCTCGATGCCCAGGACGTGGTTGGTAGTCACGCCATAGGCGAGACAATGCGGGCCACCGGCATTCTCGGCAACGTTGCCGCCAATTGTCGAAGCGGTCTGGCTTGAGGGGTCTGGTGCGAAGTAGAGGCCGAACGGTTCAGCGGCGCGTGTCAGATCGGCATTCACAAGACCTGGCTCGACAATCGCGCGCAGGTTTTCCTTGTCGATTTCACGAATCCTGTTCATTCGTGATGTCGCAATGACCAATCCGCCATGGATTGGGGTTGCACCGCCGGAGAGACCGGTGCCCGCGCCTCGGGGTGTGACTGGAAAGCCGTACTGACGAGCTAGTCGAATGGCATCCGAAACCTGGCCAGTTGTGGTTGGCAGGCAGACTGCGAGAGGTCGTGCTCTCGCCATGTAGCCGTCTCCGTCGTAACTGACGAGAGCGGCTGGCTCGGAGACCACCGCGCCAGCACCGACAATGCCCCGCAATTCGCTCAGGAAGCGGATCCGTGTCGGTTCGTCCGGATGCGGAATTGCGCCGCCATACGCCGTCGAGACCGCCGCCCGCGAATGCGACGGGACCAAATCGGGTGCCAGTGTCGCCCCGGTGTGATGTTGCGAGGTTCTCATGGTTTGTTGATCCTGCCACACCGGGTCCATGCGGTGCTTGCGCGATGCCGGCATGTCTATCAAGTGGCGCCCCTCGGCGTGGTCGCGAGGCGGTTCAGTCTAGTGTGCGTCGGTTCCAGAGGCATGGTTGGCACGCCTACAATGGGAACCAGGCCGTCAGTCGCAACAGGCCAGAGAGCACGAGGACTTGAGACATGGATCTGGGACTAACGGGACATAGCGCGATCGTGACCGGCGCGAGCCGAGGCATTGGCCGGGCAATCGCGTTGGCATTGGCATCGGCGGGATGTGACGTTGCCATCGCGGCGCGTGGATCAGAGGCACTCGGGGGCGTGGCGCGTGAGATCGAGGCGCTAGGTCGGCGCGCCCTTCCGGTTGCGATCGACTTGACGCTGCCGGACATGGCCGAGATGCTGGTCGCGAAGACCGCCGAGGAGTTCGGACGTCTCGATATTGTGGTGAACAATCTCGGGGGCAGTGCACCAGCCAACAAGCCGTTCATGGAGACCGAACCGAATGATTGGCGTGGTGTCATTGGCATCAACTTGTACCCGGCGATTGAGACGAGCCGGCTTGCAGTGCCTCACATCCGGAAGCAGGGCGGTGGAAGCATCGTCATCATTTCGTCCATTTACGGGCGCGAAGCGGGAGGCTATGCCGGCTACAACGTGGCGAAATCCGCAATGAACAGCTTGGCAAAGTCCATGGCGCGTGAGTTGGCGCCTGTGGGAATTCGCGTGAACGCGGTGGCACCAGGTTCGATCATGTTCGCCGGGGGCACGTGGGAGAAGCGTCAGCAGGCCGATCCGGAGGGAATGGCCGCCTTTGTCAAGCGCGACCTCCCATTTGGCAGGTTCGGTCGCGCCGAGGAAGTTGCCGATGTGGTGGCGTTCCTCTGCTCTTCTCGCGCTTCGTGGGTCAGTGGGGCGTGTATCCCAGTCGATGGGGTCCAGGGGCGCTCGAACATCTGATCACCGCGTTCGGTTCTCGATCAGGTGCCGGCACCGCGTGGTTTCGCCGATGGTGGAGGGAATGTTACGTTACCTGCCTTGGTGGCGCGGGATTTTGTGTTGAGCCGGTAGAGGTGAATCGCATGAAAATCACGTTTATTGAACTCACCTAGCCGCATCAGTTCTGGGCGGCGTGGCAGACGGTAACAGTGACTGCGCGTCTCTAGACATGACTCCCGTCAGTACGCCGGGTGCGACCCTCGTCCTAGCGGTCTTGGCGGATGGGCCGATGTGTGGGTATGGCCTCGTCAAGGAGTTTCCGCACCGCAGCGCGAGGTACTTTTACACGCGTTGGGGAAGCCTTCATCCGACTCTGCAGCCCAACTCTGCAGCGTCTCGAGACGCAGGGTCTCATCTCTGGCGAGTGATCGGCAACGACTGCAGGGAGGCGTCTGTCGGCGATGTGTCCTCCATTGACGCTGTCCGGCAAGGCCGAGGCCAGGAAGTCGACTGGCCGGTGGCGCGAGCACTCCGAAAACCGTCTCAAGGTACTCGGGGCCGGGGGACGATTAGAGGTGATTGTCCGGGGAACGCGCATCTGACGGCCTCTCGGCGTGGGTTCGACGTGTTGGCCCGTTGCTCTCCGTGGAGCGGTACCTGACCGAACTCGATGCAGTGCTGGAAGGGCAGGCCGACACGTCACTTGCCGCTGAAGGGATCGATGCGCCCCTGAGCGGCGTGGTCCGCGCGTTCGTTAGTCGGGTCGATGGGTGCCGTAGTTGAGGCGTCGGCCCGAGACCTGATGTTCGCGGGAGTTCCCCGGGATCAGGCCGAGATTCGGGCGATCACCGACCTTGGTTGAGCCCCTGTGTTGGGACGTGCGCTGCTAGGTGCGCGACGCCGGCAGACGGTCATGACGCCGGAGATGCCCATCGATCCATGGTCATGGACGGAGCCACTACTGCAAGCCTTGTCGCTGGTGGTGGCAATCGGTGTGGGTGCAATCGCTCCGGTTCTTGCCGTGATCGTTTTCGAGCGCCAGTCCGGCGTGATCGCCGTGATGATTGTGCCGGTCCTCACCGCTGTGCTTGGATCGGCGGCCGGGGCGGTTGCGCCACCCACGGCACGTCGAAATCCGGCGCGGTGACCAGTCATCTTCGCCCCGCTGGAGCTAGTTTTACGTTCGGGCTGCTTCAGGATCAGCGTCAACGAAATGAACGTCGATTGACACCAGTCCTTCGATCTCACTGGTCAAGTCGGTGAGACGTCTGACAGCATCACTCGGTGTTTCGGACTTGACTTCGACCAGGCCCTTGCCATTCCGCACCGATACGGTGTGAACATGAATGGCCGACGCCGGGTCAGTCCGGATTGCACGCCGGAGGTGGGAGACGAGTGCCTCATCGGAAACGATTGTGACCAGGACGTGCCAAACATCGGTGACAGACCGGGCGACGTGGGCGGCTTCAAGTGAACCGGCATCGGTGGATATGCGCCCTCCGAGGCACGCGACACCGTGGCGAACGGTGCAGGTGATCGGCTGCGCGCAAGTCAGGGGTTGGACGGCAAGCAAGGGACGGATGGCATCCGCTGCCGCGGTGTCGTTGGCCGGCGAGTGTGGCCGGGGTATTTCGCCTCTGTGGGGTTCGGGAACCAGTCTCCCCATGACGCGGCGATAGACGCCACGTGAAATCACCGTAGCAAGGGGGACGGACAGGGTGTGCCACGAGGTTGCGCCGAATGGTTGCACGGTAGAAGACACCGTGATGGCGTTGGCAACGACGTATTGACGTTGCGCCCAGGCGCGCTCAACGACGAGCAAGGTGCCACTCTTCGGGTGAAGGACGTGTTCGAGGATACCGACGGGATGCGCATCACTCGCGATGATTATGTCCCCTGGTTTGAAACCGTCAGTCGCATCCATAGGTATGTCCTTGGGTTGACGCCGACGCCTCCGAGATCGCTGGGTCGAACCTCTGCATGCCGGATGGTAGCGTTGGGAGACAGGTCTGGCCGGTACGCAGAGGCATCATGCCGGGTAGAATGTCGGGAAGGCACCCTGATTGGTGTGGGTGTGACGTTGATGGCGGCGCCTTCATCCCGGAAGGGGTGACGGGTAACGCAAGGTTCTGGAGGAGTTCGACCGTGTCCGAAACTGCCGCTCCGACAATCGTGGCGTATCTCAAGCCGGTATGCGGGTGGAGCAACAGCGTCCGCGCGGTGTTCCAGAAGCATGGCCTCGAGTTCGAGGATCGCGACATCATCAACGATCGCTCGAACTACAGCGAGATGGTCCGCAAAAGCGGCCAACCCCTGTCTCCATGTGTCGAAATCAACGGAGTGATGCTCGCTGATGTGGCGGGCAACGAGGTTGAGGAGTACTTGGTTGAGCAGGGCTTAGCGAAGGCAGAAATCGGCGCCGTCTGACCGCTTGCCGACCCTCTATGCCGTGGAGAACATCTGGAACCCGGAGGGCCTGGCGGTCGAAACCGCCAGGCATGGTTGGGTGGTGTTCCGTGCAGTCAACGGCACCTAGAGGTGTTGTGGCCAGTGCATGTCGAAGACCATTTCCATCTCGGCCCACCATTCATCCTCGGTCGCTTCGGGTGAAGGTTCCTGAAGGGTCCGCATGAGCCGGTCCCATTCAAGGACGCGTGGATGAGGCGTAGTGTCTGACGGACTTCGGGGATTGTAGTCATCGTTTGCTGTCATGTACATGAACATTCTCTGTCCCCGCAGAAAGATCTTCATGTCGGTCACCCCGCCTGTACGCAAACCTTCCAAGACTTCCGGCCAGACCTCGGCGTGGTAACGGATGTAGTCGGCAACTTTCTCCGGGTCATTTTGGAGGTTGATCATGCGTCCGAAGACTTTCACGAATTGAACCCTTTCCAGTAAGTGGTGGCGCGGTGTGTTTTTTGCCGACTAGTCCTACTGCGGTCGGCGCTTGACGAAGGCGACCGGTCCACGGTGCAGGGCCGGGTCATCCGCGGAGTGATCCGGTTCGGCCACGTAAATCGTGGTGCCGTCAACCACAACGGTCGCTGTCGGGGTGAGTGCCTCGGCCCGTTCGATTGCCTCGCTGAGCGTGATTGTATCCCGGTTCCACCCAACCGTGGCGTGACCATTGTCGACAAGGGTCCTGAGGAATATCGGGAGTTGCCACGACTGGATCGGGATGACATCACCGGGCGCCTGGCGTGGTTGCGGTGAGGCAGGTTCTCTGTTCTGATTGCTCATCTCGTCGCCCTCCGGGTCAGTACATGCGTGTTTGGGTGCTCGGTGATTGGGTGGGTGGGTTGATCCTGAGCGATATTGCACCCTGCTCCAGTCGACCGGTATGCCAAACGGTAACATTGAGAATAGTCTGGACGCGCGCGTCAAGATAGAAACTTGGGACTTAGCAGGGACTCATGCCAAATCACGTAATCGTATCGACACTCGGATGGGCAGCCAAGTCGCTAGAGGATGCGTTCGCAGGCATCGGTGGAATGGAAATGGGCCAAGCTGAGCTGGCCATCTTTCAAGCATTTGGCGACCTTCGACCGAAGGCACTTGCAGATGGTGGACGTGCTTCCGTTGATGCGGCTGCATTGCGCATTCGTGGCGCACTCGCGAAGAATTCAATGAAGCGCGTTGCGACAATATATACCGGAGGCGGTGATGGACCTCTGCCAATCGCGGAGGAGGTTCGCCGAATGCTCGCGGTAGCCGATCTCGCGGTTGAGCTGGGCGTTGGCTTGATCACGACACTGAGTTCTCCCGCGGGTACGCCTTTCGAGGCCGCCGTGGCACGCCTCCGCTCGATCACTGATGCGGTTTCATCGCGTGGCATCCAGGTTTGCATGAAGACCCATCGTGGTCTTGTGGGTGAAATGCCGGGCGACGCGGTGCGCATGTGCGAGGCGATTCCTGGTCTCGGCCTGACGCTTGAGGCGAGCCATTTCTACGTTGGTGCGAACCAAGGCGAAGTGTTCTGGGAAGTAATTCCACATGTCCGCCACGTCACCATGCGCGACGCCCGAGGCATGCCCGCGGCCCTTCAGATGGTTCCAGGATACGGAGAGGTTGACTTCGCAGGCATCGTGACCCGCTTGCACGAACGTGCCTACGACGGACTGTTCGCAATCGAATACGTCGATCTCCGGCCCGTGGAAGGCCCCGATTACGTGCAACGCGATGTCCTCAGTTCGATCATTGGAATGCGGTCGTTGTTTGTCTCGCTCGAGAAGCAGTTGGGCGTCAAGTAGGGCACCGACCGATGGGGCTTCGCGGTACGGCTTGCACACGGCGGGGGTATAATGCCAGTGTTGGTGTTTGATTGGCGAGGTTATGCCGCGATGGTTCGTGAATGGCGCATCTCCGGCGGGGTAATGCATGACCATTGAAGAGTTGGCGGCTTTTGCAGAGATATCCGTCCGCACAGTCCGCTACTACATCTCTGCGCGACTGTTGCCCGGTCCAGGCACTCGTGGTCGGGGAACGCGCTACACGGAGTCCCATCTGAGCCGGTTACGGCTGATCCGATCGCTTGTAGACCAGCACGTTCCGATCCACGAGATTCGTGACCGGATGGTCGGCCTCAGTGACGCTGACGTTTTGCGCTTACAGTCGTTGATTGAACGTCAGCAGCGGGCTCTCACGCGAGCGAGCGAGACTGCGTCGGGGCGCGACTACCTTGAGGCCCTCATCCGGCGACGAACAGGGTCCCGGGAGACGTCGTCGCCTGCGACAGAGGAGCCGACATTCACAGGGACCGACGGCCGTGTGGCGGCCCGGTTGAGCAGTCGTGCCAACGTGCTCGGGTTTGCCCAACCACCTGAATTGACGCAAGGAGTGCCTGCGTCGAACGGACCAAGCGCAAGTGAACGTTCGGACGCGACCGCATGGCACCGCATCATGGTTTCAGATGGTGTCGAGCTTCACGTCAGCGACGCGCGGTGGCGTTCTGATCGTCAGGCAATCCTGGGAGAGGTGCGACGCCTTCGCGGTGCCACCTGAGACGACGTAGCGGGCATGACGGTCTATCGGACGCGGGGAGGGTCGAGGTTCTCCTCATGCACAATCGCAATGAAGTCCATGGCGCTTTCCAAGGGCAGTCCGGTCTCGTTGCTCAAATGGCTTGCTCCACACCCTAGATCAACCAACTTCTGTGCAATGCCGTAAATGCGGATTGCCTCACTGGCCTCCTCCGCATCGAACCCGTTTTTGGCAGAGATTGCGCGCCAATCCCATCCCATCAGATGCCATCCAACGGTGTTGCGTCTTCGCCATGAGGTGCGTATCCCGGACAGTTCAGCTTCGGAGACCGAACCTGGGTAGGCCTCACCGGACTTGATTTGCTCTGCAACGTCGGCGACGGATCGCACGGGTCTTGGGAACACCGTGTGGTAGGCATGCATCGACACGGCGCGGTGGGCATCTGAGGATGCGACTGCGGTTCGCCCCTGCGCCCGGATGTAGGACTGCGAAGCCTCATCGATGTCCGCGCGCCGGTGTGGCGACTTGGAAAGCAGGTCGTTGCCGTTCCATCTTTCAATGGCGGAGATTGACGGCGGCAAGTCAGGCAGGTCGAACTTGAGTGGCCCGGGAAGCGCAAGTTTCAAAAGGTCACGGAACGGGTGTGCCTGGATTGCCACCCATCCATCGGGCAGGTTCCGGGGCATTGGCATCAGCGACTTCCATCCCCAGTCGTCTTCCACGCCTTCTCCGAAGACCAGAACGTGACCGAAGTCAGCCGTCGACAGTTCCATCCCAACGATGACCGTCAGGTCGTCCCCCGTCGCCCTCGCGAAATCTCTCGCCTCGACTGCGCCAGTCGTGGTGTTGTGGTCAGTAATTGCAAGGAAGGGGCGGCCGGAGGCGCGGGTGTGCCCGACGGCGTCAGCCGGTGTCATGTAACCGCATGACGACGCGGTGGTGTGTACGTGGAGATCAATGGCGATCCCAAGCGCAGATGGTTGGATCGAACCGGTCATACCAGTCAAGCGTTGCCCTGTGTCTTGAAGCTTTCAACCGTGTCATCGGGAATGCCGGGATGGGTGCGCAGTCTGAGGATGCCAAACGCGAGGATTGCAGTCACGGTGGCGAGTGTGTAAGCACCGACGCCAGCAAGCAATCCGATCGCAGCGGCAATCCAGAGGCTTGCCGCCGTCGTAAGCCCGTGGACGACGCGTCCGGCCGGCGCTTTCCAGATTGCGCCGGCACCTAGGAAACCGACGCCAGTCACTACTTGGGCGGCGATACGCAGCGGGTCGGTGTTTCCAGCCGCGGTGACCATCCCACCGACGGTGAATGCGCACGCGCCGAGGGCGACCAGCAAGTGTGTGCGAAGCCCGGCGGGATGCCTTTGGGTTTCCCGATCCCATCCGATAAGCAGTGTCAGGATCACTGAGGCGACAAGCCGGAGTGTCATTTCGGCACTCGTCATTGTGTCCGCCGAGAACATGTTGGTCATTGTCCTGTCCCTGTCAAGTTCGGGTATGACGCATTGTGCCGTTCCCTTCCTCATGGGTTTGGGATGAACTGCCACATTGAGAGTGAAACGGCCTGTAGTCCTGCTAGAGTTTGGCACTTGCTCACAAGAACCGCGTGGGCCTGCCGACACAACGCCCCGACAGACATCCTGGATGGAAAGTGAAGTAATTGGTGGGGTAGTTTCCCTCGTGCTACTCGGGTCACTCGCGGTCTTCGTTGCACGTGAGTCGTATCCGGGCGCGATGGCCCGTCGGGCTGCAGCCCGCCGGCGGCGACAGGAAGGGCTAAAGGCCCGTGAACAGGCTCGGGAACGTGCCACTGGGCTGTCGGCGCTTGACCTGCAGAGACTTGGAGCGTTCCGGCAACGAGCGCTCGACCTCCTCGGCGAACCTGTTGGCCCGATGACCTGGGGCCGTTGGTGGGGACATATACGACGACGGGGATACGTGGCGTGGATCGTGACCTCGTTCGTTGGTGCGTTTAGCATGGCGACGCATTTTGCCTTGCTGTGGTTTTTCTTCGGGGGAGGGTGGGTCGGTGCGACCTTGGTCACTCTTGGATCGGCCGTGGCAATGTCCGCTATCGGGGTGATGATCGTGATCAGGATTGCCAATCGTGGCTAGAAATGACGTGGCTGCGTTGGTCCGTGAGTACGCGGTTGCGGTGTTTGTCGCCAATGAGGGTGCGGTGTTGCTGCACTTCCATCGCAACCTTGGGCGGTGGTTACCTCCGGGTGGTCACCTTGAACCGAATGAACTTCCGGACGAGGCCGCCCGGCGCGAAACCATCGAAGAAACGGGTATCGTCATCGAGCTGGTCGACGCATCAAATCCGTTGTTCGTTGATGTCCCGCGACCGGCAGGAGTGCCTCCGCGGTTGGTCCAACCTATCGGCATCCAGTTGGAGGCTATCCCGGCGCGTGGAACCAGTCCGGCCCACGAACACATTGATCTGGTGTATGCCGCAAGGGTTTTGCCGGGGTCGATGGCGGTACCCCGGGCGGCTAGCAATGATCCCGAGGCGAGGCCGGGTTGGTTCAAACCGGATGAGTGGAGGGACCTTGCATTGACCGCCGAAGTGATTGCATGGGCCAAGGCGGCGCTTGCGTTGGTTGACCGGGCGCGTTGACGCGATTCACCGACGCGCCTATAGTAGGTGCCATGGTCACAGCATCAGCTAGTCAACACTCGGTTGCTTCGGAGTATGTTGCGGCGTCACCGTCGCTCGACCGGCATGGTCTCTCGGATAGCCAACTTATCGATATGTACCGGACGATGCTACGCATCCGCCGGTTCGAGGAACGGGTGAAGGAACTCTTCCTTGAGGCGCGCCTCTATGGCAGCGTGCATCTCTACATCGGGGAGGAGGGCGTTGCGACGGGCGCGTGCTCCGCGTTGCGCGAGGGCGATGTCATCAGTTCGACGCACCGTGGTCACGGTCATTGCATCGCAATGGGCCTGGAGCTCGCCCCGATGATGGCGGAATTGATGGGCAAGGCCACCGGCTACAACCATGGCAAGGGCGGGTCGATGCACATCGCCAGCATGGATCACGGAATGCTTGGTGCGAATGGCATCGTTGGTGCGGGCATCCCGATCAGTACGGGCGCTGCCCTCGGTTTCTGGATCACGGGTCGGCCCAGTGTCGCACTTTGCTTCTTCGGTGATGGTGCAGCTAACGAGGGTGCCTTCCATGAGGGCATCAACTTTGCCGCCGGACTGAAGTTGCCGGTGGTGTTCATCTGTGAGAACAACGGCTACGCCCAGTTCCAATCGGTTCAACAGGACACTCCAATCCCGGACATTGCTACGCGGTCCATCTCATATGGCATTCCCGGGGTGATCGTTGAGGGATCGGACATCCTGGCGATGTTCGGTGCCGTCCGCACCGCGGTTGACCGGGCGAGGGCGGGTGAAGGTCCAACCTTGATCGAGGCCAAGACGTACCGGTTTGAGGGGCACTTCCTTGGCGACCCGGAACCGTACCGGACCCGCGAAGAAGTCGCGCATGCACGGGCGACGCGTGATCCCCTCAAGGTGTTCAGCGCCCAATTGCAGGAACTCGGCGCGGCAACCACCGACGACCTTGCACGGATTGATCGTCAGGTGCGTGACGAGGTTGAGCGTGCGGTGGAGTTTGGTGAGGCTAGCCCGGAACCGTCCGAGGACATCCTGCTGACCGACATCTATTCCGGTGCGGACTCACACGGGCGGACGATCTAACATTACGCCTGACCGGCTTCGGCAGTACAAGGCACGCCTGACATCACAGCGAGCGTGCCCAATGCACGGACAATTCGCGAACGGCACGCCGGACGTCCCGGTGCGAGGAGAATGAATTTGGCAGTCTTGAGCGTCTCTCAAGCACTCAACATGGCCCTCCATGAGGAAATGGGGCGTGATGACCGCGTATTCATGATTGGCGAGGACATCAAGGACAGCACGTACGGTGTCACTCGCGGGTTGTGGGACCAATTCGGGCCCAAGCGCGTGATTGGCACGCCAATCTCGGAAATCGCGATCGCGGGCGCCGTCCTTGGGGCCGCATCAGTCGGCATGCGTCCGGTGGCCGAGTTCATGTACATGACCTTCATGATGTGTGCGATGGACCAGGTGGTCAATCAGGCTGCGAAGACCAAGTACATGTTCGGAGGCAAAGCAGTGTTGCCGATCGTGTACCGCACGATGGCAGGCGCGGGTCGGGCAAACGCGGCGCAGCACACCCAGTCGCTCGAAGCGTGGTTTGCCCATGTGCCAGGTCTGAAGATCGTGATGCCGTCGACGGCTTATGACGCCAAGGGTCTGCTCAAGACATCCATTCGCGACGATAACCCGGTGATCTTCATCGAGAACAAGGTCCAGTACGCCACGACCAAGGATGAAGTACCTGACACGGACTACACGGTGCCGTTCGGGGTTGCGTCAGTCCGGCGGACTGGCAAGGACGTCACGATCATTGGCCTGCAGCGCATGGTGGAGATTGCACTCGAAGCGGCGGATCATCTCGCTGAAGAGGGGATTGAGGCTGAGGTCATTGACCCGCGTACCATCGTGCCGCTCGACCTTGACACGATCATCAAGTCGGTGAAGAAGACGCACCGGGTGGTGATTGTGCATGAGGCGCACGAACGCGTCGGCTTCGGTGCGGAACTGGTAGCGCAGATCGTGCAACACGCATTCGACTACCTTGATGCGCCCCCGGCGCGCGTAGCGAACCCGAATGTCCCGACACCATTCAATCGCATTCTTGAAAACCTTTCTATCCCCTCCGCCGCCCAGGTTGCGCAAGCCGTGCGCGGCCTGATGAGGTAGCGATGGCGACCTTGATCAAGCTGCCCCAGTTCGGGGTCACCATGACCGAGGCAACGGTGGTCGCATGGCTCAAGTCGGTCGGTGATACGGTCGAACGCGGTGATGCCGTTGCAAATATCGAGACCGACAAGCTCAACCAGGAGGTCATGGCGACCGCTTCAGGCATCCTGAGGCGCATCGTCGTACCCGTTGGCGGGGTTGCGAAGGTCATGGAGGCGCTTGCTGTCCTGGGGACGGCAAGTGAGCCAGAAAGCGCGATTGATGTGGCGCTTGGTCTATCTGCCCCAGTAGTTTCAGCTGCCCCTGTCGTTCCTGCCATGAAGGCCGAGTCCGCCAAGGCATCGAACTCGGGTTCGTTGTCGTCTCCCCCAACCCGGGCTGTTGATGAAGGTGCAACGGTACGTGCGTCGCCTTTAGCCCGGCGACTTGCTGGTGAACTCGGTGTGAACCTCGCCCGTGTTCACGGAAGCGGTCCCGGAGGACGGATTGTTGAGGAGGATGTGCGCACCGCGGCAGCCTCTGGCCAGACCGGTGGGTGGATTCTTGCTTCGCCATTGGCGCGACGTCTGGCCAACGACGGAGGCATCGACCTCGGGTCCATCATCGGAAGCGGCCCGGATGGCCGGATTGTCGAACGAGACATACAGTCCCTGATCGCTTCCCGCGAGGTGTTGGCCCCAGCTGCTTCACCGGCTCCGGTTCAGGCAACCCCAGCACAACCACCGACTATTTCGGCCGGTGGTCTTGTTGCCACGCCGGCTGTGGCCGGCCTTACCCGGCGCGAGACCGTCCGGATTGACGCCATGCGTCGCATCATCGCCGAACGGATGAGCGCCAGTCTGCAGACGACGGCACAACTCACGATGTTCGCTGAGGCGGACGCGACTGCCCTCGTTGAACTTCGCTCGCACTTGGTGCCGGCGGCAAAGGTTTACGGGCACCGCTCACCAACCTACACCGACATCATCGTGTCAATCGTCTCACGCGTTCTTCGTGATCACCCTCGCCTTAATAGTTCACTCGTCGCTGGCGATTCGGGTTCACCCGAGATTGCTGAATGGAACGAGGTGAACATCGGGGTGGCAGTTGCGCTTGACGCGGGTCTCGTCGTTCCGGTAATCCGGGATGCGGACCGCAAGCCTCTGCAGACCATTTCGCAGGAACTGGGCGAACTTGCCGAGTCGGCGCGTGCTGGCCGACTTGCCCCTGACACACTCCACGGTGGGACATTCACGATCACTAACCTGGGTCAAATGGAGGTTGATGGGTTCACGCCAATCATCAATCCACCCCAAGCAGCGATTCTTGGCATCGGACGCATCTCGAAGCGACCGGCCGTCGTGGACGACAAGGTTGTGGCACGGTCACAGGTAACCCTCTCGCTGACCTTCGACCACCGTATCGTGGACGGTGCGCCCGGTGGCGCGTTCCTGCGCGACGTGCGGCGCGCAATCGAGGCGGGAAAGATCTAACCAGGTTCGCATTGGTACGGTTCACGGGGCGTCCACGGGAGTGGTTCGCCCCGTTGGCGTCATGCGGGGCGTTGCTATCATTTGGTGCCACTTTGGCGCCGATATTCCTGTGGTCAAGAGGTACGCCGATCAAAGCCGCGACGCGTGACATCCTCGAGACTGCCCTGCTGACGCTCGCCATTTTCATCGGAGTGCGTCTGGTCGTGCAAAACTACCGCGTGGAAGGGTTCAGCATGGAACCCAATCTCCACTCGGGCCAATACATCCTTGTGGACAAGTTGTCTTACCTGATAGGTAATCCACAGCGTGGCGACGTCGTGGTGATGCGCTTCCCGCTCGATCCGCGTCGCGACTTTGTCAAGCGCATCATTGCACTGCCAGGTGAGGCCGTCGAAGTGCGCAACGGGACGGTATTCATCAACGGCGAAGCCTTAAAGGAACCGTACATCAAGATAACGGCAAGCTATCGGTACGAACGCAAGGTTGTGCCGGAGAACGACTACTTTGTCCTTGGTGACAACCGAAACAACAGTCACGATTCCCACATCTGGGACTGGCTTCCGCGCGAGTACCTGATTGGCAAGGCATGGATATCCTACTGGCCGACCCAGTACGCGGGTGTGATTGACCACCCTGTTCTTGAGTTTGTACGGGCTTCGGCCTCCTACATATTTGCTGATGCACGGGTTGCGTTTGCAGACGACTTGAACACTCCCGGTTCCAACCTGATTGACCCCCAAACCACCGTTGCGTCTCATTCGCGATGACAGTGCCTTGGGCCGAAATGGTCCGTGAGGCGGATTCCCTAGGGGTCGCAGTCACTGAGGAACATGTCGCTCAGTTCGACGCCTTCGCAACCTTGCTCGCGGAGGGCCGGCAGCTTCTCAACTTGACGTCGATCATTGATCCGGTGGATGTTGCTTACAAACTCTTCCTGGATTCGCTGACGGCATTGCTTGGACTGGTCAAGGCGTTGCCTGAGGCGGCGCGGGTAATCGACGTCGGCACTGGTGCGGGGTTTCCGGGTGTACCGCTGGCAATCGTGTTGCCGGATGCGGGTGTGACCCTTCTTGATGCCACCGGCAAGAAAATGACGTGGCTTTCCGGCGCGCTCGACCAGATTGGCCTGAGGAACGCTTATCCGATTGCGGGACGTGCAGAGACGGCGGCGCTCGACACCGGTTGGCGTGGACAATTCGATGTGGCCGTCGTTCGGGCGGTTGCACCGATTGCGGTACTAGCCGAGATTTGCCTGCCTTTCCTGTGCCCTGGAGGGCAGCTGATCGCCCTGAAATCGGCGACCCGGACCGAGAAAGAATTGCCAGAGGCCCGCTACGCATTGCAGATGCTTGGCGGAACGGTTGCCTCGGTGATGCCGATCCGTTGTGATCGATTGCCCAATCGAGTTGTCGTGACGATTGTCCAGGACGGACGTGTGCCGCGTGGCTATCCGCGGCGACCGGGGGTGCCGGCGGTCGACCCACTGATCGGTTGAACGCCACCATCAAAAAAAGGGCCGGCCTATCGTCTCACGACGACGGCCGGCCGGATCATGAACCGTGTGGGTGGTCAGGGGGTCGATGTTGGCTCGACGTGCGCAAACTCCCCCTCGTAAACCGCGACTTTGGTTACCGCCAAACCGTTATCGTGACCCACGTGATCATCGGAAACACCGTTGGTCTTTGCCAATGGTGTTCCGTTCATGGAGACCAGTCGCTGGCCGGTTCGGGAAGTCAACTTGCCATTGAGGATGCGTCGCACATCGGCGCTTGAAAGTTCGCCCTTTTCAGCGAGGGCGCGCGCGAGGACGTGGATCTCTGGTTCACACTGACGGAGAAGTGCCTTGGTCGCCTCGTACTGTTCGCGCAGGAGCGCATCCACCTCGCGCCGGATGCGCGCATCACCCCCGGCAAGCGCACGCTTCGGCTTCTGTTGCGGCGGAGTTCCATCCACACTTGGCGAACCGTTTTCAGTGTTTTCAGTCTTCTCGTCGTCTTGAGCTGTCTCCGGTTCGTAGACGAACAGTGAGTCGGAAGGGTTCATGTACGCGATCACGTACCGGGCTAGGTCGCGTGCTCGCTTGATGTCGCCGGCGGAGTTGTCCAGAACGAGATTGAGGAACAGTTCCTCCGCGGCGCGACTGGCGAGTTTCACCTGAATTTCGGAAAGGAGTTCGTCGCGTGAGTAGGTCTGTTGACCGGTTAGCGGACGCAGTTCATTGAAATTCTGAGGTTCGGTCGTGCTGACAATCGAGACACGGCCCACTTCCTGCCGTCGAAGAAGCATCGCCTGGGCAATCGCGTGTCCGGCTTCATGGTAGGCAAGACGGCGGGTGTCTTCGCGAAGCGTCGTATCTTGGCTCTGGCGCTCTCGATCTTTTTCGTCGATGATCCGCTGGATGTCGTCGCCGAGAAGCTCACCTTGCTGAATGAGCGCCTGCGCGATGGAATGAACGGTATCTGAGTGAACGGCAAGAAGGGTCTTGACACGCGTGTACTGCTCGTCGAGTAACTGCTCGACACGACGCTTGTCCGGGAGCCCCCCCATCATGCCCCCGCCTGCGAGGTATGAGTAGAAGCTGCCACCCATTCCATACACGCCGAGGTAAGCGTGAGCCAGTCGGGTCGCGTGGGAAAGGTCGCTTGTCACGCCCGTTAACTGGGTCTCAAGGAACAGCTCTTCGGCAGCGCGGCTCGCGAGACAAACCTGGATTTCGGACAACACCTCTTCGTTGGTCTGCGTGTAGCGTTCCTCAATTGGCTTGGGTGCGGCGAACCCGAGAGCCCGACCGTGTCGGAGGATGGTGACCTTCGACACGCGGGATGATTCGCGCTGCAAAACCGCCATCGCAAAGGCATGCCCGGCCTCGTGGTAGGCAATACGTCGCTTCTCCTCAAGCTTCATGCCGCGGATCGGCTGCTTGATTCCCCACTCATGCGCTTCTCGCGCCTCAGTGAAGTCGGCATATGCGATTGCATCACGACCATTGAAGTGGGCGACGACCGTTGCCTCATTGACGATGTACTTGATGGTTACCGGTGTGTATCCAATGGTGTCACCAGCCATCCGGTCGATGGGCATGTCTTCGTGACGCACCTTCGAGAGGTAATACTCGATGATGTCCTTACGCCCCTCCGCATCCGGAGCATCGATTGTCAACTGGCGGTCAAAGCGACCGGCGCGCAAGAGTGCGGCGTCCAGTGTCTCGACGATATTTGTGGCGCCCATCGTCACCACGTTCGGCCGCACTGCGGGACGCTTGAGGATGCCGAGACGCCTGAGAAGGCGATCACGCCACCCATCAGTGAGACGGGGTGGATCCATTTCCATGAGAAGCTGGTTCAGAGCACCTCCCCCACCCATCATGCCCCCCATGATGCCCCCACCACCCATCATTCCTGAGGTGCGGGCGGCGCCGATGGCATCGATTTCGTCGATGAACAGAATGCACGCGCCATGCTTCTTGGCAAGATTGCGGGCTTTCCGGTAAAGCCGCCAGACGATGAGGACGTCCATGCCCATGAACATGGCACGGAACGAAGCTGCGGAGGTGTATCCGAAAGGAACGCCCGCCTCGGTTGCGATTGCCTGCGCGAGGTACGACTTACCCGTGCCGGGAGGACCCACCAACAGAAGGCCACGGCTGACCTCCCCGCCCATGCGCTTGAAATCCTTGACACCACGAAGCAAGGTCACCCAACGTTCGGCGGTCTCAAGGACGTCCTTCTGCCCACGGTAATCTTTGAATCCGACACCAGTTTCACCTGGCATTACCCAGTACGTTCTGCCACGCCCCAGGAACCAGAACAAGGCCGCGAACTGGATGATCATGAACAAGACGGCGAACAGCATCTGGAAGAGGAGATAGGCGCCGTACAAGACGTACGGCATAGCTGTGTCGTAATTCGGCACGAACCAGATGAAGAACGCAGCGACGAGAGCGAGCGTGAAGAGTAGTCCCCGCCAACGACGCCCAACGAAGGCTGCTAGTTTCTCGAAAATACCCATCGTGCATGCCTTTCCGCATGAACCCCGGCAGTCGCACACTCGCACAGCTGCTGAAGACAGAGAGCATTCCTCTCTGCTTCCCGAGTATAGCCACGCATTTCGAGGGGTACGTTCAGAATCCTCTGAGGAATGGCGGTGGGCAGGTGACCCTTCGTGGGGGACTGCGGAAACCAGTCGTAACCTAGCGAGAGTTCTTCACTGGGGCGAGCTTGCCGCCGTCCTGCACATCAAAGAGTTGACCCGTCGGGCCGCCGATGCGGAGTTGCCGACCTGCCGGGACGTTGTAGACGCCGGTTGGGTCGGCATCAATCCCCATCACGGCCACACCGTTGGCGTCATAGGTGACGCCACGCTCATCGGTTGCACTACGTGGCGCTGGAACGTCCGTCCGCGCGAGGGCCACCCTGGGTGGTTGCGGTGCCGGGTTCGCGGGGTTGGAGGTTTGGGCCGCGCTCTGTCTCGAATTGGAGATCGCTCCGCGTGGTGCATTCGCAACCACCGGTGCGGTAGCGGGTTGTGCGGTGAGGATGCCCTGCCATTGCCAGGCTAGGCCGCGAACGAACGTTGCCACATAGATCACGGATACAACACTGAACACAGACAAGAATGTCGCCCGCGGCCCCCATCCGCGCTTCGGCGGATTGATCGCCCCTACCACGGGGATGACGGATGGTTCGTTCAGCATTTCCGGATGCTGCACACCCTTATGTGGTGGAGCTGTGGTTGGTGGTGAGGCGTCTAGCCGTTCTGCGGTCATGGCTTGGCCATCGGCTCATCTGGGAAGACTTCGGGGCCCTTGTCCTTGAAGTCGGCGATGTATTTCCGGATTACCGCTTCGTCGACGGCTTCCAGGTGCATCAGCCGTCCCCAAGATGTGAGGGTGATCGGGTGGCCCGTTCCCGGATAGGGCGCAAGGATGACCTTTTTCGGATAGGACCGGACGATTGCTTCCAAGGCGGCGATCATCTCCTTGCAATCAGTCGGGCAGTCGTACTGGACCATGATTTCTCCGTGTTCCAGATTGTGGACCTGCACCTCGTTCGGGATCGGATCAACGTGGACACCAGGACTGGCAACCTGATCGGCGTAATGCCAACCGGATGTCGGTGGCTTGCTGTTGTATTCGGGATGCGCCTGACCGCGCTGGATGTGGGTACGACCCTGAATCGGGAACTCCTGAAGGGCACCTGGCGAGGCCGAGGCGGGAACGGCAAGCCAGTAGACAAGGGCTGCGAGCAAACCGGCCACCGAGGCAGTGACGCCACCCCAGACGATCCGTGTCCGCTGCGTTGCCCGACGCCTCGCCTCCCGCTGTGCTGCGAGAGACGCTTCCTGACGCGCGCGGGCCGGTCTGACGCGCTTCTGGTCAGACCCAACCGAGGAGCCTGTCAATGAGGTGCCCGCCACGCTTCTGTCTCCCGTTGCACACGTGCCAGCTAGACGACCAGTATTACGCTTTCAATCTACCACCCGATGCCATTGGCACCACGAACGTGGCGAACTCCACCGTAAGCCGCGGTTTCACCCGCTCGGGGTTGAATGGAACTTTGCCCCATCCAGGCGTAGCGTATGGGAACGTTCGCGGAAGGCGGAGGTAAAGACCGCAGCCTCGGTGCCGGTGACGATTGCCTGATCGGCGTCTGCGCACAGGCTCTCGATGAAGGCCCGGCGCGTCGGATCAAGTTCTGACATCACATCGTCAAGCAGCAGCACGGGCGGTTCCCCGGTGACTTCGCGCATGAGGCCAGCTTCAGCAATCTTGAGTGCAAGGGCAGCGGTTCGCTGTTGCCCTCGCGATCCGTATGTCCGCTGGTCTACGGCGCCAGCGCACACGACCAAGTCATCTCGATGTGGCCCAACGAGGGTTATCGCAGCTGCCCGCTCCCGGGTTCGCTGGCGAGCGAAGGCGACGCGAAGTCGGCAGGCCACATCCTCAGCAAGGGTGTCGCCGACATCGATGCTCTGCACTAATGGAGCGTCGCCCTCGGCTGGGTTTGGGAAACCGACCCCAGACACGTAGGTGATCCGGATTGGCGCGGCGCCGAGGGCAATCCCATCCATCAGGGCAAGATGGATATTCAGTCGGGCGACGGCGCGGAGTCGGGCAGCGACGATCGCTGCTCCAAGGGAGACAGCCTGGGTGTCCCAGTGGTCGAGTTGGGATGGGCCAGCACGTTCATTGTCACGCAGATGGCGTAACAGGGCATTTCGTTGCACAAGGACGCGTTGGTACTGGCGCAAGGTACGAACGTACTGTCGGTCGAGTTGTGACAATGCGATGTCGAGGAACCGTCGGCGCCGTTCAGCCGACCCCGCGACAAGTTCGACTTCCTCCGGGGAGAAGTGCACGGCGTTCAAGTGGCCAAGCAGTTCGCCGGTCTGACGAGGGGTGCCGTTGATGACCACCTTCCTTCGGACGGTCGCTGGACGGTACATGCCAGGGTCTGGCGATGGCTCGAACTCCGCCGGAGAAGCGCTGGCATCCGTTTCGGCAGTCAACACCTCGAGGCTGGTTACCCGACCCTCCCGAAGCACTTGGCCGACGACACGGGCGAAGGCTGGTCGATGCGGGCAGTGCCAGCCGATCATCTCGCGTTCCGCTGACGTGTATGGCGACCGGCTGGTTGCGAGGAGGTAAAGGGCCTCGATCAGGTTCGACTTCCCGACGCCGTTGTCCCCCCAGATCACGGTTGCACCGATGGGTAGAGATAGGTCGAGGCGGGAAAAGGATCGAAAGTGGGTCAGGGCGAGGTGCGTGACGCGCATGACACTCCCGGCGCAAGAGAACGGCCCGCCGGATGCGGGCCTCGTCGATCGTGATGACACGGCGGTTCACTACGTCCTGAACCACTCGCTGTGCCGCGAGGCCCACCGGTCTGCGGAAGGGATCAGTGGGCGCGGACGAACGTGCCGGACAGTGCCTCGAGCGGTCGGATCACCGCGGCGATATCTTCCTCGCCGTGTCCGGCGTCGCGCGCCTCCTCGAAGATCTGCTGGACCAGTGCACTCAACAGCAGACGTACCCGCTGCTCGCGTCCGACCTCGACGCCCAAGGTGACGTCCTTGTGCAGGAGGTTCACCGAGAACATCGGGTCGAAGTTGCCCTTGAGAATGAGGTCCGGGAAGTTACGTGCAAGCTGGAAACTGTTACCCGTTGCAGAGGCAATCGTCTCGTATAGCAGGGTGGCATCCACCCCGGCCTTCACGCCCAGGACCATCGCCTCAGCTGCTCCGGCGAGGTTGATCGCCACGAGGAGTTGGTTCATCAACTTGACGACGGCGCCGGCACCGACCGGTCCGGCGTGGACAATCTTGCGGCCGACCGACTGCAGCAATGGGAGGGCGGTTGCATACGAGGCATCGTCGCCGCCGACCATGACGGTCAATGTGCCAGCGGCAGCGCCAGTCGTGCCACCGGACACAGGGGCGTCCAGGTAGTGGGCACCCTTTGCAGCGAGACGTTCAGCGACGTGGCGGCACGTGGATGGCCCGATGGTGCTGAAGTCGATGACGATCGCCCCTGCCTGGATGCCCTCGATGACTCCATTCGGGCCAAGCACGACCTCTTCCACATGCGCAGGCATCGGCAGGCAAAGTGCAATGAGGTCAGCATTCGCGGCAACTTCCGCGGGCGTCTTGGCAGCAGTCGCCCCATGTGAGGCAACGTCGGCGACGACACCCTGGCTACGGTTGGCGACGGTCAGCGGAAACCCCGCCTTCAGCATGTTGAGGGCCATCGGGCGGCCCATCTTGCCGAGGCCAATGAAACCGGCGCGCACTATGCTCATCTGTTGCTCCCACTTTCCCGACGATGGTTTGGCACGCGCAGGTGCGCATGCCCGTGTGGGGAGGGTACCAACGCACATGCGACCGCTTCCCCCCAACCGCCCGTGATTGCAATACGCTTCGCCTTCGCCACCCCATCGCCCGTGATTGCAATACGCTTCGCCTTCGCCACCCCATCGCCCGTGATTGCAATACGCTTCGCTTATGGCAACTTGATTTTCTGCCCAATTTGAAGCTTCACATCCTTGTTGGCCAAGTTGTTTATCTTCACCAGTTCATCCACAGTCGTATTGTTTCGGGTGGCAACCGCCCCCAAGGTGTCACCGCTCGCAATGGTGTACTCGCGAGCACCGGCAGATGTCGTTGCGGTGATGGCCACGCCCGGGTTTGCCGTCGTGACGGTGCGGAGTGGAGTTGGGGCACCGGGGGCAGGGGACGTCGCGACCACCGTGCGTGCGGGTGTTGCACCGGAGGCTGTTTGGCGCGGAGGTGGCGTGCCTGCTGGCGCGGTTGGGCCTGAGGCAGGTGTTTGACCCGGATTGGATGCCGGTGTCAAAGCTCCAGCCAAAGTGGTGCCTACAGGGGTTCCGGCACCAGCGATTGCAGTTGGCGTGCGCGTTGGGATGCCGGCTGACCCAGTTGGCGTGGTGAGGGAGGCGCCACCTGATTGCTGGGATGGACTCAGGGCGGCACTAACTCCGAGGCCGGCAACGCGGAACATCAACGCCCCAGTGATCATCGTGAGGGCGACGACGAACCCCATACCCAATCGCGCCTTCCAGATCTCTCCACTTCGGCGTTGGGCCGGTGGACTGGGGTAGCGACGATCCGAAGCGGAGGAAAAGTCATCCATCAGAAGGGTGTCGGTTCTGGCAGACAGGTGTCAGCAAAAGTGGACGCCAGTCGGTTCAGGCACGCGAGTGACTATCCCGGCAATGACGCGGGGTGGACGGCCTGGCCGGCATCCCTGAAAGCAATCTTGCCCCGGTCTTCCAGTTGCGGAAGTTCCATGACATCAATGTTGCCTTCCTATGTAGGCTCAGGCGCGTCAGTATAACGTCGCTTCTGCGCCGGGGGTTCCGGGGTGCCGTGACTGACAGGTTTGCGTTCATGGTTGGCAGGGCGACCAGTGCGTTCAATCACGGTCAACTGGCATGTGTTCCACCCGTGGAACACATGTTTGACAAGTTGGAAAGTGCGACGAGGACAAGATGGGCACACAAGTGGTGGGATTGTCTGGCGCTCGTGCCTTGGTCATGGGGTTGGGCGTGCACGGCGGTGGTGTTGGTGTCGTCAGGTACCTAGTCGGTTCCGGTGCGCACGTCCGAGTCACCGATATGCAATCCTTGGACCGGTTGTCGGCCTCGGTGGACGCCCTCAGTGACCTTCCGGTTGCCTACACCCTTGGACGCCACGACAGTTCCGATCTTGACGGGATCGACTTTCTCGTTCGGAACCCGGGCGTGCCGCGGGAGGCACCATTCCTTCTCGAGGCTGAGCAGCGTGGCATTCCGATTTACATGGAGATGACGCTCTTCTTCCTGGCGTGTCCAAGCCGGCGCATCGTTGCGATAACCGGCACAAAGGGGAAGACGACGACCACGACCCTGACCGGTGAGATCTTCCGCAGGGCGAGGCGTGACACTGTTGTCGCTGGAAACTTGCGCGTTTCGGCCCTCGGACAGTTGTCGCGGATCACCCCGACGACCGACGTAATCCTGGAACTCTCCAGTTTCCAGTTGGAGGGCCTTGATGCAATCCGGACAAGCCCGGGTACCGCGGCGGTGACGAACCTCATGGTGGATCACTTGAACCGGTATCCCGATATGGCGTCGTACATGGATGCAAAGCGACGGATTTTCCTTTATCAGGGACCCGGAGATGTCTTGCTTCTAAACCGGGATGACGCCTATTCGGAAGCCTTTGCGACTACCGCCCCAGGGAGGGTGGAGTGGTTCAACCCCGATGATGCGCTGGTTGGTTTCGGAGAACCGGGAAGCACATGGGGTGGATCACACAACCTTGCCAACGCTCACTGCGCGTCAGCCTTGGCCCGGTCGTCAGGAATTGCAGAGGATGCCATCGCGGAGGCGATCCGGGGCTTTGCCGGAGTGCCCTACCGGCAGGAGGTCGTTCGGGTTCATCGCGGGGTTCGGTACATAAACGACACGGCGGCGACGACACCCGATGCGACGGTGGCTGCCCTGTCGGCGGTAGGCGGACCGATCGTGCTGATGCTCGGCGGGGCGGACAAGGGGTTGGACTTCACAAGTCTTGTGTCTTCATTGGCAGACCCCCGGTCGAGAGTGACCGATATCGTCCTCCTTGAAGGTTCCGCCACCGACCGTTTGGTTGCCGCTGCCGGTGAAGGCCTTGTGCGGGGGAGGCATCGCTCATTCCCTGAAGCGGTTGCTCAAGCTTCCCGCCTTGCCGGAAGTGGTGCGGCCGTGTTGCTTTCGCCCGGATGTGCTTCGTTCGGGATGTTCGTGAACGAGTTTGACCGGGGTGATCAGTTCAACGCCCTCGTCCACGCGCTTGACTGATCATCCATTGGGTTACTGGCGACTGGTGGCGATGGCCGTGCGCTGCAGGTCAAAGAGCACCTGAAGCCCGGTGCCCGCGAGGTCTAGGATGGTGTCGAGGCGTGCCCGCGAAAATGGCTTTCCCTCGGCCGTGCCCTGCACCTCGATGAACTCGCCATCACCCGTCATGACCACGTTGAAGTCGACCTCGGCCCGAGCGTCCTCGGTGTAGGCGAGGTCGAGGAGCGGTTCACCCCTGACAATCCCGGCGCTGACCGCAGCGATTTGTGTGCGGAGTGGTGGTCGTGACAGACGTCGGACTGAGGCAATGTGATTCACTGCGAGCGCAAGCGCGACATAGCCCCCGGTGATCGCGGCAGTGCGGGTTCCACCGTCGGCCTGGATCACGTCGCAGTCGATGTAGATCGTGCGCGGTCCAAGGCGGGTCAGGTCGAGCGCCGCCCGAAGCGACCGACCGATCAGGCGCTGGATTTCATGGGTGCGCCCGCCAATCTTGCCCCGGGTTGACTCGCGTTGTGACCGCGTGTGGGTCGACCGCGGAAGCATGGAGTACTCGGCGGTGATCCAGCCTTCGTCGGTGCCTTTGAGGTGGGGAGGCTGGTTTTCCTCAACACTGGCGGCACACAGGACGCGCGTCTTGCCCACTTCGATCATTGCCGAACCCTCTGCATGATCCAGGATGTGGGGAGTGATGACGGTGTGGCGCAACTCGTTTGTTTGGCGACCATCGACACGGGCCATGACGGTTCCTCCGGGGTTCGTGGTTGGGTGGGGCAGATTGGTGAAAGTCGGGTTGAGATCAGGCCCGGCGGCTTGCGGTTGGCGTGGCACCAACCAACTCAGGGCGTCCTTTCAGTGATACTGCTTTCAGCCACGGTTGAACGACTGACGTTCCGCTGTATCCCTGAACCCATGGTTTGACCAGTGTGTAGCGCTTGGTGTGCCACATGGGCACCCATGGCGCATCCTGAATGATCTGGACCTCGGCGTCCTGATAGAGCTTCATGCGGATGGTGTTGTCACGTTCGGTGCGTGCCCGCTCGAGCAGCCGGTCAACTTCTGGATTGGCATAGCGCGAGACGTTCTCACGGCTCTTGCTATGGAACAGGATGTCTAGGAAGTTCTGCGGGTCTGCGTAGTCCGCAATCCAACCCGTCATGCAAAGCTGCGGCCGGTCTCGTTCCTTCTGGGTGGCTGCGATGAAGTCGTCCCGGTTCAGTTGGCGGACCCGGACGTCGACCCCAAGACTCTGCCGGTAGGTCGCAATGATTGCGTTGATCTCTGGAGGAGGTGCGGTGCGGGTGCCCATGACCGTGAGCGAAATCTCGGGGAAGTTCTGCGTATCCCGGTAACTCGACTCCGAGATGAGTTGCCGGGCGCGGGAGACATCGAAGTCAAGACCTCGCGTACGGTCGCTCTTGCCTGGTAGCCCGGGAGGCAGGATGCCGTCGGCCTTGATCACGGTGCGCTTGAGGGTCACGGTTGCGATGCGATCCCGGTCCAAGGCGTGATTGAAAGCCTGACGCACCTTCGGGTCATCGAACGGCTTGGCGGTGACGCTCATCGCGAGGTACTGGATATCAAGGTCCGTGCGGACGCGAAGTTCCCGATTGAGTGGATCGCTCTTGTCTGTCACCCGCTCGATGTCAGCGAGGTCAACAACTGCAATGTCGATTTCATTGGCCTCATACGCTTCCACAGGTGCGACGGCCAGGTACTCAACACCGGTCACTGCCGGTTTGGTGCCGTAATAGGCGTCGTGGCGCACTAGTGAGAGAGTGTCGCCCGGTCGGAGGCGGGCCACTTTGAATGGTCCTGTCCCATTTGGTTGCAACCACCAGTCTGGTCCCGTCGCAACGTTCTGCCGGTCTACGACATAACTGACCGGGTAAGTCAGCTTGGCGAGGAAGTAGACACGCGGTTCATCAAGAGCAATCTCAATGGTGCTCTCGTCCTTCACCCGCACTCCCGATACTTCGGCGGTCTGCCCGGCCATTCTTGAGGCAAAGCCCTCGATGTCACCGAGGTACGTCAGTGCGACGGGCGAGGCAAGACGAGGGTCCGACGCGCGTTCGATACTGAACTTGACGTCGGCGGCGGTGACAGCACGCCCATCGTGGAACCGGGCGTTCTTGCGGATCGTAAAGGTGTAGACCCGTCCGTCCTGGCTGACTGCCCATTTCTCGGCAAGGTCGGGCACAACCTCAAGCTTTTCGTTCAGTGCGGTCAATCCACTGAAGATGTGCACGACGTACTCCGCTTCAAGAACGCCGGTCGTGAATGCGGGGTCGAGGGTCTCGAAGTTCCAGAGGAAGGTGCGCAGAGCTTGAGCATCTGATGTCGGGGCAAAGGGGTTTACCTGACATCCGGCAAGGCTTGCACCTACAGAGACCGCTCCGTAACCGGTCAGGGCGAGGAAGGATCGCCGGGCCCTCGGTTGCATGATGCGTGATGGAAGTGGCATCGCCCTCGACTATAGCGCAGGCATCGAGGGTTATGGAGAGGGTGACGGTGTGCTGTCCTGCGGCATCAACCTTGCCGGTCGCGCGCGAAGTCGAGATGGATGCGGCTCGCGGTCGGTTCGTCCTGTCCCTGGTACTTGCTGCCCAGGGGGCCACTCCCATATGGATGGTCGGCGGGTGTCGACATGAACAGGAAGCTGAGCTGACCGATCTTCATGGTTGGGAAGAGCAGGATTGGCAGGGGAGCTGCGTTGCTCAGTTCGAGAGTCAGGTGACCGCGGAACCCGGGATCGACGAAGCCAGCAGTCGAGTGGATAACGAGACCAAGGCGTCCGAGAGAACTCTTGCCCTCGAGCCGGCCGACGATGTCGTCCGGGAGAGAGATGTGTTCCAGGGTACTCCCGAGGCAGAACTGGCCGGGTTGCAGGACAAACGGTTCGTTGGGGGTCAGGGTGACCAGTTCGGTCAGGTCGGCCTGGTCGACGCGTGGGTCGATATGGCTGTGACGCGTGCTTCTAAAGACCCGGAACCGGAAATCCAGTCGGAGGTCGACGCTTGACGGCTGCACCGAATTTCCGTCGAATGGCTTGATGCCAATCCGGCCCTCGGTGATCAGTTCCTTGATTGTCCGGTCACTGAGAACCATGGACTGAATTCCCGTACATTGGGTTGCACTGCGTATGGTCGGCGCACGATGCAAAGATGCATCGGGGGTTGTGCGTTCGCCTGGCAGTGAATGAGTCGGCCTGCGGCGGTAGTATAGCCTCAGGGCAGTGTTGGCCGATTGTGAGGTCTCTCACCCGTCGCTATACTGCCGAAGGCAGGGCGCGGGCGACATCGCCGGATTTGGAAAGAACGGTGTCTGCTAGCGGTTATTTGGTCTAGTTTGGCGGTCAACGAGATTGACGGCGCCCGCTTGGGCGGTGGTGTAACCGGAGGAGCGCGATGCGAGGGGGGTCGATCGTGAACATCGTGCGGGGGCATGTGATCCAGGCGCCGCGCTGGCGTTCGGGGGGTGGCTCGCGCCTGACGGCGTGGGCGCACCGGGTGGTTGCCGTCGCGGTTATTGCGATGTCAGTCGCGCCGCTGACCCAACCGGTCGGTGCCGGGGCCACGTCGGTCAAGATGGCCGAATTTGATGGGAGTGGCACCGGGCAGGCGCAACCCCCGGCAAAGCCAATGCCTGGCGCACCGAAGCCTGACAGGCTCTTTGAGGACATGCTTCCCGAAGATCTGGCAGGACAACCGATTTACGCCGATGTCAAGGCTGATTGGGACAAGCAATTCAAAGCCACGACCGGTGTTGACATCAAGATCCCGGCGGTCAACTATGTGAGCAACGGGGGATCCGAAGGCCTTCAGAAGGTCGACAACTACAAGGGACGCCCAGGACCAACCCTCCTATGGACCGAAGATGATGGGTGGGTCGAATGGGAGATTGACGTCCCCGACACTGGTCTTTATGAGATCACGGTGGACTATTACCCGATCCCCGGCAAGCGGGCGTCGGTCCAACGCGACTTGCTCATCAATGGCAAGTTGCCATTCCGCGAGGCCAAGCGTGTGGTCTTCCAGAGGGTTTGGAAAGACAATGGCGCGGTCAAGAAGGACAACCAAGGCAACGATGTCCGTCCGGCACAGATTGAGGCTCCCCAGTGGGAGACCAAAACCATCGAGGATGCCGACGGACGCTACGACGCGCCGTTCCAGTTCCTGTTCGAAAAGGGACGTCAACGGCTCCGCCTTCAGACGGTGCGAGAGACCCTTGCCCTTGCGTCCATCTCGGTCCATTCACCCAAGATCGTTCCGCTTTACGATGACAAGCTAAAGATATGGAAGTCGAAGGGTCTCAAGGAAATTGAGGTCAAGAAGGCCACTCTTGTCGAGGCCGAGAACCCTATGGTGAAATCCGATCCGACAGTTCGCGGTGAGGTTAATTTCGATGCGCTCGCGAGTCCCTCTGCCGATGGTCTTTTCAAACTGAACTCCTTTGGATGGTGGAGGTGGCGCCTGCCCGGTCAGTGGGTAAGGTGGGAAGTGGAGGTCGCTGAAGAAGGCCTCTACGAACTGAGTTTCAACATATGGCAAGGGTGGGCAGGACGCCGGCCCCGCATGCGCTCACTGCGGATCAACGGTGAGGTGCCGTTTCGCGAGGTTGGCGGAATCCTGTTCCGGATGGAGCGGGATTGGCGCTTGGAGACGATGCGCGAGAACCAGTTGGCGGAGGGCAAGCCGTACCTCTTCCATCTCACCAAGGGCAAGAATGTCGTCCAGATGGACGTGACCCTTGGTTTCATGTCTGAGACCATGCGCGAACTCGACCTGATGCTCTCTGAGATGAGCCAGATGAGCCGTGAGATGCTCATGATCACTGGATCTCAACCGGACGTGAACATGGAGTGGGACCTTCATGAGAAGATCCCGTCCCTTGTGCCGCGCCTGCAGAAGCTGCATGACCGTCTTGAGGTGCAGGCATCGCGGATGGAGGAGATCGGACGGGCAAAGAACGATGCTTCATCGGCATTCCGGGTCGTCGAAGCGCAGTTGCAGCGAATGATCGATAAGCCGGCCGAGATCCACCGTCTGCTTGAGGACTTCATGAGAAGCCAGGGAATCCTGGCAACATGGCTGCTGAACTTGCAGAACCACCCGCTAGCGGTGGAGTGGCTCACTGTGCATTCGGCGAACACACCGCTGCCCCGTGTTCAGGCAAACGTTATCGAACGGACGTTCGCCTCGCTGAGCACGTTCATTTCGTCATTCACGCGTGACTACACTGGCCTCGGAAGCAGCTACAGCAAGGACAGCAAGGAGACCGTCCTTGATGTGTGGGTGGGCCGTGGTACCGAGTGGGGCCAGATCATGAAGGACATGATCGAGGACGATTTCACCCCGAACACCGGGATCAAAGTGAATGTCCACGTAATCCCGCCGGCAAGCCTTGGGGAAGGTGCAGGGTCTGTCCTGTTGCTCGCGACAACGGCCGGTGAAGCGCCCGACGTCGCCGTTGGGGTGCCAAGCCAGCTGCCGGTTGACTTTGCCGTCAGGAAGGGTCTTGTCAACCTGACGAACTTCCCGGACTATCCGCAAATCGCCAAGCGTTTCCGAGAGGGGGCGTTGGTCCCCTTCCGGTACCGGGTGCCGTTCACCGACGTGGAAGGCAACTGGGCGATTCCTGAAACCCAGGATTTTGCGATGACGTTCTACCGGACGGATATTCTGAACGAGCTCGGGATCAAGCCCCCGGATACGTGGGACGACCTGTATGACGCGTTGCTCAAACTTCAGCAGAACGGGTTGGATTTCTACTACCCGCCGCCGACGGGTGTCGGCGTAACTGAAGGCGCGGTCGGGTTCACGCCCTTCCTGTTCCAGAACGGTGGCGAGTACTACAAGTGCACGGATGGTTCCTGCCGGTCGTCGCTCGACACCCCGGAGGCATTGGTAGGGTTCCAGGAGTGGACTGATCTGTACAGCAATTACAAAATCCCGCGTGAGGCGAACTTTTTCACCCGGATGCGGACCGGTGAGCAGCCAATCGGCGTGGCCGGGTATGGCGTGTACATTGCCCTTTCAGTGGCGGCCCCGGAACTAACGGGACGTTGGGAAATGAAGCCAATGCCGGGGCACCGGTGTGGTTCGACAACCTCGATGGGGACCATTGTGCCTTGCGTTGACCCTCAGACCGGTCAGAAGTTGCCCGATGGCACGATCATCAGGGCCAGTGGTGGCACCGGCGCGAGTATGGTGATCTTCGAGCAATCGAAGCACAAGGCCGAATCTTGGGAGTTCGTCAAGTGGTGGTCTTCCAAGGACGCCCAGCAGCGCTTTGGTGGCGAACTCGAGGCACTCATCGGGGTTGAGGCGCGCTGGAACACGGCAAATCTCGATGCACTGCAAGCACTGCCTTGGCCCAAGAAGGACATTGCGTCCATCATGGAACAGTGGCGGTGGTTCCGCGAACCTCCGGTGGTGCTTGGCGGGTATTTCACCGGGCGTCACGTCCTGAATGCTTGGAACCGGGTCGTCCTGCAAGGGATGAACCCGCGAGAGGCACTTGAGGACGCCATCTATGACATCAACAAGGAACTCGCCAAGAAGCAGGAAGAGTTCGGTGTGAAGGTCGACAAGTCAATGTACCGGCGCGGGTGACGAACCACTCGCTGCAACAGTAAGCCTGCCCGGAACGGTGGTTCCGGTCTACGGAAGCATTCCGGTGGTTCGAACAGGGGGGAAATGGCATGGCGGGTCGCGCTGAGGTAATGACATCGCGCGGGATGATCTCCACGGCCGCACGTCCGGAGGGATTGGCGCTGTTCTGGCAGAAGTTCGGGACGTCGTACCTGTTCATGGCGCCGTTCCTGATCTTTTTCGCTATTTTCGTGGTGGCCCCGGTCCTGACAGCGGTGTACCTGAGTTTCACGTATTTCAATGTGCTTGAAGCTCCACGGTTCATTGGTTGGAGCAACTACAAGTTGCTGTTCCTTGAGGACGATGTGTTCATTACGGCCATTGCGAACACCTTGACGTTCGCGGTTATTACTGGCCCGGTTGGGTTCTTCCTGTCGTTCATATTCGCTTGGCTCATCAACCCATTGAATTTGAAGACGCCACTCGCCCTTTGCTTCTACGCACCGTCAATCACGGGCGCGGTGGCGATGGGTGTCGTGTGGAAGATCGTGTTCTCGGGCGACCGGTACGGGTACCTGAACAATTGGCTGCTTGGGATCGGGGCGATTGATGAGCCCTACCAGTTCCTTGCCGAACAGGCAGCCATCATGCCCGTCATCATGTTCGTGGCGCTCTGGATGAGCATGGGAACAGGTTTCCTGGTGTTCCTTGCGGGGCTGCAGACCGTACCCGGAGATCTCTATGAGGCCGGCAAGATGGACGGGATCAAGAACCCGCTGCAGGAGGTCTGGTACATCACCCTGCCGATGATCAAACCGCAGTTGCTCTTCGGCAGCGTCATGGCGGTGGTGGCTGGGTTCTCGGTGTTCGAGGTTGCGACATCGCTCGCCGGTTTGCCCAGCCCGTTGTATGCCGGCCATACCATCGTGGCGCACATGTACGACTTTGCGTTCATCCGGTTTGAGATGGGGTACGCAACCACGGTTGCAGTGTTCCTGTTCCTCCTGACGTTCGGTCTCGGTCGAGTGCTGATGCGCCTGTTTTCTTCAAAGGACGAATACTGATCAGCCGTTAGAAGGTGGGTGGTTCCGGGACACGTGGTTCCCGGCCGACCCCGTGATTTGGAGAGCGAGCGATGGCCGTACTCGTGCAACGACCTCAAACCATTGACTTATCGATACCGAAAGTCTTGCGGTTTCTGCGGAAGCAGACACCCGCGCCTTCATACCTGTTCCTGATCCCGATGGCTGTTTTCTCGATGTTGCCAATCGTGTATGTCATCTCGACGGCGTTCAAGCCGCTCGAGGAACTCCTGCTCTTCCCGCCACCGTTCCTGGTGCGGCGCCCGACCCTCGACAACTTCCAGGACCTGTTGCTCGCCACGAATGCATTGGCAGTGCCGTTCACGCGGTACCTGTTCAACAGCGTCTTCGTGGTGCTGACAACCGTGCTTCTCCAAGTGATGATGTGCTCGATGTGTGCGTATCCGCTCTCCAAGGCGCGGGTTCTGCCGGGTCGTAACTTCATCTTTGGAATGATCGTCGCGGCTCTGATGTTTGCCCCGCAGGTAACGCGCATTCCGCAGTATCTCGTGGTGCAGAAAATCGGACTTATCGACACCTATGGTGCGCTGATCCTGCCGGCCCTCGCGTGGAGCTACGGGCTGTTCATGATGAAGCAGTTCATGGACAACGCGGTCCCGAACGAACTCATCGAGGCGGCACGTGTCGACGGGGCGCAGGAATGGACGATCTTCTGGAAGATCGTCATGCCGAATGTCGCGCCAGCATGGAATACGTTGCTGATCTTCGGTTTCATCCAATTGTGGAATGACAGTTTCAGCCCGTTGGTGTTCACGCGCAGCGAGGCGATGAAGACGGTCAGCGTGGCGATGATCAGCCTCACCAACGGACCGGCGGCGATTGCGCGGCAGGGCGCGCAGTCAGCTGCAGCATTCCTCATGACGGCACCGACCATCACTGTCTTCCTGCTTCGGCAGGCCAAGGTCATCCAGACTATGGCGCATTCGGGGATCAAATCGTGAGAAGCCAGCTTTCAACGCGTCGACGCACGAAGCTGCGTCGTCTCGTTTCCCTCGCAGCCGCGATGGCGATTGCCTCGGCTTTTGTAGTCAGTTTGTTGCCGGGTGGAGCCCCGATTGCGTCAGCGGATCGGGAGTATTCCTGGACGCTCGACAAGGATGCGCGGACGCTCGCCTCGCCCCTTCCGTACATCTACGACTTCGAAATCGACGGGATGTACCAGAAGTGTGGGACCTTCAAGAACCCGGCTGACATCTACATCGACAAGGGCGGAAACGTCTGGATCTCGGATACGGGCAACAATCGTGTCCTCAAGTTCGCACCTGACGGTACGTACATATTGACCATCGGCGGTGCCGAGGGACCAGCGAAATTGAATGCGCCCGAAGGTGTGTTCATCACCGCGCAAGGGGACATCTGGGTTGCCGACCGGGGCAATAGCCGCCTGGTTGCGTATACGGCGTCCGGTGAGTTCATCAAGCAGTTCGGGAAGCCAACTTCGCGTCTGCTCGCGGATGACCAGGTTTACCAGCCCAACAAGGTTGTCATTGACCGACGCGGATATCTCTACGTCCTGAACGGTGGTGGCGACTTCCGTGGGATCTTCCTGCTAGACAGTGAAGGGGCGTTCCGGGGCTTCTTTGGTGCGAACCGGCTCTCGTTCAACCTCGGACGCCTGCTTGTCCGGATGTTCACGACTGATTCGCAGAAGAAGCAGATCTCCAAGGTGTTGCCGACACATCATGCAAACATGTTCGTGGATGAACGAGGCTTCATCTACACGGTCTCACCCCTTGGTGACGTCGACCAAATCAAGAAACTCAACTCGATCGGCAATGATGTCTACACGTCGGGCAACAAGGCCTATGGTGAGGTCGAACGTCGCGGTCTGCAGACGATCAAGCCTCAGTTCGTGGACGTCACCGTTGACAGTCAGGGAATTGTCTCGGCGCTCGACTTCAATAGTGGCCGGATTTACCAGTACGACCAATCGGCAAACTTGCTAGCGATCTTCGGTGGACGAGGCTCACAGCGAGGCAAGTTCGAGTTGCCCCAGAGTCTCGCCGTCGGGAATGAGGGGCGCCTCTACGTCCTCGACGCTAATCGGAATAACGTGCAGGTATTCCGACCAACCGAGTTTGCCGAACTCCTTCACAAGGGAAGCCGCCTCTTCTTCGACGGCAAGTATGCCGAGGCTGAAGTGATCTGGCGTGAGGTGCTCCGCCGGGATAGCAATTTCGAGCTAGCGCATACCGGACTAGCGAAGGCCTTCTTCAAGCGTGGCGAGTACCTGAAGGCCATGGACGAGTACAGGGTGGCACGCAACAGCTCGGGCTGGTCTCTGGCATTCGGGGAACTCCGTCATGATTTTGTCCGGGAGCAGTTCGGGCTGGTCCTGCCTGCATCAATCGCCGGGATTGCGCTGGTGGTCTGGGGTGCCCGCCGGATTGGGCGTGCGCTGATGTCGATGCGCTTCGATGATCGCGGAGGCCTCTAATGGGTGGTTCGTCAGTCCCATTAGCTAGCGGGTCGATGGTTGGCGAGGCCGGAGATGTCGCGGTGATTGATGGTGTGGCGCTCGAGAAGACCGTTGGTGTCTCGGTTGCTTCCAGTCATCCTCGTGCACCGTACTTTCCACGTCGCTTCGCAACGGCACCACGGGCGGCCCGCAGGACAGAGGCGACAGGGTGGCGACGGTTTGTCGAGGACGCCCGGTGGTATGGCACCAAGTGGTTCCGACAGATACTGTTCGTGGCACTGCATCCCGAGGAAGGGTTCTGGGAACTCAAGCGGAGTGGTGATTGGTCATCGGTTCTCTTTCTTGTTGCGCTCCTGATTGCTGCTCGTGGCTTAGTCATGGCGGTCATGGGCTTCCATTTCGTCTTCTTCGCCGTCGACAAGGGCGCGTGGTCGGTCGAATTTGTCATGGAACAGATAACCCGGACCATGACATTTGGCATGACGCAGTTTCTTTACGGCGGTAATCCTGAGGACACCTCAATAGTTCAGGAAGGTGTTCGGATCATCATTCCGTTTCTCACTTGGTCTCTCGCGCACTACGCAGTTGCGATGATCTTCTTCGGTGAGGGCTCGTTCCGGGACATTTGCGTCAGTGCGGCTTTCAGTTTTGGTCCATATATCGTCATCGCACCTATCGCGACATTCGTGCTTACAAACTCCATGACGCTGAATGAGCGGTCACTCTTCATGACCCTCAGTTGGGGAACGCAGTTATGGGTGGCATTCCTGTTTTATACCCACATTCGGGTTATTCATGATTTTGGCATGGGCCGGACGCTTGCGACGTATGGGATTGGCGCAATAACGGTCATCATCATCTGGGCTTTGGCGGCACTGATCTTTGCCCTTTCGAGCAATACCTATGAGTTTTTCTATCAAGTTTTCTATGAACTGACTACCCGATAGGGAATGGCGGGCTAGGACACGGATCATGAGGCACGTTGAGGGGCGACCATTGAAGAGGATGTTCGGCACGATGCAAATGGGTGGATGGTGCCGTCGTGCCTCGATGGCGACGGCTCGCATGGCTATCGGCTTGGCGTCCGTCGCGTTGGTGACGCCCCAGGTTCCAGCCGTGTTGGCCGATGCCGAGCGGGCGCCGATGCCGGTTGTGGACCAGGCTTCCCTGCCTGACGGCTTCACGATGGTTGCCGAGACGCCGACATTGCGTCTTCATGCCAACTTCACGGACTCGCGACTGGTCGTGGAAGATCGTCGAAGCGGGAAGGTGTGGGCGAGCAACCCCTTTGAACAGTTGGGGGCGCAGAAGGCTTCGCAGGAAGATGCGCTTTTCCTTTTGAGCGCAACCAATGCCAAGCGCCAGATGACCAATCTCCTCACCTGGAATACCGAGAGGCCCAAGATCTCGGCCACCAACATCCCTGGTGGGTTCCGCGCCACGTATGACATCGAGAAGTTCAGGATGCGCTTCACGATTGAATACGCCATCCGCGAAGAAAAGGCTGCGGACGGGCGGGCTGTCCCGTTTCTCGAGGTCACGGTTCCGGACAAGGGCATTGAGGAATACGGGGATTGCAAGCTTGTCACAAGCCCGACATGCTTCAAGATCGTGACGCTCGAGGTACTGCCTTTGTTCGGCGCGGCGCGTGTCGGTCAGAAGGGGTACGTCATGGTCCCCGATGGTGCAGGGGCAATAGTTGAATTCAAGCCCGAGTACCCGCAATACCGTCAACGCTATTCCGCACAAATTTTCGGGCCAGATGCGGCGTCAAACCTTTTCACAATCGGTGGCAGTGGAGGGCGGGGTGGAAGTTCGATTACGCGTCCAACGATGCCCATTTGGGGCTTGAAGCAGGAAGATGGGGCGTATGCCGGGATTGTTACCAAGGGTGAGTTCCAGGCGAACGTAAACGCCTATCTCGCTGGCTACATCATGAATGCCAATCGCGGGTCGGCCGAGTTCATCTTCCGCCGGCAGGCGAGCATTCCTCGGCGTCGCAGCGTTTTCGTGAACAAGATTGAGGAAGCTCGCCTTCCTGGTGATCGTCAGGTCCGATATGTGCTTCTGACTGGCGACGACTCGAATTACGCTGGCATGGCGCGCGCATATCGTGACTACCTGATGCTTGTGAAGGGTCTCAAACCTCTCGCCACCGAACCGCCTCGACCCTTGCTGGATCTTTTCATGGGTATCACGCGGCGCACTTCGTTTCGCGAAGATTTCGTACCCATGACCACGTTCGACCAGGCCCTGACGATCATTGGCGAGTTCATCAACAAGGGCGTGAAAGACTTCGATGTGCACTTGATCGGGTGGGCTGATGATGGCTTCCGTGGCCGATGGCCCCGGCGCTATCCATCCGAAAGCACCTTGGGTGGTGATGACCGTTTGCGCAACTTAGTCCGGGAAGCACAGCGTCTTGGCGTCAAGGTCTTCTTGGAAGATGACTACATGTTCGGCTACACATTCTCGTCTGGAGGCATAATCGGGCAAATCCCCGGCCTGAGGAACATCTGGCCCAACTGGAGCTACGGCTTCAACTCACGGTGGGACACCGTTCGTGGTGTCAACAAGCTACCGGTCTTCGAGGGATCTGGTGGCATCTATCTGCTGAACCCGATCATTGCCCGAAACAACTATCTGGAACGTGACCTGCCAACCCACAAGTCCATAGGGATTGATGGCGTTGTCCTCCGCCAGATGGGCAACATGGTCATGTCTGACACGAACGACCGTTACCCGTTATCGCGTGGTGAAGTGGCTGAAACGTGGATGAAGATGGCTGACCGTGAACGTGAGACCCTTGGAGGGGCCATTGTTCAGGGTGCGAATTCATACGTACTGGGGCACACGGATCGTGTGTATGACGCACCGGTTTCTTCGCTTGACGCGTTTGGTGATGCCACGGTCCCGGTCTATCACATCGCGACGCAAGGTCTGGTGGTGCGCCATACGATCCGGGCAAACCTGCGCAACGATCCCAAGACGGAGTTGCTCAGGCAATACGAGTGGGGAATGCAGCCGGTCTACCAATTGACTTACGCGCCATCATCAGACTTGATCCGCACCGACTACAACTTGTTGTATTCAAGCCAGTATGAGGATTGGATCGATCCCGCGGTTCAGGAATACAAGGCGATGCGAGAAACCTTCGGGTTCCTCTCCGGTCAGGCGATCATGGGGCACGAGATTTTGCAGCGGAATTTCAACCGGGTTACCTATGCCGATGGTACGCGGCTGTATGTCAACTACAACCCCGATTCGCGTAGGACCCCCGAAGGAGCTGAGATTCGCGGGTACGGCTACGCGCTTGAACGCAAGGGCAGGTAGGCAATGAAGATCGCAATTTCGCGTGATGACAATCTAGCGGTGCCACGGTCCGCCACACGGTTGGGTCGCCGTCGCTTTTCGCTGACAACGCAGCGCATGCTTGAAGGTTACTTCTTTGTCAGTCCGTGGATTGTCGGGTTCCTGGTCTTTCTCGCGTGGCCCCTGTTCCAGAGCTTATTCCTAAGTTTCCACGAGTTGCAAGCGACAAGCCTGACCGATCTCAAATGGAAGGGAATTGACAACTACAAGGAGGCGTTTTTCATTGATGCGCGCTTCGTACCGAAGTTGCTGGCAACGCTGAAGAACAACCTGCTTGATGTGCCGGTGATCATGATCTTTTCTCTCTTCTCGGCAATTCTCGCCAACCAGAGGATCAAGGGAGTGATCGGTTTCAGGGCCGTTTTCTTTCTTCCGCTCGTGATCGGGTCGGCGCAGGTGATCAAGCAGCTTTTTGCACAAGGCGTTGGTGGCGCCACCCTCAGCCAGGGAGTAGATGTCCAGGACCTTGTGTATCAGTACATCGGTCCGGATGCTGCTGCTGGAGTTTCCGATCTTCTGAACCGGTTGCTGTTTGTTCTCTGGAAGACCGGCGTGCAGATGCTGATCTTTCTTGCGGGGCTGAATAGCGTGTCGCCGGTCCTCTACGAGGCGGCGCGTGTGGACGGAGCAACGGACTGGGACAGGTTCTGGAAGGTGACGTTGCCGTTGCTATCCCCGGTCATACTCGTGAATCTGGTCTACACCATTGTGGACAGTTTCACCGACACGTTCAATGAGGTTCTCGAGTACATCCAGCAGACGGCGTTTGCCGGCGGGTTCCGCTTGGGCTACGCCGCGTCACTTGGGTGGGTCTACTTCGCGGTCGTGTTCCTCATCCTGTTTGTGGTCGTAAGGATTACCAACCAGTACGTCTTCTACGCGGGAGATCGCAGTGGCTAGCATCTCGGCATCCTCGAACTCATATATTGTTGAGCGCCCGAAATGGTGGCGCGACGGTCAGGTCGTGCGTCGTCGTTCGATCACGTTTCTCCAACGCGCGTTCACCTACATCGTGCTGATCGACATCGCGTTCGTTTTTCTCGTCCCGATTTTCTACATCATGGCGACGTCACTGAAGACATCGCAGGATCTGACGGACCCGACGATCGTGTGGATCCCCAGTGGGTTTTTCTGGATCAACTATCCGCTGGCGTTCTTCTCCATGGCCTACGTAAAGAGCCTGAGCAACAGTCTCTACATTTCGCTTGGTTCGGCGCTTGGGCAGACGGTCAGTTGCGCGTTTGTCGGCTACGGGTTTGCGCGGGTGCGTTTCCCCGGGCGCGACGCACTTTTTGCATTGGTGCTCTTCACCTTTCTCGTTCCCCCTCAGACCATCATTGTTCCGTTGTTCATCTTGTACAAGAACCTCGGGTGGATCAACACTTACCAGCCGTTTGTGGTGCCGAGTTTCTTCGGCCATGGACTGAAGGGCGCGCTGTTTGTAGTCGTGTTCCGGCAGTTCTTCAAGACGCTTCCTTGGGAACTTGAAGAGGCCGCTCGTATCGATGGTGCCAGTGCCTTCGCGACTTGGTGGCGCATCATGGTTCCCTTGGCGATGCCTGCGGTCGTGGTGGTCTTCCTCTTCAGCGTGGTCTGGCACTGGAATGACTTCTTTGAGCCGTTCATCTACCTGAACCGCATGGAGTACTTCACTTTGCCGATGCGCCTGTCGGTGCTGTCGCCGTCCCTTGACACGGCGACGGGTGGCCAGGCCAGTGACCTGTTCAACGAGGCGTTGGTGATGGCCGCGGTCTTCCTCGTGATCCTGCCAC
>SXGU01075700.1_pt1 | contig 52433 bp, 47 predicted proteins | sample 3174531 | NCBI WGS metagenome assembly SXGU01 (sample SAMN11356863, study PRJNA531348) | freshwater metagenome | isolation source: freshwater sample F1-140 | place: China: Fuxian Lake, Yuxi | collected 2017-12-25 | reverse complement strand
CCTTGACCTTCGTGACCGGGAACGACATCACGGGTATTGGAGGCAACTCCGCTCATTGGTCGCCCGGTACGCGCCCGTTTGGCGAGTTCAAGGTCGCGTGCTCGATGTCAGTCTCACCCGCACCTGACGGTGCCGGCCTACGAGTTGAGCTGCCATCGTCGCGTTCGTCTTCGTTCGGCCAGACGACAAGCTCCCATTCACCAAGGGCTCCGGACCGCTTGAACCACAGCCGCAGATAGCCTTGACCTGCGGTTGGCAGGCCGATTGCGAGGGTCGAGCCGATGCCACCTACCCCAAAAAGATGGTGATGACCGGTAAGCACAAGTGCCGGTTGGAGTTCCTGCACAAGTTGGGTAAGGACCGGGATGCCCATGATGCCAATCCGCCCGGGCGCCTGACCCCGGAAGGCTTCGTGCATGAGGAGGATATTCGGGTAGGGGTTGCGAGCCATTGCATCCAAGTCTTCCCGGTTGAAGTGCCGGGCACGGTCACCGGCGAATGGCTTTGTTTGGTTGAACCAGGTCGGTGCGTAATTCCCCGGAAGTCCGACCACGCTGATCCCTGTGCCGGGCACGATGTATCTGGTTCCCGGGAAGAGGTGATGGCCGGGGATTGGCGCGGAGCGTCCATCTTCTTTGGGGGTGAAAAGGTTCCAGTGCTCGTGGTTCCCATGCACCCAGACAAGTGGGATTTTCAAGTCACCAAGGGTGCAGGGATCGTCGTCTGGGTGGAGTTCTCGCCCGGGTTTCCCTGCCGTGAGATCGCCGACTTGAAGTAACACGACAGCGTCTGGCTCGGCCTCAGTCGCGCGGAACAGTGGACCGAAGTCACCGTGTACATCACCGATCGCGAGGATCAGAACACGATCGTTGCTGGCGAAAGGTTTCTGAAATGCACCTCGGGAGGTGTCTGGGGCTTGGGGCGCTGGCGAGACCTGATCACGGACCGAGTTGGATCGTGCGAAAGTTGCACGTCGGTTGCGAACAGACGCTGACCGAGGACGTGGCCGGTCAACGGAGCGACCTTGACGATCACCGCCGGGCGGGACCCCGCCGGATCGGATGCGGTTGTCACGCGATGACGGTGTCGTCACGCGTCAACCGGCCGTCGGCGAACCGACGTGGGTGTTGATGGGTTCGAATGGATCACGCTGGTCGCGATTTCCGCGTAACCAGCCATTCCTGCCAACCAACTCAAAGGTCTGGATGGCGTTGAGGGCAGCTCCCTTGCGGACGTTATCGGCGACTACCCAAATCGAAAGACCATTCTTGTGTGACGGATCCCGACGGATGCGCCCGATATAGACGGGGTCGAGGCCAGCAGTAGTTACCGGTGTCGGGTATCCATGTTCCTTGGGATCGTCGACCACAACGATGCCCGGCGTTCGACGAAGGATTTCACGGGCTTCCGACGGGTCCATCACGTGCTCGAACTCGATGTGGATCGCCTCACTATGACCGACCATGACAGGCACGCGGACGCACGTGGCCTGAACCGCGAGGTCGGGGATGTCCATGATCTTGCGCGTCTCGTCGATCATCTTCAGTTCCTCGCTGAAGTAGCCACCTTCCCGCCATCCGCCAATTTCGGGGATGAGGTTCTGGACGATCGGATGCGGGTAGACAGACGCTTCAGGTTGCACGCCGGACGCGATAGCTGATGTCTGGTCGCGAAGTTCATCGACGGCGCGCCAGCCGGTTCCGCTCACAGCCTGATAGGTATCCACGATCACCCGGCGGATCGGATTTTTTCGGTGAAGTGGCCATAGTGCGACCACCATCTGGGTAGTCGAGCAATTTGGTCCGGCGATGATCCCGAAGTGTTCGCGGGCTGCGTCTGGGTTGACTTCCGGAACGACAAGCGGGACATCGGGATGCATTCGCCACGCGTTTGACTTGTCGACATTCACTGCGCCGGATCGTGCAATCGCGGGTCCGTACGTCTTCGCCAGATCGTCCCCGATCGCCGTGAGTACGAAATCAAGTCCATTGAACAGGCGGGGGTCGGGAGAAGCCAGTCCAATCTGCCACTGCTGGCCGAGGCATGAAACGGTCTTGCCTGAGCTTCTTTCCGAGGCGAAGAGACGGAGTTCGTTGATCCGGAGGCCTGGACGGACACCCTCGTCGAGGATTTTCAGGAACTCCTTGCCGACTTGACCAGTGGCACCGACCAGGCCAATGTTGTAAGCACGAGTTGACACGTTCTCTCCCTGGATTGAATTGCTCGCGATAGCGGTCCCAAAGGGATTGCCTAGCTGCGGCTACCTGCAAGGTAATGGCCGCCAGAACAACGCTCAGGGATTTTATCGGTGGAGCTGTCCCGTCAACGCTGCGGACCATCAAGTCCGCTCGTATCAGTCGACGACGAGGACCGCGACCATTCCCTCAGAGGCGTGACCGCGGACGCTGCAAAGCAGCGGATACCGACCAGGCTTCCGAGCGGTGAGGAAGGTCTCTGACTTGGTAAGGCCGCCCCAAACGGCGATGTCGACGTCGTACTGCTGCCCTGTGGTCTTCAGACGGTGCCCGTCGCGTGGACCGTCGAGGTTTTTCACTTCGACGCGGACTGCGGATGCGCGTGGCACATGGATCTCGGCCGGGGTGATGCTTCGGCCTGTCATTGACACCGCAAGCGTTAGGGCGGGTGGCCCACCGAATGCGATGGTCGTCCGGGAAATTCCATCAAAGGACAGCGGAACCAGGACTGCGCTGCTGAACAGGATCGCGCCCATGCCAATCGCCAATCCAGACCCGCCTGGGATGCGGCGCAATCTTGCTCGAAAACTGCGATCACGCGGTGGTTGACCGGTAACGGCGTCGGGTAACGGTTGCGGTTGCGAAGTCACTTGGGTTCACCCTCAACAGACGGATGCGGTTCTCAGAGACACCCCCATCCTCTCTATAGATTAACTTGTAGTGGAAGCGTACCGTTGTTGTCCAAGCCCGGTGGCCGGACTGGCGACGGATAGTGCCTCGGGAACTTCTCGGGTGAAGCGTGACTTTGAATCGCGTACAGTGCGCGAGGTGCGCGGAGTGATGCGGTGGTGACTGGGGAGACCCATGTCTGTTACCCGGGGAGGCGGCAGTTAGATGATGCGGAGTGGAGGTACCACCACGCCCGGAGGCAATTACGGCACTGGAACCACCGGCGCGGGTGGGCCGGTTGGCCGGAATGCAGTCGCGGGCAGTGGGGGGACTTGGAAGGATGTCTGGCGCGCGCTTGGGTTCCTACGTGCCCACCGCCGGTCGGTGGTGATCAGTTACGTCGCGTGGACGGTTGCCAACTTCCTTGACTTGATGATCCCTTTGCAGGTTCGCGATGCCATTGACATCGGGATTGGCACCAAGGACACCTACGTCCTGACCGTCGCGGTGCTTTCCGCCATGGGCTTGTACGTCGCGAAGTCCGCGATCAACTGGGTCTACATCTGGGGTTTTCATGCCTTCGAAGCTGATGCGGCCCGCGACCTGAGAAACGCGGTTTACCGTGGCCTCCAAAGGCTTTCTTTCGGGTACCTCGATCGGGCGGATACTGGGCAGCTCATCGCCCGCGCCACCTCAGACGTTGAGGCAGTGCAGAACTTCCTCGGGCATGGGATGACCGGCTTCATCGGTGCGGCCGGCACGTATGTGATCACCCTGGCTTTTGCAGCCACGGTAAGTTGGGAACTTACGTTGCTCGCCGTGGCCACCGTGCCGCCGATGTTGTGGGCCGGCCTCGTTCTGAGCAACAAGACCCGTCCCCAGCACGCCAGGGTTCAGCAGGAATATGGAAGCCTGACGGGAAGACTGCAGGAGAACATTTCCGGGGTGCGTGTGGTCAAGGCGTTCGCGCAGGAGCAGTCCGAAGAGCGCAAGTACGCCCAAGGCGCTGAGGCACTGCAGGTGCGATCACTTGAACTCGCACGTACCCAGGCAATCTGGAACCCGTTGCTGATCGGTCTGGGGGGCCTCGGGGCAATCATGGTCATCGTGGCCGGGGGCTATCTGGTTACGTGGGGCCTTGTGACCGTAGGTACCGTGGTCGCTTTCCAGTACTACCTCAACAAGCTGTATGGACCTGCCAGGCGAATTGGGTTCCTGTTGGGTCAGTTGGCGAGGACACAGGCAAGTGCGAGACGAATCTTCGAGATGCTTGATGTCTCGCCGGAGGTGATTTCCCGTCCCGGCGCGCGTCCGTTGGAGGACGTGCGAGGCGAGGTCGTCTTCGAGAATGTCAGTTTCGAGTTCCAGAAGGGCGTGCCGGTTCTCAGCAACATCTCACTCACAGCCAAACCCGGGCAGGTGATCGCACTTGTCGGTGGGACTGGATCAGGGAAGAGCGCGCTGACCGGCCTTATCCCGCGCTTCCATGACGCGACGTCGGGGCGGGTACTCGTCGATGGTCGTGATGTGAGGGACGTGGAACTGGGAAGTCTTCGCCGGAACATCGCTATCGTGCCCCAAGAAGCGATCCTGTTCAGCCGAAGCCTGCGTGAGAACATCGCCTTTGGCAAACCGGAGACTGACATCAGCTTGGTGCAATTTGCGGCAGAACGGGCGCAGGCACACAGGTACATCACACGCCTTCCCAAGGGCTATGAGACGACCGTTGGAGACCGCGGCGTGACGCTGTCGGGCGGTCAGCGTCAACGCGCCTCGCTGGCCAGGGCACTCCTTGTGGAGCCTTCGATCCTGATCCTCGATGATGCGACTTCTTCCGTGGACATGGAGACTGAACACCTGATTGAGCAGGCCCTTGGCGAAGTCATGAGTGGCCGGACGACCTTTGTCATCGCTCACCGGCTTTCGAGCGTCAAGCGCGCCGATGAGGTCCTCGTGATCGAGGGAGGTCAGATTGTCGAGCGAGGACGCCATGAAGACCTTGTTTCCTCGAATGGTCACTATCGGCGTATGTATGACGTGCAGATGCGGGATCAGGAAGAGTTCATGGCTGCAAGTGTCCGGACCACCGATCCGGTTGAAACGGGTGTGCGCGCCCCGTTCGCATCCGAACAGCCACTGGATGGCGCATCGGCGGTTGTTCCGGGACAGGAGGTGTCGCGGTGATTGGCCAGGGGGCTCAACCGACTCCTGGCCAGGGGAGTGCGTACGACGATGACGCGCGTCTGACCTCAGACCGCGAGGTGGTCGCACGTGCTTGGGCCTTGCTCAGGCCTTACCACTCACGCTTGTGGATTTCGCTTGGCCTCATGCTGCTGGCTTCGCTGGCCACGCTTCTGCAACCGCGGATCATCCAGTTTTCAATTGACCGGGGCATCTTGCAGGGGAAGTTGGATGAACTGAACCTATGGGCGCTTGCCTACGTGGCCACTCTCGCGATCACGTGGGGTGCCACGTCTCTCCAGACGTGGCTGCTTTCGTGGGTGGGTCAACGCATTCTCTACACCCTGCGAACCGACATGTTCTCGCATCTCCAGAAGTTGAGCCTGCGCTACTACGATCGGCAGCGAATTGGGCACATCATTTCCCGCAATACAAGCGATGTCTCCGCGGTGAACGAAGTCCTGACGCAGGGGTTGTTGCAGTCGGTGGCAGACGTCTTCATGCTGATCGGAACGATTGCGCTGATGTTCTCGATGAGCGTTCGACTGACGCTCGTGACGATGGTGGTGCTTCCGGTCATGTACGTGCTGGCGCGGTGGTTCGCGTCCGGGTCGCGCCCCGCTTACCGGCGCATCCGGCAGACCGTGTCGGCAGTGAACGCGAACTTGGCCGAGAACATCGTCGGGATGAAACTCATTCAGGCGTTCCGACGTGAAGACCGGAACTTTGACGAGTTCGACGACATCAATCGCGAGAACGTCCGCGCCCAGAAGGATGCAATCTTCTTCCACGCGGGGGTAATCCCGATCCTTGACCTGATTGACGCGGGCGCGACGGGATTGCTGCTGTACGTAGGTGGGAACTGGATCCTAGGCGAAGCGTCCCCTGAACTGACCATAGGCATCCTGACCGCGTTCATGTTGTACTCGTCCCGATTTTTTGAACCAATGCGTGATCTTGCAGCACGGTGGGACCAAGTGCAGGCAGCATTGGCGGCGGGTGAACGGATCTTTCACCTGCTGGATTTGAAGGCCGATGTCGAGGACGCACCGGGTGCGTACGAGATGCCCCCCATTGCGGGTCATGTCCGGTTTGATGCGACAACATTCGGCTACAACCGGGACACGGCAATCCTCCGAGACGTGTCACTCGAGGCAAATCCAGGGGACCGGATCGCACTTGTGGGCCGCACTGGGGCGGGCAAGAGCACCATCATCCGCCTACTGATGCGGTTCTACGACGTCCAAGGCGGGCGGGTACTGATCGATGGCCATGATGTGCGGGATGTGACGCAGCGCAGTCTGCGTCGCCAGATGGGTCTTGTGCTGCAGGAACCTTTCCTGTTCGCGGGAAGCATCCAGGAGAACATTGCATTTGGTCGTCCGGAGATGCTCGAGACGCGTGAGGGGAAGAGGGCAATCCGCGAAGCGGCGGAGGTGGCAGGTCTGCGAGAGTTCATCGAGGCGCTGCCCGGTTCGTGGGATGCGACCGTGGAGGAACGAGGCGGTAACTTCAGCGGTGGCCAGAGGCAACTGATCTCTTTGGCCAGGGCGTTCCTTGCTTCGCCCCGGGTCCTGATCCTTGACGAGGCCACGTCGTCGGTGGATACAGAAACCGAGGCATCCATTCAGGCTGCGCTTGACCGGGTCCTTGCAGGCCGGACGGCGTTCATCATTGCCCATCGGCTCTCAACGGTGAAGCGCGCAACCCGGATCCTCGTGATCGACGGCGGAACCATCGTCGAACAGGGAACGCACGAGGAACTCCTCGCGATGGAGGGATATTACTTCCGCCTTTACACCCTTGGGTTTGCGTCCTCGGCCGATGCGCCTGAGCAGGTGAGCGTCGGGGGATCGTAGCCCGCTTGATTGGGGATGGCACCCAGAGAAGCGGGCATCCTCGATCTCTTTACCCTGTAGGTGGGCAAGCGTCCTTACTTGGGAGGACGTTGTCCTGCGTCGCCGTGTGCCACGACGCGGATGCTCGTGCGAGCGATAGGTTCGCCATCGATCAGCAGCACGAATGTGAGACGCTCTGGGCGGCGCACGACAAGGCCCACATGGAGTGGGAAGAAACACGGCACGTCCTCGTGCGGAGCGTAGCCAAGCGGTCGACTGACCTCGATCATTGAAGAGTGGACTTGTCCGTCGGCGATGGTGCCCTCCTCATCACGCACTTCCAAGGTCATGGCCATGGGGCGATACGCCTCGCTTGCGGGCACGGACAACTTAATTGCGAGTGCGAAGGTCTGCTCCACAGGAAATGCACGAACCAGCAAGCGGTCCCATCCACCACCGAGGATGAAGAGTTTGCCGTCGTGCACCTGGACGCCGTCGCAAAGGATGAACGCCTCGGCGCGGACCCTCTGTCCGGTAAGCGAACGCACGGTTGTCAGCGGGCCGGTTGCGTTGTCTTCCACCTGAGGCAATCCATTCCGGGCGTGACAGATCGTGCCACCGCCCTCGCCACCCCACCGCCGCCTTGTTTACATGCGCTCCTTCGTCGCTTCGCGCCACCCCACCGCCGCCTTGTTTACATGCGCTCCCTAATCGCTTCGCGCCACCCCGCCGTAGTGTCCCTTGATCATGTTGCGCTTACGGCGGCATGCCCAACCCCCTCGGGCCGGTGTGTTGTGGGGTTCAACGAAGACGCGTCCAATCAAACACGACGCCGATGAACTCGTCCTTGCGGTGGGCGAGGCCGAAGTACGCTTCCTGGCACGCTTCCGGGGATAGTACGTGTGTCAGGAGTGGATCCACAACGAGACGGCGGTCGTGGATCCAACGCATGATCTGCCGGTAGTTTCCCTCGATGGTGACGCGGGCTCGTTCGGTGTTCTCGGAAATGGGAAAGGTCCATTCCAGGGCGCCAATCATGCGGATCGCGAGGAGGTGGATGCGCGCAAGCATTGGGGTCAGGTCGCCGGGGAACGGTGCACGCGGGCTCCCCAGGAGGATGACCTCGCCGTGACGGCCGCACATTTCCACGGCTTGAGCAACCAGCGAACTCTCTCCGATTGCCTCTACGACGATGTTCGCACCACCGCGATCGTCTGAACTTCCGACCCATTCACGGACCACTGCGACGGGGTCGACCTCACGCGAGTTGAAGACTTTTTCGATGCCGCAGGCTTGCGCCTGGTGCAGGCGCATTTCGCTGATATCGAACGCCATGACTTCGGCGCCTGCAAGTTGAAAGAGTTGTGCGGCGAAGTTGCCAACCAGACCCATGCCGATGATGGCCACCCGGTCGCCGGCCTGGACCGACGACGACCGTACCGCAGAGATTGCGACCCCCGCCATCCGTGTGAAGATCGCGTGGCGACCATCGATGTCCGTGGGGACCTGCAATGCGAAGCGTGCGGTGTTGGCTTGCACGACAGATCCGTGCCGACTGAATGTCATGATCCGGTCGCCGGTCTTGATGTTCTTGACTTCGCTCCCAATCGCCAGTACTGTCCCAAGATGGCCGTAGCCGGGCCGGGTCGGATAGATGATCGGTTGTGCGCGATAGATCGGTGGGGTCTTGGGCATCAGATTGGTGAAGAATGACCCTTCAGTGCCGGCACTGATGATTGAGTATTCAGATTCGACAAGGGCTTCGTGAGGCCCGAGGTTCTCGGCACTGACGTCGTATTCCTCAAGTTCGGCCTGTTCGGGCCCCACAAAGACCACCCCGCGTGCACGCATGAGGTTCTTCCTTTCGACGTCGGTTTGCTGTGAGGTGCCTCAGCGGTCTCGCTGTTTCGCTTCGCGCCCCGGCCATTGGTGGCTCGACGCTTTCCGCCCCCGTTCGGCACGCCTGGTTGAATGGGCTTGGGCCTGTGTCAAACGTCCTTGAACTGCGCTGACGCGCCCTACAATACCGCGCGACGGTAATGACGAGAAACGGCAGTGAGGCAGGTGCCCGACGTGCGGTGGGCCATGGCCGGCCGCTCGAGGGCTATCGCGTCCTCGACCTGTCGCGCGCACTCGCCGGTCCGCACTGCACGGGGTTACTGGCGGACATGGGCGCGGACGTCATCAAGGTTGAGGACGTCCGCGATGGCGACGAGACGCGTTTGTGGGGGCCGCCATTCCTCGGCGACGACAGCGCCTATTTCCTTTCAGTCAACCGGAGCCGACGAAGTGTGGCACTCGACCTCAAGAACTCGGAGGGACTTGGGATCTGTCTGGATCTTGCGAGACAGGCCGACGTCGTGGTTGAGAATTTCCGTCCGGGTGTTGTCGCGCGGCTTGGGTTCGATTACGCAAGCGTCAAGGCAATCAATCCGGGTGTGGTGTATGCATCAATTTCGGCATACGGTCAGGACGGGTCGGGATCCCTGGAACCGGGGTATGACCTAATCGTGCAAGGCACCGGTGGCCTGATGAGTGTCACTGGAGATCCGGATGGTGGCCCCTTGAAGGCGGGAGTTGCCGAGGCCGATGTGCTGGCTGGCACGAACGCGGCGTTGGCGATTGTTGGTGGCTTGCTTGCACGGGAACGCAAGCGGGCCTCAGGGGATGCGAATCCCGTGGGCACGTTTCTTGACGTGGCTCTGTTTGATGGGCAGGTTTCCCTGATGGGATACCATCTGGTGAGTTTCCAGGTGAGTGGCCGGGTGCCCGGGCGGTCCGGAAACAGGTTCCCTTTCATCGTGCCTTACCAGGCGTTTCGGGCCTCAGATGGGGACTTGACGCTGGCGGTGCCCAACGAGCGACTTTGGCAATCTTTCACGGTGGTCATAGAGCGACCAGACCTGGCTGCTGACCCGCGCTATGCGCACAACGGGCTACGCGTACGCAACCGGGACACACTCACCGCGGTTCTGGCGTCGGTGTTGGCGACGCGCACCGTGGACGAATGGGTTTCCAGGTTTCGCGACGCCGGCATTCCCTGCGGGCCCATCAACGACGTCGGGCAGGTGGCCTCTAGCCGATACGTGGCCGAGCGCGGACTGCTTCACGAGATTCCCCATCCGGCAGGCGTGGTGCGGATTCCTGGGCAACCTTGGCGAACTGGGGAAACTCATTCCCGGGAAGCGAATGCACCACCCGGTCGTCCCCCGCGCCATGGCGAACACACGGTCGAGATCATGGGCGAACTCGGTTACGACGCGGAGGCGATCAATCGGTTGGAACGCGCCGGGGCTATTCGGACCGACCAACTTGCAGTTATGTGATCAGGAACCGACCCAGTCGGGGACGGTCGCTGCGTACCCGGATGCTTCGGCTACGTACTCACTGAATGGGTCGCCAAGTTCCAGGATATGGTTCTTGTAGGCGATTGCGCCCCAGTCGATGACGTACGGGATCAGGTACCACGCATCGGCGCGCTGAACGTCGACCCAATCGTCGACGTATTCGTACACCATCGTCCGTTCATCACCATAACTGGCTCGCTCACCAAGACGACGCGAGATGAGTGGCCAATTGATGTCACTGTCGGCGCGGGCGGTCGACATCGCCTGCACGATCCTGCCTCGGGCGTTGGCTCGGGAACCAGTAGGCGGACTGACCATCATCGCTTCGGCCCGCTCAGGGGCAATGATCGGTTGCAGCTTCCCCTGGCGCTGAAGGAGGTTGAACAGGCTGACCGACGGGTCGATATGGTGGTAGGCGAGGTCCAACTTGATTAGGGCTGGTTCATCCCACCCGCGTGGTGCCTTTGAGGCAAATGACTTCAACTGGAGGAACTTCGTGACCCAATCGAGGTAGCCGTCCAAGCGGAAGCGGTCGGTCTCCAACGTGTTCAGCACCGAAGCCCACTGGCGAAGCACCCAGATGGTGTCCTCATCGCGACCCAGATACCGCCGGGTTGCCTCATGAAGGTAGACACGCTGGATATCGATAGCGTTCATCTCGCTGCCATTCGAGAGTTTGACCATCCAAGTGCCGGTTGGCTCGCCCGAGATTTTCTTGAGGGACGCCACCGGATCCTCAAGCTCGATCTCGACCTCGGAAGTCCATCCCTCGTCCAGGAGCTCGGCGACAAGCGCCATCGTCCCAATCTTGAGTTTGGTGGCAAATTCGGACCGGTTCGCGTCACCAATGATGTTGTGCAGACGACTGTATCTCCGGCCGGCGTGGGATTCGTTTCGCAGGTTGAGTATTGGACGCCCGCCGAACCGGACGCGGTGACTTACGTCCACTGAGGTGAACGGTGCACGCTGACTGATCTGGAATGGTGGCGGTGGCGAACCGTCAACACTTCCTGGAAGGGCCGGGAGGCGGGATGCGCGGGGACGGGTGGAGGCCGGCTTGTACATCCCGGCACCGGCAAAGATCTGGCGGGTAACCAAGAATGGAAGGATGCCTTCAATGAAGTCTCGCGTTCGCGGGCTCGACCGGATGCAGTAGTTCTCGTGGTAGCCGTAAGTGTTGCCAAAATGGTCCGTGTTGTTCTTGATGAAGAACGCCTCTCCCTTGAGCTGGAGCTCGTCAATCATTGAGAGGAGGATCCGGTCGCCAGCATGCTCGGCGGCGATTAGCTCGTCCAGCGTCCGGCATTCCGGGGTCGCGTACTCAAGGTGGCCGGAATCGAGGTACATGCGGCCCCCGTTGAAAAGGAAACCTCCATTGCCGGGGCTCTCGCCCCATTCGCGGGGTGCAGGCTCGATGAGGCCGTATTTCCGGGACCCGAATATGCCGTCCTTAATCCGGTAGGCAACCTCGGTCGGGCTCATGTTCCCGGCAGCTGCGTACTCGGTTTCCGTGCCAAAGAGTGCATTTTCCATCAGCTTAATTTCCCCGCACCGTCTCCGGCAGCCTCGCTACCCGGTCATCTGCCGTTCACATCGTGATGAGAACCTACTCTCCACCTGGCTGTGGGGTTGGGTCTGGGATCTCCCGGATGATGCGCTGAATTTCGTCATCGAGGTCGGTATCAGACGACTTTTCAGTGTCGGTTTCACCCGGCGCGGATGATGGACGCGATGGCACCTGTGTCGGTGCTTCTGCGGGCTTGGTTGGGGCGTCGGGTGCAATCGCGATCACGGTTTCAGGCGTCACGTGATCCTCCCTTCATGGCTGCGACGAGGCTCGAGAGATCGTGGGAACGGTCAACGAGTTTGATGACGCGGTCGATGACCGGCCCGGTAATGTCTTCGAGGTCGAGGCGCCACTCCTTGGATCCCACCTCAAATGTGACCGAGTCCCATTCGATTTTTCGGATTTGCGATCCGAAACGGGCCAGAAGTGCGCCACGGATGGCGCCTCTGGTACCGGGAGGTGGCGTCTGGGCGCACCAGTCCAGACGACCTTGATCAACAAGATCCGTGACACGTCCCTGCTTGCGGAGGATTTCGAAGAGGCTGACCCGCGGGTCGATCATGTGATAAGCCATGTCCAACCGGCGAAGGCGAGCATCGCCCCAGCTTCGTGGGTCACCTGTTGTTCCAATCTTGATGAAGAGTGACCGCTTGATAATCCAGTCGACACGCGTGGCAAGTCTTTCCAGATCTGTTCCGAGGGCATCGAGCGCTTCGGTCCACTGCGAAAGCACCCAGTCGGTCTCCGGATCGCGACCGGCGTATGTGGCACGGCACGCGTCAAGAATCAAATGCTGGATCGCGAGTGCAGTCATCGTACGTCCGTCGACCATCGGGACGGTTACGTTCATCGTAGTGTCCCGTGATATGGCCTTGATGGCCTTCACCGGATCCGCAATCTCGAATTCAGGTTTCCAACCATCTTCAATGAGGTCAAGCACCAAAGCGGTTGTGCCAACCTTCATTGCCGTGGCCCATTCGGAACGGTTGGCGTCACCGGCAATGCAATGCAACCTTCGGTAACGGGAAGAGTTCGCGTGTGGCTCGTCGCGTGTGTTGAAGATCGGACGCTTCGCGGTGGTGTTGATGCCGATCCGTTCCTCAAAGAAGTCAGCCCGTTGGCTCATCTGGAAACCTGGGGCGATTGTTGCGCCCGACGTCTCCACGCCAACCTTTCCGGCACCCGCGTAGAGTTGACGGGTGACGAGGTGCGGGGTCATTCCTCTGACGAGTGCTTCGAGTGCGGTGGAACGCGCGCACAGGTAATTCTCGTGCATTCCATAGCTACGCCCGTGGTAATCAGTGTTGTTCTTCAGTAGCCGGACACGCGTCGATGACCCAATTTCCCGTGCAAGGGTCTCGTTCCGAGCGGTTTCGCTCGCATGGACAATCAGCTCCCCTGCCCTGTCCTGTGCCACTAGTTCGAAAAGATCCGGGGTTGCTTCGGTGCAGTATTCGGGATGGTTGTGATCGTTGTAGTACCGCGCGCCATTGAGAAGCACCGTATTGGCTAGCAGCTCATCGCGGGTGAGTTTCCGGCTTCTATCGTCCGGTCCGTCAAGGTCGTTCGGATCGCGCGCAAGCCGGTCGGCACGCATTCCACGGAGATCTTGGTACGGATCCTCACCCCGGTAATCCCAACCGCGAAAACCGCCAGGAAAGGCCACTGCACGGACGATGCTCGCGCACTCGTACCCGAAGTCAACCCCGGGAGGGCCATCGGTTGGCCCGGTTGGTGCCCCGGGACTGGTCGCGGAGAAACCCTCGCAGTTCAGGCCGTATTCGGTTTCAATACCTACCGGTCGACGCATCAAGTCAGTCTAGCACTGTATTTCGGAGTTCTGGACTTCTGGAAACCACCAACACTGCCGTGCCCGGTCCGGGCGCGCTATTGTGACAGCCGAGGCCGCATCGCGATGCTCGCGGACGTGAAAGAGGGAATGTTGGTGAAACGCGAATTGGCAATCACCCGGGTCACGGTAGTCGAGTATGGCTACACGCTAGTGGATCTGGGAAGTGACTACAACGGCTTCAACTCGGTTTATCTACCCGGCGCGAAGCGGGACGCTCGCGGACATGTTCTCACCATCGAGACCAACGAGGGGGTTACGGGTGAGCACGCCGGCGGGGACCGCAACACGTACGCGCAGGTTGGTCAGGTGGCGTCGTACCTGATTGGGAAGAACCCGCTCGAGCGTGAACGCTTGTACAACGACATGAAGCGGGCTTTGCGGAAAGTCGACAAGTTCGGGCTAAGTGCGGTGGATATCGCTCTGTGGGACATTGCCGGAAAGGCGTACGGGGCACCGCTATTCGAACTGCTTGGGGGTTGGAAGCGGACACTTCCGGCGTACGCAAGCACGCTGCACGGCGACCACGTCGCGTCCGGAGGCCTCTCGTCACCGGAGGCATTCGCAGATTTCGCGCTCCAGTGCCGGGAAATGGGGTATCCCGCCTACAAAATCCATGGATGGGGAAACGACCCTGGCGATCGTGGATACATCCGCCGAGAGGTCGCCAACGTTCTGGCGGCGCGCCGTGCCGTCGGTGACACGATGGACCTGATGCTTGATCCGGCCTGCGAGTATGACACCTGGGCGGATGCTCTTCGCGTTGGCCGGGCGTGTGACGAGGCCGAGTTCTTCTGGTACGAGGACCCATACAAGGATGGAGGCATATCCGCGTTCGCTCACAAGCGCATGCGTGAACTGATCAAGACGCCTTTGCTGCTGGGTGAGCATGTTCGGAATGTGGAGTCTCACATCGATTTCTCACTCGCTGGAGGCACGGATTATCTGCGGGCGGATGCCCACTACGACGGTGGTGTAACCGGGTTGATGAAGATTGCCCACGCCGCTGAGGGTCTCGGGATGGATGTCGAGATCCATGCGCCGACGCCGGAGCATCGACACTGCATGGCGTCGATCAGGAACACGAACTACTACGAACTGGGGCTCGTCCATCCGTCGATCCGCACGACGCGAGCTCCAATCTATCTTGACTATTCTGACGACCTGGACGCGATCGACAAGCACGGGCACGTGCCTGTGCCGCAGCGGCCGGGGCTCGGGGTGACAATCGACTGGGATTATGTCCGTCGTCACGAGACTGGTCGAGTGACGTACGAGTGAATGCAGGTCGGTAGCGGTTTGGCAAGCGAACAGAGCAAGGAGAGTGCACGATGAACGAACCGCTGCGGTTTGGCATTCTGGGTGCCGGTGGGATCAGCGCCGGTCACGCTCGCGACATCCTGAACCGTGATGACGCAAAGCTGGTGGCCATCGCGGATGTTAGTGCGGAGGCGATGGAGGGGTTTGTTGGACGGGTAATTCCACCGGGGTCACCACATCCGGCGCAATTCACATCACTCGAAGCGATGGTTACCGGGTCACACCTTGATGCGGTTGTTATTGCGACGCCGCACACCCAACATGCATCGCAGATCGAGATTGCGATGAGCGCAGGTCTCCATGTCTTGTGCGAGAAACCTTTGGCGACCACGGCGGCTGACGCGCGCCGGGTAATGGACCTCGCCGAGAAGACATCGCGGATCTTGGCCATCGGTTATCAGCGTCACGGGCAGTCGCAATTCCGACTTGCGCGCCACCTCGTTCACTCAGGGACCCTTGGAGACCTCCGCCTCATCACCGTGCTCATTGCGCAGGACTGCCTTGAAAACTTCCGGCCGGGCGCGTCTTGGCGTGCCGACCCGGCACTCTCCGGTGGTGGGCATTTCATCGACACCGGCAGTCACATTGTGGACATGATGCTTTGGGTGTCCGGGCTTGAGCCTGAACGGGTGTACGCGGAGATTGATGTGTTTGGGACGGATGTGGATGTGATTACGGCGGCATCGATCAAGTTCACGAACGGCGCAAGGGCGACCTTTGCGGCGACAAGCCTTTCGGCGGAGCCGTGGCGCGAGGAATTGACGTTCTACGGGACCGACGGCGTGATGCGCCTCGGTCGTGCTGATGGCCTCAGTTACCAGGTCAAAGGCGGCGACTTGGTCTATCCGCGCGCCGCGTCGGCGCGGGATGTCCGTCCACTTGAGGACTTCATCGCCGTAATCCGTGGCGAGGTGCCCGAGCCGCAGGCTCCGCCGGTATGCGGCTTGCGGGTCGCCCAAGTCACCGAAGCCGCGTACCGGTCAGCGGTCTCGGGGAGGCCCGAACCGGTCGGTTAACCGGTTCGTTTCGCTCCAAGCGGGACAGGTAGGAGTGCTACTGATCAGTACGCAGCACACCCTCCGCTGACTCACTTCCGAACGGTGATGCCGAGTTCCGTGGCCTTTTCGTGCAGGAACTCGCTGATCGGTCCCAGTTCCTCCGTCGTGCAATGCTCTACAACCAAAGGAGCATCCGGGTCTAGTGCCTCGATGTGTGGCAAAAAGGTATCCCAGTCGAGAATGCCGGTCCCGGCTGCGCATTCCGAGATATGGAGGACCAAACGGTCTTCGATGATGACATCCTTGGCATGGCCACCGATGATGAATGAGCCAAGCACATCCACCATGTGATCGATCGCGGGTCCGGTATCAAACACGGTTTCGCGAGTGATCCAGTTCACAGGGTCGAGATCGCAGCGAACGAACGGCGAGTTGACTGCCCTGAGGACTTCGGCCATGGTTTCGGCACTGTCCAAGGTCACAAGCAGATGACCTTCCATGCCTATGTACACCCCGCACTCTTCAGCGACGGGCGCAACCTCCCGGAGGCTTTTGATCAACTGGTCCTTGGCTTGGGTGGTCCAGTTGTACGGGTGTGGGAACCAAGCACCACGAGGGTTGAGCGACCCTGGACCAGTGTGGGTTCCTCGACAACCCAACTCCTTGGTGAGCCTGACAGCCGCCGATAGGGTACGCACGGCGTTGGCTCGGACCGTTTCGTCAGGGTGGATCAGTGGCGGGCGGTACCCAATCGCCTGATACATGCGTAGGCCGTAATCGGAAAGGAGGTCTCGGACACGGTTGGCGCGTGAGGGTGCGGTCGTGAATGGATCATCGGTAAACCGCGTGAAGCATCCTGAATACCCGAGGTCTCTGATGCGGCGGGCCATGTCAGGAGTGAAGTCGTCCATTGAGGCGGGCAGGAAGGCGCCGCTCATTCCAAATCTCATTTGAAACCCCTTTGCTTGACGGTTCTGACCAATTTCGCTGCGTATCGCCAGCTGCACAACGATACCCGTGAACGACCATTCGGGTGCCAACCGCGATCTCATCACTCTGCTTTGTCTCAAGTGTTCAGATACACTTTCACATCTGCGTTAGTTTGAATAAAATGCGCACGAGTAATCGCGTTTTAAAATGTCCGGTAATGACTAATGCCTTCATGGCACACCCACTTTCAAATCTGCACGCGGGCGTGGCTTACGAGGGTTCATTCCGCGTCTCAGCGGTGGTCCACAGGATCGAGCGTATCGTGGACATGATGGCGCACTAGGTTGGAATGGATCCGGCCACTTTGCGGGTAAAGAACTTCGCTGCGAACGACCGGTTCCCGAACAAGTCGCTGCTTGCGTGGGAGTACGGCGCTGGTGATTACCACGCTGACTTGCACAGGGCGATGCACATCAACGGGTGCGACGACCTGCGTCGCGAAAAATCGTGAAGCGGGCGCAAGGCGAGTTGATGGGCACCGGTATCAGCAGTTTCACCGGGATTGACGGGGCGGGTCCACCCAAGGACTTCGACATCCTCGGAGGCAAGATGTTCGTCCCGGGCGAGGTCCGGGTTCACCCGACCGGCAAGGCGAGTGTCCGGTTTGGCACGTGATCGCAGGGCCAGCGATTATGAGACGACGTACGCACAGTTCGTTGCCCAGTAGCTCGGCCTACCGATGGCCCACGTCCAGGCTAAGGAAGGTAACACCGATGCTGCGCCGTATGGGCCAAGGACGCATGCAAGCCGATCAACGGCCACCTTGGGTGCCGTCGCTGCAATGGCGGCGGGCAAGGTCCGTCACAAGCAACGCAAGATCGCGGCCAATCCAATGGACGTTTCCGAGGGAGACCTTGAACCGGAACCCGGAAAGTTCACGGTCAATGGATACCCCGAGGCACTCAAGACCATCCTGGAAGTGGTCTTCGCGGTGGCCACGAACCACTTGTACGGGATGGAGGCTGGACTTGTGTCCACCTACCAATACGACTGGCCAAACCTGACGTGCCGGTTCGTAGTTGTCGATGACTGCGGGAGCATCATTGATCCGACGATTGTCGGAGGGTAGATCCATGGTGGCGTTCGATGGGTCTCGCACCATCGCCGTGCAAATAATCAGTTACGACAGGGCGGGTAACTCTCTTAGCGGAAGCCGCATCGATTACCTTGTCCCGATAGGGTCGAGACACCGAACTCGGAGACGGACAAGTCCCTCTCCGTTACCGAACCACGCATTTCGTGCAGAGGTCGTTGGCGCGTCCGCGACGTTCGGTGCGCCTTCCGCGATTGCCAACGCGGTTGTTGATGAGCTTTGGCACCTTGGTGTGGGGCATATCGACATTCCGGGGACCTCTTCTGTGGCCTTGAAGGCCCTTCGTGACCACCGGTTGACAGGATTGTGACGACACCGGGTTCGAAGTGAACTCAACGGGGATTGCGTGCCAACTCGGGAGCGGTCACCTTCGTCGGGCAATGCCGGATCCTCTCAGGGGTGCTTGGGAATGACATCACTGGCGCGCAGGCGCTGCCTTGACTGGATTGCCTGACGCACCGAGTTGGGTCCGGTTGCCAGTAGTGGTGACGAGAGATCGGGAGGCTACGGATTGCGTCCCAGTCCACGGCGATCATGCACGAACGAGAGGGATGTTCCCTTGGCAAGACGTTTGCAGTTGCGACGGTCGTCCGAGCGGAGCGTCCCACATGGTGCGGCCCTCGCGACAACGCTGTCCTAGGTTCCAGAGGATACCTCCAAGGTTGGATTGGCGGAAGTTGTGCCGAGCCGACCGTAATTTCCGAGGTGTTGCCTTCCCTGGAAGATGGCGAACCGAAGCTTGTCGTTTTGGCGCCTGATGGTGTCGTGGTGCCTCGTACTAGAAGCACCGTGCGCCAAATGAGTTGTTCCAGTAAAGGTGTCGTGGAGTTTTTCATTGAACCAGTACGACCGGCACCTCAACTGATCATCCGCCGTGTCTCGCCCACGGCAGTTGCGCTTGCGTCAGTTGCATAGATCACTGGGTTCGAGTTGTTGTAGTGGATGCTTTGGCGACGCCTGAAGGCTTTCCAAGCGCGTCGGTCGTGGTCGACACGATTGACCAATCGGCGTATCCCGCGTCCCGGGAACGCGATGCTATCGTCGCGACCCATGGTCTGCCGGACGAAGAGGCGCTTCGTCAAATCCGCGCGCTGAAGAGTTCGTACGTTGGTCACGACGCGAGCACGCGTCGGCTCCAAGCAACGATGGCCGACCTGACCATGTCGGGTTTTGATCCCAACCGCCTGGCACTGGTGGCATGCCGGCAGTGCCTTGAAAGCGAGACCCGCCCGTTTCAGGAAGTCACGCTCGGCATCATTGCTGACCTTGTTTCACGACGCCGGGGTTCCCAGGCACGTGGTGACCCTCCGCAAATGCGGTTGCAAGACTGACCGAGGTTCCCGCACCCCATGAGGATCCAAGTTGTGGAATGCTTCACGATGTGGATGCAACACCGCATCGGATCGAGCACGACGGCCATGTGTGGAACCAATGCCCGGTGCAATGCTTCACGACGCATCCGAAGCAGCTCGGAGACGACCTCCCGGATAAAGTTGACCAACCGTCACCCGCGAGAGTTTGAAAGTCGCCCGAGATTTTTCTGCCCGACTGGCGTGCACGTGTTTTTTTCATACGACTTGACTGTTTTGCGGAGTTGCGTAAGTGTCCGGTCCGATACAGCTTCCGGTACCGTTCGAACGTGCGTCGCGTGTGCGCCGTGGAATCCCCCCCCGACTGGTGGGGGCGGGGCTCGTCGCGGGGTTTTTGATCGGTTTGGCGTTCATTGCACCTAACCTTGGCGCCTTTCTCGTTTCGAGTGACCCTCCAATGCCTTCGCAGATCACATTTCTCACCTATGGGGTGAGTATCCGGCGAGGTGCTTTGGACGCGGCGGTCGCGCGGGTTCGATCGGGTGAAACCAAGGCGCTTGTCCTCGGTGCATTGAACAGCCGCGATGCCGAGTACTACGTCACGCCACACAGCGCCGAACTGGCACGTACATACCTTATTGGTGCGGGTGTCAGGCCGGAGATGATTACGACGCTCCCGTCGGTATCTAGCGAGTGGGAGGAAGGGGAGGCTCTAAAAGAAGCGGTCATTCGGGAAAGGTGGACAAGCATCGTTGCGTACGCACCGGATTTCCGGTCACGGCGTTCACGAGGTGTGCTCCGGCGACTACTCGAAGGTACTGGCTCGGAGTTGAGGGTGGTTTCCGTTCCTGATGTCGAGGTGCGCCTCGACCGCTGGTGGGAGACCCGTCCCGGGATCAACGTGATCTACAACGAGTACCCGCGTCTGCTGTACTACTGGTTACTCGGACGATTGGGGTAGCCAGGCCGACAGCTCTCGGGCAGTGGTGGTCGCCTGGTGTGCCAGTCGGTCGCTGACTGAAACCACTCGCCCAGAGTAACGGTGGTTGCCTCAAACCATGCAGGGCTGACCAACCCAAAGGCGACTGGCATTCCAGTAGTTGTGTCTCCACAAGGGTCCACGACAGCGGGGTTGCCGGTGCGGCTCGATGACCAGTCGTCGATGAGCCTTGTGATCGGGGGCCTTGCCAGGCGCGTCGATGATCCGTACGGGTGTCTGTGACGCGCTCCCAAGTGCGGGTACCGCAAGCAGAACGTCTGCAAAGATCTCGCTCGGGAAGACACCATCCGCCAAGGTGGCACCGGCCGAGATGCGGTTGCTCCCCTTGGATGTATGACCAACGTGCCTTGCAAGCTCGTGAAACCGGTCCGCGTGCGGCGCCGCGTGGCTGTTGTTGTGGGTGCCTAATGCTTAGCAGACACTGGCGATGACGTTCTCATCGCCCCGGTGATAGATCTAAGGGCAAGCCTGATCGATTGCGCGCGGGGCGTTCGCCGTCCGGGAGAGCAACCTACCCGGGACTGGAATGACTGAGAGGTGACCGTTCCAAGTACGGCCGGGGTGGGTATGCGTGCCGTCCGCACGAAATGCGTCAGCGACGATCGAAACATCGCTTTTGCACGTACCCCCCTCCCCGCACCACCTGATTTTCACACGCTGTGCTAGAGGCAATGAAGAATTTCAGCTGGCCGAGCAAATTCCCGTGGAACCGGGGATCTTTGGAGACCAGTGCTAGTTGGTGGACTAGGGTTGGGTTGCAATGGTCCTCTTGAGTTGGGCAGCGCGAGGGCCACGAAGTCTGGAGAATGCACCGGTCACCGCAGAATCATCGGAAGCAAGTCCAATAGCGAGAATGATCGCACCGGCGCCGCAGATTATGAGCCACGTCATGGGTTCCATGTCTTTGTAACGCCCGGGCGATCGGGGATGTTCCGTGACAATCGCATCAGGGAGGTTAACGGGCTCAATTGGCGCCACCCAAGCTTAGTAGGCGGTCGGCTGTACGTTGTCGAGCGAAACGATCCGTACGGTATTTGCCCAAAGTTGGCGTGCAAAGCGCTCATCAACAACGTCGGTTAGGGCTTCAAAGGTCCCGGCAACCATCTCCGATTGGCCATCAGTCTCTCCGTGCGGGTCATCATCGTCGCCAACGATTGGCTTCAGAGATACCACTAAGGTCGGCACGGTCGGCATCATGATGGTGTGGGAGCGGATCGATCCCATCCGGCTGGGAACTTCATTTGCCAGGGAAGCCAAAAGCTGTGGGCCATGGCGGACGTCGAGGGCAAGGTTGGCGCCAGTGTCGAAAACCCGGAGTGCCTCGGACGTCGAGATTGTGGCTGGCGCGTCGGGTGGGAGGCCACTCGCGTAGATCAACTTGCTTGTTGACCCGCCGGCACCGGTACAGCGGCGGGCGGCCGCTTCGAATGCGCCGACGGAATGCGTCACGATCACGGTGGCGGCGCCCATCGAGGCGGATGCCATTGCGACTGCCTCAACGAGTTTCCGGTCGGTTGCAGAAAGTGGTGCGTCGCAAACGGTGATGCGGATTATCCCGGCGCGCACTGGGGAAGTGTTCAGTGCGTCGGTCGCCCGGCCGATGGCTTTGTCGTTCACGAGGCTGATGCCTTCGTGACTGTCCCCGGCGATTGGCATCACGCCGGTTGAGATCTCGAAAGCGAACCACTCCGCAAGGGCCTCGACGCTCCTGGTCTCGATCCGCGCCAAGCGCACGGGGTCGATATGCGATCCTGTGGAAACGATCACGCCGACGCCAGTCGCGTCAGCCAGGCGACGCATGAGAAACGCATCACGGCCGGCACCGGGAGGCGTCAGATCGATTGCCAACGAGAGGCCAACTGAGAAGGCATCACGATAACCAGCTGTCAGTTGGGCATGGGAAAGCTCAAGCCGCTCGTCACCGGGGGTCCTGCCATTGATTGGACGCCAGTCACTGGAAATGTGACCCCAACCAGCGACATTCACCCGCCCCAATGCGGTCGCGAATGTTCGGTCACTCAGGACTGTTCGAATGCTCATTCGGGGATTGTGCCGGTCGGAGATGCCAGGATCAGATCAGCGGATCGATTTGCCAGTCGGTCAGTGTTGGCGCGTCTCCGGCGTCCCCGGCGAGCAATTCGCCGTGGTTCGCAACTACTTTCCGGAAGGCATCGGCGTACCGGGCAATCGCTTCGCGGTCGTAGGACCGGAACCACGGGATGCCGTAGACATGCTTGCCGATGGTTTCGGCGACCGGGAGGTCACCGCGTCGCTCCCGAACGTCCCGGGACGCAAATGCCAGCCGGGTGGGTTTGCCGTGCCCGTATACGTCCGCGGTGTGGAAGAGGGGATGGAGGTGGAGGGGTTTGTACACAAGGCCGGGTCTGCAGTCAATCCCCTCGGCCTTCACGGCCTGACAGAACCGCGTGACTGAAAGGCCACCGAGTTCCTCAGGTGCGTACAAACCCTTTGGGTTGTACCAACCACCCATCGTTGATCCTGTGGATGGATCTACGCGGTGTGCATGCATTGCCGGGACGCCTTCGAGAAGATCCCAGAATTCGTTCATGGCTCGCTGTATCCCGGCCATGCGCTGATCATAAGCTCGGAGTTGTACGCGGCCGACTGCGGAACTCATCTGGTGCATTCGGTACTTGGTTCCGCCCATGGGCAGTCCCCGGTACGGGGCGAGTTCGGGTTCCTTGATTGTCTCGTCAAACCGCTCATAGTGAGCGAAGGCGATTGCACGGTCGCGGATTTCATCGTCGTCCGTCGTGAGCATCCCACCCTCGCCGATGGGGAACGACTTGCCGCTCATGCATGAAAAGGCAGCAACGTCCCCAATGGTGCCGAGACGGCGACCCTTGAAGAAACCACCATGGGCGTGTGAGACATCCTCGACCACTTTAAGTCCGTGGCGTCGGGCGACCGCCATCACCCTATCCATGTCGGTCGGGTAGCCCATGTTGTGGGTCACCACAATTGCCCGGGTGCGTGGGCCGATCCGTGCCTCAATGAGGTCTGGGTCAATGCAGAGTGAGTGGTGCTCGATGTCGATGAAGACGGGGGTCGCTCCGAGCGAGTAGACAGGAAGGACCGACGCCCAGTACGTGATGCTCTGGCAGAGAACTTCGTCGCCCGCGCGAACGCCGACGGCCCACATCGCGGTGTGAAGGGCGGCCGTGCCGGTGTTGAACCCGACGGCGTACGCCTGACCCTGCCACGCAGCGTACTCGCGCTCGAACTGGCGGGTGACATCGGTGCCAGACATCGCTCCGCGTCGAAGGACGTCCAGCACTGCCTCTTCGTGCTCGCTGGTTACATCAGACCACCGAAAGAGGTTGGGGTTTGCGTTGGAAATCGCCTTGGGGCCTCCAAGGATCGCGAGTTTGCTCATGCAGTTTCTCCGGCGTGCCGCCGGGATCTCCGGCGGGTTACGACCGGTTCAACGCTCCAGTTCGCATGCAATCGTCACGACGCGATCAGCAGCGGGTGCACTGCAGGGGTCATGCCTTGGGTTCATCCCACTTTGCATAGATGACGGTGGCGTGGAGTTCGCCAGTGCTTGACCGTGCGTATTCCGGGATACGACCGATTTCACGCCATCCCGACGTCCGGTAAAGCTGGTTCGACGGATCCCCTTCACGGGTGTCAAGGATGAGCGTGGTTCGGCCGTGCGAGCGCGCGACCTCCTCTGCCTGCGCAATGATGGCGCGGCCAATGCCTTGGCGCCGCCATGAAGGGTCAACCAGGACCTTGGCAATTTCTGCGCGGTGCCTTCCGTTCGCTTGGCCCGCAAGGTGCACCTGTGCCGTACCGACAACGGTTCCTCCGACGCTTGCCACGATCAAACGGGCGTCGGTGCGCGGAAGACGTGCCCAGTACGCCTCGGCTGCATTTGGGTCGAGCGGTGCGAGAAAGCCGACGGCCGCGCCGTCATTGACCACGCGAACCAGAAGTGAGACGAGCGACGCCTTGGTTGCCTGGTCGAGTGAAAGGACCTCGCGAAACTGAATTCCTGTCCCAGTCATGCACTCCACACCTTCCTTGAGTGTCGAGAAAGACTTCGGTGCGAAAGCAGCGGAGAGACTAGAAGAACCGGACAACGTAGATGTCGGCAGCAATCCCCAGTGCTCCGGCGACCACCAGACCGCCGAAAATCCGAATGAACCGCCGGCCAAGTTCAGGCAGGAACGGCCGTTGGTAGACATTGGACCATACCAAGGCGGTTCTGAACGAGTGTTCACTTACCAACGTCAACCCGAACAGGAACAATCCGCAGAAAAGTTCGACCAACAGGTATGTCGCTTGGAACCTGAACTTGATCTCGACCGCATTCGGGTTTCGGAAGCCGTACAACGCTGCGAGTGTCGTCTCGACAGGCGCCCTGAGGATCAGGAACGTCATCACGCAAGACGCAACAATTACGATCCAGAGCCCGTAGATGAGCAAATGGGCGCGCAAGCCATCGAGACGCCCAGTGCCATCGCCAAGTCGACCCGGTTGGGTGGAGACGCCCTCTGGCGATGTGGCTGATTGCTCAATCACTGGTCAATCGTAACGATTTTTTTCCGTGTCGACCGGAACAGGGATGGGACCCCTGTCTCCGTCTTGGGTTCGAAAAACCGATCAGCTCTCGTGCCAGGTCATTCCTTCACCGCGCACCAAGCGTGAACGACGTTCGTACGCGCCGGGCCATTCCACGGGCAAGTCGCCATTGGAGACCATCAGGCTGAGCGGGTTCAGTTTGGTGAGCAGAGGCAATTCGATCAGACGACGCTTTCGGGCGCTCTCGAAGAGGCCCATCATGATTTCGGTCACTACGCGACCATGGGTTGCATTGCTGATGGCGTGGCCGTAATCGAGTTTCCCGTCGAGGACATCCACAACCTGCTGACACTGGTGTGCCCAGCAGTCATGCCACGTCGCTTCGACGTTGATCCACCCTCCGCTGGTCGCGTTCATGTACCGAACCACACCGAACTCGTCGTTGTACTTCGCTGATGATCCCTCCGGCTGGGCCATGTCGCCGTCGCTCCTGAGATCCTTGTCGGCGGGTCTCCCGGTCCAGAACTCCATCATTCCGTCGGTGCCGATGACGCGAGCGCCCTGTCCGAGACGTCGGCCGGGTTCACCAACGGCACCGCGGCTGCCGGCGAGTTCGCCCTGTATGAGCAAGGTTGCACCGCTTTCATACCCGATCACACCGAGGCATCGGTCTTCACATGGGATGCCTCGCTCCATGACGTCGGTCAGGCGTTCAACGGCACCCATGACCCACTTCGGGCGTTCCTCGTCGAGCAGGTATCCGGCTAGTCGAATGTTGTGGGAATTGGTGTTCAGGATGTTGCCACCGTCATCGATGTTGATCTGCTGGATACGCCCGATCACACCTGAGCGGATCAGTTCACGTGCCCTGAGCCAGGTGGCATGGTGCGGTCGCTGGAATGCGATGAACAGTGACACTCCGTTGCGTTCGCAGGCAGTCAACATTGCGTCGGCTTCACCGAGGGAGAGTGCCATCGGCTTCTGACAGATGATCGCCAATGGTTTGCGCGCGGCGGCTGCGATGGTCATTTCGGCGTGTTGTCGATGCCATGAACAGACGTCCACGATCTCCGGGCGCTCGGCATCAAGCATTTCCCGGTAGTCCGCGTACCGGTGTTCGGCACCGATGCCGAAGAAGTCTCCGAACTCGCGACGGGCGTCGGGATGGGTGTCGGCGCAGGCGCCAACAGCCACCGGGTGGTCAGGAACGTCTTGCCATCCACGCGCGTGGACGCGTCCGATCGTCCCGCAAGCAATAACGGCAGTGCGGTATCTCGCCATGTCTCTCCACTTACATGCAGGAATGGTGCCAGTCGCTGCGTCACCGGGTGACTTCTGGTCCACGGATGACGCTGGGCTATCGATCGCCCATACATCGGCGGTCCCGACCGGTGAGGCCGGTCGAAACGGTAGTGTATCGCCAATCTTGAAGCGTGGTCGTCAGGACGGGAGAGCCGTCCTGACGCTGGGGTGTCCCGAATTCAGGCGGCGCCAATGAGACGTCGGATTTCGGCACGGGCATCGCCCTTGAACGGCGTACCGTGCGCACTAAACACGAGATCAATGCTGTCGAGGTGAGGAGCGAGTGCCGTCCGCAGATTGGCAGCTACCTCTTCGATCGAGGTGGCGGCACGAGGGTTGGCGCCCGGTGCATGGATGATCAGGTGGTCTCCTCGCTCCATGAATACGTCGCCGCTAAAGAGAACACCTCGGCCATCTGGGGCTGTCCACTTCAAAAGCGTGTCCCCGACGAATGCCGCGTGGACTGGAATGGCGATAATCCCGCCTGGCAAGCGGTCTGTCGCGCCGTAGAGGCGGTCCGGCCTTGCTTCATATTCCCCGTCTCCGGCCAGAGGTGCCCACACCGGGATGCCCCATTGGCTGCGCGCCGCGTAAGCGGAGCGCTCGTGCATGTCGTTGGTGAGGATTGTGGCTGCGGGGACACCACCCATCTGTTCGACAATCGCCTCAAGTTGGCCCATGGTTGGGCCGTCGGGCATCAGCGGGTCAATGAGGACTGGTCCGTCAGCGCTTGTGAGCACGTATGAATGCCAAAGACTTACGCCGCTCTCGCGTTGGTAGGCGTGTCCCCAACGGACGAGACGAGGATAGCTCGCGTTCCCGATTTCTATGGAAACCGGGGAGGATGCCGGGCTGGGTCGTGCTGAGGCCGTCACTGCCAGTCTCTCCCTTCTGAGTGACGTGTCACGGTGCGTTGCCTTGAAAAATCAGGTGTGACCAACGAGCTGGCCGTCACGAAGGCTGCGCAGTCCACTCCATGGGTTCGCTCTGCCTGATCGAGACGAGCGAACCATCTCTCAGATTATTCTGGCGTATCCTACGACATCATGACGGTATCAAGACACTCCGGCAACAGTTCAGATGATGGTGGTGAGGCTGGGCGGGACGCCTCAGCGGCGGTTCACAGTTCGGGGAAGGGTCCACATCGTGAACGTGCGGTACACGGTCTCTGGGGTGTGGATGGCGTTGTCGAGGCGCTCGCAAGTCAGCGCTACGTCACCGACCGCTCGCTGGCGACGGCACTCTATCTCTCGTTGGCGTTGCCAAAGCCGTTGCTTCTGGAAGGGGAGGCTGGTGTCGGCAAGACCGAGATTGTCAAGGCGCTAAGTGCGATCACCGGGGCGCCACTGATCCGTCTGCAGTGCTACGAGGGCCTTGACATCGCCCATGCGGTCTACGAATGGGACTACAGTCGGCAGATGCTTCACATACGAATGCTCGAAGCGCAGGCCGGTGCAGGTGGCTCGATGGATGCGGATGACCTGTTTGGTCCGCGTTTCCTCGTCCGGCGCCCACTGCTCCAAGCGATCGAGGCGACCCGTGAGATGCCTCCGGTGTTGCTCATCGACGAACTTGACCGGGCCGATGACGAGTTCGACGCATTCCTGCTTGAATTGCTTTCCGATTGGCAGGTCACGATTCCGGAACTCGGGACGATCAGGGCGACCGTGCCTCCGATGGTCATCATCACCTCCAACCGGACCCGCGAACTCCACGATGCCTTGAAGCGCCGATGCCTCTACCACTGGATTGAGTATCCGACCGTCCAGAAGGAACTCGAGATCATCGCTGCCCGGATCCCTGATGCGCCCAAACCGCTTTCGGTACAGATTGCGACGTTCGTGCAGGCACTTCGCCGGGAAGACCTGTGGAAGGTTCCGGGAGTAGCTGAGACCCTTGACTGGACGGCAGCAATGATTGCCTTGGGCATTGAGGAACTCAAGAACCCGACTGTCCTGGACACGCTCGGGACACTTCTCAAGCATCAGGAAGATGTGGTCCGGGTACAGCGAGACCTGTATCCACGCCTTGTGGGCGAGGTGGCTTCCGGGAGTGACGTCCGCCCGTGACCGGGACTGGCGCGCCACGCCGGTTGATGACTGACATCGTCGGTGACGCCATCGGACGGCCAAACGAGGTGGCCGGGGCGTTCTTGCATCGCATCGTGCGTTTCGGGCAGGCGTTGCGAGCGGAGGGGATACCAGCAGACCCGACACGGGTACAGACCCTTGCTACGACCCTTGGGTTCATCGACCTTGGGCGGCGGGATGACTTGTACTTTGCGGCGCGGACGTCACTCCTCTCCCGACCTGACCAACGAGACACCTTTGACAGGTTGTTCGCACGTTTCTTCCCTCCGTTGCGCCGGAAATCGGTTGAGCCGCCGGCTGATGCGGGTAGCTCGGATTCCGAGGGTGTGCCCGGCGCGCCAGATGCGGAACATGCGGCGGAAGGCGAGGGCGAGGACGACGACCGTTCGCCGACCCCAGGGGCAGCGGCGTTCGTATTCGAACTTGATGAGCCTCCGGATGCTTCGCAGTCGGACGATGGCAGCGCACCACCTGCGGTGGCAAGCTACAGCTCGAGCGAGACACTGAGAACGCGGGATTTCTCGCACCTGACTGATGCCGAGATCGCGGTACTGCGCCGGTTGATGGCTCGCCTGCGCACCCGTTCGGCCCAACGGCTTACCCGGCGGATGCGCCCGTCTCCACGTGGAGCAACGCTGGATCTCCGGCGCACCATCCGGCGAAGCCTCACTACTGGCGGCGAACCGTTGACGTTTGCCCGCCGGGAACTCAAGGTGCGTCCGAGGCCGATAGTCCTGCTTTGTGACGTCTCGGGCAGCATGGAACGGTATACGCGCCTGCTGCTGCAGTTCCTTCACACCGTCTCGCATGGAACCGGCGCGACGGTGGAGACATTCGCGTACGCCACCAGGCTCACCCGCATTACGCCCGCGCTCAAGCGACGTCGGGTTGAGGATGCGCTGACACGGGTCCACGAAGACGTCCAGGACCTTCATGGCGGGACCCGGACGGGCGAGGCACTTGCGTCGTTCAATCGGAAATGGGCGCGTCGTGTCCTCGGGCGTGGCGCGATTGCTCTGATCATTTCCGACGGGTGGGACCGAGGTGACCCAGTGCAACTGGGCAAAGAGATGGCCCGCTTGCAGCGGACGTCTTTCCGGTTGTTTTGGCTCAACCCGTTGCTTGGTTCACCGAGCTACAAGCCCCTGACGCGTGGGATGCAGGCAGCCTTGCCGTACCTCGACGACTTCCTGCCATCGCACAGCCTTGAGTCACTTCACGACCTGGTGGCGCGTCTCTCGGAACTTCCGCTGCGCCGGAGCGGGCCGGTCCCCGCGCATGCAAGGCGACGCCCTCGCTCACCGTTCCTGCCCGCGATGGTCCGTCCGCGTTAATCGTCAACGGAGATCAGTGCCCTCAGTGCATTGGGGAATAGCGGTGTGACAAGTGTGCGGACGGCGTGTGCGTAGGCTTGGATCTCACCCTGGGCGTCCTCATTGAGACGCTGGGTGAGAAAGTGGGAAACTGCCTGCACGCTCGCCGTCCATCTCCAGACCGTGTGAAGTCCATATGCAGGAAGGAAGAGGCGAGCCTGCTCGGCGCAGATGCCCGAGGCAAGCGCCCAGTCATAGTGCTCAAGCCCTTGGACGATCAGCGACTGGAGGCGAGAGGTAGCTTCGGCCGCGGTCACGTCGCCGACAGGTCCACCGGATCCCTGCTTACTGTTCTCGGGGCGCGAACGCCATGCGGGGGTGGTTGGCAGGCCCGGGATGTAGAACTCCGGAGGCAAGGTCACGTAGCGCCGGCTCGCCTCATTCCGTGCATGGAGGAGATCGCCACTGCCATCACCACCGTCATCCCCCTGACCTCGCCATCCGAGCGCTTCGGCGAAATCGGCGGGCATTTCGATACCGAGGAACTCGGCACTGTCCGGGGTATGGGCCGCCCCAACTCGGTACTTGAACCATTGGCGGGCGATCATGAGCGGAGCCTTGATTTCCAAAGAAACGGTGGCGTGCCTGAATGGGCTATGGTGACCGTGGGAGGCGAGGAAGGCGATGAGGCGCTCGTCCGCAGCCCGGAAGGCGGTTGTCTCCTTCATGTAGGAAGCGCGTGCCGCGTTCGTAACCGACAAGTCGTCGCCCATCCAATCGACCAAGCGCACGTAGCCGATACCAAGGACGGTCACGCGTTGGCCGCGTGCACGGGGCGCGTCTTCTGAAGTCAAACCTGCCACGGTGTTCATTGCCACAGTTGTACAACGGCGTGGCACCGAGCGTCGGACGCGGGTAAGCGCGAAAGGACAGCCGATGCAGTACTGGCTTTGTAAGACCGAACCGTCGGTCTACCCATTTGAACAGCTGGAGGCGGATCACGAAACCCGGTGGGACGGTGTTCGAAACGCAACGGCATTGATCCACATCCGCGCAATGGCGGTAGGGGATCAGGTCGTGATCTATCACAGCGGCGACGTCCGGTCTGCAGTCGGTCTTGCGGAGGTGATTACTGCCCCCCACGCAGACCCCGAGGCGGATAACCCTCGCTGGGCGGTCGTTGACGTGCGCGTCGGCAAGCGCCTTGAACCACCCGTGTCGCTGGGTTACCTGAAAGAACTGCCCGAATTTGCCGAGAGTCCGCTTGTCCGGATATCGCGTCTGTCGGTTCTTCCGCTGACTGTCGAACAATTTCGGATCATTACCGCGGTCAAAGGTTGACCGCAAGCAAGTTGGTCACGTGATGCCGGTCGTTGGTTCTAATCGGCGCCGTTTGCTTCGGAAGGTGGACGGCCGTGCCAGTCCATAGTCCCGGTCTCGGTGAAGTGACGCTCGACGTACGGAGACGGATAGACGAAAAGCATCACGAACGGCTTGTCGCTGGCGTTGCGGAAGCAGTGGGGCACACCGGCCGGAACAAAAGTGGTGTCATAGGCGGTCAGGACCTGCTCCACACCATCAATGGTGGCAACACCCGAACCTTCCACGATCGTCACCTGCTCCTCGCAGTTGTGCGTGTGCATTGGAACCGCTGCGTTTGGCGCGAACTGACTGATGCCACTGGTGAGTGATTGGGCACCAACCTGATAGGTCGTGAGGCGCTGGGACATTGTCCCTGCCTCCTTGCCCGGAACCTTCCAACCCTCGAAACGGATGATTGGCATGCTGCCTCCAAACCACGTGGTAGGGACGTTGACGGCGTCAACGGGTGTCTCGGCTTACTCCGGAAGCCAGCGGTCAGTATACGAGGGCGTTGATATACTCCCGAGAGGCCGTGCAGAATGTGCGGCCCAACCAGTCACGTCCCGGGACCGGAGGTTCGGTCACCGCGGGTCCCCCAGAAGGGCGGATCGGGTGCAAGCTTCGGGGTGAACGGGGCGGAAGCGGTGGTCGCCGGGCTTCGAATGCCCGGCGATTGCCAGAGAACCGGAACCGAGGAGTAATCATGGCTGTTGTCTCAATGAAACTGCTGTTGGAAGCGGGAGTTCACTTTGGTCACCAGACCAAGCGATGGAACCCCAAGATGAAGCCGTTCATATTCACGGAGCGGAATGGCATCCACATTCTTGACCTGCAGCAGACCGTCACCTGCCTTGCGTCAGCATTCAACTTCATTCGTGATGTGGCCCGGCGCGGCGACAGCGTCCTGTTCGTCGGGACCAAGAAGCAGGCGCAAGAGGCGGTTGAGGAAGCAGCCAAGCGATCTGGGCAGTACTGGGTGAATCAGCGGTGGCTTGGCGGAATGATGACAAACCAGGCCACGATGCAAATGCGCATTCGCCGACTTCAGGAACTCAAGGCGCGGAATGAGCGAGGTGAGTTTGCCGTCCTGACAAAGAAGGAGGCAACGAAGCTGACCGATGAGATGGAGCGGCTCCAGAACCGCCTTGGCGGGATCGAGGGACTGCGTCGTCAACCTGGAGCACTCTTCATCGTCGACACCCGCAAGGAACACATTGCGGTCGCGGAAGCGCGTCGCCTCGGCATTCCGATAGTGGCGCTTGTAGACACCAACTGCAATCCAGACGAGATCGACTATCCGATCCCAGCCAACGACGATGCGATCCGTGCCATCCGCTTGCTCGCGGGACGGATTGCCGATGCCGTCATCGAAGGCCGAGGGTTCGCCGACGCGTCTGCCAAGGACGAGGCTGCCGAGGGCGTCGAAGACGAGGAAGAGACCTTGAGCCAGCAAGAACTGGAACGTGTGCTTTCTGGCGAGAGCAGTTTGGCGTTTGTCGACGAGGTCGATGAGGACGGGCGAGCATATGTCGGCCGTGGTGGGCGACGCAAGGACAAGGACGAAGCGTAGGCCAGTCTGCGTTCGATGATCTGTGATCTCGCGGGGAAGCGCCGTTCCGGGGGCTAACCCGCACTTTGGACAAAACGAGTGCGTCGACCGACACGGTTTGTGTTTTGGCTGGGTGCACTGACGAACAGGCAGGCGAGACTGATATGGAAATCACGGCTGAAATGGTGAAGGCTCTGCGCGAAGAGACCGGCGCGGGCATCATGGACTGCAAACGTGCTCTTCAGGACGCCGGTGGCAATTCGGAAACCGCGCGGACCATCCTGAAGGAAAAGGGATTTGCGTCGGCAGCCAAGAAGGCTTCCCGTGAGACCGGGCAGGGACTTGTGGAGACGTACATTCACGGTGGCGGTCGGATCGGTGCAATGGTCGAGGTCAATTGTGAGACCGATTTCGTTGCCCGAACGGACGAGTTCAAGTCACTTGCACGCGACATTGCCATGCAAATCGTGGCAATGAACCCGAGGTTCATTTCAATTGAGACGGCCCCGGAAGACGAGATTGCACGAGACGGCTTGACGCCCGAGGACGTAAAGCAGGCTTCCCTGCTTTCTCAGGCTTCTATACGCGACGCCTCGCGAACGATTGGCCAGATGATCACCGATACGATCGCGAAGTCTGGTGAGAACATCAGGATTCGTCGTTTCCAGAGATTCGAACTCGGTCGATAGTCGTAATCAGAGAAGGGTGTCCGGTCGAACGCAGTCAGATCCTTGTCGCGATGTGTCCGGTGCGTCTGTTGGTTCTGTCTGTGAGGCCATTCATCCCTCCCGTGTCTCGAACATCATCCGTTCCGGGGCAGTGAAGTGGCGAGTTGCCGAGTGAAGGGGAAGCCCGTGGCCGTCAATGTCCAGAACCAGGAAGTCGGCGGGGCAGAACACCAGATTGCTCCCGGACGGCGCCCATTCCGCCGGGTCCTCCTGAAACTTGGTGGTGAGTATCTGGTTGGTGACGCCCGGTACGGGATCGATCCACGGGCAGCACAGAGACTTGCCGAACTCTTGGCGCAGGCGATCCATGCCACTGGCGTTGAACTTGCGATTGTCATCGGTGGGGGTAACCTGTGGCGCGGCGACACGGGGCACCAACTGGGCATGGAAGAAGCGCAATCCCACTACATAGGAATGCTCGGCACGTGCATGAATGCGCTCGCGCTTCAGGAAGCTCTGGAGCGAGCGGGCATCGTGACGCGCGTCCAGACCGCGATCGAAATGCGCCAGGTTGCGGAACCGTACATCCGTCGGCGAGCGATTGACCATCTTGAAGATGGCAAGGTTGTCATCTTTGGCGCGGGAACGGGCAACCCCTTTTTCACTACCGATACTGCAGGGGCGTTGCGTGCGATGGAGATTGGCGCGGATGTCCTTTTCAAGGCGACCTATGTAGACGGCGTGTATGACGCTGATCCACGCAAGGTTGCCTCGGCATCCAGATATGACCGGATAACCTATCTGGACGTGCTGAACCAGAGGCTGCAAGTCATGGACAGCACGGCCATTTCCCTGTGCATGGAACACAACCTGCCGTTGGTGGTTTTCCGCCTCGAAGAAGCAGATGCGCTGACACGTGCAATCCGAGGCGAGAGTGTCGGAACCCTCGTTGGCCCGGCAGACGCGCCAGCGGATGCCAAGTGACTTGGAGCAATTAGGCACCAGTAACGTCGTCTGTCTTTCTCGGTTCCCGCACCGCGGGTAAGATGCAACGGGATAGCGAAGTAATGAGCCAAGACTCTGTAGGCGCAGCGATCAGCAGCGGTGAAGGCAAGATGGGCAAGGCGATAGAGTCGCTTGAGCACGACTTGTCAGCCATCCGGACCGGGCGCGCGAGTGCCGGGTTGGTGGAACGGATTGTCGTTGAGTATTACGGATCCGAGATGCCGTTGAGCCAAATGGCAAACATCAGTGTTCCCGAGGCGAGGGTGATTGCAATCCAACCATGGGACCGAGGCGCGATCAGCGCGATTGAGAAGGGCATCCTCAAGAGCGAGCTTGGGTTGAACCCGAACAACGATGGCCAGATCGTGCGGATCAATCTCCCGCAGTTGACTCAGGACCGCCGCAAGGAATTGGTCAAAGTGGTCGGTCGGCGGGTTGAAGAGGCGCGTGTCGCGATCAGGAACGTACGCCGTGACGTGATCGACCACGTGCGCGCGCTGAAGAAGGACAACAAGGCTACCGACGATGACATCCGGTCCGCTGAGGGGCGCTTGCAGAAGTTGACAGACCGTTTCGTCGGGGTGGCGGAGAAGTTGGGTCAGCGCAAAGAGGCCGAAGTCCTTGAGGTTTAGGTGGCTGTGGCTGCTGGTTGGTCACCCGTCAAAAAGGTCAGGGTAAGGGGTCCCGGGGACTCTTTGGCAACTGCGAGGCCGGTCGTTAGCGGTGATGCCGCCCCGAAGCAACCCGTTCAAAGAGTCGTGCTGCTTAGGACGCTGACCGCTGTCTTGGCCGCGCCTCCGGTACTTCTGGCTGTCTGGGCCGGGGGAGTTTGGTTCCTTATTGGTCTGGCCATCATCGTCGGAGCCGCGCTTCGCGAGTTCTACGGACTTGCGCGTAGCACCGGGGCGGTTGTCGTTGCGCCAGTTGGGTTCTTCCTTGCCGGTTCATTGCTTCTCCTTTCGCCGGGAGCCGAGCTGCTTCTGGTTTCGCTGGGAGACATTACTGAGGCCGGAGCGTTTCGGTCGAGCGTGATTGAGGTTCTCAACTCGAGTTCGAGCAATCGAGAGTTGGTCCTCACTCTCACCGTTGTCGCGCCGCTGGTTGCCTTGCTCTTTCACCGTGAGGCGTCGCGTGACCGGCTAACCGGTTGGGCGGTCACAGTCCTCGGTGCGTGGTATGTCGCCTGGCTGCTCGGACGTGTCGGTGCCCTGCGCCTGCTCGACGCACCCGGTGAGGCGTTTGCGGGAGGCCGGGGCTGGGTCTTTCTGGTGCTTGGTGCCACGTGGGCTTGCGACACCGGGGCATACTTCGTTGGGTCCCGGCTCGGGCGTACCAAGTTAATGCCGTGGATCAGTCCGGGGAAGACTTGGGAGGGTGCAACCGGGGGTCTCCTCCTGACCCTTGTCGTTGTTTGGCTGGCATCGGTCGACCTCGCAGGCTTCGTGCCTGCCTTGGCGAACGTTGGCTGGCGACCATTGCCAATACCGTTGGTGCATGTTGGCCCAATGGCGATCGGCATTGCGATAGCAGCGGTGCTTGGAGACCTCGCAGAGTCAATGTTCAAGCGTGATGCCGGAGCAAAAGACGCCAGCAGCTTCTTTCCCGGGCACGGTGGAATGTTTGACCGGATCGATTCGGTGCTTTTCACCGCACCATTTGTCTACTTCTACGCTGGGGCGCTGGTGTGAACCGCGGGATGATGATGCGGGGGTCCGTGAGGGTGGGTGAGGTTGGACTGAGATGAACGCAGGGGATGGTACCCACATCGGGCGCGCCGTTCTTTCGCACGATCCGTTGACGCCGTTCATGCCGCGCCGGGGGCGCGTTGGCAGGATCCGTGTCGCCGTCCTCGGGTCAACCGGGAGTGTTGGCAGGCAGGCACTGGACATGATGGCTGATCACCCCGACGTGTTCGAGGTTGTGGCGTTGGCTGCAGGTCGGAATGTCCCCCTTCTGGCTGATCAGGCTCTTCAGGCGCGTCCGCGCATTGTGTGCGCAACCGGTGGAGACGGATCTTTGGCAGATCCAGCAGAACTGCGTAATGAGATTGCGGTTGCGATTGGCTCGGATGACTTCACGATCCTGGCCGGCAGTCATGAACTGGCGTCTGTCGCGACGATGGCGGAGGCTGATGTCGTTCTGGTCGCTACGAGTGGACGGGGCGCGCTTGCAGCGACCCTCGCGGCGCTTGACGCAGGAAAAGACGTCGCTCTCGCAAACAAAGAGGTTCTGGTAATCGCGGGGCCACTGGTTGTTGAGACCGTTCGACGCAACGGTGGTCGGCTCTTTCCAGTGGACAGTGAGCACAGTGCGATCTGGCAATGCCTGTTCGGTGAGACCATGGACGGTGTGCGAAGGCTGGTCCTCACGGCGTCTGGTGGCCCTTTTCGGGACTGGGACAGTGACAGGCTCAGGACGATAGGCGTGGCAGATGCGCTTCGACACCCTACTTGGCAAATGGGTCCGAAGATAACGATAGACTCGGCGACCTTGATGAACAAGGGCCTCGAGGCGATCGAAGCCCACTGGCTTTTCGGCGTCGCGTTCGATCGCATCGAAATCGTGGTCCATCCCACAAGCATCGTCCATAGCGTGGTCGAGTTTGTGGACGGGTCACTGAAAGCACAACTCGGATGGCCTGACATGCGTCTGCCAATCCAGCTTGCGCTCACGGCTGGCGAACGCCTCGTTCGAAAGCGAAGTGAGGCTGATCCTGCGTCCCGCCCATTCTCGTTGGCCGAACTCGGATCCTTGCCGTTCCAGGCGCCTTCGTATGAGCGGTTCCCGTGCCTGGGATTGGCGCTAGAGGCTGGACGAACCGGTGGCACCGCGCCGGCAATCCTGAGCGCAGCTGATGAGATTGCCGTGGATGCGTTCCTCAACCGTGGCATGCGCTTCGGCGCCATTGCGGAGATCATTTCGGAGACGCTCGGATCGATCGCATCGACGCCAGTGACGTCTCTGGAGCAGGTGGTGGCTGTCGACGCCGATGCACGCAGGATAGCCTCGCGTCTCGTGCAATCGCACGGCTGACGCCAGTCCCCGCAAAGTGGGGTAGCCAACGTGCAGGATCGGGTCACCCGTGGCGGAGCGCTTTCGTTGCTGAACCCGATTTACCGTTGGCATTTGGTACTACCGAAAATCGGTCGGCGGGCGTGTACCGTATACCCGGGGAGTTTCCACAAATGACGGCAACCGTCACCACGGTCATCGTATTCCTGGCGGTCTTGACCGTGCTGGTTATCGCGCACGAACTCGGACATTTTGTGGTCGCGCGCGTTGCGGGGATCCGTGTGCTTGAGTTCGGCTTCGGATATCCCCCCCGGGTTCTTTCGATCAATCGAGGGGGGACAACATACTCGTTGAACCTCCTGCCTCTCGGCGGGTTCGTGAAGATGGTCGGTGAGAATGGCGAAGTCGTCCAGTCGGACGCGTTCGGTGCGCAGCCAATACTTGCAAGGGCAGCGGTTCTGGTTGCAGGTAGCGCGATGAACCTGATGTTGGCACCGATCTGCCTGATGATTGCGCTGATGCTTGGCGAGATGTCGCCGTGTGACGGGTGCGGTCGCATCCAAATCTATGGGGTACTGCCCGGAACGGCGAGCGCAGAAGCTGGCGTTCGTGACGGCGACTTGATCATGGCAATCGACGGCACGCCGATAACGGATGCGGCCGGAGTACGCCAAGCGGTCCGTGCAAGTGAGGGGCGACCAGTCTCATTGCGACTTCGCAGGTCATCGGATGTATTGGAACTTGCAGTGACTCCACGCATGAACCCGCAGACCAACGCCTTGGCGCTTGGCATCTCACTCGGTCCGGAATACGTTTTGGAACGGCTTCCACTCGAGGAGGCCTTGCCGGTCAGTCTCATCCGAACTGGCGAAATGGTTGTGAACATGGTTGGCGGGCTCGCCAAAGTGGTGGTTCGGGAAGCTCCGGCGGAACTAGCCGGGCCTGTGGGTATCGCCGAGATGACAGGCCGCGCAGCGAGGGCAGGCACTCCAACACTGCTGCAATTCATGGCGTTCCTCTCATTGAACCTCGCGATTTTCAACATACTTCCTGTCCCGGGTCTCGATGGCGCGCGACTGCTGTTCATAGGGATCGAAGCGGTCCGTGGCCGGCGCGTGAATCCCCAGCTTGAAGGAGCCTTTCACCTTGCGGGCATGTTGCTGCTGCTCGCGCTCATGCTGGTAGTGTCGTTCCGCGACATCCAGAAGCTCGTGGCATCGTAGAGGTGTCGGCAAGGAGCGACCCCGGGACAGGCGACAACCTGATCGCGGGCGATGTCCGGGCGACGCCCATGCGCCGGCAGTACCTAACACTCAAGAGCCAGCATCCCGACGCGATCCTGTTCTTCCGTCTTGGAGACTTTTACGAGACGTTTGATCAGGACGCGGAAACCTGTGCGCGGGTGCTCCAGATTACCCTGACAGCACGTGAGATTGGTCGGGGTCAACGGGTTCCGATGGCAGGCGTGCCGGCCCACGCCGTGCAGGGGTACCTCGCCCGCATGGTCCAGGCAGGTTTCAAGGTCGCGGTTTGCGAGCAAGTTGGCGATACAGAGGCGGCTGGATCAGGTGCCCGTGCCATGATGACCCGGGAAGTGACCCGGGTCGTGACCGCGGGCACGGTCATCGAACCATCGATGCTTGACGGTCGCCGGAACAATTACCTTGTGTCCGTTGTTGCGTCTTCGGCCATCGATGGTCGGAACGTGAAGCGAGGAACTCCGGATGAGGGCGCGCGTGCGCTGTCGTGGGGCCTGGCGTACGCGGACATCACGACTGGCGAGTTTGGCTGTGCCCAACTCGACGGTGATGACGGTGCTGAAGCCGGTCGCGAAATCGCGCGCCTTGATCCGGCGGAATGCATCATACCTGCGGTTGGGAGGTTCTCGAGGGTCGATGACGAGGCGCCGACCGTTGAGGCGATTGCGTGCGCTGAACGGCGCATTTCATTTTTAGAGCCACTTCAGTTCGATCTGGCAACCGCGCGCGCGTCCCTGCATCGGGTCCTGGCCGTGGCATCCCTTGTCGGGTTCGGTTGTGAAGACCGGCCGATGGCGATCCGCGCGGCCGGCGCGTTGGTTGCATACCTTGAGCAGACACACCGTTCGCGACTTCCGCTTCTCGATGGGTTGGTCACATACGACCCGTCAGCCTACTTGCGTCTGGACCCGTATTCGCGTCGAAACCTTGACCTCGATGATGATGGATCAACCGGTCCGCGGGGCAGTGGGCCGGCGCGTGTCACATTGGCACGCGTCCTCGATGAGGCGCGGACGCCGGTCGGCAGCCGGCTACTGCGGCGATGGCTTGGACAGCCCCTCTGTGACGCGCAATTGATCGTGCGCCGACATGATGCGGTTGAGGGTTTCGTCCGGGATGCCGCGCGACGTGAAATGGTCCGGACGGTACTTGGCAACGTGTCGGACATCGAAAGGCTCGCCGGTCGAGCGTCTCAGCGCCTCGCGTCTCCCCGAGACCTGATTGCGATCCGATCATCACTTATTGCAAGCGCCGAAATCGCACGGACCCCTGCGTCAGGAACGATCTCCGGGACGGTTGCCGATTTGGCAATCGGTTCAGTCATGATGGAAATCGACGCCTGTGAAGACATCGTCGACTTGATTGGCCGGGCGGTTCAAGTCGAGGAACCTTCCACTGGCGCCCGATCTCGCAGTGGTCCGGGCGTCAGCCTGGACGACGTTGTCGGAGGCAAGACCGCGCGGTCTCTCCAGACCGTCGGTGGTGATCGGATCATCCAGCGTGGGTACAGCGACGAACTGGACGAACTGATCGCTGAAAGTCAGTCGTCGCGAAACTGGATCGCACGTCTTGAGGGAGCCGAACGTGACCGAACGGGGATCCGAACCTTGCGGGTCGGGTTCAACCGAGTCTTTGGGTACTACCTTCATGTACCGAACAGCTACCGGGGGCCGGTACCGGATGGCTACACACGCAGGCAGACGCTGGCCGACGGCGAACGGTTCACAACGCCGGAACTCAATGAACATGAGGCAAAGGTGTTGAGTGCCGCAGAGGCAATTGACGCCTTACAGCGTCGCCTCTTTGACGCAATCCAGGACACTGTCGCGGCAGAAACAAGTCGGCTTCGCGCCACGGCAAATGCATTGGCTACGATCGACGCCCTGTCCACATTCGCGACGGTCGCGGTCAAGCGGGGGTACGTGCGGCCCGAAATCGACGAAACGGGCGGTTTGGAGTTGCTGGGGGCGCGACATCCGGTCGTCGAAGTTGCAGTGTCTGATAGCGCGTCGGGCGGGTATGTGCCCAATGACTGCGTGCTTGACGCCGCAGGCGGGTGGATGACCATCCTGACCGGTCCGAACATGGCGGGCAAGAGTACCTACCTCCGGTCGGTAGCGTTGATCGTCCTGATGGCGCAGGCGGGATCATTTGTGCCTGCAACGGTTGCGCGTATCGGCCTTGTGGATCGCATCTTCACGCGCGTCGGGGCACATGATGATCTGGTTGCAGGTCGCAGCACCTTTATGGTGGAGATGGTGGAGGCAGCTCAAATCCTGCGCCATGCAACCCCGCGCAGTCTGGTGGTCCTCGATGAACTCGGCAGGGGAACGAGCACGCATGACGGGTTGGCAATCGCGCAGGCCGTCGCGGAGTACCTGCACGGAACTGCTGAAAGTGGCGGACGTCCCCGCACACTGTTTGCGACGCACTATCACGAGCTAGCTGACTTGGATCAGAGTCTCGACGGCGTTGCGAATGCCAGGATGGACGTCTTAGAGAAGGGAGACCGGGTGGTTTTTCTGCATCGTGTTGTCAGTGGCGCCGCCGGGAGAAGCTACGGGATCCACGTTGCCCGACTTGCGGGAATGCCGAAACGGGTCACTGAGCGTGCCACTGAGCTTCTTGCCCATCTTGAGACGCGTGCCACAAGGCCGTCCGGGACTTCGATGGATGACTTTTCAGGGGTCGGGGGCGCGTCCGGGGGTGCGTCTTTGGGGCGACGTCGGTCTAGAACGGTCACGGGTGATGTGATCAAGGTTGGCGCGATGCAATTGACGATGTTCGCGCCGGAAGTAGACATCGTTCGCGGTGCGCTGGACCAGATTGACGTCGATACCTTGACGCCACTTGAAGCACTCAATGAGCTTTCGAGACTCAAGCGCCTCGCCCAAAACCTACCCTGACAAATCCACTATCCGACCAGCGACTTGAGGTCAGGGGTTGGCACGCCGGACGCAACCTTCCGAGGTGCCGGGGCACCACAGTCATCTGCCGAATTCGCGTGCGAGTTGCGTGTGGCTCAGATGGATCATCGTTGGGCGTCCGTGGGGGCAGGTCTGCCGCAAGTCGCATCGCGATAGTTGTTCCATGAGGGAAATCATCTCGGTCATGGTCAGGGTGTCGCCCGCGCGCACGGCGCTATGGCAGGCGACCGCCCATCGGGTCTGGTCTTCGATGGGTCCGTCTCCGTATTCGCGGTCGATGAGGGCATCAAGAAGATCTGCAAGCTCCCGTGCGCGTCTGCGGGCCGCGACCGATTGTGGAACCGCTCGCAAGAGCCATGTCTCGGTCCCGGTTCCTGTTCCGAACGGTTCGAGTTCATACCCGAACGATTGCAGGGTGTCCCTGTTCGTTCGCAGCCACGTCGACTGGCTCGGGGTCAATTCGATTGGGTCAGGGTTCAGGAGTGGCTGGACAAGGACTTCAGCGGAAGTCGGCGCCCGCTTCAGTTGCTCGTAGACGATGCGCTCATGGGCACTGTGCTGGTCGATAAGGTACATGCCGTCGGGGGATTCGACGACGATATAGGTCAGACCCACCTGCCCGAGTGGTCGCCACGTTGCCGGGTCTGAGGCTGGTCGCACCGCCGGTCCAGTTGGCTTTGGTGCCAATGGGGATATAACGGTGGCTTCGGCGTCCGAGGGCAAGACACCGGCATCCTGCGACGCGGCAAGAACTTCGCTCCACGCACTTCCGGTGTTCTCTCGCAACGACGCGTCGTCACCAGGCGGTAATCCACTGCGCAGTCCGACCGGTTGCCGATCCTGATCTGGGAGTTGATTGTCGAGGAGGGGCGTCTGTCGGAGCCCCCATCTACCGGTGGTGGGCAGCGTCGGGGAGTGGGTCGACGAAGACAGGGTCCATGAAGGTGCAGTGGGTTGGATGACTGGGGAAGGTGTGAATGTGCCTAATGTCTGCCGGACAGCATCGCGCACGCGGGCATAGACGAGTCGTTCCCGTTGCAGTCGTATCTCAAGCTTGGTTGGATGAATGTTGACATCGACTTCCGCCGGTGGGATGTCGATCCGCACCGAGGCGAACGGGTGCCGGCCCGTTGGAAGCAACGCATGGTAGGCCTCTTCAACCGCGTGGGTGAGAGCCTGACTTCGCACGACGCGACCGTTCACCACGAAGGTGGTGTAGGTTCTGGTGTTGCGGTGGATGACGGGCGAGGTGCAGATACCAGTGACACGAACCGCGGTCTCGTCAATCGGCGGTAGTGACAACAAGTGTGGTGCGACGACGGCGCCGTAGACGGCAATCGCGGCTTCGAGGAGAGACCCGTCACCGCTGGTGGAGATTGACTGGTGCCCATTGATGACCAGTTGCCAACGGATGTTCGGTGAGGCCAAGGCAAGGTGAGTGACAATCTGGGCGATTGCGCGTGCCTCAGCCCCGTGGCTCCTTTGGAACGCCAGTCTGGCCGGGGTGTTGAAGAACAGGTTTGCCACGGACACGGTTGTTCCCGGTGGCGATGCCGATGGACCATCTTGGATCGTGGCACCGCCCTCGACCCGGTGCATCCATCCGCCGTCCCTGCCGGAGGTACGGCTAAGAATTTCCACTTGTGCTACCGCTGCGATGCTAGAAAGTGCTTCGCCTCGGAACCCGAGGGTCCGTACAGCGTACAGATCGTCAGCGTCGTCGAGTTTGCTGGTCGCGTGCCTTGCAAGGGCGAGGGGGAGGTCGTCGGGCGCGATTCCGACGCCGTCATCGCGGACGCGGATCAGTCCGAAGCCACCGCCGTTGATCTCGATGTTGATATTCCGTGCGCCCGCGTCGATGGAATTCTCGGCAAGTTCTTTCACTACTGATGCCGGACGTTCGACAACTTCGCCGGCGGCGATGCGGGCAATCACTTCGGCATCGAGTTGGCGGATACGACCCATTTGTGGCTCCACGAACGGTGAGCGATCGGTGTCCGGGACAGACACCAGATTGCCATTGGAGTTGGTTTCAATTGGACTGCGCTGTGCCTACCGGGTATCCGATGCGTGACAGGACGAGTGCATCGATGTCAGACGCAATATGGTCGGTGTTTGAAAGCAGGTTGGTGATCTCTCGTTCGCATGCACTTGAGCAGTGCGGGTCATTCGTCATGCTGAGGTTGACCCGGACATTCATGACGCTGGCACGGATTGCTGCGACTGCCGACCATGCGGCGACGGCAGCATCTGAGATGACCATCGGGTTGCCAAACCGCGCCATTACCAGTGCCAAGTCAACCACCCTGCGCGCGAGCCGTGCAACTTCCATCGGTGGGATGGTCGCCAGACGGGATGCTTCGCTGATTGCTTGCCGACGCAATCGCCGCGCCTCGGGTGTGTCGCGAGGCTGCCGATACGCACCCATGACCGCGTCAAAAGCTGCCTCATCCGCAGCTATTTGCGAATGCAGTGCATCGACAAGGTCATCGGCTTCTGCAAGTGCCGGGGCGGTGTCGTTCTCGAACTCAGAGAACGCTTCTCTTCCCACAGTTAACCGGCCGACCATCGCGACCAGCGCCGCTGCGTGGGCGGCGCTGATCGCCGCGGCACTTCCACCACCCGGGACGGGGGCGGAAGATGCGAGATCGTTGAGGTACGCACGAAGGGCCGGGCCATGGTCGTTGCGGGCATCTCGGTCGCCGGAATTGATCATGATGAGAGGGTAACGTGGACAGTGGGGGAGACGATCATGGGGTCGGCGGTGCCCGAACTGTTGTGGAACGAGATTGCCTGTTCAAGTCTTCTGCCGGACCGAGTGGAAGCTGCGTCGCAACGGGGCGGGCGGAACAACGTTTGAATTCATGATGCCCGGAGACCCTTCCGTCCAGATGCGCGCAGCCATCGTCGCTAGGCTGGCGGGGCGCGTTGCTGAACTTGCGTCCGATTTGCAGGTGCTTGCGATGCTTCTGCAATTCCCACCCGAGGATGAGGCATCGCTCGCCGAACGCTCAGAGGTTGACCGGGGAACAAGCGTGATTGACGAGGCAATGCGTCAGCAATCCCCAACTCAGTTGGATGAGGTCGTCGGGACTGACCCACCAGCAATCCCCGTAACTGCGGGCGATGATCCATTGGTGAGGGCAGCAAGGGCGATTGAGGCGCTTCGGGGCGCGCTCCGCCCTGACGAGTCGAAGTCCAACCACCCACATGCGGGAACGATTGGGTAGGCGTGGATATAGTGCAGGTGGCGCTTCCATTCGTTGGGTTGTCTTGCTTCTTCCAGGCAATGCACACCCCTGAGGCGAGACCGGTTGCGGGGATGACCCCCGGAAGCCGGCACTCATAGTTACCCTGAATAGCGTGGATGCCGACAGCTTGCAGGAACACGGTCAGCGCGTCCCGACTGCAGAAGGTCCTGCCGGTGACAAAGTGACTGACCCGACAGTGCGTGTTCGCCGGGTCTGGTGCCTCGTGGGACCGACGGCGACAGGCAAGACTGCCGTGTCAATCGCGATGGCGAACGAAGCGCCTATCGAGGTTGTCTCGGCGGACTCACGGATGATCTACCGCGGGATGGACATCGGTACCGCGAAGCCGAGTGTTTCCGAACGGGCGCGTGTCGCCCATCACCTAATCGATATCGCCGATCCTGACGAACCGTTCACGGTCGTCGATTGGGTCACCCGAGCGAGAGCCGCAATGGAGCGCATCTGGGCACGCGGTCGCCAACCGCTTATCGTGGGTGGAACCGGCCTGTATTTTCGTGCCCTCTGCGATGGTTTGGAGATCCCCCCGGTGCCGGCTGACGAGGGTTTGAGAAGTGTCCTTGAGGAACGGGCTGACAGGGAAGGGTGGCAGGCGCTTCACGCGGAACTGCAGTCAATGGACCCGGCAAGCGCCAGTCGCATCGAGGGCAGGAATGTGCGCCGGGTCATCCGCGCGATCGAAGTGACCAAGGTGACTGGCAGACCATTTTCGGCGTGGCAACAGCGATCAGCCCCGCCGTTTGAGGTGGCATGGGCGGGTTTGGACTTGCCTCGTGACGTCCTTGACGTCACCATCGACCAGCGGGCGTCCGGTCAGGTCGGGGCTGGTTTGCGTCATGAGGTCTCTGGATTGCTTGGCAGGGGATATTCGCGGACTTTGCCTCCGATGCGTGGGCTTGCGTACCGTGAGATGGTTGACCTCATCGATGGTGTGACGAACTTGGAGGAGGCAATTCGCCGGTACCAGTCTGTGACCCGCCAGTACGCGCGACGCCAGAAGTCCTGGTTCCGTCCGGACGCGCGCATCAGGTGGTTTGACCCGCGCAATCTCGATCCCCGGGAGGTCGTGGCACACTTGGCAGATGGTCAGCATCAGGAAAACTAAGGGTGGAACTCGTTGATCGCCTTTGAGAAGTGGCACGGTGCGGGCAATGACTTCGTCATCGTTGACGACCGAGGGGGCATCCTTGGCCTCAGGGACCATGACATCGGTGGCTTTGCGCGACAAGTATGTGACCGCCATTTCGGCGTTGGCGCAGACGGGCTGCTAATCGCCGTAGCGGGAGACGGCGTTGCCGTCGCGATGCGGATGTTCAATCCCGATGGCAGTGAGGCCGAAATGTGCGGAAACGGCCTCCGTTGCTTCGCCCGCTGGCTTTGGGGCCGTGGAGAGATTGGGATTGGCGGTACCAGGATTGGAACCGGTGCCGGCGTTCTCGGCGTCACTGTCGACGATGATGGCACGATTAGCGTCGATATGGGACATCCGATCCTTCACTGGTCACTCATCCCGGTCCGCACCGATATTCAAGGCACCGCTGGCTGGGTAACCCTTCGCCTGCCGGGTTGGGATGCTAGTACGCTTGAGGCGACGGTTGTGTCGATGGGAAACCCGCATGCGGTGTTCCTGGTCCCGGACGTGTCTGAGGTGCCTCTCGAAAAGATTGGCCCGCTACTGGAAGCGCACCAGATCTTTCCACGCGGGGCGAACATCGAATTCTGCGAGGTCGTGTCAAGGACGAGGCTCCGGGTTCGGGTGTGGGAGCGTGGTGCAGGGGTAACGCTGGCATGCGGGACTGGCGCCTGCGCAGTGATGGTTGCGGCGCGCCTGCATGGTTTGGTGAGCGAAACCGTGGTTCTTGAGCTACCCGGAGGCAACCTGGAAGCAACATGGGAGGGTTCGGCGTCAGACACCGCACATCCGGTTCACTTGACCGGGCCGACGGTGAAGACGTTTGCAGGCGAGTGGACCCTCTCGCTTCACAGACGTTAAGCGTGCGTGGTCACTGATGGCATGCATCGATAGTTGAATGCTGCAATCGTCAGCGTGAAAGAAGGGGCATCAACAATCGTGGTTGAGCGACGGCTAGGTCGACGTGCAAGTTGGGGTGCGGGCCTCGCCGAGGATGCTGCGGGCGAACGCGATGATGGATCGACGCAGGCTGGCCCCGAACGTGCCGTTTTGGCGGCCGTTGACATTTCCCGGCACACGACGGCGGCACGGTATGGGCGCTCGATCGCGCTGCCCGTGCATGAGAGTTTGGCGGAACTCGATCGCCTGACCGTGACGGCAGGCGCCGTTGTGGTCGGCATGGTCACTCAACGCCTCGATCATCCGGAACCCGGGACCTTTTTCGGCAAGGGGAAGATTGAGGAACTTCGTGACGTCGTCCGTGAGGAGGACGCGGATCTCGTCATCTTTGATGATGAGCTCTCGCCTACCCAGCAACGCAACCTTGAAAAGGGCGTAGGGTGCAAGATTGTCGATCGGACAGCGCTGATCCTGGATATTTTCGCGCAGCGCGCCAGAACTCGTGAAGGTCAGCTGCAGGTCGAACTTGCGCAGTTGCAATATCTGCTTCCACGCCTTTCCGAGCTGTGGGTACGTTTTTCCAGGCTTGGGGGGGCATCGTCCGGGGGTGGTGGTGGAGGACGCATTGCGACGCGCGGTCCTGGTGAGACCCAGCTGGAAGTTGACCGGCGCGCAATCCGCGAACGAATCGCGATGCTCAAGGAGCGGATTGTCGGCGTCAGCGACCACCGGCATCGGTATCGCGAGCGACGCAAGCAGGACGGCATCCCGGTGGTGGCCTTGGTTGGCTACACGAATGCAGGCAAGAGCACCCTGCTACGGCAGCTGACCGGTGCGGATGTTCTGGTTGAGGACAAGCTGTTCGCCACGCTGGACCCGACGACGAGGAGGGTGTCGCTTCCACGCGGGCAACAGGTCCTGCTCACCGACACGGTCGGCTTCATCCAGCGATTGCCAACGTCGCTTGTGGCAGCGTTTCGGGCCACCCTTGAGGAAATCGATCAAGCCGATTTGCTGATCCACGTAGTGGATTCGTGCAGTGCGGCAATGTCTGCGCAGATCGAGTCGGTTGGTCGAACCCTTGACGAACTCCACATTGGTGCCAAGCCAATGGTGACTGCATTCAACAAGGTCGACCGCTTGTCGACAGAGCAAATCGAGACGCTGGGAATGGACAGTTTTCCCAACCCGGTATGTATTGCGGCTGCGACCGGGGAAGGAGTGACCGCCATGCTGTCCCGCGTCGAGGCGATTCTCGATGGCCAGGCCGACACGATTCCGGTCACTGTTCGGCTTCCTTACGCGGCTGGCGACCTGATCCACCTGTTCCGTGAACGTGGCACGATCTCGCGTGAAACATACGACCCCGACGGAACCCATTTGCATGGAATGTTGCCCCGTCGGTTTCTGGATGCTTTCAGGCCATACCTCGTGGAGACGCGCTCGACACGCAGGGCCTGACGCATCGGTGGCCTGAACGGTAGGTCAGTAATGAGATATGCTGATCCCGAGCGATCATGCACCGGCTAATACCTCCGGCAGTGCAGCCCTACCTTCTTGCGCTGATGGTCCTTGTGCAGAGTTCGTGTCCACGGTCCGTGGAGGCGAGCAGGGCCGGGGCTGCGTCTCCCCGTGTAACGTTCATCCTCCAAATTGCCTCTGGGGCGGGCAAGGCACTGTCGCCCGACTTGGAGGTTGATGTGGAAGTGCGTGCGGTGCCGGTGTCGACCACCATTGATGCGGCGACGGTCGTTCTTCAGACTGACCCAACGCACCTACGGGTGATCGGTTGGGTTGGTGGGAGAGAGTTTGATCAGGTTCTCTTGCCTGGCACTGATCTAGGTGGCGGCCGTTTCCGACTGGATGTTGGTCGAAGCCAATGGCCGTGGCCGTCAACTCCAGTCCTCGTTGCCACTTTCACCGTCAAAGTGGGACCGGTTGCGCCAACATCGACCACGGTGTCGCTAGTTTCGACTGGAGCGGTCAGAACGAGGGTAGCTTCGGATCAGTTTGAAGTCGCATACGATGTCGTCGCGCTTGAACTGGGTGGTCTGCTGTGGCCCGGTGCGTCACCGACGGCGACGTCGCCAAGTCTGGTTGTCGTTGCGCCGGAACCACGACCTGAAGTGTCGGCGCCACGACGGACACCGTTGTCCACTCGGCCCGTCGCCGTCCTGACACCTTTTGCCGGCGTCACCTTAACGCCAGTGCCGTTGCCTGTAACTGCGCCTCCGACGCCGGTCACCCGACGGTCGGTGGGCATGGGTTCAATCCCTGCGGGTTTCGAACCGGGTGAGCGTCCTGTCGGGGCGACCTTCTCGGGGTTCTATTCCGCGCAGGAGGGCATGCGGTTGCTCGGGCGACCGATGGGTGATGCGTTTGGTAACGGACAGGGTGGCATTGCCGTCCAGTACTTCGAGAAGGGACGACTTGAACATCACCCACAGGAACCTTCCCCGGATTGGCAATTCTTGCTCGGGTTGCTTGCTTCAGAGTTGATCGACCGTGCCGTAGAACTGCCTGTTGGCGGCGATGAGAGCTCGATGACTTACGCCGACCTCGCCCGGTTGCGAGTTGCCGGGCTGCGAGTTCCGCCGCCCAGTGGGTTTGGGGGCGGTTTTGCCGTCCTTGACGATGGCAGCGTTTTCGTCCCATTTGACGCGTCGCTTGCCCCAAGTCCAGGACACGCCGTGCCTCCGAGGTTCTGGGCGTTCATCAACGCCACCACGATTTTCCCCGGTGGTTGGCTACATGACGTCGGGCTGCCGCTTACCCCGGTGGCAGAGGTGATCGTCTCGAAGGGCCCGGTGACGGGTCGCCGGATTCTCGTTCAGGCTTTCCAGCGGACGATCCTGACTTTCGACCCGCTAAACCCGTCGGACTATCAAGTTGAGTGCGCCAACGTGGGTACGGACTTCGTGCGTTCCGGTGGTCTTGAAGGGCGGGCGGGTGGCTAGCATCCCTTGCGATGCCCAGTTTGCATTCTAAGCACCTCGTGGGTGATGGTGTCTCCATGATCATTTCGCAGACGCCGTTGAGATTGAGCTTTCTTGGCGGAGGCACCGACTTTCCCGAGTACTACGCATCTCCAGGGAACCCGCACGGTGGCGCGGTCACGGGCGTTGCGATCGACAAGTACGTCTATGTGATTGTCAAGGCACGGTTTGACGAACGCATCTACCTGAACTATTCCCGCAAGGAGATTGTCGATCACGTGGACGACATCCAGCATGACCTTGTCCGCGAGGCGATGAGGCTCACTGGTGTGGCCAGTGGTGTGGAGATAACCACGTTGGCCGACGTGCCTTCAGAGGGAAGCGGTCTCGGCTCGTCGAGTGCGGTAACGGTCGGGCTGCTGAAGGCACTCTGGGCGCACCAGGGTGAGACGTTCACTGCAGGCGAACTGGCTGCGCAAGCGAACCGCATTGAGCTGGATGTTCTCCGCCGGCCAATGGGAGTGCAGGATGCGTATCTTGCCGCACTTGGTGGCATCCGTCACGTTGTCTTTGGCCCGCGGGATGCTGGAAAGGTCGAGTGGGAACGTCTGGACCTTCCACTGGCTGCGGTGTCACGTCTTTGCGCGAACTTGATGCTCTTCTACACGAATCGGACGCGGAATAGTTCAACCATCCTGACGCGTCAGGTTGCCAATATCAGTGGTCGCACAAATGTCCTCGACGCACTCCGTGGCATGGCGAAGGAGGCAACGTCACTCCTTCGTGCCGAACGGTTCGACGCGTTCGGCGAGCTCCTGCATGAAGGTTGGATGCTGAAGACCCAGCTTGCCGAAGGGATCACTGATCCGGAAGTCGATGACCTCTATGAGCGCGCCCGTGGGGCCGGTGCGATAGGCGGGAAGATTGCTGGCGCCGGCGGGGGCGGTTTCCTCTTGCTCTATGTGCCACTTGGGTCGCAGAACGCAGTTCGGCGCGTGGTTGGTGCCAATCTCCGCGAATTGCCTTTCAGGTTCGAACGGGATGGCACCAAGACCATATTCAATGTGCGCCGGGATCCCCATTTCTAATCGGAAACCGGAGGCATCGTGCCTAGCACAGGCACAGGTAAGATAGTCGCTAGACGTAATGGGAGGATCGCGCGATGAGAATGGGATGGCTTGGTGCCGCAGCAGGTCTTGCGGCAGTCGGTGCGGTGGTTGCCGCTCGGCGCATCTTCAATGCTCCGGATGACAATGCGGATGGCGCGATTCCAAACAGGAGTGGCGCGAATGGGTTTACGCCCCGGGAGGGTCTCGACCCTACCTTGCTGGAGATCCTGGCATGCCCTGATGACAAGCAGCCAGTCATTTACCAGCGAGAAGGCGATGCTGAGCGCCTGACATGCACATCATGTGGGAAGCGATATCCGGTCCGGGATGGGATCCCAGTCATGCTGATCGACGAGGCGACCGTCGGTCCCCTGCCTACAGAGGCTGAAGTTGCCGCGGCCCACGCTGTCCGGCCCGAAGGCAAGCCTGCAATCGTTGGCAGTTCAGCTTAGGCGAATGCTGAAAATGCGCTCCCCCGAGGGTGAATGGACCGCGCAAGTCCGGCACCTCCCGATGGTTTTTCGGGGGTCGAACTCCCTCTGCGATTGACATCGTGGTTACAAACCAGGGTCATTACAGATGCAGTTGAATGCCTGTTGTTCAGGCTAGGGTTCCGTTGCTCTTCATGAAGCGCGGATATCCGGGAGCCCCTAACCAAGCGGATCCAATCTGCAAAATCCTCTCCCACGATGTGCTCCCGTAGCTTGGCATGACGAAGAACGGGCAACGCGATCTAGTTTTCCCGCTCGGTGGGTCAACTGCCATGTTCGAGCACGAGGACCGCGCGTCTGGACATCGGGTAATCGGCAAGTTCTACGGCAAGACGGGCACCCGGGCTTCGCCTCGCGCGATCGACAGAATGTGGCGCGAGTACCGGGCGGTTGACTAGATGAGGCAGGTAGGTCTGGACGGCTACCCCCAAAACGTCGTGCGCTCACTCGGCACGGCACCGGACCAAGCGGCAAGAATTTTCCTTGAACACCTTCGCGGAGAAACCCACGGAGTTGTTGTCGATGGTGTTGCGCTTAGTGTGCGCCAAGCTTCGGCGTAGTACGAACGGCTGACGGCGGTTGCCTTCTTTCTGGCGGCGATGCACAACCGCACGGTAAGCGACGATCTGGATGATTTCCGTGATGATGTTCGGTACCTCGGGCTCCTCGAGGAGGCACTGAGGCACCATGGACACTTGAGCGACCAGTCCCTGAGGGACTTCAGCTCACTTGGTGATCGTTGGACGCGATTTGGACCAATGTGGGAAGACCACCAAGTCTGCCTCCGTGGGGATGCGACACCGGCCACCTTCCGCTTCACTGATGGGATGTGGGTTGGAGGCATCGACCTCGAGCACAGTCACTGTGGTGGTCACGACCTTGATGTTGGCAGGATCGCGGGTGAACCGCAACGTGCATTGATTCTCATTCAGCGGGACCGACTCGTGGCCGAGCCGTCTGTGGGGCACTTTGTCTGGGAGTACTCATGTCACTTTCCCGACCGGGAAGTTTCCTTCGCTCACATCTGTGCCCGAGTTCCGTTTCGCTCAGCCACGACGATGCCGCGGGTTGCACGTAACCCGTGGATCACAAGCGAGTACCGAATGAAGCTGACCGAGGTCGCCCGGGACGCACTCCGTTCGCGGTGACTAACTCGACTTGCTTACCGTGACTTCGGAAGCGAAGGTGAGGAAGGTAGCGAGTG